>Ga0214919_10011586_pt1 | contig 10986 bp, 11 predicted proteins | sample LL1503_MetaG_FD_177994 | JGI IMG/M metagenome (GOLD analysis project Ga0214919, IMG submission 177994) | Freshwater microbial communities from Lake Lanier, Atlanta, Georgia, United States - LL-1503 | ecosystem: Environmental > Aquatic > Freshwater > Lake | place: USA: Georgia | collected...
TGAATCTAATACCCAAGTGGTTCCTATAGCGATATTGGTATCTGGGGTAACAACAGTAGTTGATGGTGTATATTCTTTTAAGGGCGGATTTGGAATTGGATCAGTGGGATTGAGCAATTCATCTACCGACTGCGTTAATGTTTTTGTTTTAAAATACTCAATATCAATTTTGCGCGCTCCAAACATCGTTCTTTTGAGAAGATGCCTTACCTCATTTTCTGTCCATGGCCCGGAATATACCGTTAATCCTCCTGTGGGTAATGGCGGTTCTTCCATCGACGGATTTTTTAAGCCTCTGGCTTTTGAAATAAAAGAACGTCTGTCCATAAATAGGGTATTTATTAGTAGTTAATTCATAAACAATTTAATAAAATAAATTTAGAATAAAAAAAATTTAGTGGACAATTTTTAAAATATGACAAATTACAGACATTGCCTAATGGGTTTGTCAATTTATTACTACAAGAATACTTTATTGTTTACTCCCTATTAATTTCAAGGGATGAATGAGTTTTACACTAGTAAAATTCATGAAATTGAAGAATTCAGTGAATGAATTACAAATTGAACCTACATTGTTACCATTGCTTTAATGACGCCAGTTTCTGGTAATATCCAACTTGCAAAATTTGTTTTCACTTCATTAAACGCTACCCTATGTGTAATATATTTTGATGCGTCAATTTCTTTAGATAAAAAATGCTGAATAACAGTTTCAAAATCTTGCCTATTGGCATTTCTACTACTCATTAAACTAGCCTCACGTTTGTGAAATTCTGGATGACTAAAAATAATTTCTCCTTTTTGCAAACCAACTAAAACATACCTTCCACCATGAGCCAAGTATTGAAATGACTGGTTGATGGCAGCCAAATAACCAGTTGCATCAATCACCACTGTTGGCATATCTCCATTGGTAATTATTTGTAATTGTTCAAATGCATTTTCTGTTTTTGGATTAATTATATAAGGAATCTGTAAAGTATTTTTACAAAAATTCAATCGCTCTGCATTAATGTCCATGGCAATTACTTTTGCACCGGCCATCCTAGCCATCTCCATCGTTCCTAATCCAATAGGGCCAGCACCTACTACTAAAACAAATTCACCGGCTTTTATACCGGCCCTATTCACCCCATGGGCGCCTATTGCCAAAGGTTCTACTAAGGCCACTGTATCTAATGTTAATCCATGGGTATGTACTAATGAATAAGAAGGAACTGAAACAACTTCTTGCATGGCACCATTAATATGCACACCAAATACTTGAATTTGTGTGCAACAATTTGGTTTGTTATTTCTACACGCAATACAAGCGCCACAATTAAAGTATGGAATAATGGTTACTAACTCTCCTACAGAAAAGCCTTCGGCATCTGTTTGAATAATTTCAGCAGCCAATTCATGACCCAGTATTCTTGGATAACTAAAAAAAGGTTGTGTTCCTTCAAAAGCATGTAAGTCTGTTCCGCAAATACCTATTCTTTTTATACGTAATAATGTTTGGCCAGGTTGCGCAATGGGTGTATCAATTTCTTTGTATTCAAATTGTCCGGGTTCTAAACATACGAGTGCTTTCATGGTATTTGTTTATGCGTTAGCCAAAGCCCTGTCTAGGTGTACATATCCTCCGTCTACATGAATGATTTGCCCGGTGGTATGACTCGATGCATCAGACAATAAAAAAGCAACTGCATTGGCAATTTCTTCGGCCGTAGTCATTCTATTTTCTAATGGAATTTTACTGCATATTTCAGATAGCTTTGCTTCTGGCTCGGCTAATGTTTTTATCCATCTTTCGTAAGCAGGTGTCCAACATTCTGCTACCACAATTGCATTTACACGAATACCATATTTTAATAATTCTACCGCCCATTCGCGTGTTAAAGCATTCCTGCCACCGTTAGCAGCAGCATAGGCAGAAGTATTGCCCTGTCCGGTTTCCGCAGTTTTAGAAGTGATATTTAAAATAGCACCTTTACTTACTTTTAATGCAGGTAAAGCATGGTGTGCCATCATATAATAATGCACTAAATTATTGTGTAAACTTTTCATGAAGCGTTCGTAGTCTCCGGTTTCTAAACCTACGCCATCATTGTATCCTGCATTGTTTACTAATCCATCAATTCTTTGGTATTTTGCTGTAATTGCAGCCACTGCATTACCTGCAGCAATAGGATCAGACAATTCCGTTAGCACCTGCCACGCTTGACCACCTGCAGCTATAATTTCATTCACTGTTATTAAATTATCTGCTTCACTATGGCCTACAATTACGGGAATAGCACCTTCTTTTGCTAATACCTGTGCAATTCCTTTTCCAATCCCTTTTGCGCCACCTGTTACTACAATTACTTTATTGGTAAGATGTAAATCCATTTTTTACTATTTATAAATGATAGAAATTTATTGCATTTTTTCCAAAAACCATTTCTTGTTCTGCTGCTGAAAATTGACTGAAATAATTAGTTACAACTGCAGCCATTTTTTCATAAGAAGCAGCAACCAAACATACTGGCCAATCAGACCCAAACATGATACGTTCTAAACCAAATGATGCTACAACTGCATCTAAATAAGGGGTAAAATCTGCTTCCTTCCAATTCAACCAATCAGCTTCAGTAACCATACCACTTATTTTACAAAACACATTTGAATATTGCGCCAATGCATGCATACCAATTTTCCAATCTGCTATATTACCATCTTTAATGAATGGTTTGGCTAAATGATCAATTACAAAATGTTGATTAGGAAATTGTTTTACCAATTCCAATGCTGCAGACAAATGTTTGGGATAAATTAAAATATCATAAGTATATCCAAAATTGGCTAATTGGCTAATGCCGCTAATAAATTCAGGGCTTAACATAAAACTTGGATCTTCTCCTTGTAGAATGTGTCTAAAGCCTTTTACAATGGAATATTGTTGATAATACGCTAGCCTTTCAACCAAATTGGGTGCTTTTAAATCAACCCAACCTACTACAGCTTTTATAAATGGATTTTTGCTTGCTTGTTCAATTAAAAAATCAGTTTCCTGTTCTGTTTGGTCGGCCTGAACTGCCACGCATCCTTCAATTTGATTGGCTAATAAAATGGGCGCTAATTGTGTTGGAAGAAAATCTTTTCGAATAACGCGCATTGAATCATCTATCCAATCATGCTTGACTGCATTGTATTGCCAAAAATGTTGGTGTGCATCTATTTTCATTGTTATGCTTCTGGTTGGTAAGCAATAATATTTTGTTGAGAAACACCCAATCCATCAATTCCCAATTCAATTACATCACCTGGTTTTAAATATACGGGTGGATTCATTCCAAGACCTACTCCTGCTGGTGTTCCTGTAGATATAATATCACCAGGCAATAAGGTCATAAAACAACTGATATACGAAATCAATTGTGGGATATTAAAAATCAAATCATCGGTATTACTGTCTTGAACAATCTTACCATTTAAGGATAACCACAAACGCAGTACATGCGGGTTGGCAATTTCATCTTTGGTTACCATCCAAGGGCCAATAGGTGCAAATGTATCACAGCCTTTTCCTTTATCCCAAGTACCGCCTCTTTCTAATTGAAAGGCGCGCTCGCTCACATCATTATGCAAACAATATCCTGCAACATAATCCATGGCATTTTCTTCTTTTACATAACTTGCTTTTTTTGAAATAACTACGGCTAATTCAACTTCCCAATCTGTTTTTAAAGAATCACGCGGAATAACAATAGCATCATTAGGCCCCACAACTGCCGTAGTTGATTTCATAAACAAAATTGGCTCAGTTGGTATGGCCGCATTAGTTTCTTTGGCATGTTTTGCATAATTCAATCCAACACAAAGAACCTTAGAAGGCCTTGCTACCGGGCAACCTAACCTTGTAGATGCTGGCACAACAGGCAATGTATTTGCTTTGTTCGATAACATCCATTCTAATTGTGCAATTCCACCGCTAGCAAAAAACAATTCATCGTACTCTTTAACAAAAGCAGATACATCATAATTTATACCATCAATATGCACGCCTGGTTTTTCAGCACCAAGTTCTCCAAAACGAATTAATTTCATATAGGTATTTTAATTTAATTGAATAATTGTGTCGATACCGTTTAATTGAATTACGTTTAAATAAATAAACAATTCTTCTATTTGCTGATTGAATTTAACAGGTTTTTTTTCATTAAATAAAACAGCAGTATTTACTTTACCTGCAAACTGAGAAATAAATAAACGATTTATACCTTAATTATTTAAATGTATAAAGCCTCCATCAATTGGGTAATCATTACCTGTTATAAAACTAGACTCATCACTACACAAATATAAGGCCAATGCTGCAATGTCATCTACAGTTCCCATTCTGCCAATAGGTTGAGATTTAGACAACTTATCAAACATCTCCGCCTCTTTTCCAGGATAGTTTTTTGCAATAAACCCATCAACAAAAGGGGTATGTACTCTTGCAGGAGAAATTGAGTTACAACGAATGTTTTGATGCAGATAATCCCTTGCCACACTCATAGTCATGGCAACGATAGCTCCTTTACTCATACTATAGGCAAAACGATCAGGAATACCTATTAAAGCTGCAATTGAAGCAAGGTTTAAAATAACACCTTTGCCATTTGATTTTATAGCTGGAATGGCTGCAAACATTGCATTGTAAGCTCCTTGAACATTTACCCTAAATACTTTATCAAAATCGGCACTGCTCGTTGTTTCAATGGAGCCAACATGTGCAATACCTGCATTGTTTACCAAAATATCTAGCGTTCCTATTTTTTCAAATATATTAATCATGGCATTTTGGTCGCTTACATCAGCAGCATGTGCATAAGCATTACCACCAATTGCATTAATTTCAGCAACAACTAATTCAGCTGCTGCTAAATTAAAATCTATGATATGTATTGTGGCATCTTGTTTGGCAAAGAGCATGGCAATAGCTCTACCAATCCCACTTGCTGCACCAGTAATGGCAGCTGTTTTATTTGTTAAATTAAACATGGTAATCAATTATTTTAATGAAAATATTTTTGACATAAGCACCCATTTTTCACCAGGCTTTGCAAATGGAAAAGGTTTTTGAAACTTCCATAATAAGGTTTCCCATTCTTGTACTTTAGGATTACTGGCATCAGCTTGAGATTTTGCCTCAAAACTAAACTGTTCATTTACTTCGATAATCATAAACAAACGGTTGCTTATCCTATAAATTTCCATTTGTTCAATACCAGCACTACTAATCGTTTCTAAAATTTCTGGCCAAACATTTTTATGCCATTCTTCGTATTGGGCAATTAGTTGGGCATCGTCATAAAGATCGAGTGCTAAACAATATTTCTGAAACATATTTAATCAATTTTTTATTTAATAGGAATCACTTTGTGACCTTTCCATCCAAAATAAAATATAAAGGCAAAACAAACCAATGGAACAATATATCCTAATTGAATATTTTGTGTAAGATCACTAATATAACCTAGTATTGGCGGCATTAATGCACCACCCACTATCGACATAATAATTAAACTACTACCCATTTCGGTATCTGCTTCTAATTGATTTATACCCAGCGAAAAAATGGTTGGAAACATAATAGACATAAAAAATGCAATGCCAATAACACAATAAACAGTAGACATTCCCTTTAACAAAATGGCTCCTAAACAAAGAACCACACACATAGCAGCGTAGAATGCCAATAATTTAGGTGGCGCAATATATCGCATGAAAAATGTTCCTGCAAAACGGCCAATCATAAATGCCATTCCACAACCCCAGCCTAAATAATCTGCCGCTTTAACTCCATCTATTCCGGCCGCTTTAATAGCAAATAAAATAAAAAAACTAAACACACAAACTTGCGCACCAACATAAAAAAATTGTGCTATCACTGCCCAACGTAAATGGGAATGACGCAGGGTATGTAAGATACTTTTACCATCACTCGCTTCATCCTTGATTTCTGGTAATTTAATAAAAGCAAATATGATTGCTATTAATACAATAATACTTCCTAAAATAAAATAAGGTGTTTTTACAGACGCTGCTTCTGATGCCAAAGCAATTTGCTTTGCCGAATCGGTCATTTTACTTAATACTTCGTCACTAGCACCTTGGGTTAAAATAATTCTTGCACCAATAATCGGCGCAAGCGTTGCAGCCAAACCATTAAATGATTGGGCAAAATTTAAACGTTGTGTAGCAGAGGCAGGATCACCCAATAAAGAAGCATATGGATTGGCAGCCGTTTCTAAAATGGTTAATCCGCAAGCAATTACAAATAAAGCTGCAAGAAAGAAAGCATATTGTTGTGTATTAGCTGCTGGAATAAATAAGAAAGACCCAATGGCAAATAATACTAAGCCAAGTATGATACCAGCTTTATAGCCATAGGTTTTAATAATATATCCTGCAGGTAATGCCATTACAAAATAGGCAATAAATACAGCAGAATCAATCAACGATGATTGCAATGTGTTTAAACTAAACGACTTTTTTAAATGTGGAATTAAAATAGGGTCTAGATTATGTACAAAACCCCACATAAAAAATAAGGAGGTAATCATAATAAAGGCAAAACGAGTGGAAGCAGTTTTATTTGGCATTGCAATTGATTATTATTAAAAATTGTTTTGAATTAAACCCTTGTAAAGAAAACTGATATTCCATATAATAAAGTAAAAATTTTATTAGGTGGAATAAATTGCTGTATTTTCGTACAGCAATTTTTAACAAATGATACAAGTTATTAACCGCGCTTTGGATATTTTGGAATATGTGTCGAACGAAACACAAAAACCCAAGTTAATGGGGCATATAGCGCGCGACCTGCAACTTAACCCAGCTACTTGTGCCAATATTATTAAAACACTCGTCAATAGAGGTTATTTAGAAAAATCTGATATTCAAAAAGGATATATTTTAGGAAAAAATAGCCGACAATTGTTAGGCAACAACCAAACATTTGCTAAGTTAATTTCCGCTGCAGAACCAGAAATGGAAAGCATTACTAAACTAATTAATGAGAAATGTTTGATTGCCATTTTAAAGGCAGATAAAAGGGTGGTTATCTATAAAAATAACTGCGCACAAATGGTGCAAGCAAACACACCAGACGAAAAAAAAGCATACGACTCTTCTACCGGAAGACTTTTAGTGGCAATGCTTTCAGAAGAATCACTCGCAAAGTTTATTGAACAATACCAACTCCCATCAAAAGCAATTTGGCAAGACGCCAATACCTATGAAAAATTCATGGAACAAATAAAATTGATTCGAAAAAATAAATATGCATTAATTGAAGACAGCGTACAAGTTATTGGTATTGCAGCGCCTATTTATGAGAAAGGTATGCTTGTTGCAAGTTTAAGTATCTATTTACCAGCCTTTCGTTTTAGCAATACCACCAGAAAAAAAATGATTCAGCTTTGTGTTAGTTCAGCAAAAAAAGTATCCGCCAAATTAAACTAATAAGCAATCTATAATCCCATTGCAATCCGTTAATTTTAATCAATGAAAATTATTTTCTGTTCGCTTGGTAAAAGCAATGAACCTTATGTAAATGCCGGTATTGAAGACTTCACTGCTAGAATTAATAAATATTTTTCTGTGGGATGGCAAATTATACCACCTCCTAAAAATGCTGCTAGCCTAGCAGAAACCGTTTTAAAAAAAGCCGAATCTCAAGCAATATTGCAACAAATTCAACCTGATGATTTTTTAATTTTATTAGACGAACGCGGTCAACAATTTGACTCTATAGGACTATCTAAACTTTTGCAACAAAGGGCTAATGATAGTAGCAAACGGGTGGTTTTTTTAATTGGCGGCGCATTTGGTGTAGACGAAGCCATTACTAAAAGAGCAAATTTTAGTTGGAGTTTGTCTAAACTTGTTTTTCCGCATATGTTGGTACGACTAATTTTGGCCGAACAAGTCTATCGAGCATGTACTATTTTACGCAATGAAAAATACCATCATATTTAACCATTCATACTAAATTAACGTAAGTAATTCTGCGCTATTAGTCAAAAACGCTAAATTGCTTCTATGATTACTATCACGATTGCAATTGTTGCACTAACCTGTATCATTTCTTTTACGGCTTTTTCGAACGATAAAATAACTGAAGACCTCATTTTTTATCCTCCAGCTATAACCTATAATAACCAATGGTACCGTTTTATTACCTGTGGATTTATACATGCAGATATTATGCACCTAGCATTTAATATGTACTCATTCTATTTATTTGGAGAGATGGTTGAAAGTGCATTTGTATCCATCTTTGGAGATAAAGGAAAACCATTGTATTTGATTTTATATATCACTTCACTTGTCGTTTGCTTATTACCAACTTATTTACAACACAAAGAAAATTATCATTACAGAAGTTTGGGCGCATCTGGGGCTGTATCTGCCGTAATTTTTGTTGGGATATTTTTAAACCCAACAATGCTCATGGGTATCTTTCCTATTCCAATTAATATTCCCGGATTTATTTTTGGACCCATTTACTTAGCACTATCTGCATACTTAGCAAAAAAAGGCCACGGCAATATTAATCATTCAGCGCATATTTGGGGAGCAATATTTGGCATCTTATTTTTAGTAGTTTCTTGCCAATTTTTAAGCGATTATAGACCCGTATCGGTATTTACCACAGATATTTTAAGCTACCTAAAAATAGGCGCTTAATTTGCTTTAAATTGAATTGACAATAGTTGCTTAGTTGCAGGAGTGATTTTAAATCGATCATCTATTCTAAAGCCAATTACCCATACAATTTTTTTATTGCTTTCTATTACCCAAACTTTTTCCTTGTCTGTTTTAGATAATTTTTGGTCTATAAAAAACTTGCTTAATTTTTTCTTTTTTTGCATACCCAATGGATAAAAATAATCGCCTATTTTATAAGGCCTTATGATTAATGGGTAAGCCAAGTTTTCGGCATTTAATTGTGCAGTGTTTTTGTCTGAAGTAATTGATACTGCTGTATTTTCAGATAAACGAAACTGTAAAATTCCTAACTGAAAATTAATTTTTTTATCAATTTTTTCAACAATAATATGTTTGGCATTTTCAGTTTCAAGTGTTGCAATAATCAACCAATTTCTATTTCGAATAATTCTATGTGTTGCAGAGAATACATTAGTACCATTGTCATTACTATCTAATAGCTTTACAACTTCTGTAATTTGTTGTGCAGAAAAACCAAACTGTTTTATTATCTCCCATACAATTGTAGCAACTGTATTGGATTTTTTTAGCTTAATAATTGGCACTTGAAATTCATTGCCATTCATTAATAATAAGGTCTTTAATTTTTGTGCCATTGCTTCTTCGTAAATCAATGACACATCTTTAAACCGATCAATATTGTGTAATACATTTTCTAAAACCTGCGGGTACACCGTTTTTATTTGTGGTATTAATTGATTCCTAAAAAAGTTGCGAGAATATTTATCGGAAGCATTCGATTGGTCTTCTACAAAATCCAATGCATATTCATTGGCATATTCAATTAATGACTCTTTTGAAATAAGCAATAATGGTCTAACAATTGAACGGTCTTTTTGAATGGGTAAAATTCCGCGCAAACCATGCACGCCTGTTCCGCGAAAAAAATGCATGAGTACCGTTTCAATATTGTCATTGGCATGGTGTGCTGTTACGATGCCTATTGCTTTGTTTAAATAGGCTGCTTTTTTTTGAACCAATACTTCTTGAAACCAATTGTAGCGTAGGTTTCGTGCTGCTTCTTGAATGGCTATTTTATTTTCAGCTGCATAATTGGCAGTATCAAATTCCTTTACAATAACTTCTTTCTCATATTTTTCGCCTAATGCTTTTACAAACATTGCATCTGAATCACTAACTTCTCCACGCAATTGAAAATTACAGTGTACAATAGTAAAATTAAAACCAGCTTGATAAAAAAGATCGGTCATTACCACACTATCTACTCCCCCACTAACCGCCAATAATAAATGGCAATTAGTTACAGGCCATTGGTTGAATTCTTTTTGCCAATGCTTGGTAAATGCGTTTAATAAATTCATAATTAAGCTTTCTTCACTTCTTTAGCCCATGCATCTTTAAGGGTTACTGTTCTATTAAAAATCAATTGCGTGCTAGTGCTGTCTTTGTCTAAAATAAAATATCCTTTTCTAATAAATTGACAAGCATCGGTTGGAGGATCGGTTTGCAATGCTGGCTCTGCATAAGCGTTTGCCAATACTTGTAATGAATTAGGATTAATATGGTCTTTAAAATCTCCTGCTGCATTCGCTACATCTTCTACTTGAAACAAGCGGTCATACATTCTGATTTCTGCATTAATGGCATGTGCAATACTTACCCAATGCAAAGTGCCTTTTACATTGATACCAGAAGTATCATACCCGCTTTTACTTTCAGGAATATAAGTACAATGCAATTCCGTAATATTTCCTTCAGCATCTTTTATAACCGATTCGCATTTAATAATATAAGCACTTTTTAAACGCACCATTTGCCCGGGCGATAAACGGAAATATTTTTTGGGCGCCACTTCCATAAAATCGTCTTTTTCAATAAATAATTCTTTACTAAAAGGTACTGTTCTAGTTCCTGAGTTTAAATCTTCTGGATTATTCTCGCTTTCTAAAAACTCAACCGTATCGGGATAATTGGTAATAACAATTTTTAATGGATCAAACACCACCATTCTACGTAGTGCCGATTTATTTAATTTTTCACGTACACAAAATTCTAACAAACTAAAATCAATTAAATTTTCTCTTTTAGCCACGCCAATTTTTTCGCAAAAATCACGAATGCTCTCTGCAGGATAGCCTCTTCTGCGCATTCCCGAAATAGTAGACATTCTAGGATCATCCCAACCAAAAACATGCTTTTCATTTACCAATTGCAATAACTTTCTTTTGCTCATGATTGTATAAGTAATATTCAATCGGGCAAACTCATATT
>Ga0214919_10011588_pt1 | contig 10986 bp, 10 predicted proteins | sample LL1503_MetaG_FD_177994 | JGI IMG/M metagenome (GOLD analysis project Ga0214919, IMG submission 177994) | Freshwater microbial communities from Lake Lanier, Atlanta, Georgia, United States - LL-1503 | ecosystem: Environmental > Aquatic > Freshwater > Lake | place: USA: Georgia | collected...
AAAACTCGGGCTATTTACAATTGATTGTTGATATGAACTATAATAAATTACATTATCTTTACCTACAACAAATCTCATAATTTTATACAATAATAATTCTTCTTCTGGTAAAAAGGGTGGATAATTGAATATTGCGGACAAAGTTTTATTTTCCCAACGCATAATATTGTACTCATTGACAGCATATGTGTAATTGGGGTTGTTTGTTTTAATACGAAAACCATAATTTGTTTTCGTACCGTTCATATATTCAATCAATTCTATTTCTGGAGTTGTTTCATTACCTGTCATTTTTAAATATGTATTATAATAACTTACAGTAGCTTTCATATTTTTTTCAGTTATTAAATCGATTGTTGTAATTTTGATTGGCATATTTGATATATTGTGTTAATTTTTTTTATACAAAATAATTATTTATAAAAAAAAAAATCAATTTTCGCAAATTCTCGATATGATAAAATATATTTACACCCTTGAACATTTATAATGGCACGGTTTTATATTTTTATGAAAAAAATATCTATAAAAATATAAACTAAAATTTCCATATAAACGCATATTTATAATATTGAATATTACAAATACATAAAATTATGAATGAAAATAATGTTGTATTGCTGTTGAAAACAGTACAAATTCAACCAGTAAGAAATATGATTACTGCTATAAAAGATATTTTAACTGATGCAACAATTACTTTTACAAAAAATGGAATGAAAATAATTAATTTTGATAAAACACATACAATTTTGGTAAATGTAATGTTACACGCCAATAAATTTGAACTGTATAATTGTGAACCAGACAAAATTATTGTTTGTGCTAATACTATTCATCTTTTCAAAGTAATTTCCACCATTTCAAATGAAGATACTCTCTCCATGTATATAGACCGTTCTGATTACCACGATGGCGTAGTATCGCATCTCGGGTTACAATATGATAATGGTAATATTAAACAATGTTACAGTCAAAAACTCAGGTTGATTGACCCAGATACAGAGGAACTCATGGTGCCTGATGTGGAATATTCCACGGTTATTAATATGCCGAGCACTGATTTTCAGAAAATAATTCGTGATTTGAATGGTATTTCTGACCGTATTGAAATCAAATCGGTTGGTAACGATTTGATTTTTTCTTGTGAAGGTAATTTTGCAAGTTCAAAAATTTTACGGTCAGAATCTGATGGAAACATGGAATTTTTACAAAAACCAGATGCATCTGTAGTGATTCAGGGTGAATTTTCTTTAAAGAGTCTAAGTCATTTTATTAAATGCACTCCTCTTTGTAGTCATTTGGAAATGTATCTTGGTAATGATTTACCACTTATTATTAAATATGATGTAGCATCATTGGGTGAAATTCGGTTATGTCTTGCTGGATTACCGAGTTTATAAGTTCCCTTTACGAAGTGTTTTTACATATTTCTTTAATACATTGTGCTATTTTTAATTTTGGATTGCTTCGTTGTATTCTTACAGCGTCTGTCATTACCATATTGCGTATAAACAATAATTCTTGTGCAGACCACCAAACTGTATTTTTTAAATTATTATCTAAATAGAAATCATTATCAATTGTAAATCGAACATCATTTTCTGTATCAAAATGTATTTTTTTATTTTTGGTTGATGTTTTTAATGTATTTGGTTGTGCGTCTATCTCATTATTTTTACTTTTTTTCAATGCCGATTTATATTTTTGTGGTAAAGAATTGTAATATTTATCATACGATTTTATTTTGTCCGTTATTGTTAGTGCAGGGTCATACGGTGAATGTGATAAACTTATATAACCATAAGGACTAACACCAGGTGATATATTATTTGATGGTTTTTGTTGATTATTATAATAGTACGGGTTCGTACACCGTGTCGATATATTGTCTGATCTTGGAGATACCAGATTTACTGTTGTATTATTATTATTACTATTATACATCGTTGATGTCATCGATGTCCTAAATATAGAAAAATTTGAATCCATTGATATCTGTTATAGTATAGTTATATTTTCTTATCATTATTACTATTATTATAATTTTGGAATCTTTCTACACCTATATTTATCAGGTGTTCTCGTTCTTCCATTGAAGATGCAGTATGTAAAATTTCTTGTATATTAACAGGATGACTGATAATATTTATTTCATTAACACTATATTCATTCTTTTTCTGGTTTAAAACCATTTCTAATATCCTGTTTATTATCAATAATATATAATCAAAAAAACTTGATTCATTATCGATATTTTTTCGCATTGAATTGTGTATTTTATTTAATCCTAAAATTTCATCAGGGACAGCACCATTGAGAATACAATGACTTACAGGATAATTCATTAGTATTCCACCATCAATATACATTTTGTTTTCAAACGACCAAGGTTCGAAAATAATTGGTATTGTCGAAGAAGCGTATATGGCTTGTATTAATTGCCATTCAGGATGGGTTTTATAGGATACATCAATTGATTCAAATCGATTTATTTCAGTGACGAAAATATGTAATTCTATTTTTGTAATTTCATAAAATTTTTGTAATGTCACATCCATAGGTATATCCGCTGCTAAAAAAAGTGGCTGAAACATTTCTTGAAATAATGTTAAGGAAAAAATTCCTCTTTTTTCAAATACCCTAAGAATAGAATATATATCAAAATTGAATATTTTTTGCCAAGGACGCTCAATAAAATATTTATCCAAAATATCCCATTCAAATTTCAAACATAATATTACAGCTAAAATTGTTCCGACAGATGTACCATATATACTTTCAATATCGTTGATGTTCCACATTTGTTTTTTATTACTTTCACGGAGAATACCATAAAAAGAAAATCCTGTAGTTCCACCTCCTGAAATTACTATATGTTTTATTTTTTTAGGTATAATATTATTCGATATATCCATAACAAGGTAACTGTAAAAAATTTATATTTGTTTTTTTTGAAGTAATAAATTTGTTTTTTTTGAAGTAATAAAGTATATTCAAATTATATATTGAACATACTTTAGATGTCTATTTTTATGTATCCTGAAGAAGAAGAAGCACACGGAAAATTAAATATAGATGATTTATACGAAAAAAAACAAAGGCGTGAATTAAAACAATTATCTATTTTTAATAAAATAATTGGTAGAATTCATAAAAAAATCACACACACAGCCAGAAATAAAACATTAGAACATTTTATATGGTTTAATGTTCCTGCTTATATTGTTGGAGAACCAATATATGATAAAGGCGACTGTATTGGATATATTGTTTCACAGTTAGAAAAAAATGGATTTCACGTTAAATACTGTCATCCAAATACATTATTTATATCATGGCACAATCACGTACCTTCCTATGTTCGCAGTGAAATCAAGAAGAAAACAGGATTAATTTTAGACGAAAAGGGTAATATTATTGATAATACTGATGAAAACTATGAAGATAATCTTAATACACCATTAATAAACCAAATGAATGCTACGCAAAAAGAAACAAAAGAATCAAAAGAATCAAAAGAATTAAAACAATATAATTCTATTAAAAATTACAAACCCACTGGTAATTTAATTTACAGTAATGATATGTTTGAAAAAATAGAAAAGAAGGTGAATTTTTCACCAAATATATAAACTATTTTTTTTGCCTTTCCTTCTCATCCATTAATTTTATATTATCTATAAGTGCCTTTGACACAATATCCGTATAATATTCTCGTTTATTTGTTAATAATGCGATAATATGTTCTTTTATATCAGTTTGTATTTTTTCTTTTAATTTTTCTAAAATGACTTCTTCATTATCATCCACATCACCTATAATACTAAACACAGTATTAACAAAAATTTTTTTACGGTCTTCTTGTTCTAAAATTTCGGGCAAACTGCTACATAGCAATCCATCTAATAATTTTATTATACTATTTTCCATTTTTTTACTATTACCTTGTATATCCCCCATTATTATATTGTAATATAATTATATTATATTTTCCTATATGATTTACGATTTTTTTTTGTAGTTGTTTTTCTTTTTTGGGTTTTGGTTCTCAAATATTTTTGGCTTTGACCTCCTGTTTTCGCTCTATATTTTGACATTGAAATCATATTTTTAGCTCCATCTGTCAAAATTCCTTTCAACATATTTTCTATAGCATTATCGCCTAATAATTTAGTAATTATACCTTCTTTAAAATCTTTCATTATTTGGTCTTTATATTTGTTTTGTTGTTTAGTCACAATTCCAACAACATTCTGAAATAATTCTGGGGTTTTTTCTGCCATTAATATTGGAAATCTCTCACATACAGCCGCAGTTGCTGTATTAATAATTTTCACAAGATCCGCCTGTAATACATCTTTTACTTCTGCCATTATAATATATCAAGAGGTTTTTTATGAAAATTGATTCGTTTATTTATAAGCTTTAAAGTAACTAAAATATTATATCTTTATGATTAGTCACGAAAAAACAGATACGATTCACGGTGATTTTATCGCTCCGCAAAACGCATGTCTTCTTCCATTAGAAAATAAACTAAATAATAATAAAATTATATTTAGAATCAAAGTGAAAAATTTACAGAATTCTCAAACCATATCTCCAAATGTTGGAGAATTTATAAAAGAAAACCAAATCGAAAAAAAATTAGGAGAATCTAAACCATTCGATATTACTTTACGAACAACATCGCGACGAAATGTAACAGATAATCATAATAAAAAAACACAAAAAAATAAAAATGTTAGTATTTCTCGAGAAGACAAAGCTAACATGTGGGATATTTTTGACAGTGATATAACAACAGAGCCCAGTCCTTATGGGGAAATGAAATGTTTGTATCAAAGCATGAATGAATCTGGAACTTGCGAACATTGTAATTCTGTATTAATAATTACTGATGATGGTTTTCCTACATGCACTAATATGACTTGCGGTGTTATTTATAAAAACACTTTAGATTATTCTCCAGAATGGCGGTTTTATGGTGCCGAAGACAAAAATAAGAGTGACCCTACAAGATGTGGTAATCCCATCAATCCACTTTTAGTTGAGTCATCATTTGGATGTAAAGTTATTTGTTCCAATTCTTCCAGTTATGAAATGCGCAAAATTCGTAAATGGACTGAATGGCAATCCATGCCACATAAAGAAAAGTCGTTATATGACGAATTTCAATTCATTACAATTATGGCACAAAATGCTGGAGTACCTAAGATTTTTATTGATGATGCAATTGTTATTCATAAAGATATTTCAGAACAAAAAATGTTTCGTGGCATGAATCGTGACGGTATCAAATCTGCATCAATTTATATTTCTTGTCGATTAAATGGTTGTCCAAGAACCGCACACGAAATTGCTGAAATATTTCGACTTGATAAAGCCAGTGCTACTGCTGGTTGTTCAATGGCGGTAAAAATATTACATAATATAGAACGAAACTATGAACCATCACAACAAACTGAACTATGTTCTACACGACCAAGTGCATTTATTGAACGATATTGTAGCAAACTTAATATTAATAGTGAGCTTATCATGTTGTCTAAATTTATCGCTAAAAAAGTAGAAGAAAATAGTATTATTAATAACAACACACCACACGCAATTGCTGCTGGTATTGTGTTCTTTATTTCACAAAATTGCAATTTAAATATTAGCAAATTAGATATTAAATCGATTTGTGGTGTTAGTGAAGTTACTATTAATAAATGTTACAAAAAGCTTGAACTTATCAAAGAAAATTTAATTCCGTTATGTATTTTAGACAAATATATATAGTTATTTGGAATACGCAGAGTTACTAATTTATAATTATAATTTTTGTAAATATTATTATTTTTTTTATACTAATAATATATTAATATGACTGACTCAATACTGGATATTAATGATGACGCACATATCGAATCAATTGTTGATGAAACTGATAATGAAATTGATAATGAACCCGTAGAAGAACCCGTGGAAGAATCTGTAGTAGAACCCGTGGAAGAACCTGTAGTTGAACCCGTGGAAGAACCAGTAGTTGAACCCGTGGAAGAACCTGTAGAAGAGCCAGTAGTTGAACCCGTGGAAGAACCTGTAGAAGAGCCAGTAGTTGAACCCGTGGAAGAGCCAGTAGTTGAACCCGTGGAAGAACCTGTAGTTGAACCCGTGGAAGAACCAGTAGTTGAACCCGTGGAAGAACCAGTAGTTGAACCCGTGGAAGAGCCAGTAGTTGAACCCGTGGAAGAACCTGTAGTTGAACCCGTGGAAGAACCAGTAGTTGAACCAGTAGTTGAACCTGTAGTTGAACCCGTGGAAGAACCTGTAGTTGAACCCGTGGAAGAACCAGTAGTTGAACCAGTAGTTGAACCTGTAGTTGAACCTGTAGTAGAACCTGTAGTAGAACCTGTGGTTGTACCTGTGGTTGAACCTGTAGTAGAACCTGTTGAAAATATTACATTTATAGTTAATGATATTGTTCCATCATCTCAAGTACCCAATATTATTTTTATAATACCATACCGCGATAGAGAAAAACAATATGAATTCTTTTCAAAACACATGAAATCAGTTTTAGAAGACTTTCAAAAAGATTCTTTTAAAATTTTATATATTCATCAAAATGATACAAGAAGCTTTAATCGTGGTGCTATCAAAAATATAGGATTTATGACTGTTAAAAACATGTACCCAAATGATTATCAAAATATGACATTAGTTTTCAATGATATTGATATCATGCCTTATACTAAAAACTTTTTCGATTATCACACTTCTCCTGGTACAGTCAAACATTTTTATGGATTTACATTTACTCTTGGTGGAATTGTTTCAATCAACGCCAAGGACTTTGAAACAATTAATGGATTTCCTAATTTTTGGGCTTGGGGGTATGAAGACAATATGTTACAAAAACGCATTATGCAAAATGGTATTAATATTGATCGAAATGTATTTTATCCTATTTTAGATAAGAATGTTTTGCATTTTTCAGAAGGAATAACACGTAATGTTAACCGCACTGAATTTGAAATATACGAACAAAATACGAAAGAAGGTTTAGATTCAATATTTAACTTACAATATAGTTATAATATTGATACTGGATTTGTAGATGTTACACATTTTTCTACTTCCAGAGAAGAAGATATTAAAACAACACAAGAATATGATTTACGTAAAGGAAACATTCCATTCCCTACTACTGTGAATCGTAGAAGACCAAGAATGGGAATGATCATGTAATAACTTCTCATTTCAAGAACTAATGCTATTGCGTAATACACGTGAATTATCCAATGAATATTCAATAAATTTATATGTTAATCCAATATTATCAGCGGTTTCCCATATTCCAGAAATTTTTAAAATAACATTTGGTATATAATTTGTTTTTTTACATGGAAATTTAATAAAATTATAAAAGTGTTCCTTATATAATTTTATGTTACCTTCTTGTAACTGTTCCTTTAACATAAATACTAATTTTTTTTTACACTGGAATAATTGTTTATAAAATTCCAAAATTTGCATTTCAATACGGATGATATCTGTAATATTCTTACTATTCAAAATATCGTGTGATTGTAATTTATAAATCTGCTTGAATTTTGGTAACGCATTAGTCAGGGATTTACCTTCGATAGAGGCTTTTTCGTCTCTTAGACTACTTTGCTGAGTAGGTTCTGTTTGCAATGCATGTAATACTCTTCGAGTCTTGTTACACCACTGCTCTGTGCCTGTTGCGGTAATTTCATTGGAATTTCCAGATGTGAATGCATTGAAATATCCACTTTCCTGATTTAGTTGTAGAAGACTTTCGGTCTTCGGACTGAACAACTCTGTAGGTGGCCTCTGGACACCGGAAGAGTTTGGAGACCGTTGACCACCTATGAAGTTATCGCTTTGCAATGTTGGGTCGGCAATGCAACTGGGAACCCGCTTCGCACCCTGACCTAAATCAACATTATGAAATGGAATTTTTAAAAATATACCGTGTGTAGTTATCAATTCATCAGAATAAATGATTTTAGTGAATTTTCCGTCCATAATAATATTTTTTTTTGTTTCTGATAGATATATGTTCTTTATTTGAAAAAATCCTATATCATACGCAACAATTGTAACATTATTTTTTATTAATAACATATTATAATTAGTATTTGTTTTTTCCATAGAAATGAATGACGATATTTTATATACAGAGTATTGTTTATTTCATTTTATGAATGATAATTATATATATAATACTATATAGTATAAGTATTATGAAAATAACACCAGATATATTTGACAAAGATAGAATTATGACAAATAACATATCATGGAAAAGCACAGTAACATTCAATCAATTGGGTTCGATAATGAAAAAAAATTATACAAATAAGATTCTTAATTTGAAAAGAGACCTTTTATTTAAACCACCCCCATTGAAAATATACCGTCGTGAAATTGCAAGTATTGATATATCTGGTTGTAATTCTAGAGCATCTGTTAAAATAGATCATTACGATATGCCTGGTGTCAATATAGTTACAAAAACGAATAGTCGAGGGATAAACGCGATTTTAGATATTAAATATGAAAATAATACTGGACAACACCCTTCTTTAACCATTACCGACCCAACATATTGCAATCTTTTTCTCGATTCTAAAAATGCACGCCGTAGATGTCGTTCGAGTGGAATTATTAAACCAAATTATAATTCATCGAACGCACAATATTTATACAGTCGCAATATGACTTTTAAACAAAATGAATTTTTTCATGTTCGTCAAGGTAATCCTTTAGCCGCACCTGGTAGTGCTGACGCATTAAATAATATATACGCTTCCAACAGTGGAGTTCAAAGTTGTCAAAAATACTACATATCATCTACTTATTTTTATTATAATTGGATCAATCAATCCAATATTCGTGTTAATATTCCCACTGGTTATTACGATCTTAATGATTTAAATAATTTACTACAAACTGTTATGTTTAATAACAAGCATTATCTTATTACCAATGGTACCACTGTTAAGGTTTATTTTTTAAATTTTACTTTTAATACAGTAACAAATAAAGTTCAATTGAATTCTATAGTGTCAAATGATGCTTTATTCTCTAATACAGTTTATAGTTATCCTACCGGTCATACTTGGTCTTTACAGGCATCACCATCATATTATAATTCGAATATTATTCTTGCCGATTCTATCATTTGTAAAACTATTGGGTTTTCTGCAGGTACTTATCCAGCTACTACCTCTGGTAGTTCAACTAATTATAATATCAGTGGAGCATTTGTATCAGGTATTCAACCCAGTTATTATGTCCCTATTTATTACAAACCAAACAATTCTAAATTTTCGACCCAAGGAGCTGTATCATCCAGTGACCGTATTGCACGAAAAAAATACGATACTATTACTACAGCGACAAGCACTTTAAGAACCGCTTTTGGTTCTCAAACAACAAATGCACTCGCATATGGTGTTCCTACACCTGGTTATACATTAAAAGATATTACAGGTTACCCCATGATAAAAACTCCTGTTATTAACAAATATAATGGACGATTGAATCAATGTTCTCGCTTGAGAACCATGCGTAATCTAACCAACGGATAAATTTCTTTATAGTTCAATTTATAAAGAAATTTGGAACAGAACAGAGATTAAAAGGTATTGTATGGTATTTTATATTTCACGCACCAATGTATGCATTTTTGTATATTTGACTTGATAATGGCTTCTAATTTATCATTCTTCTGTTTATTTTCAATTAATGTAATTGTTTGATGTATGTTCTCAATTTGTTGCTGCCCAAAAATAGCGTTATATTCTTCCATTTTTGTGATATAAAAAACGGAAATTGGTATTTTCAAAAACCGTTGTATATTAATATCCGGATTCATTGATGACGCGTGTAACATCTTTTCAAAAGATGTTTTCAAATATGGAAACACACCTTTATCATTCGCTACTAAAAAATTTTTACAAACTATATATTTCTCAGAATTTGCATATCTACTCGTTTGAGGTTTGGTAATATAAACCTTTTCATAAAAAGCGGAAAGTATATATAATAAATCAACTGTATGACCTAAAAAACAATCGAAAATTTTTAAAATGAAATTTCCCTTCATTTTTTGTAAACAAAGTGCATAACATATTTGTGCAAATAATAATTTTGATATGTTTTGTTCTTGACTATTAAAATCCATCGAAAAATCAAATCCACCGTCCGCAGTTATCAAGTCCATAGACGACCCATATTTATTTCGACAATATAAAAAATTTTTCATTGAAAGAATATTGCCTGTTCCATCTTCACCCAATTCGATTGATACATTTTTGTTGTTTTTTAAAAATTGTTCGCTTTTTTTCCATCCTGGAACATTTTGTTCTTTTTCATCATCAACAATCGTCATACCAACATATCTGTCTTCAGAATTTTTTCGCATATTAACCAATGCTTCTATAAATCCACCTGGTCCCTCAGCCAAATGAAAAGAACTGATTGGACTTATATTTTGTTGAATTTGTTCTGTAGGGGCGTTTTCATTACACTGATTATTATATGTATAATTATCAAAAGACCTATACAAGTTTATATTATTTGTAAAAATAAAATTATTTAAAAGTTCTATCATCTTAAAATATGAACGAGATAATGGTTTGAATTTTGATACACATCTCGATAGATGTTTATTGTATTTTATAACACTATAATTTGTGATTGGGTTCTCATTATTCATCCTGTCAACAGCTTCATTCGATTTATTAAATATATCAGGTACTAACGAGTTAATATATTCATATGGATTTGTGTATTTTTTATAAATATCCCAATCGTTCTCGTACAATTTTATTTTGTTTTTAATTTCATATAAATAATACGACAATGAATTTGAAACAATTGATTTTGGTTGGGTCTGCTCGCTACCATCATCTAATATACAATCAATACATTTATATATACATATATTTACACTTAGTAATA
>Ga0214919_10011589_pt1 | contig 10985 bp, 13 predicted proteins | sample LL1503_MetaG_FD_177994 | JGI IMG/M metagenome (GOLD analysis project Ga0214919, IMG submission 177994) | Freshwater microbial communities from Lake Lanier, Atlanta, Georgia, United States - LL-1503 | ecosystem: Environmental > Aquatic > Freshwater > Lake | place: USA: Georgia | collected...
GGCAGATTTGTTATTGCACGTGGTGGACGCATCGCATCCCGACTTTTTGGAGCAAATGGCGCAAGTGGCAATGGTTTTAGAAGAAATTGGCGCATCCGATATCGATCAAATGCTGGTCTTCAACAAATCGGATGCACTACCCAACGAACAAATGCCATTCATACTCAGCGATAATTACGAAATGAATGGTAAAACAATGCACAGACAGTTCGTGAGCGCCAAAACAGGGCAGGGCTTAGACCAGCTTAGAGAATTCCTCACCATTGCAGCCAAAAACCACCGACAAGTGACTTTTCCCGATACCACTATAACCAACCATGTTTACGGGTTATACAAGGCGATTGAGTTTAGGCACAATTAACACTTTCACTTTCCCACTGAGCCCATCCTCGCATGAATCTAAATCTAAAATTTTTAAGTCCCCGTGTTTGGCTAGGCCGACTTCGCGGTATGTTCAACCTCAATGACGGTAAGTGGGGACGCAGTGGCGATCAAGCCAGTCAAGGTTCATCTGAGCCTCCTGGCAAGCCTCCGGAGTCAGATAAACCCCCACCCCAACGTCCGCAGGGAGGCCCGCCAGATCTAGACGAATTGTGGAGAGATTTCAATAAAAAACTCGGCCGTATGTTTGGTGGAAATGGAAAAGAGCCGCCTGATGGCGGTAAAAAGGGCGGAAACTGGGGTGGTTTTCCACCCGACTTCAAAGGACTGCGTATCGGTGCAGGGGTGATCGGTGGTGTTGCTCTTTTGATTTGGTTGGCAACAGGCTTCTTTATTGTTCAAGAAGGTCAACAAGCCGTCATTACACAATTTGGTGGCTATCACAGCACCGTTGGCGCGGGTTTTAACTGGCGCATGCCTTTTCCCATTCAGCGACATGAATTGGTATTTGTGACTCAAATTCGTTCACTCGATATTGGGCGCGATGCAGTCGTCAAAGCCACGGGCTTGCGTGAATCAGCAATGTTGACCGAAGACGAAAATATTGTTGAAATTAAATTTGCCGTTCAGTATCGACTCACCGATGCACGCGCTTATTTATTCGAAAGTAAAAATCCAACCGATGCAGTGATGCAAGCAGCAGAAACTGCCGTTCGCGAAGTAATTGGAAAAATGCGCATGGATGCTGCCTTGTCTGAAGAGCGCGATCAAATTGCAACTCGAGTTCGAAAAATCATGCAAGTGATTTTGGATCATTACAAAGTCGGCATTGAAGTGGTGGGTATCAACATGCAGCAAGGTGGTATTCGTCCGCCTGAGCAAGTACAAGCCGCATTTGACGATGTGCTCAAAGCTGGTCAAGAACGTGAGCGCGCTAAAAATGAAGCCGAAGCCTATGCCAATGATGTGATTCCTAGAGCTGTGGGTGCAGCTTCACGTCTTAAGCAAGAAGCCGATGCTTACAAATCCAAAATCGTCGCGCAATCACAAGGTGATGCTCAGAGATTTAAATCTTTACTTACTGAATATCAAAAAGCACCGCAAGTCACGCGAGACCGCTTGTACATCGATGCAATGCAACAGATGTACAGCAACGTCACTAAAGTATTGGTGGAATCGCGTCAAGGCTCCAACATGCTCTATTTGCCTTTAGACAAAATCATGCAGATGACATCCGCGAACACGCCAGTGGTCGGCGGTGGTGCGGCAACTACGCCTGACTCCTCATCTTCCAATTCATCTACCAACAATTCTTCGACTGCGCCCAGTAGCGACATCCGATCCAATCGAGATGGTCGTCAGCGCGATAGAGATGGACGTTAAGGAAAAAACATCATGAATAGAATCGGTTTTTATATTGCATCGGCTCTGGTTGCATTGTTGTTTTTGAGCTCAACTGTTTTTGTCGTTGATCAGCGACAATTTGGCGTCGTGTATTCGTTTGGTCAAATTAAAAAAGTGATAAGCGAACCGGGACTCAACTTCAAGTTGCCCCCTCCATTGCAAAACGTAAATTTCATCGACAAACGTTTGCTCACCCTAGACAACGCTGACAGTGAGCCCATGTTGACGGCTGAAAAGCAACGCATGATTATTGATTGGTATGTGCGTTGGAGAATCACCGAGCCATCGCAATATATTCGAAATGTCGGACTCGATGAAAAAGCAGGCGCGCAACAACTCAGTCGCGTGGTGCGTAATGCATTTCAAGAAGAAATTAACAAACGAACTGTAAAAGATTTGATTTCACTTAAGCGTGAGGCCCTCATGGCCGACGTCAAGAGCGAAGTTCTTGAAAAAGTCAAAGGTGAAAAACCTTGGGGTATTGACGTCATCGATGTACGAATTACACGCGCTGATTATGTTGACGCCATTACCGAATCTGTTTATCGTCGCATGGAGGCCGAACGCAAGCGTGTGGCCAATGAATTGCGCTCAACGGGTGCGGCAGAAGGTGAAAAAATCCGGGCTGATGCCGACCGCCAACGCGAAGTCACTTTAGCCAACGCCTACCGAGACGCACAAAAAATAAAAGGCGAGGGCGATGCTGAAGCCGCGCGCATTTATGCAGAGTCATTTGGTAAAGACGCACAGTTTGCGCAGTTTTATCGCAGTCTTGAAGCCTACAAATCAACGTTTAATAAAAAATCAGATGTGATGGTGCTCGATCCCAGCAGTGATTTTTTTAAAGCCATGCGAGGCAGTGGCAGTGGAGGTGGTGTGTCGGCGCCACCTGCTAAAAAATAAAACGGATCAATCATGGATTTCCACACTCTGTGGATAGCTCTTGCCTTGGTCCTTATCATCGAAGGTCTGATGCCTTTTGTGTCACCGCAAACTTGGCGTCGACTTTTTGAGCAGGTCAAGCATTTAGAAGACGGACAGATCCGATTTTTTGGCTTGTGTTGCATCGTACTGGGTGTTTTTGTGCTTTTTCTTCTTCGCTGATGCATCTTGGCAATTGAATCGCCAAAAAAGCCGTTTTACCCCAGTAGAATTGTATTTTTAATTGATACAGAAAAATCTTACCATGTCAGCTTGGGTCCTGCCGGATCATATTGCAGATGTTTTGCCCTCAGAGGCCAGACACATCGAAGAATTGCGACGCTTGTGTTTGGACACAGCGCGTGGTTATGGTTATGAATTGGTGATGCCTCCCTTGCTCGAGCATCTCGAGTCTTTGTTATCGGGACCAGCAAGCACACTCGATTTGCGCACATTCAAATTGGTCGATCAGTTATCGGGGCGAACTTTGGGCTTGCGTGCCGACACCACATCTCAAGTTGCACGCATTGACGCGCATCTGCTTAATCGACAAGGCGTCACTCGCTTGTGTTACTGCGGTCCTGTATTGCATACGCGTCCCAATCGACCCTATGCAACAAGAGAGCCCTTGCAATTTGGTGCCGAAATTTATGGACACGATGGCCTCGAGGCAGATCTGGAAATTTTGCAATTGGCGCTTGACTCACTAAAAGCAAATGGGCAAACCGATATCAAAGTGGATTTGGGTTCTGCTCAAATCATTCACGCATTGTTGGCTGATCAAGATCTTTCTGTTCAACAGCATGAATTGTTAATCGAGTCGATTGCCAAAAAAGATTCAAGCACTCTCCAATCTTTATCGCCGATACTCACTGCGCCCGTTGCAAAAGCATTGCTGCAATTGGTCGATTTGTATGGTGATTCAACAGTTTTAAACAAAGCTGAAAAAGAATTTTCCGCATGGCCGCTGATTCAAAAAGCGATTGCAGATTTGCGTTGGCTCACATCCCATTTGCAAGTGTCGTTTGGTTTTGATTTGTCAGATATGAGTGGCTATGCCTATTACAGTGGCACGCGTTTTTCTATTTATGCGCCTGGTGTGAGTGATGCATTGGTGCGCGGTGGGCGCTACGACGAAGTCGGGGCGGTCTTTGGTCGTAAAAGGCCTGCGGTGGGCTTTAGCTTCGATCTCAAAGAACTCGTCTCTATTGTTCCCAAGTTGCCCCTCAAAGCTGCGATCCGTGCGCCTTGGCGCGAAGACGCTTCATTAACAGGTGCTATTGCCAGATTGCGTGCGCAAGGTGAAGCCGTAGTGTGCGTATTGCCGGGTCACGAAAGTGAAGTCGACGAATTTGATTGCGATCGGGAACTGTTATTGGTGGCAGATCGCTGGATTGTGAAACCTCTTTAAAAAATTGAATTTGAATTTGAATATGAAAACTACTCCTGGTCGCAATGTGGTCGTCGTTGGAACGCAATGGGGAGATGAGGGTAAAGGCAAGTTGGTTGATTGGCTCACCGAATTTTCACAAGGCGTGGTTCGTTTTCAAGGCGGACACAATGCAGGACACACCTTGGTTATTAATGGCGTCAAAACAGCGCTTCACTTGATTCCCAGTGGCATCATGCGCCCAGGGGTCAAATGCTATATCGGTAATGGTGTTGTTTTGTCGATGAGTAAATTGTTAGAAGAAATTGCAGGTCTCGAAAAAGCTGGTGTTGAAGTGCGCTCACGTCTTCGAATTTCTGAAGCTTGTCCCTTGATTCTTCCCTACCATGCGAGTTTAGATATTGCACGTGAGTTGGCCAAAGAAAAAGCAGGCAACGACAAAATTGGAACTACGGGTCGAGGCATTGGCCCCGCTTACGAAGACAAAATTGCACGACGCGCGTTGCGTGTTCAAGATTTAAAAAATCCACAACGACTCAAGCAAAAATTACAAGAAAATTTACAACTTCATAATCATGTATTAACCACTTATCTCAATTCAACAGCGCTTGATTTCGATGAAATTTATGCAGAGACGATTCGCTTGGGTGAGCAAATTCTTCCCATGATTGCAGACGTATCGAAAGAGCTCAATGCCGCGCATCAACAAGGTGCCAATTTGCTATTTGAAGGCGCGCAAGGAACTTTGTTAGACGTCGATCATGGCACTTATCCTTTTGTCACATCGAGTAATTGCGTTGCGGGTAATGCAGCTGCGGGTTCGGGTGTAGGTCCTGGTTTGTTGCACTACATCTTGGGCATCACCAAGGCGTATTGCACGCGCGTGGGCGGTGGGCCATTCCCCACAGAATTGGATTGGGAAAAACCGGGTACCGTTGGTTATCACTTGTCGACTGTGGGCGCCGAAAAAGGTGTGACAACAGGTCGATCACGTCGTTGCGGTTGGTTTGATGCAGCATTGCTCAAACGAAGCGCGCAAGTCAATGGATTGAGTGGTCTGTGTATTACTAAGTTAGATGTTTTGGATGGCATCCAAGAGCTTCAATTGTGCACAGGCTATCACCTCGATGGCGAACAGATTGACATATTGCCTATGGGTGCTGATGACATCAGTCGTTGCGAACCCATTTACGAAACGCTTGAAGGTTGGACGCAAACCACGGTGGGTGTGACGCAATACGATCAATTGCCCAAGCAAGCGCAAGCCTATCTCAAGCGCATCGAAGAGGTTACGGGTGTTGCGATTCATATCGTTTCAACCAGTCCCGATCGAGACCACACCATCATGATGCACCATCCCTTCATTTCCTAAATTTATTCACACGCAAAGGTTATTGACATGCTGACAGAAGACGGAAAACACTTGTACGTTTCATACGATGAATACCACAATCTCATTGAAAAATTAGCACTCAAAATTTTTCAATCCAATTGGGAATTCGATACGATTTTATGTTTGGCTCGCGGCGGTATGCGACCCGGCGATATTTTGTCAAGAATTTTTGACAAGCCCTTGGCGATTATGTCGACTAGTTCGTATCGTGCAGAGGCAGGAACTATTCAAGGCCATTTAGATATCGCGCGTTACATCACCACACCCAAGGGTGAAATCGCAGGAAAAGTTTTATTGGTCGATGACTTGGCCGATTCAGGTCACACCTTGCATGCAGTCATTGATATGTTAAAAAACAATTACAAGCCGATTACCGAATTGCGCAGTGCGGTGATTTGGACCAAAGGCGTATCGAGTTTTACGCCTGATTTTTCTGTTGACTATTTGTCAACTAACCCTTGGATTCATCAACCTTTTGAAGGCTATGACAACATGACATTGCCTCAGTTGATGGAGAAGTGGCGCGTCTAAATTGAAATCCAATACACGGATCATTCATCATCCCTACAAGGCATCCTCAGATTTTGAGGCGCCGCAAATCGGCGTTCACAAAGCATCTACGGTTATTTTTCCTAATGTACAAAACATGCGTGAACGGGAGTGGATGGACAAGTCATCCTATACCTATGGCTTGCATGGAACACCCACTACATTTACTTTAGAAGAGCGTTTGTGTGAAATAGAAGGCGGCAAGCATTGCGTGTTGGTGCCCAGCGGTTTGGCGGCGATTGCACAAGTCAACTTTGCTTTTTTAAAAACAGGCGATGAAATTTTATTGCCCGATCATGTGTATGGTCCGAGTAAAGTACTAGCGGCTGGTGAGTTAAAAAATTTCGGTATCACTTGCCAATATTATGATGCTCTCAATCCCGATGATTTAAGTCAACGGATTTCTTCAAAAACAAAACTGGTGTGGCTTGAGGCTCCTGGTTCAGTCACACTTGAATTTCCCAGTTTGATGGAGCTCATCAAACGTTGCAAACAAAAAAATATTCTCACTGCATTGGACAACACCTGGGGTGCAGGTATTGCGTTTAATGCATTTGATCTGACGCCTGATGCAGAAAAAAATTGGGGCGTTGACATCACGGTACATGCACTCACCAAATACCCCAGTGGTGGCGGCGATGTGCTGATGGGTAGCGTGATGACCCATCGCGACGACTTGGCACAAACTCTCAAACTCAGCCATATGCGAATGGGTCAAATGGTGGGAGCCAATGACGCTGAGATGGTGCTCCGATCACTGTCGACGATGCGTATGCGATATCTTGCTCAAGACTCCAGTGCCAGAGCCGTGTCGCAATGGTTGTCAACGCGCGCCGAAATTGCGCAAGTCTTGCATCCCGCTTTACCTCAGTCGCCAGGGCATGCACATTGGAAAGCACTCACGTGTCATCCCAGTTCTTCACCCACGGGTTGGGCGGCGGGCTTGTTGTCGGTGATGATTGATGCTCGATTCACATCCCAGCAAGTGGACGCTTTTTGTGATGGGCTCAATATTTTTAAATTGGGCTACAGCTGGGGCGGCCCTATGAGTTTGGTCGTGCCTTATAGACTTCAAACAATTCGGTCGCAAGAGCAAACGCATTTGCAAAAAGGTCATTTGGTGCGATTTGCAATGGGTTTAGAAGACGCAGATGACTTAATCAACGATTTGCAACAATCGATTGAAAAAAATCTCAAGGTTTAATGGTTTGATCTTCTTGCGCGATGATAGTTTTTGCAAGCCGCGACATATTTTCTGGGTCACCCGTATTTAATTCATAAACAGCTGCCTTTTGATATTCTAAAAAATTACGCTCAACTGATTTTCGATAAGTTGGATCGTAATGCTTTAAAAGCAATTCCCTCACCGCCGCATTGATTTGACCGTTTGCAATCATGTGTTGCCAATTTTCAATCACTGCGCGTCCTTGAATTTCTTTGAGCGCGTTGAGTTTTTCTGCAAATAGTTTGCTGTCATCCACAAAAAATGAATAGTCTTGCATCAAGAGTTGAACGCGCGCGTCATCGTTCATTCGAAGATCGATGCAAGGACTGGAGCGCATTTTTTGAATCAAGGCTTCGGGTACGGCCAAATTGCCAACTTTTTTACTTTCTGCTTCTACAAAAATAGTTTGATGGTGATTCATGGTTCGCAAGGCCTGACCAATCAAGGTGTCAAAATGTTTTTGACTCGGCTGCTCGGTGCCAGGCACACGCCCCAATACCGAACTACGATGATTAGCCAGCGCCTCTAAATCCAACACTTGTGCGCCGCTTTGCGACAAAGCATGGAGCAAACGCGTTTTGCCGCTGCCTGTAGGCCCGCAGATCACTTTAAAAGACATAGTAGATGTCTTAAGTGGTAATTCGGTGAGCAACGCGCTTCTATAGGCCTTATAGCCGCCTTCAATTAATTTGACCTTGAATCCAATTTGACCCAATACCAAGGCCAATGAGCCACTGCGTTTACCACCACGCCAACAATAAACAATTGGCTGCCAACTTTTATCGCACGACAAGACGTTTTGTTGAATGTGTTGAGAAATATTGTGTGCGACCAAGGCCGCGCCAATTTTGCTGGCCTCAAATGCATTCACTTGTTTGTACAAAGTGCCCACACGCATATGTTCTTCGTTGTTGAGCGAAGGCCAGTTGACGGCGCCTGGTAAATGATCCTGTGCGAATTCGTCTTCCGATCGAGCGTCAATGAGACTGGGACCACCGCCGTGCGATGGGGGGATGCGAGTCAATTCGTCTAAAAATTGTTGTGCAGTGATGAGTTGAATGGGCATGAATTTATAAAAGTTTTTGAAGACCCGTCCAAACGTTGGACAAGATACGCGGATGAGCTGCCGCCAAGGGGTGAATGCGATCTGACTGAAAAAGTGCGGTGGGGTCGCTTGCATCAGCAATACCGCTTAACAAAAACGGGACGCAAGCGACGCGATGCTTTTTTGCCAAATCGGTGAATAGTTTTGCAAATGCTTTTGAATAGTCCGGGCCGTAATTGGGAGGTACCTGCATACCCAAAAGCAAAACTTTGGCGCGTGCTGTCGTGCTCGTCTCAATCATGTGCGTTAGATTTTTTTGAGTTGATTCCAGACTGAGTCCTCTCAGAGCATCATTGCCACCCAATTCAATAATGACGATTGAAGGCTGGTGTTGCTTTAACAAAGATTGAATGCGAGATTTTCCACCCGATGTGGTGTCGCCACTGATGCTGGCGTTGATGACGCGCCATTGGGGTTTATCTACGGATAATTTTTGTTCGAGCAAGGCGACCCAACCTGTTCCGCGCGCAATGCCATATTCCGCACTCAACGAGTCTCCAACAACCAAAATAGTGGGACTGGGGGATGCAAAAGCGATTGGATTTAACCCCGCGAACAAACAGGACACGCCAAGGGCGTTAAAGTATCGACGTTTCAATCTCATTCCTTCTCATGTCTGATTCTTCCCTGATTGTCGTTTCAAAGCTTAACAAATCCGTCGTCGATGCAACGGGTCAATTGCAGATTCTCTGCGATATTGACTTTTCGTTGAATACCCGCGAAACCGTTGCCATTGTGGGGGCGTCGGGGTCTGGCAAAAGCACACTCTTGGCCATCATCGCGGGTTTGGATAAACCCACCTCAGGCACTGTACATATTTTGAACACTGATTTATTTTCATTGAAAGAAGACGATCGTGCTGCATTGAGAGCCAAACACTTGGCTTTTGTTTTTCAAAGTTTCCAATTGCTGGGATCACTCACCGCTTTAGAAAATGTGATGTTGCCCCTTGAGTTGGCAGGTGACTCGCATGCCAAAAAAATAGCAACAGAGATGATGCGACGTGTGGGTTTGCAAGATCGACTCCACCATTACCCCAAGGTTTTGAGTGGGGGAGAGCAGCAGCGCGTTGCCTTGGCCCGTGCCTTTGTGGTCTCGCCCGCTATCTTGTTGGCCGATGAACCCACTGGAAGTTTGGACCATGCAACGGGTCAAAGTGTATTGAAATTGATGATGAGTCTCAATAAAGAACTAGGAACGGCGCTGATTTTGGTTACGCACGATTTGCAATTGAGTCAGCAGTGTCAAAAAATTTGGGTGATGGAGCAAGGCTGTTTGAGCTTGCAGTCACATTAATCGCGTAACTTGTGTTTCATGGCGCGCTCAACTTCTTTTTTGCCTTCTCTGTCTTTAATCGTGTCGCGCTTGTCATGCTCGGCTTTTCCTTTGGCTAAAGCGATTTCACATTTGACTTTGCCATTTTTCCAATGTAGGTTGATGGGCACCAAGGTATAGCCTTTTCGTTCAACCTTGCCGATCAATCGCTTAATCTCATCTTTTTTCATCAATAATTTTTTTGTTCTGACCGAATCGGGTCGAACATGACTAGACGCCGTATGCAAAGGATTGATTTGACAGCCAATCACAAATAATTCACCGTTTCTAATCACCACATAACCGTCGGTGAGCTGAACCTTGCCTTCACGAAGTGATTTGACTTCCCAGCCCTCGAGCACCATCCCCGCCTCAAATCTTTCCTCAAAAAAATAGTTGAAAGCGGCTTTTTTGTTGTCTGCAATTTTGGCTGGAAGAGATTTTTTGGTGGCCATAGGGTCTTTGTGAGAGAGGCTCAAGAGATACTTACAATGTGTGAGGCTTTGAGTTGTAAGCCCCACATTCTATGAAAACTGTTCACAAGTCCGTTTTAATCTGGTTTAGCGCCGAAGAAATGTTTCAATTGGTGACCGATTTGCCTCGATATCCAGAGTTTTTACCTTGGTGCGATCGGGCATCTATTGTCACTCAAAACGCCGACGGTGTTGACGCTCAAATTGGCATGCACCTGGCTGGGTTTAAAAAAAGTTTTACTACCCGTAATAAGCACCAACTTAATCAACGCATCCAACTGTTGTTGATCGATGGCCCATTTAAGCATTTGGACGGAGATTGGGAATTTATTCCTGTCGAGGGACAGCGCGCTTGTCGCGTCAATCTCACTCTCAATTACAGTTTTGAAAGTATGTTTGGCGCGTTGGTTGGACCGTTATTTGACAAAATTGCCTCTACTTTGATCGATGCCTTTGTAAAAAGGGCAGAGCAAATCTATACATGATAGAAATTACCGTCATCGCATGTCCAAAACCACGTTTATGGATTGAAAAAATTTTTTCAATCGACAGCGCATCTGCATTGTCGCAAGTGATAGAAGTCATTCAAAAAGACCCCAATTGGAAATTTTTACAAGATAAAAAAGATTGGACGTTTAGCGTGTGGGGCAGAAAAATTAATTCGTCCTATCTCTTCGCGCATCTTGATCGATTAGAAATTGTTCGAGGATTGTTGGTTGATCCCAAAACGGCTAGGCGAGAGCGATTTAAAAAACAAGGTGCGCGAACGGCCGGACTTTTTTCTAAAAAGCGCCCTGGCGCCAAGCAAGGTTATTAAAACTTGGTGAATT
>Ga0214919_10011590_pt1 | contig 10985 bp, 10 predicted proteins | sample LL1503_MetaG_FD_177994 | JGI IMG/M metagenome (GOLD analysis project Ga0214919, IMG submission 177994) | Freshwater microbial communities from Lake Lanier, Atlanta, Georgia, United States - LL-1503 | ecosystem: Environmental > Aquatic > Freshwater > Lake | place: USA: Georgia | collected...
ATTCGGTTGTTCCGGTCGCATCAGTACACGCAACAGAGATGTAATACGTACCTTCCAATAACGGAAGATGAGGAATGTCAATCGTTGCGGTGACCGAATCAGGAATATTTCCAAGCGAAGAATTGGCGCGCTGAGAAGTTGTTGACCACACGATGGTGCCGTCGAGTTTGCTGATATAAATCTTGATTACCGGTGCACGAAGTGGCATTTGTGCCGTGATACGAGTGGTGACACGCATCGCTGCATTTGTTTCAACTCGTTCAATTGCTTGCCCTGACATATCGGTGAGTAACACACTGTCAATGCGGGCTTCTTCTGTGCCCCAGCGCTCGCGAAGATCAGCGTCTTTAGCGGTGTGCTGCACATAGCTTTCACCCGTGTAAGCCGCGATCACTTCAGCTGCTGGACCACGCATTTTGAGATGCCCTTTTTCGAGCCACACAACTTCTTTGCAGAGTTGCTGTACTGCGCCGAGACCGTGACTCACTACAACAATCGTGCGACCTTCGCGGCGAAATTGCTCAATCTTTTCGCTGCTTTTGCGTTGGAATGACTGGTCGCCAACGGTGAGCACCTCATCAATTAACAAAATCTCTGGCTCTACGTGCGCAGCGACCGAAAAACCGAGCCGGATCACCATGCCGGACGAATAGTTTTTGACAGCGGTGTCAATGAATCGCTCAAGCCCTGCAAATTCGACGATGCTGTCAAACTGACGCTCGGCATCTTTTTTTGATAGTCCCAAAATTGCTGCGTTGAGGTATACATTTTCGCGGCCTGATAACTCTGGGTGAAAGCCAGCACCGAGTTCGAGTAGTGCCGCAATGTTGCCGTTGATCGTCACCTTGCCTTTATCGGGACGATAAATGCCTGTCAGGCACTTAAGCATGGTGCTCTTGCCAGAACCATTTGAACCGATGATGCCAAGAGTTGAGCCATGCTCTACTTCAAATGACACATCATCGAGCGCCCAGAACTCTTCGTACTTTGCTCGTCGACCACGCAAGATGGCGGCCTTGATGTATCGATTACGTTCGTGATAGAGCCGAAAGTTTTTAGAAACTGAATCGACGACAATTGCTGGTTGAGACATGCGGTAACGAGCCTAGTGCTGGTTTCGAAGTTGCAAGAGGTGCGCGCGTAGCGATGCCGACAGCACTTTTTTGTCCCAGTTGATAATCAGCGAGTCTGCGTGTTCCAGGTAGTACGTCTGCTCATCGGTTGGATTATTGGAATCTTGGTACCAAGGCATATGCCTGGCCGTGTAGGGCGGTGCCGAACGCAAAGCATGATTATTCTGGTGATGTTCGCCCGGTCTATACATTGCAAAAGTTGTATCGATCTCAGCAGCAAAAAATCCAGAAGGGTGCACGTTTTTCCAAAATTGTGTTTCCCATAAAATCACGTCGTCGCGGTGGGCGTAATGCTCAGGCAAGTCGTCTAGTCGCAAACTAAAACCGACTTTGTCAATCGCGGGGTACTTATTCAGGGTGTCGCAAAACAGCTCGAGCACATCAGCGGGGCATTCTTGTGAGGGCACTACGTCCGGATCAGTGACAATAAAGTGAGAATCGAGTCCGAGTTCGGTCACGAGCCCACTCAACCAGGGCGCCCTGTGTCCCAAGTTGAAACCATTGAGACGAACATGGTGTGGTGTTGAACGTAGAAATTCAACCATCGGAGGGTAGGTGCTGTCGTTATCGCACAGCCAAATATTTTCTTGGCCTTGGTGTTCAAGCCATGTAATTAGGTCTCGTAACGGTTCGAGCCGATCACGCACATTAATGATGACGGGAAACTGTCGTGTCACTTCGCCGCATCGTCCTTGAGGATGAGACCAAAAATTCGTTTGAGTCGTTTTGCGAGGCGATATTCGGGTGAAGCATCTACCTCGGCCATGCGTTCACGCAACCTGTCGCGTTGGCTTGTCATTTGAACATGGACTTCTTCAAGATGCTCATGTTCCCCAACGAGCGCATCCAGCCTCGCCTGGAGATCATTGCGTTGCTGGTTCGCGGTCTCAATACCTGCACGCAATCGACCAATTTCATCGTCATTCTTGATCAGATCTAGTTCACGTTTGGTTTTCACCAACTCGGCAATCTTGGTCTCTACGTATTGGCTTAGATGCTCCGATTTTGTGCGCAACGCAAATGATTCCGCCAAGAGCTCCTTGATGAGCTGGTCTCGATCGACTCCATCGTCATGCTCGTTGGTCATCACTTACAGCATACTTTCAACCGCCATGGGGCAAGTGGGGGCTTGTGTAGATTTGTAGTCAATGCAGATCGCAACTAACCGCATCAACACGCTTTTGCGATGGTGCGAATACGCGTATGTCGTCGTGCTGCTTTTCGCACTCACTCAAGGCCCGGTCTTGAGCATGTGGTTTGCAAGCTCACTGCAGTGGCCTTCTGGTGTGTTGTCTGCACAGGTTCTGACATTTATTGCATTGCAATTACCAGCCCTTTTGCTGCTCGGTTATCGGAGAGTTCCTCGAGCTTCAATCATTGGACCAGTGGGCTTACTGGGATTGTTTTGCGGATGGATGTGGTTATCAACGCTCTGGGCAACTCTTGGACAGCACACCGTTGTTGAGGCCACCACATTATTTCTCACATTTTTGACCGGTGTCTACTTCGCACGAAGCTTCTCATTGCTCGAGCAACTCATTCTTGTTGTAGTTGCTATGCAACCAGGCTTGTTGTGGTCGCGATTTGCGATTGCAAACGGATGGAGCAACTCGGTTGATCTATCAGGTGATTGGACAGGGATATATTTCAATCGAAACTCATTGGCTCCGGTGGCAATGGTCAGCTGTTTGGCGGCAAGTGCACTGTTATGGATTGTTGTGATGCGCCGCGGGAAAAAGTGGCCACTTGCATTGATCGCAATTTTGGTTGACGTCATCCTTTTTGGTGCGGTGATGTTGTTTCATTCACGATCAAATACATCTGTTGGTGGGGCAGTTGTGTTTGGCGCTGTCTGGGCGTTCTGGACCGTGGTGCGCTCTTTATTGAGAAGAGGGCGCATTGCCAGTGATTCACTGCGCCGGTTTGTTTTTCCTCTTTTTATCGCCGGTACAACTGTGTTGACTTGGGTAACCGTGCGATTGCAAAGCGTCGTCTTAAGTTTTTTTGGTGAAACAATCGACTTCAACGGTCGCTCAGCAATCTGGCATTACAGCTGGACAGGGTTTCTCGAACGACCCCTCGTTGGGTGGGGTTGGATGTCCGCCTGGCGCACACCGCCATTTATGCGACGTGATTTGTGGTGGTCATTTGTAAACACTGGATGGTCACATAGTGGTTATATGGATGTACTTCTCGGTGGCGGAATAATTGCAGCGACTTTCTTTGTTGGAGTGGTGGTGTGGAGCGGGTATCAATACCTAGGCAGTGCAGATAAAGAAACAGCCGCACAATGGACTCCAGCAATAATGTTTTTTGTATTAGCTACCGCAACCCAAGAGAGTTTTTTCACAGGAAATCATTTTTTATGGCTTCTATTTGTTGCTGCGGTTGCTGGTGACCTGAAACGTACTAGCTCTCCGCAATTTCAACCATAAATGCACGGGGGTCTTGGGGGGTCGGCACAAGAATCTCTCGATTGACTGGAGAAACTGGAACATGTGAGATAAGCGGATGTGCCGGTCGGGTGTCAACTTCACCAGTGCCAAATAGTTCCTCATGTACTTTTTCTCCAGCACGCAATCCAACAATTTCAATTGCTACTGGTTTTTGAGAGTTTCGTACAAGTTGTGTAGCAACGTCATAGATGCTTACAGGCTCACCCATGTCGAGTACTAAAACTTCGCCGCTGCTACCAATAGCACCAGCCTGGATCACAAGTTGCACAGCCTCAGAAATAGTCATGAAGTAACGAGTAACACCACGATGAGTCACTGTTACAGGGCCACCATTTTCAATCTGATCCCTAAATGACAACAACACACTGCCACGAGATCCCAGAACATTGCCGAATCGCACCGAGATGTACTTTCCACTTGCTGAGTTGGCTCCGAAATAGGCAGTGACACGCTCCGCAATCCTCTTCGAGTAACCCAAGATGCTGATTGGGTTTGCGGCCTTATCCGTAGAAATATTGACAAACACTTGAACATCTACGTTTTTGGCGGCCTGCAAGAGTGTTGCCGTACCAATGACATTTGTCTGGTAAGCCTCGAGCGGATAGCGCTCTAGGAGCGGTAAATGTTTGAGAGCTGCTGCATGAAAAACGACCTCAGGGCGGCGTGTTTCAAAAATCTGGTTGATCGTTGCGACATCACGCAGGTCGGCCAACACCGTTTGAGGTGTGTCGAGTAATGCTCGACCATGTATGGACAATTGCACCTCATGTAATGCACTTTCGTCTCGATCAAGCATGATGAGCTCAGCAGGATTAAATCGAGCTAGTTGTCGACAAAGTTCGCTACCAATGCTTCCACCCGCACCTGTCACCAATACTCTGCGGTTAACGATGTAGTTCGAAATCTGTTGAAGATCTGTGTGGATTTTGCGTCGACCAAGTAAATCCTCGTCTGTGAGGTCTCGAATATCGCCAGGATTAAGCGGACGTTCGTTCAGGTTCTGTACTGGCGGAACAATCTTTACATCCATACCAAGTTTCTGTGCGCGAGAACTGATGTCATTTATGAGTGACGAATCCGCCGAAGGGATCGCAATGAGCAATGTCGTTGCACCAGTCTTGCCACGTGCTTCGGCAAGACTTTCGCGTCCGCCAATGACGGGAACACCAGAGATACTTAAGCGATGTGTAGTGGGATTGTCATCCAAAAAACCAACAGGCAGATATGGAGATGAAGGATTTCGGAGCAAGGTATTGACTATTTGGATTCCACCTTCACCTGCGCCATACACCAAAATCTTGGTCGCTGTGAGTTCGGTTGGACGGCGGAGTTGCTCTCTTGAGAGTCGCCACACATAACGATTAGCGGCCATAAGGAACACACCTGCAAATCCACCAATCACAATTACGCTTCGCGGGTAAGGGTTAAGTGAGCTATCAAAAAAGCGGAACAAAAGTAAGAGCACGGTTGAAATTGTTGTCGTGATAAGCAATCCCGCAATCTCGTCGAAACTCCCATATCTCCATCGACGCCGATAAATTCCAACGAGATATCCAACTATTACCTGGATCAAAACCACAATTGGGATAACACGGAACACTGTGTCTCGAGTTGCAGCCATCGGGTCTGGATGAACCTGATAAACGAATCTCCAATATGAGACGACCATTGCGGTACACGACAAAACGATGGAGTCGAGAACAAATTGAATAACAGAACTCAGAGAATAGAACAAAGGAGAGCGTGTGATTCGCATAAGCACGTCGGTTGGCTTGAAACCATTCACGGGTGTTTAACGCTTCACAAATCTATAAATCTGAAAGAAATGCGCCGAGGACTGTATTTTCTGAACGGCTTAGGGTTTCCAATGTTTCAGCAATTTCGTCTGATCGTGTGTGATTTTTCTGTGCGACTAGAACAAATCCAGATTTGCCTTCCAATAAGTCACTGAGCGACATTGATTGGATGCGAGATCCGTTCACGAGTGTGACGTAAGCAGATAACTGAGGTGATTGCAGGAACTCCAAAATCTTGGTGGAATCAAAGTCGTAGCCAACAGGTACGAGAACCACAGTGCCAATTTTGTGCTTACGAGCTTCAACAACAATGGAAGCGGCCATTGAAGTTGGTGCCATAGCCAGATTTTTGTTGTGAAGTTCGCCGAGTACTTTGATGGATGTAAGTTCGCTTTGTAGTCTTCTGACGCTTCGAACTTTGTTGTCTGTCACTGTCAGCTGCAGAATTATCAAGATGGCAAAGATGAGGCCAACGGCAAGTGCAAACAAATAGGTTGATGTTTTTACTGTGGAAATGGTTCCACCTGAAGTTTCTGTCGTTTCACTCACAAACGCCAATTTGCCAGTGATCGAACCAACCAGGCCTTGAATTGCTGTTGCCTGAAGTTGAAGGTCTGGATGGTCGGAACTCGTTGATGGCACAATCGTTCGAATCTGAGTTTCGAGTTGAATCAGGCCTTCAGTGATTGAATTACGTCGCTCTTCTTCTACTTTTTGAACGTAAACATCAATGGCCTGGTCGCACTGAATTCGCTCTGACGCAGAACAAGAAAATACATAATTGGAAGCCGCGTTGCTGGAAACAGTAAACAACTGTTTTCCATCTCCATCTGCCGCTGCCAACATTGATACTTGGGGTTCAGCTCGAGTAACCATGACAACGAGTTCCGCTCCGAGTGAATCAGAAACCAGACGGGGACCTTCCGCACGGACAGTTGCAAGCTGATTTTGAAAACTTGGAAACTCTTTGATCGCAGCAGGATCAAGTCCGAATGCCACAAGAGAAGCTGTTTCGTCTTTTGCTCCGTAAATTTTGCTCACTGTGATCGAAGCAGGTGAGCTTTTGAGGTCGCTTTCTTGCGCAAACATAAGTCCAGCACTCACAACTAAGCACAATGGCACAATCCACCAGCGCAGTCGTATGACATCCCAAATTGATTTGAGCTCAATTTGAGGGATCGCTTTAGTCAATGGCCCCATGAGATTTAAGCCTACCAAGTGGTGTGTCGGGCATGTATTGCCACATTTTGGTGGGGTTCATCATTTTGTGGGGCGAGGCGTGTCACGATGGATGTGTGGATGACTTAGAGCGAATTCTTGGATATGTCGATGCGATTGATGAGAGTACGCCAATAGCCAAAGTCGCTGATGAATTATTTGTGATGTCTTGTTGGACGCCACAATTTTGTTCAGCACTCATTAGAGCTGCCGAAGCGGCGGGCGGTTTTTCCGCCCAACCCGGTGACCCAGTGCCTGGCCACGAAATTTCTCTTGCATTAATTAGCCCACGATTGTTTGAAGCAGTGCAAGACGATATGGGTCGGCGAATTTGGCCGCAGTTACAACAACACTGGCCACTCATCGACTATCACGGCATCAACGATGTATTCATCATCAAATACGAAAAGGGCGGGCAGGAAGAATTGCGCCAACACCACGATGTCGCACAGGTATCGGCAAGCGTCAAACTTAACGACACCTACGAAGGTGCGTTATTAGATTTCCCCCGGCAAAACTTTACAAATGCACAGTTGCCAGTGGGTTCACTATTGACGTGGCCAAGCTTGGTTACTCATCCACATGGCAGCACTCCTATAACAAGAGGCATTAAATACAGCCTGACGATTTGGTTTGAATTACCGATCTCACTTTCATGAACAAGAAACAAGAATTGCAAGGATTGTTGCTAGTCGGTGCACTTGGAATGCTGACAGCATGTGGAACCTGGTCCAATGCACAGAGCATTCCGCCAACGACAATTACATCGCCCACTACCACGACACTCGTAGAGTCAGGCATCAGTGCTTCGGGTCAACGCAGTGGACCGAGCGCTCAAGCATCACAAGTAAAATTGCTTGAACTTGGCTTTTGGCTCGCAAATCCAAATGGCAAGTTTGATGACACCACTACGCAGGCGGTGATGGCCTTCCAAAAATATTTTCAACTCCGCCCAACAGGCGGCATAAATGCCGCGACCGCATATCTGCTTGATCGCATGTCAATTCCTGCTACCGCAACAACAACAGAAGGAACATTGGCGGAGGTGGATAAGTCACGACAGTTGCTATTTCTCGTTCAAGACGGCATCACCACGTATGTAATGAATGCATCTACTGGTGACGACCGAAGTTACGAAGAGCCCGATGGAAATACACCCGGTGTGATGATCAAGGGCACTGCAGTAACACCAGTTGGATCATTCAAAATTGACAGAGAGCGACCCGATGGTTGGTGGATCGGCGACCTTGGTCAGATTTATCGACCAAAATATTTTTCGGGTGGAGTTGCCATTCACGGATCAATGAGTGTTCCTGCATATCCGGCATCTCATGGTTGTGTGCGCGTAACAGTGAAAGCCATGGACTTCATTTGGGACAATGAAATATTGCCGCGCGGCACAGAAGTGCTGGTTTACGGAGAAATTAACTAGTTCGTTTACGAATTTTTAGTTTGCGGTCATCTGCATTTGAGCAGCGACCATTGACCACACTGAATCGCCACCCGTGTAGGTCGCACACAACAAAACCATTTTCTACGCGTCCAAACTCCGATAAGTCGGCTTGGCGGTGCGGGCACAGTCTTTGCATTACATAGCCATCAATTTCAATTTCTGCCGAGAGTTGAGTAGTCGCGCTGTCCGGCGCTGTTCTCCGCACTGCTTCTTGTTCTGCACGCTTCATTCTCTCAACCGACAAACTCTTGAAAAAGTTGTATAAAAATTCGTTGTATGCGCCGTCGCGCCACGCTTTAAATCGACAAGAGAGAAACAGCGAATTGGACCAATCCACGGCCCGGTCTGCAACCGTCTTTTCTAGGAGCGGCCGAGCAATCTCAAACCGATAACGATACTTCTGACCGATGAATGGTTCCACGAGGCCACTTGTGAAGTTGATGTAGAGATCTGTGTTGTCGGTTTTTAGCAAACACCCTCCACCAATTGCGGTTCGCAGTGTTGGAGCCATTGCCATTAATGGTTGCCACCAATCTTGCAACTGAGTCAATAAATCTGTTTGTTGCTGTGGCCATGTTGCTTTGTAATCCCGCAGCCACTCAGACCAGTCAGCCTGGTATTCACGTAGGTATTCTTCTTTGTGCGCAAATGGTCGTTGTACAAGCTCGTCACCCATCGGGTGTGTGACTTCAACAGATGCAGGCGACAATTCGATTCTTGTACCCGGAATATTGAGTACAGCACGATCATTTCCAGTTGCTTTTAGCCGTTTGATGAACTCCGTTTGGTCGGGGAAGATCGAGAGCTCATCACCCGTGATCATGTTTGCCGAAAATAAATCTTCATCTAAAAAACATGGCGGACCGGCAGATGGCATAACAACCCGTGCATCCACCAACGATACGTACTTCATTGAGCGTGCAAATTGACTCTCAACTTTTGAACGCGCCTGCTCCATAAGCAATTCTTGGGGTTCGTCGTAGACCATGGGATACCAAATGGCTCCGCTGAATTGCAGCCAATGTATGTCGACTGGACCATGCACAGTAAGTGCACCCAAGTCGCCTGTGCGGCAATCATTTTGGTTCACCAAGCGCGACTCTCCATCACTAATCACAATTGCTGAGTCGCCACCTGGGCCATCAGCTATTGCGCTCTCGACATGGATAGCGACTGTGAGACCATCACCGAGGTCGGTCTCCTTGCCATTTTGGGTTCGCACAAAATGCGTGAAACCCAATTTACTGAGACGTCGCTCGAGCTCCCGGGTTGCAAAATCGGGAAGAAGCACTTTCGTCTTCTTGTCTATATGAGTCGCCAACCATGGTTCATCTAAATGATCCGCATGTTGGTGTGAGATATAGAGATAGTCAGGCGATTCGATCGCTGCCGTTAACTCTGGCGACAACTGATCGTTGCGTGGAAAAACAAACCAGGAACCAAGAAAAGCCGGCAAAAACCACGGGTCGCAAACAATAGTTGCTTGGCGTGTTTGCACCAAGATGCCAGCATGACCAATGGAGGTTGCCCTCATGTCGTTTTAGGCCACTGGTTGATCGGTAAATTGCTGACCGCCGCGAGCGACATGTTCTGTCCACTCGGCACCGTCCCAGTATCGCAACTCAAAACGCTTGGATGGATCTGGATACCAAGCAGCTGGGGCAGCTGCAGAACTTGTAGTTGCTGTGCTTGTAACAGGAGTTGATGCATCACTCGCTACTGCAGAACTTGGCACAGCCGAATTCATTGGACGGCGCAAAAATGCGCAGTATCTGCCATCAAATGTTGGAACAATGTTGACAACTTCCCAACCCTCAGCAGATTTCTTAGTCAACTCGGTTGCAAGTGCTTCAGGGCTCGAGTTATACGGGTTAAACGCGACATATTCGTACATACGTTCAGGTTAGTGGCGAGCGTGAACCAAATATCACAGCCGAAATATCAGCCATGTATCTGGACTCCGTACGCCTAATCTTGTTGATGTGACACAAGCCAAACAACGCATCGGGTATTTTGGCCCAGCAGGAACATTCACTGAGCAAGCATTGCTGACGCAATCCGATTTGGCTGGTTGCGAGTTGGTTCCTTTCCGCACTGTCCCCGATGTTCTTGATGCCGTAACTTCCGGAGAGGTGTCGCTTGGTTTTGTTCCAATCGAAAACTCAATAGAGGGAACGGTAAATTTCACCCAAGATGCCCTTGTGTTCGATCACGACCTGCTGATCCAACGCGAAGTGGTGCTTGATATTGAACACTGCATTTTGGCCCAAAAGGGAACTGCCTTAAAAGATGTAAAAACGTTGTTGTCCATTCCCGTTGCAACGGCACAGTGCCACGAATACATTCGGAGCAACCTTTCTCATGCCCAACTGCTTGCGGCGAACTCAACAGCAGAAGCCGCACGGTTAGTGAGCGAGGAGACGACGAGTGGTTTTGCAGCAGTTGCTCCACGCAACGCCGCTGCGATTTACAACCTTGAGGTAATTGCAAGCAATGTCGCCGACCACGAAGGCAATCAGACGCGATTTGTGTTAGTGGGCAAAGACTCAATTCCGGCCGCAACTGGTCACGACCGCACCGCACTTGTGGTGTTTCAGCGTGCCGACGAACCAGGAAGTTTGATTTCGATCTTGCAAGAGTTTGCTGCACGTCGAATTAACTTGTCGCAGTTGTTGTCACGGCCCACCAAACGTGGCGGACTCGGTGACTATTGCTTCATTATGTATTGCGATGGACACGTCACCGATGAATTGGTGGCCGATGTGCTTCGAGATCTACATGCCAAACAGGGTGCTGTGAAGTTTCTCGGCTCGTACCCAGCTGCTGGAGCGCAAGCACATACCGCACGCGAGCATGCCGATGCTCGATGGCGCGAAGCAGATGATTGGGTTACAGCGCTCAGAGCGCGTATCGCGCGCTAGCGTTCCTC
>Ga0214919_10011592_pt1 | contig 10983 bp, 8 predicted proteins | sample LL1503_MetaG_FD_177994 | JGI IMG/M metagenome (GOLD analysis project Ga0214919, IMG submission 177994) | Freshwater microbial communities from Lake Lanier, Atlanta, Georgia, United States - LL-1503 | ecosystem: Environmental > Aquatic > Freshwater > Lake | place: USA: Georgia | collected 2015-03-15
GTGGTACCTCCAGGAATCGAACCAGGGACACATGGATTTTCAGTCCATTGCTCTACCAACTGAGCTAAGGTACCTTTTTTGATGAGGGTGCAAATATAGAACGATTTTTAATTTATCCAAAACAAATACTAAAAAAAAACTATTCGTACCTTAGCCCTATCAAAAACATATATATGCTTCTAGCCATCGATGTTGGAAATACCAGAATTAAAGCCGCTTTATTTGAGGCAAATACGCTTGTAGAAACCTTTGTTTTTGGCAAAGAAGAATTTATTTCTCGGGTAGCATTTTTTTTGGAATTGCATCCAAAAATTAAAACTATTGTTCTAGCAACTGTTGGAAATTTTGAAAAAAAGCTGCTTTCAAGTTTTGAAAATAGACTTTCAATTGTTTATATTTCACATGAAAGTAAGTTCCCTTTTCAAAACTTATATACCACTCCCACTACACTCGGAATTGACAGAATGGTTCTAGCAACTGGGGCGGTTATAACATTTCCTGCTCAAAACAGATTGATTATTGACGCTGGTACTTGCATTACTTATGATTTTGTAGATGAGAACAATAATTATTTGGGTGGTGGTATTTCTCCTGGATTACGCATTCGATATGAGGCCTTACATCAACAAACTGCAAAATTACCCCTGTTATCAAAAACTTATCCCGAAAATTTCATTGGAAATTCGACTGAAGAATCAATACATTCAGGTGTTGTAAATGGTGTAATTCATGAAATTAGTGGGTTTATTGAAGAATATAGAAACCAATACGCTAAATTTATCATAATTTTAACGGGTGGCGATGGAGTATTTTTGGCTAAACGATTAAAAAATACCATATTTGCCAATTCAAATTTTCTGCTTGAAAGTTTGAACCAAACTTTTCAATACAATCAAAAATGATTAAAAAAATTATAGTAAGCTGCTGTTTACTTATTTCATTAGCAACATGGGCACAAGAAGGAACATCATCTCCTTATTCTTTTTACGGAATTGGTGATGTTAAGTTTAAAGGAACTGTTGATACACGATCTATGGGAGGAATTGCTATTTTTCCTGACAGTATTCACATCAATCTTCAAAATCCTGCTCAATTTGCTAGCTTGAAACTATCTAGTCTTACTATTGGTGGTACTTATGCTAATTCTAAAACAAAATCTGAAACGCAAGAAGAAAAATCTAGAAGAACCACTCTAGATTATCTTGCTGTTGGAATTCCAGTTGGAAAATTAGGTATTGGTTTTGGGCTTGTTCCTTATTCCTCTGTTGGCTATAAAATTGGAAAAACAGTATATGAAACAAATAGTGCCGGTGATACCCTGCGAGCTATTTATTCCAAGTATAACGGTTTAGGTGGTGTTAACAAAGTTTTTATAGGTGCTGGATATAAAATCACTAAGAAAATAAACTTTGGAGTTGCTATTCAATATAATTTTGGAACGATTACTACCACCAATTTGCACTACCAAAGTGATGTTCAATATGGAACTAGAGAAAATAATTCTTCAAATGCTCAAGGGTTTAACATTGATTTAGGGTTGACCTACCAAACCAACGTAAACAAAAAACACTCTTTCTTCAGCAGTTTAACTTATACACCACAATCAAACCTAAAATTTGGAAATTCTAGAAGTATAGACATTATACAATTTTTGAGTTCAGGTGCTGTAAGTGTAATAGAAACAGAAGAGGCAATAGTTGCTAATACTACTATAAAATTGCCTTCAAAATTAACTTTTGGAAATGGTTTTGGTGAAGTCAAAAAATGGTTAGTTGGTGCCGAAGTAACTTTATTGAATAATAGTGTGCTATCCAATCGTTTTGTTGATATTAATGGGGCAACTTTTGAAAACGCTACTCGTTACAGTTTAGGCGGTTATTTTATCCCTAATTACAACTCTTATTCAAGCTATTTTAAAAAGGTAACATACAGAGGTGGATTGCGATATGAAAAAACTGGACTAGTAATTCAAAATCAATCCATAAACGATTATGCAGTTAATGTTGGTTTTGGTTTACCTTTAGGAGGTACTTTTTCTAATATTAATATTGGTCTTGAAATGGGCAAAAGAGGTACAAAATATAACAATTTAGTAGAAGAAAACTATTTCAATATCAGTTTAGGTCTTTCACTTAGCGAAAGATGGTTTGTGAAACGTAAATTCGACTAAACCCTAACATTATGAAAGCTATTTTTTCTTTATTGGGTCTATTCTTAGTTATCTCAATCAATGCTCAAAAATTTGATTGTTCAGCAAAAATAAAAACCTATCACGAATTATTTCTAGCTCAGAATATGTCTGAGACTTTTGACACATGGAGTGACGTAAGAAAAAATTGCCCAAAAGAAAGTGAAACGATTTATAATGATGGCTTCAAAATACTGCAATTTAAAATAGATAATGCAGCCAATGCTGAAGAAAAAGAAACTTGGGTTCGCGATGAACTAAAGCTTTATGACCAATACCATATAAACTTTCCATTAACCACTTCGGACTACGAAGTAAATAAAGCCATGACTTTGTATGATAATAAGATAGACGCTAAAGAAGAAATCTTCGGTTTATTACAAAGTGGTTTTGCTAAAGCTTCCAACCATATCACCAATGCCAGTGCCATATACACCTATTTTAGCCTGTGCTTTGATAACTACAAAGCTGGTGATAAAAAATTCACTGCTGAAGTAGTGCTCGACAAATATATGCTCGTCAATTTCATGCTTACCCAATTGCAAGTGTCTAATGCTAAAAAAATATCTGAATACAAAACTGCACAAAGAGGAATTAATGCACTAGCAAGAGATTTGGCTACTTGTGATAATTTAGGAAATTACTACACTAATAATTACTCCAAACACTCCGAAGATGTTACTTGGATAACAACCGCATTGACCAATCTTTCAGGGAAATGTAGTGCTAAGCCAATATTCAACACTATGGCTGAAAAGCTTTATGCTGTTAAAGTCACCTCTGAGTCAGCCTATTTTATGGCAGCAGCTTCCACAAAGCAAAGAAAGTTTAAAGAAGCTATTGCTTTTTATAATGAAGCAGCTGATTTAGAAACAAACCCCGAAGAAAAAGCAAAAATATACTATACTTTAGCAACAGGATTATTAGCAAACGACATGACTAAATCCAGAGAAAATTTAAATAAAGCTTTAGCATTTGATCCAAAAATGGGTAAAGCTTACATATTCTTGGCACAACTTTATTCCGATGCCGCTGAAAAATGTGGTCAAACTGATTTTGAGAAGAAAGCTATATTTTACCTGGCCCAACAAACAGTAAAAAAAGCAGGAATGGCTGATTCAAAATTAAAGCAAACTGCTGATAAAATGAGTGAAGATTATACTAAAAAAGCCTTAACCCAATCGGAAATCAAAAAAGCAAAAATGAACGGAAAATCAATAAAAATTGATTGTTGGATTAACGAAACCATTACTTTTCCTTCTAAATAATGAGATATTTATCTAGAAATAGAATTCCCTTTTTGTTAGCACTTTTATCTTGTGTGACAATTATATCTTGTGAAAGCAATTTTCGTGATGTCCAAAAAATGAGTGTTTCTGAATTCACGCCAAGTAGCGATGCAGATTCCATCAATTTAAAATATACTGATTCAGGAAGAATAACCGCCAATCTAGTTAGTCCTAAAATGCTAGATTATGCCACAGTTAAATTTCCTTTTACTGAATTTCCAATAGGAATGCATCTTACCTTATATGATAAGAACGGAAAAGAAACCTATATTGAAGGCAACTATGCTACATCTGATAAGTCAACCAATATCATTGACTTACAAGGGAAAGTAAAAATATCCAATCAAAATGGCGAACAACTGGAAACAGAGCAATTGTATTATGACCAAAAGAATGAATGGTTTTTTACCGAAAAAAAGTTTAAATTTACTTCACCAAAAGGAGTTTCCTATGGAGAAGGAATTGATTTTAGTAAAGATTTCAAAAAAGTAAATTCACAAAAAATATCAGGACAAGTTCAATCAGAATAACTATGAATTATTTAAAATTTACCCAATACGCCTATTTAATCGCAGGAATTCTTGTTGCTATTGAAAGTTATAATCAATACCAAGCTGGCAATAATGATAAAGCCATCATCATGGGAATTTTTACCCTTATTGCCATTTTTATGTTCTTCTTCAGAAGAAATTTTGCTAAGAAATTTGCAGAGCGAAATAAAAAATCATAACACATGGAAATCGGAATAATCATCTTGTGTTTGATACTTTCCGCATTTTTTTCAGGAATGGAAATTGCTTTTGTTTCCTCCAATAAAATCTATCTTGAAATAGAAAAAAAACAATCCGATTTTATTTCCAAAATCCTAACAAAACTTACTCAAAAACCATCAAAATTTATTGCTACTATGCTTATTGGCAATAATATTGCTATGGTAGTTTATGGTTTTTTTATGGGAGATTTATTGATGCATTGGTTTAAAAGTTTTGGATTTAATTTTTCAGATCTAACCAATTTATTGTTGCAAACAATACTATCAACTTTAATTGTATTAATGACTTCTGAATTTTTGCCCAAAGTATTTTTTCAGATATATGCTAATAGCTTCATCAAGTTTTTTGCTTTGCCAGCCTATTTCTTCTACAATCTATTCTATTATATATCATCAATATTACTTGGAGTATCCGATTTCATTTTGAAGAAATTTTTCAAGACCGAAGGTGATCAAATTACACTTTCTTTTAGCAAAGTAGAATTAGGTAATTATATCTCTGAACAGATGAATGCTGTGGCTGACCATGAAACGGTAGATTCTGAAATTCAGATTTTTCAAAATGCGCTAGAGTTTTCTGCCGTAAAAGCAAGAGATATTATGACGCCTAGAACAGAATTAGTTGCGATAGATTTATATAGTTCTATAGTTGATTTAAGAGACCTTTTTATAACAACAGGTTATTCTAAAATAGTAATATACCTCAATACTTTAGACGACATTGTAGGCTATGTGCACTCCTTTGAATTGTTCAAAAAACCTAGAAGCATTAAATCAATACTTATTCCAGTAGAATTTGTACCAGAAACTATTTTTATTAAAGACACCATGAATTTGCTTACTAAGAAAAGAAAAAGCGTGGCAGTAGTACTAGATGAATACGGTGGCACTTCAGGAATTATTACTATGGAAGATATTGTGGAAGAACTTTTTGGAGAAATTGAAGATGAACATGATACTGAGGAAACCTTAATCGAAAATCAATTAGACCTTACTAATTATTTGTTTTCCACAAGATTAGACGTCGAATATATAAATGAAACCTATAAATTAAACATTCCAGAAAGCAATTCTTATGGCACTTTGGGTGGTTTTATTGTTGATTTTACCAAAGAAATTCCTCAAAAAGGAGAAAAAATTACTATTGGGAATTTCCAATTTATAATAGAACAGGCTACTAATAAGAAAATAGAATTAGTAAAAATGACATTATTGGATTAAAATTCATAAAAAAATCAAAAAATAGTAGAAATTATAATGGTGTGAGTATTATTATTTCATAGATAATTGTATTTTCGCAAACTGAATTAAAATTTAACAAGAATAGAAATGGCAGTTTTAGCAAAAATTAGAAAACGTTCGGGTTTACTTTTATTAGCAATAGGTTTTGCATTATTGGCTTTTGTCGTGCAAGATTTATTTAACAATGGGTTTAAAAGTTTATCAAAAGATGTAGGAAGCGTTAATGGAAAAAATATTTCATTTGAAGAGTTTAGAGTAAAAGTAGCAAATACTGAAAAGAATGCTCAAAACGGTCAACAAATGACTTCAATGCAAGCTTCAAATCAAGTTTGGAATCAAGAAGTAAATGTTGCTTTATTAACAGCTGAATTTGAAAAATTAGGAATCCGTGTGGGAGAAAAACATATTGTTGAAGTTTTTAAAGCCGATCCAAATATTGGTCAAAACCAAATGTTTTTAAACGCCGCTGGGAAATTTGATTTAAACAAATTCAAAGATTACTTCAAGACAAATCCTGAAGGAGCTCAACTTTTGAAAGAAAGAGAAAAAGATGCTGAGCTTAATGCCAAGTATCAAATCTACAATTCCCTAGTTAAAGGGGCTATGTATACCACTGAGACAGAAGGTAAATTCAAATATGAAGCAGAAACAAATAAAGTAACTTTTGACTTTGTTAGTGTTCCTTTTTCAAGCATAAAAGATAGTGAAGTAAAAATTTCTGATGATGAAATTGTAGCTTACATGAAAACCAAAGAGAAAAAATTCAAATCAGAAGAATCTCGTGAATTAGAATATGTGCTAATTGAAGAAAAACCATCAGCACAAGACGAATCAGAAATTAAGAAAAATATTGATGCTTTGTTACTCCCAAGCGTACGTTACAACAAAGAAACAGGCAAAAATGATACTATTAAAGGATTTAAAGGTGCAATTGATAATGCAGAATTTGTAAATGCTAATTCAGATATTCCTTTTGACTCTACTTATATTGCAAAACAAGATTTGCCAGCAGAAAGTGCCGATGCTTTATTTGCTTTACCAATAGGAGAAGTTTATGGCCCTTATATGTTCAATAACTATTACCGTATTTCAAAAGCATTAGGAAGAAAAAGTGGTGCAAAAGTGAAAGCAAGTCACATCCTAATCAGTTGGGAAGGAACAAAAGTTCCTAACAAAAAAGAAAAAAGAACAAAAGAACAAGCAAAAGCAAAAGCGGATGGATTATTAGCACAAGCATTAGCAAATCCAGGAATGTTCTCTTTATTGGCCATGACCAATTCCGATGACTCATCGGCACAACAAGGTGGTGATTTAGGATTCTTTGCTCCAGGACAAATGGTAAAACCATTTAATGATTTTGTTTTCAATAACCCTGTTGGAAAAATTGGTTTAGTTGAAACAGAATTTGGTTACCATATCATCAATGTGACTGAAAAGCAAGATGCCATAAAATTAGCCACTATTGCTCAAAAAATAGCTCCATCTGAAGCTACTAACGACAAAACCTACACACAGGCAACTAAATTTGAAATGGAGGCTGCTAGCAAAGATTTTGCTGCTTTAGCTAAACAAATGAAGTTATCGGTAAATCCTTCCGTGAGAGTAAAAGCTGTTGACGAAAGTTTTGGTTCCATTACGAATCAAAGACAAATTGTAAAATGGGCTTTTGAGGGTGATACAAACATAGGAGACGTTAAACGTTTTGAAATTGTTAATGTAGGTCATGTAATTGTGAAATTGAAAAAAATAAATGAAAAAGGCCTAATGGCTGTAGAAGAAGCCAGACCACAAGTAGAAATGCTATTGAAAAACAAAAAGAAAACAGAGAAAATCAAAGCCAAAATGACTGGTTCCTCATTAGCAGCAATTGCTGCCGCTAACAAAGTAACCGTTCAAAACGCTATAGATTTAACTTTAGAAAATCCTTCTGTCCCTGGTGCTGGTTTTGAGCCAAAAGTAGTAGGAAACGCTTTCTCATCAAAGGCTGGCAAAGTATCAAAAACAATTGATGGCAATTCAGGCGTTTATGTAATTGCAACTAAAGCAGTAACAAAAGCTCCAGCTATCAAGAAATATACTGATTATGTAAACAAGCTAAAACCACAAGTTGTGGGTAATGCTGGTAGATACATGCAAGCCTTGAAAGACGATGCTGATATTAAAGACAACAGAGCAGATTTTTATTAATCGATCTACTAAGTTATATAAAGAAAATCCCGAAGCAGAACTTCGGGATTTTCTTTATAATATAATTTCGTGATAAGGCACAACAACCTCAAAACCTTTTGCATGGAAATACTCGGTTGGGTTTTCATTGGAAACACTCATTACAAAATCGCCACCCCAAGCACCAAGACTTTTTATAACTCCTTCAAAATCTTGAAAAAGAGCTTCTTTAACTGTGGGCAATTCTAATATATTGCTCATGGCTATTTCGTGTTGTGCAATAGCTTGAGCAAAGTCTTTTATAGTATCAGCTTCTACTATGGTTTTAGTGAGGACATTAATAGCTGGAATGACTTTTTGAATAGTGGTATTGTTGTTATGATAGGCCGCAATAGCTTCTCGGCTGTTTTGCTTTTTATTCAAGTAAATAAAATATAATTTATCGGTAAAACTTGGGTTGAAATGCACCACTTCAACCGTTGGTTTGTCAACTATCAACTGATAGATGATACCAGTATTATTTTGTGCGCAAGCAATGTCATAGCCACTGCCTCCAAAACTTCTTTTCAGTAGCTCAAAGGCATCAATTTGCAACCATTGCCCAATATTATTGATTAAGGTAGAAGAAGTTCCTAATCCCCAATTTTTAGGAAACGTCAATTCAGTTTTGATATTATATCCTTTCCCTTCTGAAATGAATTCAGGATTCATTCGATAGGCTTCGTGCAGGATTTCAATTAAAGTGTTTTTGATTGAGGAATCAACTTCATTTTGTTCTTTATCCCTAATAGCCGAAAATGAAAGGGTATCCTCAAACCAAATGCTTCCATTACTATCATAGCTTGTCCAGTGAATATGTTCATCTGTCGTTTCATCAACGGTTAAATGCTGTCCAAACTTTGTAGGCAACGCAAAGGCTTTAGCGCCATCAAGCACTACATATTCCCCTGTGATGAGGAGTTTTCCGTTGCTGTAAAAGGTCTTCTTCAAAAGATTATTTTCTTAAATTTTCAATCAAGTTTACTACTGAAGCATGAGAAACGGTATTGTTTTCAAAGTGTTTCGCAATGGCTTTACGCTCTTCGGAAGTTGCTTGGTATTGGTTTAAAATATTATTGAGATGCATTTTCATGTGGCCTTCTTGAATTCCGGTAGTTGTAAGCGAACGAAGTGCTGCAAAGTTTTGTGCCAAACCCGTTACGGCTACAATCTGCATCAATTCTTGTGATGAAGGTTTCTCTAAGATTTCCAATGCCATTTTCACTAACGGATGCAAAGAAGTTAAACCTCCCACAGTTCCTAATGCCAATGGAATTTCCATCCAAAAAGTAAAAATGTCATTTTCTATTTTAGCGTGAGATAAACTGGAATAGTTGCCATTACGCGATGCATAAGCATGAACCCCAGCTTCCACCGCACGGAAATCATTTCCTGTGGCTAAAACAACTGAGTCAACCCCATTCATAATCCCTTTGTTATGGGTTACTGCTCTGAAAGGTTCTATCTCTGCAATGCGAACGGCTTGTACAAACTTCTCAGCAAATTCTTGTGGATTCTCAATTTTTCCCGGCCTCCCTGCTGACAGGTTTTCGGCTAGTTCGGAAACTTTACAGGAAACTTCGGCACGAACAATACAATTAGGCACATAATTAGACAAAATACTCATGACAATGGTAATGTCTTTTTCTAACTCTGAAAAGTCTATATATTGTTGCGCTTCTTCTTTCAGTGCTTTGGCTAATTGTTCTAAACAGGAGTTGATAAAATTAGCACCCATGCTGTCTTTGGTATCAAAGGTGGCATGCAGTTGGTAATAATTTTCTAATTCGTTGGTTTTATCTCTTAGTTCCAATGACAATATTCCACCACCACGTCTCTGCATGTTCTTGGTAATACTATCAGTCGAAGCGATGATATTTTTCTTTGCATCCTTAAAAAACGCTTGAAGTTTAGCTGTTTCTCCTTTGAAAAGAAAATGAACTTGCCCAATTTTTTCGGTATTCAAAACAGTAGCTTTAAATCCGCCACGAGTACTCCAGTATTTAGCCGACTTGGCTGCCGCTGCTACCACGGAACTTTCCTCAATAACCATAGGCACCGAATAATAGTTGCCATTGATTAGAAAATTAGGCGCAATCCCCATTGGTAAATAAAAATTGGTGATGGTATTTTCTATAAACTCATCATGCAATTGCTGCAATTTAGAATCGTTATTCCAATACTGTTTTATCGTTAAAATGGCTTCTGAAGGATTAGCAAAATAGTGATTGGCAATCCAATTGATTTTTTCTTCTTTGGATAATTTGGAAAAACCCGCAACTTCATTCTTCATAAATAGGAGTAAATAGTAATTTGGGACAAAGATAAGGTTTAGCTTTTGAAAATATAACTTAAAAAAGTTAGGTGATAAAAAATGTAGCCTAAATTCCAAAAAAAATTTTAAAGTCTATTCCTAGACCATAAATAAACCCGAAGCTATTATCTTTGCCCAATCGTTGAACGTGGAAAGTAGTATTACCGATTTCCCATACAGCCTATGAACACAAACTACGACATCTTGATTATTGGCGGTGGTGCAGCAGGTTTTTTTACAGCAATTACTATTGCCGAAAATAACCCAAAGCTAAAAATTGCCCTACTCGAACGCGGGAAAAGTGTGTTGGAAAAAGTACGCATTTCAGGTGGTGGACGATGCAATGTTACCCACGCTTGTTTTGTGCCCAATGATTTAGTAAAATATTATCCTCGTGGTGAAAAAGAATTACGCGGCCCGTTTCATCAGTTCTGTTCGGGTGATACGATTGAATGGTTTGAGAAACATGGTGTTGAACTCAAAATCGAAGACGATGGTAGAATGTTTCCCACTTCGGATAGTTCGCAAACCATCATTGATTGTTTTTTGAACGCTGTGTCTAAACTAAAAATTGATGTATTAACTGGACAAAGTGTGCAATCCCTTTTCAAAGGAGATGGCTATTGGAAAGTAGAAACCCATCACGAAACCTTTTCTTGTCAAAAACTAATCATGACCACGGGCAGTAACCCAAAAGTATGGGAAATGTTAGCAGAACTAGGTCATACTATTGTTGAACCTGTTCCTTCCCTATTCACGTTTAACATAAAAGATACCCGTATCAAAGACTTGATGGGCGTTTCGGCTTTCGCCAAAGTAAAAGTAAAAGGCAGCAAGTTAGAAGCTGCTGGGCCATTATTAATTACCCATTGGGGCATGAGTGGACCCGGAATATTACGCCTCTCGGCTTGGGGTGCTCGAGAATTATTTGATAAAAAATACCAGTTTTTAATACAGGTGAACTGGCTCAACG
>Ga0214919_10011593_pt1 | contig 10982 bp, 11 predicted proteins | sample LL1503_MetaG_FD_177994 | JGI IMG/M metagenome (GOLD analysis project Ga0214919, IMG submission 177994) | Freshwater microbial communities from Lake Lanier, Atlanta, Georgia, United States - LL-1503 | ecosystem: Environmental > Aquatic > Freshwater > Lake | place: USA: Georgia | collected...
GCATCGGCGATCAGCTGGCGCAGCGTCGCCTCGACCTCGGCCGGGTTCTCCTCGGGAATCATGCGGCGGTCGAACTTGAACACCACCTTGCCGGGCACGACGTTGGTATTGGTGCCCCCTTCGATCAGGCCGACGTTCAGATGCGGGTGGGTGATGCCTTTGACCTGGCTGCTGACCTGCTGGTAGAGCGTGTTTTGCTGGTACAGGGCTTGGAGGATCAGCGTGGCGGCATGCAGCGCGTCGACAGCGGTGTCAGGCACCGCCGCATGCCCCGTCTTGCCGTGCACCGTGACTTCCATCTGCAGGCAGCCGTTGTGGCCGGTGATCACCTGGTAGCTGAAACCTGCGGCGATCAGCAGGTCGGGCTTGACCAGGCCTTGGCGCAACAGCCTGCCCGGGCCAAGTTCGCCGCCGAACTCCTCGTCGTAGGTGAAATACAGCTCCACGCTGCCTCGGCGCTCAGGCTTCACCGCTTCGATCGCCCGCGTGGCGAAGGTGAAGGTCGCGAAGTCGCATTTGCTGACAGCCGAGGCGCGGCCATAGAGCTTGCCGTCGACGACCTCGCCGCCATAGGGGTCGTGGGTCCAGCCCTCACCGGGCGGCACCACGTCGCCGTGCGCGTTCAGACCGATCGTTCGGCCGGCGCCGTAGCGGCGTCGCACGACCAGGTTGGTCAGGCTCTCGAGTCCTGCGTCCTGCACCTCCTGCGCCGGCACCGGGTGCTTCTCGGCCTCGAAACCAAAAGCCTTGAGCAATTCGGCCGTGCGATCGGCATGGGGCGCGTTGTTGCCCGGCGGTGTGTCGGTCGGTACCTGCACCAGTTGTTGCAGGAAACGCACCTCCTCGTCGAAATGGGCGTCGACCCAGGCGTCCAAGGCTTGTTCTGAGCTCATGACAATTCCGTCGAGAGTTGTTCGAGAAGTTCGCCAAAAGCGCGGACACAGAGTTCGGCGTCGTCGTTCGTGATCGACTCGAGCGGGTTGTGGCTGATGCCCGCGTTGAGCCCACGCATGAACAGCATCGCCTGCGGCATCACTTCGTGCAGCTTCATCGCGTCGTGGCCAGCGCCGCTGGGCATGCGGTAGATCGGCAGGCCAAGCGCTTGCACCGCGCGCTCCCAGCGCTGCTGCCAGGCCGCTGCGGAAGGGGCTGCCGCGGTGCGCATCGTCTCCTCGAGGCTGTGATGCAGGCCGCGCCGCTCGCAGATTTTCTGCAGCTCGGCGCGCACCTCAGCGGCGCAAGCATCGCGCACCTCGTCGGTCGTGGCGCGGATGTCGAGGCTGAACTTACAACGACCGGGCACGACATTGATCGACCCGTTGGGCACCTCGAGCATGCCCATCGTGGCGACCAGATGGGCTTGCGCGCTGGCACGCTTTTCGGCGAACAGCGCCAGCTCGGCCACAGCGGTCGCGGCATCGCGGCGCCTGTCCATCGGCGTCGTCCCGGCATGGCTGGCCATGCCGACGATCTCGCCTGCGTAGCGCAGGCTGCCGTTGATCGACGTGACGATGCCCAGCGGCAGATCGAGCTCGTTCAGGACCGGGCCCTGCTCGATATGCACTTCGACAAACCCGAGGTAATTCGCGGGTTCGCGCTGCAGCTTCGGGATGTCTTCGATGCGCAGTCCGGCATGCCGCATGGCTTCGCGCATCGGGATACCGGCGGCGTCCTTCTGGTCCAGCCAAGCCATGTCGAATTGACCGGTCAACGCGCCTGACCCCAGGAAAACAGCCTTGTAGCGCTGCCCCTCCTCCTCGGCAAAACCAAGGACCTCGAGGCCGAAAGGCAAGCGCCTGCGCTGGCGGTGCAGTTCGCGAACGCAGGCCATAGGCACCAGGATGCCCAGCCGCCCGTCGTACTTGCCGCCGTTGCGCACCGTGTCGTAATGGCTGCCGGTCAGCAGCCGTTTGCGCTGCAGGTCGCTGCCATGGTAGAGCCCCACCACATTGCCGACCGCATCGATGCTGACCTCGTCAAAACCGCATTCGGCGCTCATCCAGTGCGCCAATTGCTGCGCGCAAGCGCGGTGCGCATCGGTCAGGTAGGTGACGGTGAGCTCGCCGCGCTCGGCATGGCCCGGGTCGCTGTGGCGCGCCAGTTGTTCGGCCCAGTCCCAGACCAGGTTGCCCAGGTCCGGACTGCGGCCGAACTTGTCGTCGAGGCGGATCTCGGCGATACGGTGGACGTTGCGCAGGCATTCGGCCAGCTCAAAGTCTGGGTGGTTGCCGAGCCGCCGCGCAAAGTCCGCGATGACCTCGGCCTTGTTCAGACCCAAGCCCCTGGGTCCGCGCACCGCCAGGATGAAGGGGAAACCGAACTTGGCGTTGTAGTCGGTGTTGAGCTGCTGGATGCGGTCGAACTCCGCAGGCGTGCAGTCGGTCAGGCCGGACTTGCGCTGTTCATCGGTCGACTCGGCCGTCAAGGTCTTGCTGACCATGGCCTTGCCGGCCAGCTCGGGGTGGGCGCGGATCAGCGCCCGCTGCGCGTCACAGCCGGCGTCGCGCACCGTCTTCGCCAGCACCAGCTTGAGCTGCGCCAGGCTGGCAAAAGGACGCTGCGACGCTGCGCGCTGGGCGATCCAGCGCGAGTGCTCATAACAGCCGTCCAGCAGCGCGACGAACCCATCGGCGCTGCTGGCGTTGATCTGCTCAAGGGTCAGCAATGGGTCACTCCCAGACAAAAGCGGTGGCGGGGTCAAACGGGTGCGTGGCCTTCCAATGACGAGCGATGTCGACGCGTCGCGACACCCAGACGCGGTCATGCGCCTGCACATGGTCGAGAAAGCGCTGCAACGCGCGCATCCGGCCCGGGCGACCCAGCAATCGGCAGTGCATGCCAATGCTCATCATCGACGGCCGCTCGTCGCCTTCGGCGTAGTGAACGTCGAAGGCATCGCGCAGGTACTGGAAGAACTCGTCGCCATGCGAGTAACCCTGGGGCAGCGCGAAGCGCATGTCGTTGGCGTCCAAGGTGTAGGGCACAACCAGATGTGGCGCCAGCTCACCATCGGTCTTGCGAACCTGCAGCCAAAACGGCAGGTCGTCGCCGTAGTGGTCGCTGTCGTACTCGAAGCCGCCGAAATCGGCCACCAGGCGTCGGGTATTCGGGCTGTCGCGACCGGTGTACCAGCCCAACGGTCGCTCACCGGTCAAAGCCTGGAGACGCGCCATCGCGATCGCCATGTGTTCGCGCTCGGTGGCCTCGTCCAGGCCTTGGTAGCTGATCCAGCGCCAGCCGTGGCAAGCAAGCTCATGGCCGAGCTCCTTGAACGCAGCGGCAACCTCGGGGCAACGCTCCAGCGCCATGCCGACGCCGAACACGGTCAGTGGCAGCGAGCGACGCTCGAATTCACGCAGGATTCGCCAGACGCCGACGCGCGAGCCGTATTCGTAGAGGCTCTCCATGCTGAGGTGCCGGGCCGGGAAAGCCGGCGGGCTGAACATCTCGGACAGAAACTGCTCGCTGCCGGCATCGCCGTGCAGCACCGAGTTCTCGCCGCCTTCCTCGTAGTTCAGCACGAATTGCAGCGCGACGCGTGCGTTGCCAGGCCAGTTCGCGAACGGCGGGTGCCGGCCATGGCCGCGCAGGTCGCGGGGGTAGTTCGCAGATGATTCGGTGCGCTTGGTCATGGTGGTTCAGCCTTGGGGGCGCAGTGCGGCAAAGAGGTCAGCGCTGTGCGGGTCGAGCCGCAGCGCTTGCTCGACCGCGAAGATATGGTGCTCCATCAGCCTGGCGGCCGCGCGCGCGTCGCGCTTTTCCAGCGCGTCGACGATCAGCACATGCTCTTGCTGCGATTGAGCCGCCGAATGCGAGGACTGGTACATCAGCGCAATCAACGACGAACGGCTCAGCAGGTCGGACAGCAGCTGGGCCAGCACCTCATTGCCCAGCATGCGCGCCAGCACGACGTGGAAATCGGCCAGCAGTCTGGTCCGGCCGGGCACGTCAGTGCGCGACAAGGCCGCGACCTCTTCGCGCAGATGGGCGCGCAGCTCGACGATCTGCGAGTCGGTGATGCGAGCGCACAACTGCCGCGCCAGCGCGCCTTCGAGCATCGCCCGTACCTGGAAGACCTGCCTGGCCTCGTCGACACTGGGCACCGCGACGCTGGCGCCGCGCGCAGGCTCGAGCGTGACCAGGCGATCGCGGCTGAGCTGATGGAGCGCCTGGCGCACCAGCGTGCGCGAGACCTCGAAGATGTTGGCGATCTTCTGCTCGGACAGCTTGGTGCCGGGCATCAACCGGCGCTCGACAATCGCGGCAGTGATCGACCCGACAATGCGTTCGGTGGCGCCCGCAGGCACCGGCTTGACAGCGTCAGGCACGATTCCGAGCGGCATTCGGATGATGGCCATGTCTAGAGTTCACAGCAGATTGGACGCGAGTGTATACACTTTAAGACATCTCACCGGCCAAGCTGTGGTCGCAGGCATACGCTGCCACGCAAGCCCCGAGGCCTGGCAACAAGACACCAAAGGACACCCATGGGACACCTGAGCACACATGTACTCGACACGATGAACGGTTGCCCCGCCGCCGGCATGGCGGTCAGGCTGCAACGCATCGAAGGCGAACTCGCGGTGCCGCTGAAAGCCTTCACGCTCAATGCTGACGGCCGAAACGACGGCGGCGCACTGCTCGATGCGCAGTCGATGGCGATTGGATGTTATCGGCTGATCTTCTCGGTCGCTCCCTACTTTCGAGCGCGCGGTGTGACATTGCCAGAACCCGCTTTCCTCAACCACGTTCAGGTCGATTTCGGCATTGCCGACGCTACCGGTCACTACCACGTGCCGCTGCTGGTTTCGCCCTGGGCCTATTCGACCTACCGGGGCTCGTAGCAGCTCAGCGGTGCCTCGCCTGCACAGATAATCTCTGCAACCACTTTGTCCATGTCGCCGCGGAGCCCCGTGGTCAGCGCCAACAGCTTGACCTTCGGGTTCGCGACATCTGCTTCTCACAGGGCCCGCTGTGGTGAGAGCGAGGCGCGCCGCGCCGTTCTCGACCCTTTGGAGATGCTGTCTTGGACGCTTACTTGCTCGACTGGGCAAACCTGCTGTTGCGCTGGGCCCATGTCATCGTCGCGATCGCATGGATCGGCTCATCGTTCTATTTCGTCTTCCTCGACAACAGCCTGACACCCCCCGACGACCCGGTGCTCAAGGACAAAGGCGTTGGCGGCGAGCTCTGGGCCGTGCATGGCGGCGGTTTCTATCACCCGCAGAAGTACCTCGTCGCACCGAAAAAACTGCCCGAGCAACTGCACTGGTTCTACTGGGAGAGCTACTCGACCTGGTTGACCGGTTTCGCTTTGTTCACAGTGATGTACCTGTTCAACGCCGGCACCTTCTTGATCGACAAGAGCGTGCACGACTGGTCGCCGGCAGCGGCCATCGCCACCTCACTGGGCTTTCTGGTCTTGTGCTGGTTGGCCTACGACATGCTGTGCCGCGTCTTCGGCCAGAAGAAGAACGGCGACCTGATCGTCGGCGCCACAGTGCTGGCTTTCGTGGTCTTCGCTTCCTGGCTGGCCTGCCAGCTATTTGCCGGTCGCGCCGCCTTCTTGCTGGTGGGCGCGATGCTCGCCACGACGATGAGCGCCAACGTGTTCTTCTGGATCATCCCGGGCCAGCGCAAAGTGGTGGACCAACTCAGAGCCGGCCAGCAGGTGGATGCGATCCATGGCTGGCGCGCCAAACAGCGCAGTGTGCACAACACCTATTTCACGCTGCCCGTGCTGGTCGCGATGCTGTCGAACCACTACGGCTGGCTGAGTTCAGGCCAGCACAACTGGATCGTGCTGGTGCTGCTGATGTTGGCCGGCGCATTGATCCGTCACAGCTTCGTCGCGCGCCACAAGGCCCTGGTGCAGGGCCGGCGAGTGCCTTGGGAGCAAGCCGCTGCCGGCGTCGCGGTGCTGCTGGGCCTGGCCATCTGGCTTGCCCCAGCGCCCAAGGCCGAATCCCGACAGGCCACGGCCAGGCCGATCAGCTTTGCCGCCGTCCAGGCGGTGATCGACCAACGCTGCGTGGCTTGCCACAACGCCCAGCTGCAGAACAAGGGCGTCGCATTGCACAGTCCGGACCTGATCAAGCAAAACGCGCAGGCGCTCTACCAACAGGCCTCGGTGCTCAAGCTGATGCCTATGAACAACGCGACCCAGATCACCGAGGACGAGCGAAACCTGCTCAAACGCTGGTTCGAAGCCGGCGCGCCGCTGAACTGAGGGCGTTGCGGCGCAGCGACGCACTCGCTAGCGCGGCGCACCCTTTAGGCGGCGCTATGCTACTGCGCTGAACTGGAACCCAACAGATGACCGCCGAGACCCTTTTCGCGCTAGACCTGCAAGCCCTGCGCTACCGCTGGCCGGGCGCGAGCGCAGACACGCTGGTGCTGGACTCGCTGCGGCTGGCGCCCGGTGACAAGGTCTTTCTGCGCGGGCCCAGCGGCTGCGGCAAGAGCACGCTGTTGTCGCTGGCCGCAGGCGTGCTGCTGCCGCAGGCCGGTCAGGCTCGGCTGCTCGGCCAGGACTGGGCCGGGCTGCGCAGCGGCGCGCGCGACCGCTGGCGCGCCGACCACCTGGGCTATATCTTCCAGCAGTTCAACCTGCTGCCTTATCTGTCGGTGCTCGACAACGTGCGGCTGCCGCTGCGCTTCTCGCGCCGGCGCGCGACGCGCTCGGCAGCCAGCGGGGCTGACAGTGCCGAAATACTGCTCGAGCGCAGCGGGCTCCCACCGGGTCTGTGGCGGCAGCCCGCTGGCGCGCTGTCGGTGGGTCAGCAGCAGCGGGTGGCCGCAGCACGCGCGCTGATCGGCGCGCCCGAACTGGTGGTCGCCGACGAGCCGACCTCGGCGCTGGACGAAGATCTGCGCGAGTCCTTCATGGCGCTGCTGCTCGAACGCTGCGCCGCCGCACGCAGCGCGCTGCTGTTCGTCAGCCATGACCTGCGGCTGGCTGCGCGCTTCGACCGCATCATCGACCTGCCGAGCCTGAACCGCGCGGCGACCGAGCCCAACAACGCCGCGGTGCCGCGATGACCGCGCTGCTGGGCCTGGCCGCGCGCAGCGCCTGGAACCGCCGCTTCGTGCTCGGGCTGGTGCTGCTGTCGATCGCACTGTCCACGCTGTTGCTGCTGGGCATCGAGCGGCTGCGCCAGGACGTGCGGCAGAACTTCTCGCAAGCGGTCTCGGGCACCGACTTGATCGTCGGCGCGCGCACCGGGCAAGTCGAACTGTTGCTGAACTCGGTGTTCAGGATCGGCAGCGCGACGCGCAACATCCGCTACACCAGCCTGGAAGCCCTGGCCAAGCACCGTGCGGTGGCCTGGGTGCTGCCGCTGTCGCTGGGCGACAGCCACCGCGGCATGGCCGTGCTGGGTACCAGCGTGGACTATTTTCAGCACTTCCGCCACGGCGAGCGCCAGCCGCTGGTGCTGACCCAGGGCCGGCGCTTCGAGTCGCTGTTCGAAACCGTGATCGGTGCCGAGGTGGCACGCGCGCTGGGCTACCGGGTCGGTCAACAAGTCGTGCTGGCCCATGGCGATGGCGCGATGGAGACCAACGACCACGCCGACAAACCCTTCACTGTGGTCGGCATCCTCGCGCCCACCGGCACGCCGGTGGACCGGACCCTGCACATCAGCCTGCAGGCGGTGGAGGCGATCCATCTCGACTGGGCCGCCGGCGCGCCCTTGCCGGGTCAGGCTGTCAGCGCCACCGCCGCGGCCGAGGCCGACCTCAGGCCGCGCAGCGTCACGGCAGCGCTGATCGGCTTGAAGAGCCGCGCGGCAGTGTTCGCGGTACAGCGCGACATCGCCGCCTTCCAGGACGAGCCGCTGATGGCGATCCTGCCCGGCGTCGCACTCGACGCGCTGTGGGAGCTGGTCGGGGTTGGCGAGCGCGGCTTGCAAGCGATGAGCGCGCTGGTTGCCGTTGTCAGCCTGGTCGCGCTGGTCGCGGTGATCGCCGCCGGACTGAACGAGCGCCGCCGCGAGCTGGCCATCCTGCGCGCACTGGGCGCCGGGCCGCGCCAACTGCTGATGCTGCTCGCGCTCGAAGGCGGCCTGGTCACTGCGTTAGGCGTGCTGCTGGGCGTGCTGGCCTGCGCGGGCGCGGTGGCCGCGCTGGCACCCTGGGTGCAATCGCAGTTCGGCATCGGTCTGCGGCTGCAAGCGCCCGGCAGCGCAGAATGGCTGTGGTTGGCCGCGTTGCTGGTCGGCGGCTTTGGCGCCAGCCTGGTGCCGGGCTGGCGCGCTTACCAACTCTCGCTGGCCGACGGCCTGTCACCTCGAATCTGAACCATGCAAATCCTCAAACCCTGCGCAAGCACCACGATCGAAACCCACGCCGATGGACAGACGCGCCGGCGCTGGCTGCAACAGCTCGGCGCAGCGCTGCTGGCCGGCGCTGCCGCCGCGAGCACGGCCCAGCCGCTGCCCAAGCCCGAGCCGGGCGGCTTCACCGAGCTGCGCTGGGACGACCTGGTGCCCAAGGGCTGGGACCCGACGAAGGGATTGCGCGACAAGGGGATCACCAACCCCGGCAGCCTGATGGACGGCGACCCCAAGACCCAGGCGCTGATGAAGCAGATGCGCGAACTCTGGGACAACGCGCCGACCGAGCCCTCACTGGACGGCACCCGCGTCAAGTTGCCGGGCTACTTGGTACCGCTGGAAGAAAGCGCTGCCGGCCACACCGAGTTCCTGCTGGTGCCTTACTTCGGCGCCTGCGTCCACACCCCGCCACCGCCGGCCAACCAGATCGTGCTGGTCGTCCCCGCAAAACCGGTGGCAGGCTTGCGCAGCATGGACACGGTCTGGGTCAGCGGCACGATCAAGACGGTTCGCGGCAACTCAGCGATGGGCAGCACAGGCTACCGGCTCGAGGCGAGCCTGGTCGAGCGCTACAAGGCCGCGCCGCGCTGAGCAGCTCTTTGAAGCCGCACCGGGACCGCACGGCCGTCGCCCAAACCAGGAAACCACAGCGCCGTCAAATCGTCAGAGGGCAGCTCTTTGACCGACAGGCCGTGCCGCAGGTCCCAACTCGATTCGTACCAACCGCATTCGATCGACGCATCGGCACCGGCCAGAAGATCGTCGACAGGCATCGCTTGCATCGTTGGCAGGGGCCGTTCAGCAGTCTGACGGCGCAGCAGAGTCATCAGGTCGGTCATGGCAATCTCCAGGTTCAGCCAGGGCGGCGGGGATGAGGCCATCTTCCGCGCCAAGGCTTGCCAGCACCATCACCCGGCGGGTGGAGCGAGGTGGGCCCTCTTTCGCCCCCCCAGCGGTACCCCCCCATTCGGGTGGTCCTCGTCAAACCGGTGGTCTCTGTGTCACGATGACGGACCGTCGATCGCCAACCACCGCCAAATCCCATGTGTGGACGCTATGTCGTGGCCTACGACCCGCAGACGCTGGTCTCGGCCTTCAGCCTGACCCGCATCCAGCCCTTCGCCCAGCGCTGGAACATCACGCCGCAGTCGGCCGTACCGGTGGTGTTCGAGACCCGGCCGGATGACGGCCCGCCCGAGCGGGTCTGCGAGCTGATGCGCTGGGGCCTGGTGCCGCACTGGGCGCGCGACACCAGCATCGGCGCCAAGCTCAACAACGCGCGCAGCGAGACCCTGACCGACAAACCCAGCTTCCGCCAGGCACTGCGACGCAGGCGCTGCATCCTGCCTGCGAGCGGCTTCTACGAATGGCAAGCGGTGGCGGGCGCCGACGGCAAGCCCGCCAAACAGCCCTGGTACATCTGCCCAACCGGCCAACCCTTGTTCGCCTTCGCGGGTCTGTTCGAGGCCTGGCGCGGGCCGCCGGCAGCCCTTGGCGAATCCATGGCAGCGCCAGACCACCGAAGCACGGCTGAAGGCGACTGGCTGCTGAGCTGCTGCATCGTCACCACCGATGCCAACCCACTGATGGCGCCTATCCACGACCGGATGCCGCTGATCCTGCCACCCGAGGCTTGGTCTGCCTGGCTGGCGCGCGGCCAGACCGATCCGGCCGCGCTGGCGCCGCTGCTGCAAGCCCGGCCCGACGCCAACGCGATGCAGGCCTGGCCGGTGGCGCGCGCCGTCGGCCGCGCCAGCGCCGACGGGCCCGGGCTGATCGCGCCGCTGCCAGCCCAAGCCTGAGCGTCACGGCCGTCGGCTATGCTGCGAACCCAGATGCAACACCGCGCCCTTGCCCTCGCCCTCGCCTTGCTGCTGCTGGTCACGCAGCAGTTCGGCTTGCAGCATCTGCTGTCGCACGGCAACGCTGCGGCGTCGTGGGTCACTGCGGGTGCAGCAGCCGACGCAAGTCCTGACGATGACGGGCAGCCCGCCGATGGCAGCTGCGCGGTCTGCGCGGTGCTGGCGTCGATCGCTTTCGCGGCCCTGCCGGCGCCGCTGCTCTGGCTGACCACACGGCGGCGCGGCAGCGCGCCGCAACTGCTCGCATGCGAGACACCCGCAGCCCGCAGCAACCCGCATTACCTGGCTCGCGCGCCCCCGGCAGCTCTGCACTGACCTGAACGCGCAGGTCCTGCGCACGCCCGACGGGCGTGCAAGGCCTGTTCCAACCGTCTGTTGCGAGAGTCCCGAATGACATCCGTTTCCATTGCCGCGTCCGCGCGCGGCCGCGCCCATGCTGTGGCCATTCGTGCCCAGTCCCTGTTCCTGTCCCTACTGACGGCAGCACTGCTCGCCGTGCTCACCAACCCGGCCGTGGCGCAGAGCAGCGACGCCAGCACAGCCCGCGTCGTGATCACCGGCAACCCCTTGGGCAGCGCACTGGCCCAGCCCAGCGAATTGCTCACGGGCGACGCGCTCGCGGTTCGACGCGCCGGCACGCTGGGCGAAACCCTCAGCGGCTTGGCCGGCGTGTCGGCCAGCGGCTTCGGCCCGCAATCGAGCCGACCGGTGATCCGCGGCCTGGACGGCGACCGGATCCGCCTGCTCGACAACGGCGGCGCGTCGGCCGACGCGTCCAACCTCA
>Ga0214919_10011595_pt1 | contig 10981 bp, 7 predicted proteins | sample LL1503_MetaG_FD_177994 | JGI IMG/M metagenome (GOLD analysis project Ga0214919, IMG submission 177994) | Freshwater microbial communities from Lake Lanier, Atlanta, Georgia, United States - LL-1503 | ecosystem: Environmental > Aquatic > Freshwater > Lake | place: USA: Georgia | collected 2015-03-15
GACACATACCCAATAGATATGCCTGAAGGATTGGCATTCTCTGGGCATTTGACAGAATGGGCCAGTGCCACCACAACAAATGCCACGGTGGTGTTCACTGCCAGGGATACCAATGTCAATGCAACCGATATCAGCATGACCCTGGACTCGAGCATTGAGAGCGATTTGCTCAAAGGCAGCAAAGGCAAGTTCTCTGGCATTTTGTCGGGGTTCAGCACCAGCCCTTCCAACGGAAGTACGGTGACGTTTAAAAGCTTCAGTAACTTTGTGAATGTGGCAGATCTGAGCAACGGCGGGACTTCGTTGGCGCCAACCATTAAAACAGTGGATGGCGACACGGGCAACGGCGTGGCTTTGGGTGGCCTTGGCAGCTTTGCCAAAGCGGGCACCTTGAAAATCATTTCTGCCGACACTGTCATTCCCAGTGAAATTGCCCTTTATCCCAATGGGGTGAAAAGCGCGACCTACACGCTAGAAGATGGCCAAATATTGGACATCACAGCGGGCGTCACCATGGCAGGGGGCGTGGCGACATTGGACAAGGTCACATTGGATCGCGCAGGCTTTAGCTTGTTGGCCGATGATGATGTGACCATCTATCAAATTGACGACACAGGTGCTCCGGTCAATTTTGCAACTGATGGTGGAGACGTGCTGGGGCTGAAAGTTGGGCGCAAGCTCAGTTCGCTCGAACCCATGTTCGCCAGCGATGCCATCATCAATGGCATACCGATTGGGGCCTCGCGTTTGGTTGACGACAAGCTGTCACCGCAAAACTCGGGCAACCAAATTGCCAGTGCCATTGCCAAAGCCGCTGCCATCAATGCCAAGTCTGATGCCACGGGGGTGTTTGCCACCGTCAACTCGACCATCATGACCGGCGCATCCATGTCAGGAACTGGGGCTGTGACGGGTACGGTCAACATCAATGGGTTCACGACCCCTTGGGTCCAAACGGTTTTAGACAATTCCCGTGACTCACGCATTGCAGTGGTCAATGCCATCAACTTTATTTCTGCGCAAACCGGTGTGCGGGCCATTGACTCGCTCACCGACAACAAGGGCATCACCCTGGTGGCCGATGACGGACGCAACATTGAAATTGTGTTCAACACCGCCAACTCAGATTCGGATTTTTCACGCCTGACAGGCTTGAAACAAGGTGTTCAATCGGGCACCTATTCCCTGGAGAGCGCAGTTGAGACGCCCATCACGGTGACCACAGCCACCAACGGCAAGATTGTTCGCGCCGGTTTGGAGTTGGCAGACTACAACAGCAAAACGCTGAGCACGGTCAGCACCAAGACACGTGCCGAGGCCAAGACTGTGGCCCAGATCAAATCCTTGGGCATTGGTGACCTGAAAATCAATGGAGTGGCCATCCGCGCTGCTTCACCGGCCGATGACACGCTGTCGAGTGTGCGCGCCAAAACCAGCACGCGCGTGGCCAGTGCCATTGCGACGGCTGCGGCCATCAATGACAGCAGCGAACTCACGGGCGTGACCGCCAAGGCCATCCCCGTCAAGGTGGAAGGCAGTGTCACCAGCCGCGACAAGCCAATTGCCGATGGCACATACTCTTTGTTCATCAACGGGCAAAACGTGCCAGTTGACATGACCACCGATCAAACCGACTCACAGCGCCGCGAGGCCGTGGTCAATGCCATCCACAAAAATGCCGGTTTGACCGGTGTGGATGGTGTGGACAACGGTGCGGGTGGCATCACCTTGACCGCCGTGGACGGACGCAACGTGTCGATTTGGTTCGACAGCCTCCAAGTCAATGCCGGCAGCTTTGGCCTGGGGTTTGGCACCGGATCGAACAATCCCCCTGGCGTGACTGGCATCGACGGTGCTGAGGTGACCTCTGATGGCGCCCACACAGCCTACGCTTCTATTGCCCTCGAGTCCACCAAAGCCATCACTGTGGAGCCGGGTGACAACGGGTTCACCACCGATGGCGACTTTGTCAACCTGGGGTTCTCGCAAGGCACCTTTGGTGGTGAAGTAGACCAAGCCACCAGCAAAATGTCGCCTCCGCGCACCGGCCGTCTGGCTTTCCAGATCGGTGCCAACGAGGGTCAAAAAATCACCATCGACCTGGCCGACTTTGGCAAGGGCGGCCCCATCACCGGTGAAATCACCTGGGATGCGGATTTGGATCCGTTGCCCCCGGGCGCGGCGATCCCAGACGCGGTGCAAGGCGGACCTAACTTGATGGGCAAGCCTTTGACGCGCACCTTCATCAGCTCCAGCGAAGCGGCGCAAGACGTGCTCAAAAAGCTCGATGTGGCGATGGACAGGGTCAACCAAACCCGTGCCACCATGGGTGCGGTGATGAACCGACTGGACCACGTGATCAACAACTTGACCAATGTGTCGATGAACTTGTCGGGCTCACGCAGCCAGATTGAGGACGCCGACTACGCCTCGGCCAGCACCGAGTTGGCCAAGACGCAGATCATGCAACAGGCTGCCACGGCGGTGTTGGCCCAGGCCAATACCAGCCAGCAATCGGTCCTGAAGTTGTTGCAGGGTTAACGCTGTATCCTCTAACGGGTGAAACAACCTAGCCTGGAGGATGCGCAGTGCCTGACAAGACCCCCGAATTAGGCGTTGGTGTTTATGTGAGCGGGCCCAATTGCTGGAAGTGTCATCACTTCGCAGTGAGTTGGGACCACACCAAACCCTATGCCTGTCGCTTGATGGGCTTTAAAAGCCGCGTCTTGCCGGCCATGGAGGTGCTGCGCACCGATGGAACGGCGTGCCTGGGCTTTACCGAAAAACAAAACCGCCCCAAGATCAAATTGGTGGACGCATCCCCTGCGACAAAAGAACCAAACAAGCCCGAGCGCACGCGTCGCAAGCTGACTTCGACGCAAATGTGGGAAGCCTGAGGGCTTTACCGACACACCCACGCTGTCGGGTTTTCGTCTGGACAGCAATAGACCAACACATTAGGTTTCATTTGGTCGGATAAATGAAATTAAAAGGGTTGCATTAGAAGCTGGCACACCCCTTGCATTACAGCCTTACCTTAATAACAGGCTGTTCAAAGTGAATGCTTCTTCTGTCAACGCCATTCAAGCCGTCTGGTTGGACCCCTTCAGTCCACTGGCCGACACCGATCGCGCGCAGCTCGATGCCGCTGGCATCAGCCTGCAAACCGTTGCCACCTTGGGTGACTTGCATGTGGCCCTGCGACGTGCCCATGTGTTGATCATCCGTTTGGGTGACAACGCGGAACTGCTGGGCGAAGTGCAAACCTTGATTGGCCAATTGGGTCACCGTGTCCCCGTGATTTGCCGTGTGGAGCGTCGCCGCATGGAAGTGGCTGTGGACGCGATGCGCTTGGGTGCCTTGCATGTGCTGCCCGCCGACGAATGGAACACCCGTTTGTGGGCCGATGCCGTATCAGCTTTGCAGGTCAATGCCCAGGCCCCACGCAGCTTTGTGTTTGTGGACCCGGTCAGCCAGCAGTTGTTGGCCTTGGCCCAGCGCGTGGCCCAAACCGAAGTGACCGCCTTGTTGGTGGGCCCCACCGGTGCAGGCAAAGAAGTATTGGCCCGTGTGCTGCACGAAGCGTCTCCCCGTGCCAAAGGCCCGTTTGTGGCCCTCAATTGCGCGGCCTTGCCCGAGCACTTGATCGAAGACATGCTGTTTGGCCATGACAAAGGCGCATTCACCGGCGCGCACAAAGAGCACAAAGGCCTGTTCGAACAAGCCCATGGCGGCACCGTGTTTTTGGACGAAATTGGCGAAATGCCCATCCACCTGCAAGCCAAGTTGCTGCGCGTGTTGCAAGAGAAAAAACTCAACCGCTTGGGTGGTGAAGCAACGATTGACCTGGATGTGCGGCTGATTGCCGCCACCAACAAAGACCTGCGCGCTGCCATCGATGCGCGTGAGTTCCGTGAAGACTTGTACTTTCGCATCAGCACGTTCAGGTTGCGCATTCAGCCATTGCGCGAGCGCCAAGGCGACATCCTTCCCTTGGTGGCGCAATCTTTGGCGCGACACGCCAAAGGCGGTGTGCCCTTGTCGGTTGAGCCAGAAGCCCAAAATTTGCTGCAGCAATACCCGTGGCCAGGCAATGTGCGTGAGCTCGAAAACGTGGTTCAGCGCGCCGTGGTGTTGTGCACCGGTCGCACCATCACGCCTGCCCACTTGATGTTTGATGAGGTTTCAGCGCCCGAGCAAAACATGGTTTTGCCAGAGGTTCAGTCAGATGCAGCGCAAGCGGCAGACATGTCCACTCCTTTGTTTGCACCGGCCAATCCTGTGGCTGCACCCTTGACCGCAGCCTTTGGGTCCTTTCAAAGTGCCCCAGGCCATACCGTGGCCGATGTGGCCAGCGCCATGATGTCAGGGGCCGTGGCGCAACAAAGTGCAGCCACACCCGCTTGGGCCATGCCCAGCCAGCCAGCCGACCCGATGGCCAGTGCATCTGCCCACCGTTTTGGCAGTGCAGACAACATCCAGTTGCCGCTTGATGGTTTGGACTTGCAACATGCGGTGAAAGTCAGCGAACACCAGATGATTTTGACAGCCATCCAAACCACTGAAAGCCGTGTCGAAGCTGCTCGCAAGCTGGGCATCAGCCCACGCACTTTGCGCTACAAGCTGGCGCAATTGCGTGAACGCGGCATGCACCTGGCGTTTGCCGACTGAAGGGGTAAAACATGATTGATCGCACATCTGCCACCAACATCCAGTCCATGCTGGAGACCATTCGCGCCTACCAAGCACAGGCCAGTGGTCAAACGCAAAAATCGGAAGACACGATAGCGCCCAAGGGCGTACCCAGTTTCACCGACTCAGTGAAAAATTTGATCGAAAAGGTCAACGATACCCAGGTGCAGTCGACCCGCTTGCAAGAAGCCTATCAGCGTGGCGACGATATTCCGTTGACCGATGTGGTGCTGGGCATGCAAAAGTCATCACTGTCCTTTGAGGCCACCTTGCAGGTGCGCAACAAAGTGGTCAGGGCGTATGAAGAAATCATGAACATGCCGGTCTGAACTTAAGAGAATCCCATGGCAACAGCAACTATGAACACCGCGCTCACCGCGCCAGGCACACCGCCCGCAGCCGCTGGCAACGAGGCCCCCACACCTGCACGCAACAGCGAAACCGGTTTGACACCCGTGCGCAGCAGCGACATCACGCGCAGTGCAGCCAGCACGGCTTTGACCGACCCGATGGGCATGGTGCGCGACATGATGCGCCAGCCCACCGTGCGCAAGGTGCTGCCCCTGGCAGTGATTTTGCTGGTGGTGGCCGCTTTTGGTTTGGCCTCGCTGTCCATGAAAGCCCCGCCCTATCGCCCCTTGACCATGATGCTGTCCGAAGCCGACAAGCAAGTGGCACTGGAAGCCCTGAAAACGGCAGACTTCAAACCCGAAATCGACGTCAACACCGGCCAAATCACTGTGCCGGTGGGTCGCTTTCATGAGGCCAAGATGCTGATCGCCTCCAAAGGCCTGCCACGCAACGACCAGCAAGGCATTGAAGGCCTCAAAGACATGCCTGCCATGACCACCAGCCAGTTCATGGAGCAGGTGCGCTACAACAACGCGATGGAGCAAGAGCTGGCGCGCAGCATTTCGCAAATTGCCGGCATCAAAAGTGCCCGTGTGCATTTGGCCTCGCCCAAGCAAAGTGTGTTTGTGCGTGACCGTGTGCCCACCAAAGCGTCGGTGGTCATCACCCGTGCGCCTGGTCGCGCTGTGTCTGCGGCCAACGTGACCGCCATCATTCAGTTGGTGTCGGCCAGCGTGCCTTACCTGGCCCCCGAAAACGTGTCGGTGGTGGACAACTTTGGCACCCTGATGAATGAAATGCTGGTCGAGCAGCCCCTGGGCTTGACCTCTGCCCAGTTGCAGCAAAAGCAGCAAATGGAAGACCTGTACCGCACCCGCTTGGTCCAGTTGCTTGCCCCCATCGTGGGCGAGGCCAATGTCAGCGCCCAAGTCAGCATGACCCTGGACTTCAATCAAAACGAAATCACCACCGAAGACTTTGATCAGCGCAAAGAGGGTTCTAAAACACGCTCAGAACTGTATGTGGAAGACCGCAATACGATGCGCGACGCCATTGGCATCCCCGGTTCGCTGAGCAACACCCCACCCGTGCCCAACATCAACCCCGCTGCATCGGGTGACAACAACCCCGATCCGACCAAGGGTCAATCCGAAAAAGGCGTGCAAGTCACTGCGCGCAGCACCAAGAACTATGAGTTGGACCGCTCCGTGCGCCACACCAAAACCGCCATGGGCAACATTCAGCGCCTTGGTGTGGGTGTGCTGATCAATGAGCGCCCAATCCCGGCCGGCATGAAAGTGGAAAAACCCGCCGATGGTGGAACCCCCACCACCATTCCTTACACCCAAGAAGAGTTGGAGCGCTTGAACCAGTTGGTGCGCGGTGCGGTGGGCTTCAAAGAAGACCGTGGCGACGTGGTCACCGTGGTGTCGACCCGGTTTGAGACCCCCGTCGACCCCGATGCGGTGCCTTGGTACAAAGATGAAGCCTTGGCTGGCATGGCCAACAGCGCTGTGATTGCCTTGTTGTTCATGTTGTTCTTGTTCTTGGTGGTGCGCCCAATGGTGCGCAAGCTCACGACCCCCGACTTTGACCCCGCCATGATTGCCGCCGCCGCCGCAGATGCCGCAGCCCGAGAGGCTTCAGCTGGCGAGCGACTCAAGGCCGAGCGCATTGCCATGGCTGTTGCCGAGGCGGCCGCCAAGGTGGTGCACGAAAAGGCCGCTGCCGAGGCCGAAGCCGAGGCCAAAGCCAAGGAGCAGGCCGCTGCCCTGGCCGCTGCCGAGGAAAAAGTGGCCGAGCTCAGCGCCAAAGTGGAAACCATGGACGAGCCGCCCCAAGAAATTGAAATTCAAGACGGCGAGAGCCTGGAGGAGATCAAGGCCCGGATGTCCAGCCTCAAACCGAAAAAGCCTACCATCTCAGCCGATATGCTCAACACCGCCAACACCTACGATGACAAAGTGGCTTTGATTCGCATGATCGTCTCTGACGACTCCACCCGTGTGGCGGGCGTGCTCAAAAACATGATTCAATCGTGATTCGACAAAGAGATAAGCAGGACTGAACCATGGCCGACGAAAAAAACCCAAATGACCGTGCCAATTGGACGCCCAAATTGCGCGCCGAGATGGAGGCCATGACCAGCACCCAGCGTGCGGCAGTGTTGATGTTGTTGTTGGGCGAAGACCAAGCGGCCAACATCATCAAATACCTCAACCCCAAAGAGGTGCAAGCCTTGGGGGCGGCCATGGTCGCTGCGGCCGATTTGTCGCAAGAAGCGGTCAATGTGGTGCTTGACGAGTTCGTCGAGATGTTGAAAAACCAAACCAGCTTGAGTTTGGGCAACTCCGACTATGTGGAAAAAGTCATGCGCCGCGCTTTGGGCGACGACAAGGCCAATTCGGTGCTCAACCGCATCATGCCTGGGCAAGGTACCAAAGGCTTGGATATTTTGAGTTGGATGGATGCGCGCGGCATTGCCGACATGATCCGCACCGAGCACCCGCAAGTGATCGCCATTATCTTGTCGCTGCTCGATGGCGTGGTCGCCGCTGAGGTGTTGATCTTTTTGCCCCCAGAGGTTCGCCCTGAGGTGATTCAGCGCGTGGCCACATTGGACACGGTGCAACCAGCGGCCATGGCGGAGTTGGAATCCATCATGAAGCAGCAGTTTTCCAAGAGCGCGTCGCAGCAGTCGTCGAGCTTTGGCGGCATCATGGCTGCGGCCAAGATCATGAACTTGACCAAAACCGAATTGGAATCTTCCATCATGCAAGGCTTGGGCGATATTGACCCCGACTTGATGATGAAAATTCAAGACCAAATGTTCACATTTGACAACCTGGCCACCGTGGACAACAAGGGCGTTCAGGTGCTGATGCGCGCTGTGGAGCCTGATTTGCTCATGACTGCCCTGAAAGGCGCTAGCGAAGAGGTGGCCAATCGGTTTTACGACAACATGTCCGAGCGTGCTCGGGGCATGTTCAAAGACGACATGGAAGCCAAAGGCCCCGTGCGCTTGTCTGATGTGGAAGAAGCACAAAAGAAAATCATGCGCCAGGCGCGCAAGCTGTCCGATTCGGGCGAGCTGATGCTGGGAGGCGCCGATTTTGTTTAAGCCCGACCCACTGGTGTCCACCCGCCCATGGCAGGGAGACCCATTGTTCACGCCAGCCACACATGACGCAGGCTTTTTGTCTGCCGACTGGACGGCCGTGCCCAAAGTGGGCTTTGAGCGTGTGGTGTTTCGCCAAACCAATGAACAGCCATCTGCGCGGGTGTTTGACGATTCGTCTGGATTTGAATTGGCGGACTATGCGTGCCGACCGGCGCCTGCGGCGACGGCGGCCGCAACAGCGCCTGCATTCACTGTGGATGCCAAACCGGCGGCGACCCTGAGCGATACCAGCGATGCCCATGTGTCGGCTGAAAACGCTGGGTTGGGGGATGTGGCCAAAGCGCATGCCGACGCAGTACCTGCAAGCGAGTTGGCCGACACATCGGCAGACGTCCCCTCCGGTGCGGCCGAGCCCACCCATAAAGATGATCCCTTGGATGAAACCCAAGCGGTTGGTGAAACTGCCCAAGAGACCCGCGTCGACCCGGCATTGATGGCCCAACTGCGCGAGCAAGCATTTCAAGAAGGCCTGGCGCAAGGATTGGCACAAGGACACAGCGAAGGTTTGGCACAAGGTTTGGCCGAAGGCGAAGCCCTTGGGCGTGCCCAAGGTGAAACTGCTGGGGAAGAGCGTGGCATGGCTTTGGGATTGCAACAAGCCGAACAAGCGCAAGAACCTCAGTTGCAGGCCTTGCGCGAACAAATGCAAGCCCAGCTTGACCCCGAGCTGGCTTTGCTCAAAGAGGTCACGCAACGCGTGCAAGCCTTGGTGGAAAACCCCGAAAGTTTTTACGAGCCCTTGAAGCGCTTGTCGCTGCACTTGGCCGAGCAATTGGTGTTGGCTGAATTGACCTTGTCGGGCAGCGCCATAGAGCGCTTGGTGCAGCGTTGCATGGATGAGTTGGATTTGCACGGGCAAGGTTTGGTGACCATTGAACTCAACCCCCAAGACAAAGCCCGACTGGAAGAAAAAGCCGGCGAGATGATGAAAAACATCCACCTGCAATCGGTGGCCCAACTCAAGCCGGGCAGTGTGCGTGTATTGGCCAATGACACCCAGGTGGAAGACCTGGTGCAAACCCGGTTGGAAGCCCTGGCCCACAGCTTATTGGGTCAGCCAGAGGCCTGGCGCGAGCAATCGTCCTTCTTCAAGCAACCCTTATCTCAACGTGAAACCGAAGTGACGGACGCCGATGCACGCCAAGTGGTGGATCCGCGCCAGGTCGTGGATGCCCGCAAGCTGGGGGACATTGAGCATGGTTGATTTCGTCAACGTGTTGCTGCGTGCTTTGATGTGCGTGGCTTTTATCATGTGGGTGGTGCGGCCCATGCTGATGACCCTGAGCCGGCGTGAGCTCGATCAAGCAGAGATTGAAGAGGCCGCGCAAATGGCCATAACCTCTGCCTTTCAGGCGTATGGCAACAACAATGCGACCAACTATTACGATGACCCGCAGTTGGCCGTGTTCATGGCGCAAAATCCTGGTTTGCCCATCCCCACCGATGCTGAAATGGCCCAACGCCAGCAAGCTGCATTGGAGCAGGCCCAGGCAGACGAAGTTGCCGCACAGCATGCGGCGGACAACCCGCCCGATGCGGCCACCACTGCAGATGCACCGGCCAGTGGCGCGAACCCAGACACCACGGCCGACGCTGCAGCGAGCGAAAATACGCAGACCACACCGGTGGATGGCACTGAATTGGTCACCACCGACGGTACAGCTGAGGTCAGCGCAGCAGACGATGGCGAAGAAACCATGGAGCAAATGCGCGATCGCATCAAGCTGGAGAATAAACAAAAGAGGCCCACCATTCCGCCAGAGCTGCTGCAAAACGCCAACAGCTATGAAGACCAATTGATGGTGGTGCGCATGATCGTGGACCAAGAGCAAAGCCGGGTGGCATCGGTCATCCGCAACATGATTCAGGTGAAGTGATGGGTCGCATCGTGGACTTTGACACAGAGGTGACGCGTTGCATGACCCAATTGCGTGCGCCCGAACCCGCGCGCAGTGGCACCTTGGTGCGCTTGGTTGGCTTGACACTGGAGACGCGCGGCATCATGGCCCCCTTGGGTGCATGCTGCGAGGTGATTGGCCGACACGGCCACCGGGTCGAGGCCGAGGTGGTGGGCTTTAACGACAAAACTTTGTTCTTGATGCCATTCAACGAACCCACCGGCGTGGGCCCAGGCGATGTGGTGCGCGTGGTCAGTCACTCATCGAATGTGAAACTGGGTTCAGCTTTGCTGGGTCGCGTGATTGACGGCCGCGGCGAGCCTCTCGACGGCTTGCCAGCACCCGAGTGCCATGACACCTTGAGTTTGCTCGGACGCCCCCTCAACCCGATGGAGCGTGGCCCCATTGACAAGGTGCTTGACGTGGGCGTCAAAGCCATCAACGGCGTGCTCACCATGGGGCGCGGACAGCGCATTGGATTGGTGGCGGGCTCTGGGGTGGGTAAAAGCGTTTTGCTGGGCATGCTCACGCGTTTTACCAAAGCCGATGTGGTGGTGATTGGTCTGATTGGTGAGCGTGGCCGTGAGGTTCAGGCCTTCATCAGCGAATCGCTGGGCAAAGAGGGTTTGGCCAAGTCGGTGGTGGTGGCATCGCCTGCCAATGTGTCTCCCGTGCTGCGCCTCAAGGCCACCCACATGACCCATGTGATTGCCGAATACTTTCGCGACCAAGGCCTCAACGTGCTGATGTTGGTTGACAGCCTCACGCGGGTGGCCCATGCCCAGCGTGAAATTGGTTTGGCCATTGGTGAACCTCCCACTGCCAAGGGTTATCCACCCTCGGTGTTTGCCTTGCTGCC
>Ga0214919_10011596_pt1 | contig 10980 bp, 6 predicted proteins | sample LL1503_MetaG_FD_177994 | JGI IMG/M metagenome (GOLD analysis project Ga0214919, IMG submission 177994) | Freshwater microbial communities from Lake Lanier, Atlanta, Georgia, United States - LL-1503 | ecosystem: Environmental > Aquatic > Freshwater > Lake | place: USA: Georgia | collected 2015-03-15
TTACAGCTAAATTAGTGAAAATAGTTTTGTTTATCTTCATGTAGAAATTGGTAATATTATGAAAGTGGTTATTCAAAGAGTAAATGAGGCAAGCGTTTCTATTGATGGGCAGATAGCCGGATCCATCCAAAAGGGCTTAATGGTGCTTTTGGGTATTGAAACGGCCGATACTATGGAGGATGTGGACTGGCTATCCAATAAGATTGTACAAATGCGCATTTTTGATGACGCAGAAGGTGTGATGAATTTGAGCGTGAAAGAAGTAGGGGGTAATATTTTATTAGTGAGTCAGTTCACCTTACATGCTAGTACTAAGAAGGGAAATAGGCCTTCTTATATTGCTGCTGCAAAACATGATATTTCTGTTCCTTTATATGAGGCCATGATTAAAAAATTGTCGGCAGATATGGGTGCACCTATTCAAACAGGGGTATTTGGCGCAGACATGAAAGTGGCACTGGTTAATAATGGTCCTGTAACCATTATTGTAGATTCAAAAAATAAAGAATAATATAGTAAGACCCAAACACTATTAATAGTAAGAAGTAAAAAAATAATAAATAGTAACATTTATAAAGCATTCCAATGGCAAATGAAATTACAATACAAGCCGCGCAGCAGAAAGTAGACAACTGGATTAAAACAGTGGGCGTAAAATATTTTAGTGAACTCACTAATTTGGGTATTTTAATGGAAGAAGTGGGAGAATTAGCTAGAATATTGGTGCGCAAATATGGCGACCAGTCCTTTAAAAATAAAGAAGGGGAACAACTACTTGCCGATGAAATGGCAGATGTATTATTTGTATTAATTTGCTTGGCCAATCAAACAGGTGTTGATTTAAGCACTGCTTTGGAGAAAAATATTGAAAAGAAAACCCTAAGAGACGCTACTAGGCATCAAAACAACGAAAAATTACATCCATAATATAATCTCGCAGTATATTTGCAACCTATGAGTAAGGTACAACCAGACAACACATTGCAAGCAATCATTTCCCATGCCAAGGAATATGGATTTGTATTTCCTAGTAGTGAAATTTATGATGGATTAAGCGCTGTTTATGACTACGGCCCTTACGGTGCGCAATTGAAAAAAAATATAAGAGACTATTGGTGGAATAGCATGACCCAGCTCAATGAAAATATTGTGGGTATAGACGCGGCTATTTTTATGCATCCTACTACTTGGAAAGCAAGCGGACACGTTGATAGTTTTAGCGATCCTTTAATTGATAATAAAGAAAGCAAAAAAAGATATAGAGTAGATCATTTAATTGAAGGACATGCCGATGCTTTAATAGCGAAAGGAAATAATGCTGACGCTGATAAATTGTTGGCAGCTATGGACGCCTTACTTGCCAAAGAAGATTTTGAAGGACTTAAAAAATTAATAGAAGAAAATAAAATTACTTGTTCAGTGAGTGGCACAAGTAATTGGACAGAGATAAGACAGTTTAATTTAATGTTCTCTACTGAAATTGGCGCCGTAGCAGAAGAAGCTAGCACCATATATTTAAGACCAGAAACCGCTCAAGGTATTTTTGTAAACTTTTTAAATGTGCAAAAAACAGCCAGGATGAAAATTCCATTCGGTATTGCACAAACAGGGAAGGCTTTTAGAAATGAAATTGTAGCGCGTCAATTTATATTTAGAATGCGTGAGTTTGAACAAATGGAAATGCAATTCTTTATTAAGCCAGGTACCCAAAAAGAGTGGTATGAGCATTGGAAGAACGAGCGTATGCAATGGCATTTAAGCTTAGGTATAGCGCCTGAAAAATACCGCTTTCATGACCATGTTAAATTAGCACACTATGCCGATGCGGCATTAGATATAGAGTATGAATTCCCTTTTGGATTTAAAGAAGTAGAAGGTATTCATTCTCGTACCGATTTTGATTTAACCCGTCATCAGGAGTTTAGTAAAAAGAAGATGCAGTATTTCGATACAGAGATTAATCAGCACTATGTGCCTTATGTGATTGAAACATCTATTGGTTTAGATAGAATGTTCTTATTGATATTAGCTAATTCTTATGAAGAAGAGACCATTAATAAAGAAGACGGCAGTACCGATTCAAGAGTGGTACTTCATTTACCTGCTAGATTAGCCCCTCATAAATTAGCCATTCTTCCTTTGACTAAAAAAGATGGCTTGCCTGAACTTGCTAAAGAATTAATGGACGATTGTAAAAAATCTTTCCATTGTTTTTATGAAGAGAAAGACGCCATTGGAAAAAGATACCGTCGTCAAGATGCTATTGGAACGCCATTTTGCGTAACCATCGATCATCAAACCAAGGAGGACGGCACTGCCACTATTCGCTACCGAGATAGCATGCTGCAAGAGCGTATTGCATTAAGTAAGATTAAAGAATTAGTGCTTGCGCATATTAGCTAATCTTTCCTTTGCCCTAATTGTTTAAATATTGTTGTTGAAACTGAGGCAAACATAAATACAATTTTGAGCGAGCTTTCGAGCAATGCGCAGAGCGAGCGAAAAATTAGTATTTTGAATGACGAAGTTTTCGAAAGAAATCACTGAGTTATTTTTGTATGACGAAGTTTTATCCAAAGGATTCAAAATGCACTTGCTTTTTATCCAACCCTAAGTCGGTCATATTTTTACGTGCATCATCAATCATGGCTTTCCAACCGCATAACCAAACATGGGCTGTCTCTTTGTTTTCTTTGAGTAATTCTTGGTAAACGGGGTGAACATATCCTATATGGGAGCCCGCTGGTACTTCTGTTTCTCTAGAATAGCAAGGGTGAAAATGAAAACCTGGTTCTTTTGCTTCTAATTCTTTTAATTCATCAATATATAAACCATCTTCAAATTTACGACAGCCAAAAATGAGGTGAATATTATTGTGTGCAATTTTATGTTCGTGTATATATCTTATCATTGACCTGAATGGTGCAATACCAGTTCCTGTACAAATAAAGTATACATCGTTCTCAAAGTTTTTAGGAAGTATAAATACACCTTGAGGCCCTCTTAAAGTAATTTTCGTACCCACTTTGGCTTCATTGAATAAATATGTAGTACCTAATCCGCCTTCCAGCAAGACAATGACTAGTTCAAAAGTATTGGTGCCATTAGGTTCCGAGGCAATGGAATAACTTCTCCATCTTTTATTTTTTTGCTCATGAATAGGCAAATCTAAAGTAACAAACTGCCCAGGTATAAAATCAAATTTCTCTAAATTGGGAATTTCAAAATAAAATCTTTTTGTATTGGGAGTTTCATTCTCAATTTTAGTGAGAACTGCTTCCATCCATTCTAGTGCCATAATAGTTCATTTTAATTATTAGTAATGAATACTCGTTGAACATATACCTTTTTATTGGCATAAATTTTAACAAAGTAAACGCCAGTTGTTAAGTTATTTATATTTATTTTTTGTGGACTTCTTTGATTGATTAGATTTTCTTTATGAAATACATTGTTGCCCATTGAATTCATTATATCTAAGGTAATGCCTTCCGTTTGAATATTACTAAACTGAACATAAAAGCTGGTTCCTTTAATCATATTCTCAATATTGTCGTCTGAGCTAATTCTTAAGCTAATTTCTTTGACAGGTGCTTCTTCAATGGCTGTGACCATTATGAGCCTATTATCTGATACAGAAGTGCAGCTGCCTAATTTTGTAGCCACTTTATACATGCCATTTATTGAGGGTCGATAATTTTGATTGGTTGCACCCACAATGGTTTCGTCGTTTAAATACCATTGATATGTAGAAGCACTAGTAGCCTTTAATGTAGTGTCTGTAAAAATGAAACTAGGTTTTTCAGATGTTTTTACAGGTACTTCTGTAGCGGTACTCAAAGCATCGCCGGTATTAACTTGAGTGCTATAAAAAAAGTAGAAATAATTTTGATAGTTACCGGAGGCTGTTTGAACACTATTGCCAGTATAACTAAATATCTTACTAGGTCCAATAGGATAGGTAGGGTCTTTTAAGCCACTATTTCTAAATACAGTAGCGCTATCGCATTTAATGATAATGACATAGTCGCCTGCTTGAGCAATTTTTAAATTAAGTGCATAAATTTTTCCTGTATCTCCTTCAACAAAAGGAGTGCCTGCACTTGAAAGGGCAGCAGCGGGGGCAGGACTACTTGCTGAAACATTTAAAGAAGTGGTTTGCAAAGGGTAGTAAGTATAACTTGTTCCATCTGCAGAAAAAGAACCAAAGCTGGCTAGGATAAAATCCACTTTACCAGGGTAGCCAGTATATAATTTTACAGTTTCAATAGTAAGTGGTACTGTTGCATTTATTTTGACAAAATTACCAGCAAAACTATTGTATCCTCCACCACTACCTAAAGTTGTATTGGTTAATGGGCCTACTATAGATTGATAACCTTGTGTAACGTATAATTTATTTTTAGTGCTAGTGCTGCCAGCAGGGTTAGCGCCTACTGCAATGGGGTTTTGTAAATCAGAGCTATCATACCAAACATAATTAGCAGTTGCTACGGGGGATGAAACCGTTAAGTTTAAGGAACCGTTACAATTGATGGCAGTGGCCACTGGAGCTGCGTTTTCAGGAGCACTTACAATAGTGGCATTGATGCTATTATTAGCTTTTTGTTGATCATTGGCTAAGTTAACTGTTGCCGTAAATGAGTAGGTTTCATTTGCTGCAATATTTATAGGCTTTTGAAAAGTATAGGTCATGCTTTCTAGGCCATTTAATCTGCCTGTAAAGGTTTCGTTAATTGATAAAACAGTGGTAGTCCCTTTTTTCACCACTAAACTTAATGGTAAATTTGTTTGCGCAGTAGAACCTAAGTTTACAATTTTTACAGTTACATATTGGTTATCTCTTTTAGTCAAACCTGCTGCGGGATTCACAATTTCTGAAACTTGTAAATCATTAGTAGCGTTAATTACTTTTAAAGTATAATCCTGCGTTTCACCGCTTGTATAATTGCCGCAAGCTTTTACATTAGCACTAGCATCCGTTTCTGTTACCACAATTCTAAGTTTGGTAATTTTTCCAATGACTAAATTAGAAGGAAAAGTAATTAAGCCTGTATAGATTCCATTTTTCAAGGCAGCACTTGCTAAAGCTGTTTCAGTATCTTCAAAAACGCCATTGTTATTATAATCAATAAAAACTTTTAGAAACCTTGTATTATCGGAAGCGTCGGCACTACCTAATTTAATACTAATAGGTAGTGTGCCATTGGACTCTGCATTAATGATAATATTGCTGTTGTCAATATATTGTTTTGTGCCTGTATTAGTAAATAACTTACCAGCAATAGTTACGCTGTCCATTCTAGTGCCTGCAGCAGAAGTGGCAGAGGATAAACAGTATGCAGCTCCCCCTGCACCACTAATGATTAAAGAGTAGGCTTGCTGACCTCTTGCTAAATTATTTTTATGGTTCACTGTTATGGTATAGCTAGTTCCTACCAAGGTGGAATCGATTTCTACTTTTTCTATATTATCTACCGAATTAATTTGTCTTGATGCAGGGTCTTCCGGTACTTTTGGATTTAATTTCCAAGGGAAGTAAGTAGTAGAGTCTTTTGTAATTTTTAAATCTAAATCATTTATTAAACGACGGGTAGTATCATTTAAGCTTGTTTCAATTTCTCCTTTGGGGTCGGTCCAGGCTAGGGTTGCTTTTAAAGGTTTGTTGCCAGAGGCAATGACACTAACTGAATAAGATGCTTTATTTTCTAAAGTATTTTCATACACTAAATCTACGCTAGTGCTACTATTGCTATTGGTGAGTGCATTACTCAATACAGTAGCAGCTTCACCAATATTGAGTAAGCCCCAACCAAATTTATAATCAGGACCTGGGAATAAACCTGTTTCATTGGCAGTGTGAATAGCTAAACCTTTAATGGTTGCGGAACGCATAAATTTATTTGGTACAATTTGCTGGCTCAGTTCTTGTAATAAAAATAAGGAACCTGCAGCGCCTGGAGAGGCCATGGAAGTGCCACTAGAATATCCATAACTAGAATCGCTTACATTGGTTGTAGAATACACCGATTGCCCATCTGTTACAATATCGGGTTTGATACGACCATCATCTGTGGGACCCCAACTACTAAAACTAGTCATGATGGCATCTTCTTTTTTTGAATAACCAGAAGCAATACCAGTAACAGCACCTACTGTTAAAATATTTTTTGCATTCACATCCATAGGTAGTGTTTCATAAGCATTATTACTACTTAAACTATCAGGTCTTTTCCCGGCGTCATACCATTTGCCTTTCTCATCGCGTCTCCAATAATTATCGCCCACTTTCGGACCAGTACTTGAATGTGTATTACCTGCAGACTTTACAATCAGGTAATTCGGCGCATTGTAGCTAATAGAATCATATGCTTGCGCCCCATCATCATAATATCCAAATTTGTAATCTTCTTTTTCATTCCATTTTCCATTGTATTCCCAACGCGATGAGTCGCTATTGTAATCCCAGCCAGCAATATTACCATAGGAGTGATTAGATATCAATAAGCCATTAGCGGCGGCTGCAGCCATTTCGGATTCATCATCGAACCAATCATAGGAATAGGCTCCTTTTACACCATAGGCCATCCCTTTTGCAAGTGCATTCACACCTTTACTGAACATAATACCCGCAACATGTGTACTATGATCAACTGTTTTAGTGGCATTGTCTTTTTCAACTACTTTATTATTGAACTCAACATGAGTAGGCCTAGGTACGCCCTCATCCCAAAGACCAATTCTGTTGGTCATGATTTCACTAGCGCCAGTTAAATTGAAACCTAAACCACCACCAGGCCAAACTTTATTGGTATTAATAGTGATGGCTTGTATAGGATCGGCAAAAGTAGTGAGGTATTTAGGTTGTCCAAAAGCATCAACACCAATTAAATTAACAGTTGCATTATTTTTACTTGTATAGCGAATAGGCCAACCCTTTTCTTTCGCCTTAAGTATAGCTTCTGTATAATTAGCCCTTGATCTTATTTCAAAGTATTTAGCACTATTTAATAAAGATATTTTTTGTGTTTCATTTTGAGCATAACTAAGTATGCTTATTGAAAATAGAAAACTACATAATAATAAATGCTTCATAAACAAGGGTAGGATTGTTAAGGTTTTAATAGCTATAAAATTACAATGAAATCTGCATAATTTTCTTATTAGAGCCTATAAATAAGAGACAAATAATGTAGAAAAATCTTTGTATTTAGACTTGTGACATAGCATTGAAAGGGTTATGTATCCTAACCAATGTACTTGTTTAACTTTAGGGGTTAAATCTCTTCTAATCCTTTAGCCAATATATACAATTGACTTGTATCTTTGTGGGGTGATCTATGAATGAGCAATCTCTGTTTGAGCCTTTTGAAAATTCCCCCCTCCTAAATAATTTGGCGGACAGGATAGCTATGTCTCAGCAGGAAGAAAAGCCCTTTCAAATCTTTTTACAAAACTTACAAGGTTCCTCTGTAGCCTTTGTTTTACAAACTATTTTTTCGCATACAAAAACCAATCAGCTAAATCATTTAGTGGTTTTAAATGATGCAGAAGAAGCTGCTTATTTTTATAATTCAATTGAAAGTGTAACAGGGGCCATGGATTTATTTTATTTCCCATCCTCTTATAAAACGCCGCATAATTTTAGTTTATTAAACCCTTCGCATGTGATGCTTCGAACAGAAGCTTTGACAAAAATATCCATGGGGGGTAATAAGAAAATTGTAGTGACTTATCCAGAGGCTTTATTTGAAAAAGTAATTATGCGCAATACTTTGCAGCAAAATATTATTCAAATAAAAACCAATGATAGCCTAGATTTAAATGGACTCATGCAACAACTAGTAGACTACGGATTTGAGCGCACCGATTTTGTGTACGAGCCAGGACAGTTTGCACTTAGAGGTGGTATATTTGACATTTATTCTTTCGGGAATGAAAAGCCTTACCGCGTAGAGTTATTTGGAGAAGAAGTGGATAGCATTAGGGTCTTTGATCCCGCTACTCAATTAAGTGAGCGTAAATTATTACAAGTAAATATTATCCCTAATGTCACTACTCAGTTTGAAGACAAAATAAAAATTCCTTTATTAGAGTTTTTATCCAAGGACTGTTTAATATGGTTGAAAGATTGGAATGTTATCTCCCAGAAAGGCAATGATCAGTACGAGGCCTTGGGTGATTTTATAGAACACCATGGCAAGGCCAATAGTGTAGATGAAAACGACCCTCACAAAAGAGAAAGTCATATGGAGGACTTTGAAACAGTTGCTGCTACTGAATTACAGCTAGTTTCAAAAAATATACTGGAGTGGGGTTTTCAAGCTCAACTCTCGAAAGATAAATTGGTTTTTAATACACAGGTGCAACCTTCTTTTAATAGACAGTTTCAATATTTAATTGCCAACCTGCAAGACCTGGAGAAAAAGGGCTATCATTTATTTTTATTTGCAGAACAAGCCAAGCAATTAGAAAGGCTGCATGCTATTTTTACCGATTTGAAAACGGAAATTAAGTTTACGCCCATTGTTAAAAATATTCATGAGGGCTTTATAGACCATGATCATAAATTAGTTTGTTATACCGATCACCAAATTTTTCAACGCTATCATAAGTACAAAGTAAAACAAGCCTACAGCAAAAGCAAGGCCATTACTTTAAGAACCTTGCGTGATTTACAACCGGGAGACTATGTCACCCATATTGATCATGGAGTGGGTGTGTACAGTGGACTACAAAAAATAGATGTGAATGGACAGGTGCAAGAAGCAGTAAGAATTATTTATAAGGACAGCGATATTCTGTATGTGAATATTAACTCCTTGCATAAGATATCTAAATATACAGGTAAGGAAGGTACACCACCTAAGGTGAATAAATTAGGTTCAGACGCTTGGGTGAAATTAAAAGACAAGACCAAGGCGAAAGTAAAACTCATCGCCTTTGATTTAATAAAATTATATGCACAAAGAAAAGCACAAGTGGGATTTGCTTTTTCTCCCGATAACTATATGGTGCATGAATTGGAAGCTTCTTTTATTTATGAAGAAACGATTGACCAGGCCAAGGCCATTGCCGATGTAAAAAAAGATATGGAAGCGTCTGCACCAATGGATAGACTGGTTTGTGGTGATGTGGGCTTTGGTAAGACAGAAGTGGCTGTGAGAGCAGCTTTCAAAGCAGCCATTGATGGTAAACAAGTAGCTGTATTAGTGCCCACTACTATTTTAGCTTTTCAGCATTTTAAAACTTTTGCAGATAGGCTAAAAGATTTTCCTGTGACCATTGATTACCTGAACCGTTTTAAATCCGCAGCGCAAAAAAAAGAAACCATTGAGCAATTAAAAGAAGGAAAGATTGATATTTTAGTAGGCACCCATGGTATACTAGGCAAGGAAGTGCATTTCAAAGACTTAGGATTGATGGTCATAGATGAGGAACAGAAATTTGGCGTTGGTCATAAAGAGAAATTAAAAACATTAAGAACCAATGTTGACTGCTTAACCTTAACTGCCACCCCCATTCCAAGAACTTTGCATTTTAGTTTAATGGGCGCCCGTGATTTAAGTATTATTAATACAGCCCCTGCCAATAGACAGCCCATTCACACAGAAGTGCAAGTATTTCATGAAGACATTATTAGAGAGTCTATTTATTTTGAAACAGAAAGAGGAGGCCAAGTATTTTTTATTCACAATAGAGTGCAAGGCTTGGCTGAAATGTGTGAGATGATTCAGAAGCTTTGCCCTGATATTAGTATTGGTTATGCGCACGGACAATTAGAAGGACATCAGTTGGAAGAAAAAATATTAGACTTTATTGAAAAAAGGTATGATGTACTTGTTTGTACCAATATTGTAGAAAGTGGAGTGGATATTCCAAATGTAAATACCATTATCATAAACAATGCACATCAATTTGGCTTAAGTGACTTGCATCAATTAAGAGGAAGGGTGGGGCGTAGTAATAAAAAAGCTTTCTGTTATTTATTAGCACCTCCTATTAGTACCCTGCCCGATGATTCTAGAAAAAGATTACAAACCCTAGAGCAGTTTAGCGAGCTGGGTAGCGGGTTTCAGATAGCCATGCGCGATTTAGATATTCGAGGTGCGGGTAATTTACTAGGCGGTGAGCAGAGTGGATTTATGGCGGAAATTGGCTTTGAAATGTACCAAAAAATATTGGCGGAAGCCGTTCGTGAATTAAAACGCTCTGACTTTAAAGAATTATTTGAAGAAGAGATTAGTAAGCAAGACGATTTTGTTCAGGATTGTACTATTGATACCGATTTGGAAATAATGATTCCAGATACTTATGTAGAAAATATTGGGGAGCGATTATCCCTGTATACAAGAATGGATCAATCGGAGAATGATGAGGAGCTTGCGCTTATGCAAACAGAATTAGTGGATCGTTTTGGTCCTTTGCCTAGTAGTGTGCATGATTTATTTATGACCATTCGCTGCAGACGAATTGCCATTTCTTTAGGTTTTGAAAAAATGACTTTAAAAGATCAAACCCTAAGATGCTTTTTCATTAACAGACCTGATTCACCTTATTTTGAATCTGAGACTTTTAAACAGTTACTAGACTATGCACAAAAGAATATGAATAAAGCGCATTTCAAACAAGTGGGTAGAAGCTTTATTCTCATTATTAAAGAAGTACAGTCGATGCAGCACTGTTATACAACCTTAGAAAAAATACATAGAGGAGTTTTCCCAGCGCAGGTTTAAATTTATTTCTTTAGCCAATAAAAAAGCCCTCTCGAATGAACGAAAGGGCTTTGAATGCGATAAATTGGAGTTTACTAGAATCCTTTTTTAGCAACACCATCAGCGATAGCCTTCAGGGCATTTGTTTCGCTTAAAATGGCAGCCATTTTATTTCCTTTACCATCATTACCACCTGCCATATAACCGCCTCTTGCAGTTTTTGTGATGACAGCGTCATGCATTGGTACATTTTTTTCTTTTGTTT
>Ga0214919_10011597_pt1 | contig 10979 bp, 8 predicted proteins | sample LL1503_MetaG_FD_177994 | JGI IMG/M metagenome (GOLD analysis project Ga0214919, IMG submission 177994) | Freshwater microbial communities from Lake Lanier, Atlanta, Georgia, United States - LL-1503 | ecosystem: Environmental > Aquatic > Freshwater > Lake | place: USA: Georgia | collected 2015-03-15
CCAGGGCGCGCAGGCCAAGGCCAAGGCCGACGCCAACAAGGCACTCGCCACTTGTGGCTGCAGCACTTCGGAGACCGATTGCAACTGGCCCAGTTGGCTTCCCGCATGTAAGTAAATCATGGTGGTGGGCAACATGCCCAATTGGCTGAACACATAAAAGCGCCAGGCCGGCATGCGCGTCAAGCCCATCATCACATTGATGACTCCAAAAGGCACCATCGGGATAAGGCGCAAACTGAGCAAGTAAAAAACGCCTTCACGCTCGAGGCCCCGGGTCATGCTGCGCAAACGCCGGGTCATGCCCGGCCCAAGGTAGGCGGGCAGCGTGTCGGCCAGCACATGGCGGACCACCAGCAAGGTGAGTGTGGCACCCAGACTAGAGGCAAAGGACACCAGCAGCAAGCCCCAAGCAAAACCCATCACCGCACCGCCAGCCAAAGTCAAAACCACAATGCCCGGCACTGCCGCACTGGCCACCAGCAAATACAACAGGAAGTAAGCGCTACGCAGCGTCCAGGGCGCTTGCGCGTACCAGGCTTGCAAGTCCTGGTACTGCGCTTGCAAGCGCGCCAGGCTGAACCACTCCGCGCCTTGCAACACGCCGGCCAGCGCAAGCGCCAGCAAAGCCAACAAGCCCACTCGCCACAGCATGCGTGCGCTAAACATGTCCGTCCCGTCCTAAGCTTGCAGGCGACTTGCCTTCATGGTGGGCTTGCGGTAGGCCCGTTGGTGCATCGGCCAGCAAACGCATACCTGCCGCCATACGGCCCAGCCAGGTGATCGCGCACAAGGCGGCAAACCCGTAAGCCAGTGGCGCGAAATAAATAGGCCACATACACATGGCGCACAAGACGGCCAAGGTCTCGGTCGCCTCGGTCAAGCCACCCAAAAAATAAAAAGATTTTTCCGGGTACTGCGGGTTGTGCAGACCGCGCTGCGCCGCCAAGGCGGCAAAGGCCAGAAAGCTGCTGCCGGTGCCCATAAACGCAGTGAGCAAGACCGCTGCGGCTAAGGCATTGCGCGCCGGGTCGGCAAGCGCAAAGCCCAGCACCACCAGTGCGTAAAAAACAAAGTCTAAAGCAATATCTAAAAAACCTCCAACTGCCGTACTGCCTTCGCTAGCGCGGGCCACTTCACCATCGAGTGCGTCGCATAAACGCGAGCACAGCAGCAGCGCCAAACCGGCCATCCAGGCCTGCCATGCCACGCAAGCCGCAGCCAATACCCCCAAGACAAAGCCAGCCCAGCTAATGCTATTGGCCGAAACACCTAGGTGCAGCAGCGGACGTGCAAGTGCCTGCACAGCCGGGCGTATCAGGCGGGTAGTAAAGCGGTCCAACATAGCGGCATTGTCGGTGCTGGTAATGACAGCTTGCACAGGCTCAAGGTGCGACGAGGTGAGTGACGCGCTGCGCATCGGCAATATCGGCCGGGTCATGCGTCACCACCAAGGCGGTGATTCCGCGCCGGGCCACTGCCCCAAATACCAGCGCACGCATACGCTGGCGCAGCGCGACATCGAGCTTGGCAAATGGCTCATCGAGCATCAAAGCCTGCGGCTGGGACAACAAGGCGCGCGCCAAAGCGGCGCGTGCGCGCTGCCCCCCCGATAGCGTGGCCGGATCGGCCTGGGCGAATGCACCCAGCTCCACTTCGTCCAAGGCTTGCGCCACTTGTGCAGCGCGCGCCGCCTGCGGCCCGGCGGCGAGCGCAAACAAAAGGTTTTCTTGCACCGTCATGTGCGCAAACAACAAATCGTCTTGGTACAGCAAGGCAATGCGCCGCGCACGGGTAGGCAAGGCGTCCACACGCCGGCCCATCACATGCACCGCACCCTGGAATTGCATGGCCGGCGCCAAGGTGCCGCAGACCGCGGCCAGCAAGCTGGACTTACCCGAGCCGCTGGGGCCCATGATGGTGTGTACCGTACCGGCAGGCAGCGTAATCTCCAGGCCTTGTGCCAAAGTGGCCACAGGACTGCGTAAGCTGTCCACTTGCAAGTGCAGCGCTACAGGAGTGTCAAAACGTTGAGCCATAAGCGCTTGCATCCTAAGTGAGCTGGCGCACAGCGATAGGCGGCGCAAAACGCCGCTTGCGGCCCACCCAAAGCGCCAGCCCAAACAGGCCTGCAGGCAAGAGCCATTGCAAAAGCGCAAACGCGGCCAGCAGCGAACGCTGACCACCCGATGACAAGGCCAGCGCTTCGGTCGTCACCGTCGCAAAGCGCCCACCACCGACAAATAAGGTCGGTAAAAACTGTGCCACGCTCACGGCAAAGCCCACCGCAAAAGCCGCACCGAATGCCGCGCGTAAGAGCGGCCACTGCACCTGCCACAGATAGGCCCCGTGCGAGCGGCCCAAGCCAGCCGCTAACTGCGCGCCGCGCGGGTCCAGGGCGGCATAGGGGCCTTGTAAGCTGAGCAGCACGTAAGGCCAGACGCTGGCACTATGCGCCAACCACAATCCCCAAGCGCTGGCATCCCAGCCCAGCGCAATGCACACGCGCTGCAAGCCCAGCGCCCACAGCAAGGTGGGCAAAGCCAAGGGCAGGTAAGACGCACCGAACAAAGTGGCATGCCAGCGCACGGGCAGGCATTCCAGGCAAAGGAGCGCCAGTACCAAAGCCATACCAGCACTTGCCAAGCCCAGCCACAAGGTCGTTTCCAGTACCTGGGCGCTAGCGGCCGCCTGCTGCCAAGCCTGCAGCGTCCACGACTGCGGCCACAAGGCAGGAAATACCCATACCCCAGCCACACTGCTCCAAAGGAGTACGACGCCCACCAGCAGATAAACGGCGGGCAAGGCACGCATCCAGCCCCGCCCGATGGCAGCCCCGCAAGCGCCGCTGCGCGCAAGGCGTTCGCTTGCAGCCTGCCCCATGCTTTGGTAGGGCTTGGATTTGCTGCTGTGGCTGTGAAAGCTATCTGTCAAGCGCTGCGGCCCGCGCGTCCAGCGTGCGGGCGCCAGCCAGCGCCGGTCTATGCGGTAGCCCATCACAGCGAGGCCAGCCGCCAGCACGGTACAAAGCAAAAGGCAGAACGCGGCGGCCAGTCCTTGGGCGTAGATGTTGGGGTCGGCGTCCTGCAGCCACTGCCAGGCCAGTACGGCCAGCGTGGGCGGTGCCGTAGGCCCGATGACCCAGGCGACATCTACCACCGACAGGCTGTAGGCCCAGACGGCCAGCAGCGGCCCGGCCATGCGCGGCAGCAACTGCGGCCAGACCACGCGCCACCAGGCCGATGGCAGGCTGTAGCCCAGCGTAGCCGCGACCCGCAGCTGCGCCTGCCAGGCTTGCGCCACATCGGGCCGCTGCATATGGGCCAATGCACCCCACAACAAAAAGGGGATTTCTTTGCATACCAGCACCAGCACCAAACCCAGAGCCCAAGGGTCTTGCGTGCTTTGCCAGGGCGGTGGTGCATCCAACGCAAAGGGCATAACCTCGGCCCAGGGGTGCAAAGTAGCAAACAATAGCCGCACCAACCAACCCGAGGGTGCGAGCAACAACACACAGCCCAATGCGAAAGCCACATGCGGCAAGGCCAGCATGGCAGGTAAAAACGCCGCATGCTTGGGCGGCGCGCGCAAACCCCAGCCCGTGGACAGCATGCACGCGGTGGCCGCCAGAGCCAACAGCGTCGCCGCCACACCACTGCCCAGCGACAAGGCCAAGGCCTGCGCAAACTGCGGCTGCAACCCTAATTGCGCGCAGTGCTGAACCAAGGATGACAGGGTTGAAAAAAAGTCCACGAAAACTTGTCAGTGTGAAAACAGCGATTGTCCGGCCAAGCCCTGCTGCTGCGACACGCGGCGGTTACCATAGCCGCCATGTTCAGTTACCGACACGCTTTTCACGCGGGCAACCACGCCGACGTGCTCAAACACATGGTTTTGCTGGCGCTGCTCAAGCACATGGCGCTCAAAGAAACCCCATTTACCGTGCTGGACACGCATGCCGGAGCGGGCTTGTACCGGCTGGACGGCGACTACGCCCAGACCAGTGCCGAGGCCAGCCAGGGGTTTTTGAAACTGGCCCAGACCAGCCCAACGCAGCCCTGGGCCCCGCTGGTGCAAGACTATCTGGATATGGTGGCCGGATTTAATGCAGCAGGCCAATGGAAGGTTTATCCGGGCTCGCCCTTTATCTGCCAGCAGCCGCTGCGCGGGCGCGACAAACTCAAACTGTTTGAACTGCACCCGACCGATAGCAAAACCCTGACGGCCAATATTGCGCAACTCGAGGCCGGACGCCAAGTAGCAATCGCGCGCGAGGACGGCTTTGAAGCGGTGAAAAAATTCCTGCCACCGCCTTCGCGCCGCGCCTTGCTGCTGTGCGACCCGAGTTATGAAATCAAAAGCGACTACGGCCGCACAGCGGCCATGGTGGCCGATGCCCTGACGCGCTTTGCCACGGGGAATTACATGGTCTGGTACCCCATCATCCCGCGCCCAGAAGCGCATGACCTGCCGCGCAAACTGCGCACGCTGGCCAACAAAGCCGGCAAGAGTTGGCTGGACATCACGCTCAGCGTCAAATCCAGCAAACTGCTGCAAGACGAAGCGGGTGATACCGTGCGCCCGGGCCTACCCGCCAGCGGCGTATTTTTGATCAACCCGCCCTTCACGCTGAAGGCGCAATTGGCGCTGGCCTTGCCACAACTGGTGAAGGCGCTCAAGCAAGATACGCATGCACGGCATACGCTGGAGTCGGGGGGCTGAGTCGCTGCAAAAGCAATTGGCCGATGCGCCTGCCGACCTGGAGATCGGTTCGCCGCATCGACTGCATCCCGAACTTAGTGGACCTGCACCTGCAATCCGGCCTGCGTACCGGTCAGACCCAATTCCCGGCAAATGGCCAGCGTAGGCGCGCTCTGGTTGAGCGTGTAAAAGTGCAAGCCCGGCGCGCCACCGGCCAGCAAGCGCTCGCACAGGCGGCTCACCACTTCCAGCCCGAAGGCTTGTACCGAGGCCATGTCCTGGCCAAAGCTTTCCAAGCGCTGGCGTATCCAGCGTGGGATCTCCGCGCCGCAAGCCGCTGAAAAACGCAGCAGCTGGCCGGTGTTGGCGATGGGCAAAATGCCCGGTACCACATCGATGTCCAGCCCCAAGGCTGAGGCTTCTTCGACAAAACGGAAGTAGGCATCCGCGTTATAAAAATACTGGGTAATAGCCGAATCCGCTCCGGCGTGTACCTTAGCGGCAAAGGCGCGCACATCGTCTTGCGGGGACGCGGCCTGCGGATGCGTTTCGGGATAGCAAGCCACTTCGATATGAAAGTCCGTGCCAGTTTCCCGGCGCACAAAGGCGACCAGATCGCTGGCATACGGGAAAGCACCCGGCACATAGTCGTTTGGCAAATCGCCGCGCAATGCCACCAAATGGCGCACGCCCATGGACTGCAAGGTTTGCAAATGGGCACGCACCGAGTCTTGCGTCGCATGGATGCAAGTGAAGTGCGCCGCCGCGCGTTCGCCTTCGCTGGCAAGCTCGGCCACGGTGCGCAGGCTGCCCTCTTGGGTGGTGCCTCCGGCGCCATAGGTGACAGAACAAAAGCGGGCCTGTAAAACGGAAAGTTGCTGGCGCACTACGCGCAGTTTGTCCGCGCCTTCTACTGTCTTGGGAGGAAAGAATTCCAGGCTGACTGGAACCCGTGGGGTAGAAAACATGGCGTTCTCATTTGCAAAAAGTGCCCTAGCCCGGATGCCGGGCGAAGATAAAAAACTCGCGGTTGCCATCGCCTCCTGCAATCGGCGATTCGAACCACGCAGTGACCTCCAGGCCAAGAGCTGCGCATGCATCACGCAGGCGCTGCTCAACAAATAGGTACAGCGATACGTCTTTGACAATGCCGCCTTTGCCCACCTGGCCGGGCTGCAGTTCAAACTGCGGCTTGACCAAGGTGAGCAAGCTGCCGCCCGGCTTGAGCAAGGCGAGTACCGCAGGCAAGACCAAGGTTTGCGAGATAAAGGACAAGTCCGCCACGATCAGGTCAAAAACCGGTGCGAAGCTGGGCACCGCCGCGTCCTCATCATCAGGGGTCCCGTCACTATCAAACAGACCTTGTTCGCCGATGCTGTCCTCGTAGGCTTGCAGCAAATCGTCAGACGTCAAAGCACGCGCATTGACTTTTTCCACACACAGCACGCGCGGGTCGGTGCGCAATTGCGGATGCAATTGCGCGCTACCCACGTCCACGCCCACGACAGAGGCCGCACCGTGCTGCAATAAGCAGTCGGTAAAGCCTCCGGTGGACTGGCCCACATCCAGGCATGCCATAGCACGTACGTCCAATTGCACATGCGCCAGGGCGGCCTCGAGCTTGAGGCCACCGCGCGACACATAGCGCGCCTCTGCGGTATTGAGCAGCCTAAGCGGCGCGTCCTCGGGGACTTCGTCGCCGTTTTTAAGGACCCGTTTCCAGGTATCCCCTTGCTGCCACAAAACCCCGTCGGTAATCAGGCGCTGCGCTTGCGAACGGGTGCTGGCATGCTGGCGATGCACCAGCAATTGGTCAATGCGCATTCAGTGGCGCATCAATACCGGTAGCTGTCCGCTTTGTAAGGGCCGGCCTTGCTCACGCCGATGTAGTCGGCCTGCTCTTTGGTCAGCTCGGTCAGCATGGCGCCGACTTTCTTCAGGTGCAGGCGGGCCACTTTTTCATCCAAGTGCTTAGGCAGCACATAGACCTTGCCATTTTTGTATTCCTTGGGCTTGGTGAACAGTTCGATCTGAGCGATGGTCTGGTTGGCAAAGCTGGAAGACATGACAAAGCTGGGGTGGCCGGTGCCACAACCCAGGTTCACCAAGCGGCCCTTGGCCAGCAAGATGATGCGCTTGCCAGGGGCTTTGCCTTTGGCCGGGAAAATCACATGATCCACCTGGGGCTTGATCTCTTCCCACTTGCATTTGGACAGGGATTCAACGTCGATCTCGTTGTCAAAGTGGCCGATATTACAAACGATGGCCTGGTCTTTCATGGCCTCCATGTGCTTGTAGGTGATGACGTTTTTGTTGCCGGTAGCGGACACAAAAATGTCGGCCTTGTCGGCGGCGTATTCCATCGTGACGACTTTGTAGCCTTCCATAGCCGCTTGCAAGGCGTTGATCGGATCGATCTCGGTCACCCAGACCTGTGCCGACAGTGCGCGCAGTGCCTGGGCAGAGCCCTTGCCCACGTCGCCGTAGCCAGCCACCACAGCGACTTTGCCGGCGATCATCACATCGGTGGCGCGTTTGATGGCGTCCACCAATGACTCGCGGCAGCCATACAAGTTGTCAAACTTGCTCTTGGTCACCGAATCATTGACATTGATAGCGCGGAAGGCAAGGTCGCCGCGGGCGGCCATTTCGTTCAAGCGCAACACGCCGGTGGTGGTCTCTTCGGTCACGCCAATGATGTTTTTCAGGCGGCGGCTGTACCAGGTGGGGTCCACCTTGAGCTTGGCTTTGATGGAGTTGAAGAGGCAGACCTCTTCTTCGCTGCCCGGTTTGGCCAGCAACTTGATGTTTTTCTCGGCCTTCGCACCCAGATGCATCAACAGCGTGGCGTCACCGCCGTCGTCCAAAATCATGTTCGGGCCTTCGGCAGCCGTACCTTTTCTGCCGTCAAATTCAAAGATGCGGTGGGTGTAATCCCAGTAGTCTTCGAGCGACTCGCCTTTGTAAGCAAACACCGGCGTACCCGCAGCAACGATGGCTGCGGCCGCGTGGTCTTGCGTGGAGTAGATGTTGCACGATGCCCAGCGCACTTGGGCTCCTAGGGCTTGCAGCGTTTCAATGAGCACGCCGGTTTGGATGGTCATATGCAAAGATCCGGTAATACGCGCGCCTTTGAGGGGCTGCGCTTTTGCGAATTCTTCGCGAATCGCCATCAGGCCGGGCATTTCTGTCTCGGCGATGTTAAGTTCTTTGCGGCCAAAAGCGGCAAGGCTCAGGTCGGCAATTTCATAGTCTTGGTTTTTGATGGGTTTCAATACAGCGTTCATAACAAAAGCTCCAAAAAGTACATTTTGAAAACCACTGAGGAAGGAGGAGAAAGGTGACTCACCCCGCAGACATCAGTGGGTGAGCGCAGTTGAAACAAGCAGGAGACAGGGCCCCTGTACCCCGAGCCTCATTCACTTTGCGTGAACTGCATCGCTCCTCGGGGTGCGCTGATGATACCAAAAACAGCAACGCGATTGGCGTGCAGTGTCGCTGCCGTATTTAGGGACTTACGATGTCGCGTACCCATGGCGGCAGCGGCATCGCCTTCTGACTGGGAAAGTCCACCCAGATCGTGGTCGCACCGCCGGCTGCATCGACCTGACCTGGCTGGTCGGCCCGCTCCATGGTGACCCAGGATTCGAAAGTGGTGCGCGCCGGATCGCTCACGTACATCTTGACGCGCACATCACCGGGATAACGCAACTCGCGGTAAAAATTGCAAAACGCATTGACAATGATGGGGCCTTCGCCCAGCGCACTGGGCGCGCATCCGATGATGCGCATCCAATCAATGCGCGCTGTTTCCATGTAACGAAAATACACCGTGTTGTTGATATGGCCCATGGCGTCCATATCACCCCAGCGCATGGGGATCAGCATCTCGTAGACAAGCTTCTTGGATTGCGGGATTTCGATGCGCATAGGGTACGGGCCAGCGGCAGCTTGCAGCTTATTGCAGTGCGCACCAGTGTAAACACCCAGCCGCTTGGAGCCGCGAGCGGCTAAGGGCTGCGTACCAGGCGGACAAATACTGCTTTGGTGGCACCATCCACGGTGGTTTCGCTGCCATCGTAGAAATTAACGATCCAAATGGCCGAGCTATTGGGTACCGGAGTACCGGTCCAGATGGCCTGCGGGAAAGGAGAGGTGCTGCCCTGCGGAAACTTGGCCTGGTTCATGGCCCGTGCTGAATCCGCTGCGGAAACCACCTCGCTGGTGACCACCTCTTTCGGTATGCCATCGGTCCAGCCCGTACTTTCTGGGACGGGATAGGCAAAGGTGCCGCCTTTGGGCGTTCCGGGTGGATAGTCGCCCCGGTAAAAAGCATAGCCCGTGACCATACCCTGCTTGGAACTGGTGGTGAGTAAGGGGTAGTCCGGCGTAGGTTTATCAAAGCTGCCGCCTTTGGGGAAGGGATCCAAACCGGCGACGTACTGACCCCGGAAAAAGGCCACACCCGTCACGGTGGTGCCGGGACTCGATACACCGCCGACTTCACCACGCATGATGATGGGCGGCGAACTTGCACCCTCACGCATATACACATCGTTGCTCTTGGGCGGGAAGTGCCAGCTCATACCATCGGCACTAAATTCCAATTTACTGCCGTCTTTGATTTGTACCGGCTCTGACCACGCGGCCTCCTGCGTGCCTGCACCACTCAAGGTAAACAAGCGCTTGGTGTACCACAAGGGGGTTGCTTCGTGCGGCGTCGGGTCGCTATCGAGCGGATCCGCCACTACGCCATCGGTCCAGCCATTGCCCGTCTCGCCCGCTATACGAATGACAGTGCCTTGGGGCGACTTTTTGCGCATGTAGACGTCGCCACTGGCAGCGGCATCATGCCAAGTTTTGGCGTCGGTACTAAATTCCAGGCCCTGGGTATCGACCAGCACCGGGTTACTCCACGAAACCTCTTGTTCCCAGCCCGCGGTCACGGTAAAGAGGCGTGAGGTCATCCACAAACCGCTGGCTGCGGTTTTGTATTTCCAAACGCCGGTGCATTTGCGGTCCACCAGCGTGGCCAGTTCTTGTTTGGTAGGCAGGCGCCAGGGCTTTTTGTCGGCACCGGCAGCCTTGGCAGCCAATGCCGCGGCCTCAGACTGGGTAGCGGCTTTGGCTTGGCCGGTGCTGCATTTATCGCCGCTCAAACCCTCGACACATTGTCGCCAAACCAACTTAGTGAGGCTGTCTGTGACCTCGCCTGCAGCAGCGGTAAATCGCGCATCCGGACGTGTGACCTCTATCGAAGGAATGCAGACGTCCGCATCTCTTTGCTTGGCTGTGGGTTTGGCGCCCACCACCACAAAATGCGGGCCTACGACCTTCCAGTCGACATCCGTCGCCAAAGTGTTGATGGGCAAGCCAGACTGCGATTTAGCCAGTTGAAACGTGGAAGTCTTGGCATCTGCTCCGACGATGTAATAGCTTTCAAACTGGCTCAGCGTCTGCGGCAAAGCGCCTACGGTGCGCAAACTGACCAATTGGTCCGAGGCGATAGGCGTTTTGGGGCTGCTGTCCAGCGTCACCACACCCTTGCTGGCCTCGGTGATTCCGTAGTCCGTGGCTTTGCTTCCAGACGTTGTGACTTTGACCGCATACGACTGCACGGGCAGCATCAGGCGTACAGGGCGGGCGCTGGACTTCAGGCCATCGGCCACTTTGCCGGTGCCAAAGTTAAAGGTCCAAGCGTATTTCCCGTCCGCATTGTTGGCGCTGGGCGTGCGCGACCAAAATGAAGTGCTCGCCAAGGGCTCGGCCTCTACGTCCGGGAAATAATCGGTGTTCGCCATAACCGCCGCGGCATAATTCAAGGGGAATTTTTGCAAGTCGTCAATGCTGGGCACCACCCAAGTATCAAAACCACATAGTTTGTTGTTGTTCACCGATTTGGCATAACTTTCGGTATTGCACTTTCCCGGATCGCCCACGCCTTTGCAGGTGGTATTCATTTCGGTTCCGTCGGTTCCACCGTTCAATTTGTAGTTGACGGTGCTGGTTTTTTTGGTTGCTGCATCCGTGGTTTCCACCGCCGTGAGGCTGCTGTCAAACCAGGTGTATTTATGCCCTTTGTGGCGCATGTGATTGGGATCGTTTCGCTTAACTTCCCAATACACTTTGTTGACGGTGTCATGGACACAATCCCACTGGGTGCCCGCCTGCTCGCTGCCGTTGTCTTGCCATTTCGCAAACTGGTTTTTTAGGGCTACACCATTGCTGTCTAGCTTCACCAGCGTAATGAGTTTTTCTTTGCCTGCCAGCAGACTGGCGTA
>Ga0214919_10011599_pt1 | contig 10979 bp, 9 predicted proteins | sample LL1503_MetaG_FD_177994 | JGI IMG/M metagenome (GOLD analysis project Ga0214919, IMG submission 177994) | Freshwater microbial communities from Lake Lanier, Atlanta, Georgia, United States - LL-1503 | ecosystem: Environmental > Aquatic > Freshwater > Lake | place: USA: Georgia | collected 2015-03-15
CGTTGTTAGTCTTGTCGCTAGCTTCTTGTTCTTCTTTTGGTCCAAAACCTCAACTTCTGTATAATCGCGCTGATCTTGATACTAAAGTTAGCAAAATCATCATCTTCCCAACCACTGATTTCAATGGTAAATCGAGCGCTGGTTCTAAAAGCCTCGATCTTTCGATCAACGCCGCTTGGGCTGGAGCTTTTGGTTCGGATAAAGTTATTCCAGCTGGAATCGTGATTGAAAAAATTTCGAACAAGATGGGAAATGATTTCTACAAAAAGTTTGTAGCGACTCTTGATAAAACCAGCGAAATTGAACAGCTTTCAGGAAACAAAACTATCAAAAAATTTGCTGGCGAAATCGTAGGAAAATTAGGTGAATTTCCATTTGCTTTAGCAATTGTTTCGGGCGGAGAGGCTGAATATAATGCGGGACAAGCAGTTCACCTTCACATAGGTTTGTTTGACGCTAAAAATTTAACTTGGAGATTGATTACAAAAATCGAAGTTCAAAAAGGCGCTGTTGGAAATTGGAAATTAGCTTCTCAAGCTATGATCTCAAACAGCTTTGACATGATTAAAAAAATGAATGTAACTACAACCGATTCAAAATAGCTCTAAAGAGCAATCGCCACTTGCTCTTGGAAAATAACGCCAAGATTTTACTTTGTTGGAGAATTAATTTTTAAAATTTTCGCGCATTAATTTAAAAGTAATACTATCGTGAAGCGCGCGAAATGAAGCGTCGACGATATTTTCCGAAACACCAATTGTTGTCCATTTATTTTCACCATCTGTTGACTCAATCTGCACTCGTGTAATTGCTTGCGTGCCATCGGATGGTGTTAAAATTCTAACTTTATAATCAGTTAATCGCACATTTTTTAAACTTGGATATTTGCGTGAAAGACTTTTGCGCAATGCCTTATCCAAAGCGTTTACCGGCCCATTTCCTTCAGCAACTGCCATTGTGGTTTTATTGCCGATTTTAATTTTTATTGTTGCTTCGGCGATGGTTACAATTCTGCCTTTGGCATCGAATTTCCTTTCGTCCAAAACACGAAATCCAACCAAATCAAAAAAGTTCGGCACAACTGAAAGTGATTTTTTAGCCAAAATCTCAAAGCTGGCATCAGCCGCATCATAAGCGTAACCTTTGGCTTCCAGCTCTTTTACTTTATTTACTAAATCTGCAATTTGACTAACTTTCACTTTATCGCGCATATCAATGCCAATTTCTTTCAAACGTGCGATAATGTTGGAACGGCCAGCTTGATCGGAAATCATAATCTGGCGCTGATTGCCAACTTTTTCCGGTTCAATATGTTCGTAAGAGGTTGGGTTTTTAGCAACTGCCGAAACGTGCAATCCGCCTTTGTGGGCGAAGGCATATTTGCCAACATAAGGCGCAAATTTGTCGCGTTCTTTATTTAATAAATCATCAAGAAAATTGGCGGTGTGAACCAGATTTTTTAAATGCTTTTCATCAATTCCAACATCATAACCCATTTTCAAACAAAGAGTTGGAATGATGCTGATTAAATTAGCATTGCCGCAACGCTCGCCCAAACCATTGATTGTTCCTTGAACTTGGCGAACTCCTGATTCAACAGCAGCAAGTGAATTGGCAACAGCGTTTCCGGTGTCATTGTGACAATGAATTCCTAAATTTTCACTTGGAATATGCTTGGTAACTTCTTTAACAATTTTAGAAATTTCGCTGGGCAAAGTTCCGCCATTAGTGTCGCAAAGCACAACCCAACGCGCGCCAGCTTCGTAAGCGGTTTTAGCAGCTTTAAGGGCAAATTTTGGATTAGCTTTATAACCGTCAAAAAAATGTTCGCAGTCAAACATCGCTTCCTTTTTTTTCTTCACGATATGTTTGATTGAATCAGAAATCATTTCCAAATTTTCACTTTCAGAAATATGCAGCGCATGCTCTAAATGGAAATCCCAAGTTTTACCAACAATGCAAACTGATTTTACATCACTGTTAATTAAAGCGTTTAAACCATTATCATTAGCGGCTGAAACGCCATTGCGGCGCGTCATACCGAAAGCAGAAAAACGGGATTTTTTTAATTTTGGTAGATTGGCAAAAAACTCATCATCAGTTGGATTTGCGCCCGGCCAGCCACCTTCAATATAATCAATTCCCAAAGCATCTAAAGCGCCGGCAATTTCAATTTTATCCTGAATGGTAAAATTCACCGTGCTAGTCTGCGCGCCGTCACGCAAGGTTGAATCATATAAATAAACTCGTGGTTTTTTTGTCATTTCGTTATTTATTTTTTAAACCAAAAATATCGCCATTCCCAATATTGCAAACAAAGCTGAAGCGCTCCAGAAGGTTCTCACAACTTTCTGCTCCGACCAACCTAATTTTTCAAAATGATGATGCAGTGGCGCCATTAAAAAAATTCTTTTTTTACGAAGTTTGTAAGATCCAACTTGTAAAATTACCGAAACTGCTTCGGCAACAAACAAAATTGAAATCACAAAAAATACAAATTCCTGCTTAATAATAATCGCGATAACACCAAGGGCAGAGCCAATCGATAGACTTCCAACATCGCCCATAAAAACTTTTGCCGGCTTTAAATTGAAAGTTAAAAATGCTAAAATTGCGCCAATTAAAGTTATGCAAAAATAAACCAATTCTTGCGAATTTTGAATGTTGGGAACGAAAAATTTTTGGTTAGTAGGATCAGGATTAGTGCCAATTAAAATCAAGGCACCAAGACAAACAGCATTAATAATTGCCGGAACTGAAACTAAGCCGTCAAGCCCATCTGTAAGGTTAACAGCATTGGAAGTGCCGACAATTACGAAAGTTACAAATAACACATAAAGTACTATTCCAAGTGAAATCCAATGTCCCGAGCCGATTGGCAGGTAAACACGATTTTTAAAATGAATGGCATCAACACTTCCCAGCCACACAAAAGCAGCGCCGATAATTATGAATTGAATTATTAATTTTATACTGCCGCGAAAGCCGTTGGGATTTTTGTAAATTACTTTCATCAAGTCGTCTGTAAGTCCGATAAGAGCGAAGGCTACAAAAACAAAACATACAATCCAGATGTAGGAATTGCTTAAATCAAGAAAAAGAAAAGTTGAAATTAGAGTAGCCAAGACAATAAAAATTCCGCCCATTGTTGGGGTTTTTCTTTTTGTATGTATGTGACTTTCTGGTCCATCTAGGCGGATTGGCTGATAAATGCTTTTAGTATTGATGAAGGAAATATATTTTTTAGTACTAAAAAATCCGATAAGATATGATGAAGCCAAACAAATAAAGGCTTTAACCCAGATATTTTGCAAAAGAACTAAACTAGTGAGCACTGGTTTTATTGGTTAATTTTTCAATTATTTTTTCCATCTTTGTTCCACGCGAACCTTTAACATAAAGAATATCGCCATCTTGCAAAAGATTCTGAATTTCAAGACTTGCCGAAGTTGAGTCGGAAAAAACTTTATAAGGATTGGATAAATTTTTTGTCATTTCAGTCATTCTTTGTCCAACTGCAACAACAAAATCAATTTTTGATTCATTTAAATATTCCGCGATTTCATTATGCAATTCAACTGATTTTTCACCAAGTTCTAACATATCTCCAATTGCGGCGATCACACGGTTTTTGCCCAAAGCATTTTTTAGTTCAGTTGCATATTCAAATCCAGCGCGCATTGAAGGCAAACTGGCATTATAACTATCATCAATAATTGTTATGATTTTTTGATCAAAAAAAACGTCAAAAGCCTTGCCGCGACCAGCGATATTTTCTATTTTTGAAAGCTCAATAAGACCAAGATTCAAATCTTTTGTTAGCAAATCAAGAGCTGCGGCAATGATTAATGAATTAAAAATCATAATTTTGCTGCTGGCAGAAATTTTGTAGAAAATCTTAGTTTTATTTTTAGTGGCGATAGAAACTTCAGAATTATTTATATCAATGATTTCAGATTTTTGTAGGCAATAGTTGCTTTCAAGGTTGCGGCCAAAACTCAAAATATTTTCTGTTTTTAATCCCGCGATTTCAGCCTGTTTTTTGATAAATTTAAAATGCAGATTGTCGCGATTAATTAACGCAATTCCATCTTCATTTAATCCGGCAAAAATTTCCGATTTTGCCAGCGCGATTTCTTCTTCATTTTTGAAAAATTCTATATGCACCGGCCCAACATTGGTAATGATTGCGAGGTGAGGGCGCGCCAATTTTGAAAGAGGTTTAATTTCATTAAAATGATTCATGCCCATTTCAAAAATTCCGAAATCGCAATCTTTCGAAAAATTACAAAGTGAAAGCGGCAAACCAATATGGTTGTTGAGATTGCCAAAAGTCGCGAAAGTTTTTCCATAAGTTGAAAATGCTAATTTCAACATTTCTTTGGTGGTGGTTTTTCCAACTGAACCAGTAATGGCGATGATTTTTGCCAGACTTCTTTTGCGCGAAAAAGCAGCGAGTTTATAAAGCGCTTCAAAAGTGTTTTTAACTAAAAGAAAATCAGAGTTTTTAGTTTTTTCTAAAGCAGATTTATTGTGAACCAACAAAAGTTTGCAGCCATTATTTGCAGCTTGTTCAAGAAAATCATGGGCATCATTATTTTCACCTTTTAGCGCAATAAATAATCCGTTTTTGGGAGTTTTGCGACTGTCAATTATAACTTCATCAATTGCTAAATTATCTGTAATTTTATGCTCTAAAGTCTCGCCAGATAAGGCTTCAATTAATTCTTCTTTCGTCCAAAGTGTCATGATTATTTATTCCTAAAAAATTCTTGAATTTCCTCTTCTTCAAATCTTGCGCCAAATTTTTGAATAATTTTTGCCGCAACTAAATTTCCGAAATGCGCTGCTTCTTCAAGCTCAAAATCATTAACCAAACCATATAAAAATCCAGCTGCAAAAGCATCGCCAGCGCCGGTTGTATCAACCAATTTTGAAATTTTGCTGGCGGGTGATGAAAATGATTTTTCTTTAAAAAAAACTTCGCAGCCTTTCTCAGCTTTTGTAATTACGGCGATTAATTTTTTATTATGTGAAAAAAGTTCTACTAAATTTTCTGAAAGCTGTAAAGCCTCGGATTCATTGGCAAAAAGAATATCTAAATCATTTTTAACTAACGATAAAAAATCATCTTTGTGACGCGAAACGCAGAAAGAATCAGATAAAGAAAATGCTACTTTTACATCATTTTTTTTGGCGAGTTTTATAGCTTTTTTCAACGCTTTAATTGTGTTTGGCGCATCCCATAAATATCCTTCTAAATATAGAATTGATGAGCCTTCAAAATCTTTTTCATCAATATCATTTTCTGTAATTTCTGATGCGCAGCCAAGAAAAGTACACATAGTTCTTTGGGCATCTGGCGTAACTAAAATAAATGATTTTGCTGAAAAGTTTGGATGCGTTTCGTTGCTCACAAACTCAGCGCCGGTTTTGGTAATTTCACTAATATATTTTTTGCCAAATTCATCATTTCCAACTTTGCCGATGAATGATGATGTGCAACCAAGCTGTGAAAGCGCTGCGATAGTATTTCCAACTGATCCACCAGAAGTGATTTTTTCTGATTTTAACTTAGCAAGTTTTTGAGTTGTGTCATTGTCGATTAGCGACATTGAGTTTTTTATTAAGCCATTTTCAGCTAAAAACTGATCATCAATTTTGCACAAAACATCGACAATTGCGTTGCCGATTCCGAGGATTTTATTCATGTTTATTTTAAATATTTGTATTGTTTATAAATCGCATGGACCCCGTCGTGAAGACGGGGTGACAAGTATACTGGGGTGACAAACATATTTGGTGTCACCCATTCGTGAATAAGGGGTGACAAACATATTTGGTGTCACCCCGTCTTTACGACGGGGTCCATGCGGACTTTAATTAATTTAACTAACTATAATCTTAAAAAACTTTTTTTTCCCAATCGACAAGTCAAAATTATCGGTATTAATAATAGAATGTGAAACATCTAAAACCGCTTCACCATTGATTTTAATCGCTTTTCCTTCAATTAGTTTTTTCGCCGCACCTTTCGATTCTGCCGCACCAATTTCAAAAATAATATCGACTAATTTTTTGGTTTTTTCATCTCCCAAAGAAACTTCTTTCTCCTCAAAAGCCGCCGTATTTTTTGCTACAAAAATTTCGCGCGCTTTTTGCAAAACTTCATTGGCAGTTTTTTCGCCGTAACAAATTTTAGTCGCTTCAAAAGCTAGAATTTCCTTGGCTTGGTTGATTTCTTGATCTTTTAATTTTTCTAAATTTTCAATTTCCGAAATTTCTAAATCGGTAAAAAGTCGCAAAAATTTTCCAACATCAGCATCGTGAGTATTTCTAAAATATTGGAAATAATCAAAAGCCGAAAGCATGGTTTCATCCAGCCAAACCGCGCCATCTGCGGTTTTACCCATTTTTTTGCCGTCGGCGGTTGTAAGAAGAGGCGAAGTTAATCCGAAAACGTCCGTGCCAGCTATTTTTGATTTTCCTAAATCCTTTTTTTGTGGAGCTATAATATCTTCAATGCTTCCTGATCCCGATCTTGATCTAAAACTATCTTCACTGTGTTTTTTTCTTATTAACTCTACGCCATTAACAATATTTCCCCATTGATCGGAACCGCCGATTTGGAGATGGCACCCGTGTTTTTTATTAAGCTCAAAAAAATCATAAGCTTGCAAAATCATGTAATTAAATTCTAAAAAACTTAATGGCTGTTCGCGCTCGAGCCGCGTTTTTACTGAATCGAAAGTTAGCATGCGATTAATCGAAAAATGGCGACCGACATCGCGCAAGAAATCGAGATAATTTAAATTTTTTAACCAATCATCATTATTCTCCAAAACTGCGGCGTTTGCGCCTTCAAAGCTGATAAATTTTTCTAAAGTTTTTTTAATTCCGCTTAAATTTTCTTGAATTTTTTCTGCATTTAAAACTTGGCGCGCTTCATCTTTTCCACTTGGATCGCCGATTTTCGTGGTGCCGCCGCCGAGCAAAACTATTGGTTTATGTCCGTGTTTTTGCAAAAGGCGCAAAATCATGATTTGAATTAAGCTTCCAGCGTGCAAGCTTTTTGCGGTGCAATCAAAGCCGATATAAGCGGAAATTGATTCGCGAACCATTAATTCATCAAGTTCAACAGCGTGAGTACATTGAGCAAAAAATCCGCGTTCGATAAATTCTTTTAAAAATTCTGATTTGAAATTCATTTTGAGAGGTTAGTTTTTGAAACTTAAAGTTGGTTTAAAGAAATTATCAAAACCGCGCCTAAATTAAGCAATCCATTTTTAAAATGAATATTGAAGAAAAACAGAATTTAACATCGCAGTGGTTTAAAAATTTGCGCGATAAAATTTGCGCCGAATTTGAAAAAATTGAAGTAGAATTTAACGCCGAAAATCCGGGAAAATTTGTTAGAAAAAACTGGGATCGTCCAGATAAATCGGGCGATGGTGGTTCTGGGGAAATGTCTTTAATGAAAGGCAATGTTTTTGAAAAAGTTGGAGTAAATTTTTCTAAAGTTTACGGCGAATTTAGTGAAGAATTTAGAAAACAAATTGCGGGTGCTGCCAAAACCGGAAAATTTTGGGCGAGCGGAATTTCTTTGGTGGCGCATATGAAATCACCTTTAGTGCCGGCGGTTCATATAAATACACGCTTTATTTGCACCGAAGAAAATTGGTTTGGTGGCGGTTCTGACTTAAATCCAATGTTTGAAGTTGCGCAAGATACCGCAGATTTTCACGCAGCTTTTAAAAAAGTTTGTGATGAAGCAGATCCTAATTATTATAAAAAATTCAAGGAATGGTGCGATGAATATTTTTTTATAAAACATCGCGGAGTTGCGCGTGGCGTGGGTGGAATTTTTTATGATAATTTAAATTCTGGTGATTTTGAAAAAGATTTTTCTTTTACCCGCAATGTTGGGCTGGCTTTTTTAGAAATTTTTCCAAAACTAGTAAGACGCCACATGTTAGAAAAATGGAATGATGCAGAGCGCGAAGAACAGCTCAGAAAGCGCGGACTTTATGCCGAATTCAATTTAGTTTACGATCGTGGTACAAAATTTGGTTTAATGACGGGAGGCAATGTGGAAGCAATTCTGATGTCGCTTCCGCCTTTGGCAAAATGGGATTAACTAAATAGAATTAACAAGTAAAAACTTATAACAAATGCAAAAATTAGAAAAAATCTACGAAGGGAAGGCTAAACAACTTTTTGCCACTGAAGATAAAAATCTTTTGATCCAATATTTTAAAGATGACGCCACCGCCTTTAACGCGCTAAAAAAAGCGGTTATTGAAGGGAAAGGTGTTTTGAATAATGTGATTTCAGAATATATTATGCTTGAAATAGCTAAGGCAGAAGTTCCAACACATTTTGTAAAAAGATTAAATGAGCGTGAACAATTAGTGCGCAAAGTTAAAATTATTCCTTTGGAAGTTATTGTTAGAAATGTGGCTGCCGGATCAATGGCGAAGCGCCTCGGAATTGAAGAAGGTGTTGAATTATTAGCACCGGTTTTGGAGATTTGTTTAAAAGATGATGCGCTTGGTGATCCGCTAATTAATGATGATCATGCGATTAATGTTTTAAAAGTTGTGACTCGCGAACAATTAGAAGAAATAAAAAAACATACGCTAAAAATTAACGAAATTTTGCGCGCAATCTTTAAAAATATCGGCATCAAACTGGTTGATTTTAAGATCGAATTTGGATTTGATGCAGATTCTAAAATTGTTCTAGCTGACGAGATCAGCCCTGATAGTTGTAGGTTGTGGGACGAAAAAACTTTAGAAAAATTAGATAAAGATCGTTTCAGGAGAGATCTTGGCGGTTTGGTTGAAGCTTACAGTGATGTGGCTTCGCGTTTAGGAATTAAGATATAATACAATTTATAAAATCATGAAAATCAGAATTTTAATTTCTCTAAAAAAAGGTGTTTTAGACACGCAAGGCAAAGCAATTGAAGGTTCTTTAAATAAGAATCTGGGCTTTAATCAAATTTCTCAAGTTAGACAGGGAAAGGTTGTAGAGCTTGAAATTGCTGAAACTAATCCGGCTAAAATTAAAGAAATTGTCGATGAAATTTGCGATAAGCTTTTAGTGAATAAGATTATTGAAAACTACACTTACGAGGCTATCTAAAATGAAATCTGCAGTAATTACATTTCCGGGTTCAAATTGTGATCGTGATGCTTTAACAGCATTGCAAAAAGTTGGTAGTAAAGTTCAAAAAATCTGGCACCAAGAAACCAAACTTGATGATAATCTCGATTTAATCGTGGTTCCGGGTGGTTTTTCTTACGGCGATTATTTGCGTTCCGGCGCGATGGCAGCAATTTCACCAGTAATGATAGAGGTTAAAAGACTTGCAGATAAAGGAGTACGAGTTTTAGGAATTTGTAACGGATTTCAAATTTTAACTGAAGCTGGCTTGCTTCCAGGCGTTTTGCTGCGTAATAAAAAAATTAAATTTATCTGCCGCGAAGTTTCACTTCGTGTTGAAAATTCTGATTCCGCTTTCACGAGAAAATATAAAAAAAATCAGGTTATCCGCGTTCCAATCGCCCATATGGATGGAAATTATTTTGCTGACGCTGAAATTTTGAAAAAATTGGAAGTCGAAGGAAATATTGCTTTTAGATATGTCGATATTGAAGGAAATTTGACCGATGAATCTAATTCAAATGGTTCTGCCTTAAATATTGCTGGTGTATTTAACGATAAAAGAAATGTGCTTGGAATGATGCCGCATCCAGAAAGAGCAATTGATGAAGATACTGGTTCAAAAGATGGATTGGCGATGTTTGAAGGGCTTTTTGACTAAAAAATCCGCCCCAGAATCATGTCTGGTAAAATTCACTTAAATTTACTCATTTAACCAAATAGCCATGAAACTCTTACAAATTCTCGAAGAACAGCTGAGGAAAGAACCAAACTTTTTTAGCGATAACGGCGAATTAAAAAAATGGGTGGTGCTTAGCAAGGCACAAAACATGGATGAAGAATTGATTGGGCTGTTGCTAGAAAATGAAGACCTTAAAGCCAAATTCTTTATCAAAATCAAAGATTCTTTTGTTTTTAATCTGCCCCTTTTTTCACAATTCTTAGAGCAAAAAAATTATCTAAACGACAGCTACACCACTTATAAAAACAAAATCGGCTTAACGATTGATGGTAAATATTTAAAACAAAGAAATGAAGTTGCGCTGGTTTGGCCTTTTAAAGACTGCATTCTTGAAGGTGGACAAAACAAAGAAGAGCAAAAGCGTGAGGAGATATTTTTTAATGAGATTTTAGCGCAAGATGAAATTACGCAATTACTAGAGCCAAAGGTTTTTACTGGGACTAAGAAATTCACTAAAGATGGTGAGCGAGAATTTAAGACTTTTACTCGTGATGAGTCTAAAACGATCAAAGATAATCTGATTATTAAAGGAAATAACCTTCTAGCCCTGCACAGCTTGAAGAAGGAGTTTGCAGGCAAGGTGAAGCTGATTTACATTGATCCGCCTTATAATCGTGGCGGCAACGGAGATACATTTGCCTATAACAATAATTTTAAGCATTCCAGCTGGCTAACATTCATGAAGAATAGACTAGATGTAGCAAAGAATTTACTGTCTCCTTCTGGATCAATGATAGTTGCCATCGATGGGACAGAACAAAATTACTTAGGAGTACTGATTGACGAGATTTTTCCAAATCACGAAAGTCATTGTATAACCATAATACATAATCCTGGAGGCAACCAAGGGACAAACTTCTCATATACTCATGAGTATGCTTTTTTCATAATTCCAAAAGGAGTGAAATCTGTTGGACTTCAAAATAGAGAAGATAATCCTGATATACGCCCTCTAAGGGATGTATCTACCGGTGACCACCTTAGGACTGATGCGAAAAACTGTTTTTACCCTATTTTGGTTAAAGATGAAAAAGTTATCGGATTTGGAGAGTGTTGTCCTGACGATTTT
>Ga0214919_10011600_pt1 | contig 10978 bp, 8 predicted proteins | sample LL1503_MetaG_FD_177994 | JGI IMG/M metagenome (GOLD analysis project Ga0214919, IMG submission 177994) | Freshwater microbial communities from Lake Lanier, Atlanta, Georgia, United States - LL-1503 | ecosystem: Environmental > Aquatic > Freshwater > Lake | place: USA: Georgia | collected 2015-03-15
ACAAGCCCTTCGTAGAGAAACACAACCCGTTTCCGCGCGCGGCTCGATGCCGTGCGAAGGCGGAAATGGGGGATCGACAAAGGTAAGCGATTGTGCGTTTCTGTCAAGCGGTTGGGGGAAATTCGTTGCAAATTTAAATATTTCATGTGGCTTTGCGGTAGTCTTGCGGGCGTGATCCACCACCGCCCTTGCCTAGCCACATGCGCCGTATTTGTAATGTTTGTTGCCATTTATGGACATTGCACCGTCGCACAGGCGCAATCAGCGGAAAATACAGGTGATTCTGTAACATCTGGTCAAGTAAAGTCCAATAATAAATCAAATTTAAAGCAAAAAACTGACAAAAGTGGTGTTAAAAAGGCTCAGAACGGATCCGACGCCAAGGCGCCAAAGGCCCCCAAAGAATCCGTGGTTGACTCCGAATTGGAAACCAAACCGTACGACTTTGAGTCATTGGGAATGAAAATGCGCTTGCCCAAGGGAACATTGGTCGCCAAGGACGCGGTTGGCAACGCGGTCTCTTGGATGGTCAGCGATGAGCGCGATCCCACGCGCTGGCTATTTCGAATTAACGCCGTCTCCTCCAACGATCCGCAAAGCGACACGGAGTCTCAAATGAAAAATCATTTGCAGACTTTAAAAGAAGCGGGCAGCAAATTCACATTGCTATCGGATCGCCCGACAAAAATTTGCGGATTGCCCGCGCGCTTTTTTTGGCTCTCAACACCAACCGGAGATATTCAGGCCATTAGCGGGTGGTTCATGCTGCAAACCGACTTTGGTCGCTTTATTGTATTTAGTATTTTGACAACTGAAAAAGATTTTGCGTACGCCGAATCCGTCATCGACCACGCCGCCAGCACCATTGAATTGCGCGACATGAGCGTGGTGCAAAAAGAACGAACTGAACGCTTGCAACAAGGCGCGGAAATTTTAAAGTCAATCACGCAAGCCAAAATAACATCCGTCGCCGATGGAAAGAAAAAATTGTTCCGCTCATGGCGCGAAACTCCGTCTGGTGATGTGGAATTAGCCTGGGTTTCGATTGCCATTTCGCAATCCCCGCGTGGCTTGGCTGATCCAAGCGCCAACGAAAAAAACCTTTCAGAATCGGCAAAAGAGCCTGGTTTTTTAATTTCCATTGACAGCCGCAGCATTGGCGAGGACGGCCTGACATTGACCAGTTCTCGCAATCGATATTGGGTGGCCAATGATTTTGGTAGCGAAGTGTGGTCGGTGCGCAGCGTTCCTCAAATACCTGGACCAAAAAATATATTCTCACAAACTGGGGCTCGACTTCGCGTCTTGGGCGAGCCCGCCGGAACAGATCTTGCCGTGTTGACCAGCGCGCAAGGAGCCGCTGAGGAACCATTGACGTGGACCATTCCCAACTCCTCCTATCTTGCGCATCCACTGTCATTTATTCTGGCGCAACTCTTGCCGCGCGCAACCTCCGCTCCTCATCATTTTGCGTTGTGGTGTTTCGATCCATCATTTGGAAAAATTTCACAACGCACATTCAAATGGAAACCCGATGCCGCGCATGCAGGTCATTGGTTGCTAGAGACCCAGCCTTCACTTGATGGACCAACAAGTTTGGATGAGGTTGACGCGCAAGGACATCTGCTGTTGCGCAGCGAGCCCAATGGAGTGCGCATGGCGCCAACCACGCTGACGGAAATTGAGCGACTGTGGAAAGCCAAAGGCTTGCAACCGTGATGTGCGGCGCGCAACAAATAGCGCGTTTTTTGGCTTTTTTATGCTGTATTTTAACGACATTCGCCTGCCACAGTACGCCCACCATGGCCGACGCCTGGCCAACGCCAAGTTCATGCAAGGGGCGCGTTCTGCAAGCGCGCGACATGTACGCCATGGATCAAGCGCCAACCCACACTCAGTGGCTTGTTCTTTCTGGCCGCGATAAGGGCGACGTCATTGATCTGATCACCACCATTGACGCGGACCATGTTGTGACCATTGATGAGCCACAGACACGCATCACCAAAATACAGTGGCGCGCCGACGGCTCGTGCGCGCTCATAAGCGTGGATTCAGTGGAACAAGGAACACGTAGCGTTTTTAATCCCCCGCTGTTGATGTGCGACCGCGAATTGAAATGCGACGCGCCATTGCAAAGCGAGTCGCCCATGCAAGCCGTGCTGATTGAAGGCGGCGCGCCACGCGACAGCGGCACTGGCACGCGCACCATCACCATGGATGGAATGGCGCGCATCACAACGCCACTGGGAACATTTGATTGCGTTGTGGTTAGCGCGCGCTTGATTGGCGCGCTCTCACACGCCACCATGGAGTGCAGCGTGACCACATGGATCGCTCCTGAATTGGGCGCGATCGCGGAGCGCTACAGTGAAAAAATAAAGATTCTCGGCGTTTTTACCAAACAATTCGAGCGAGTCATTGTGAAACTTCCAAAAAAACTTTGAAAAGTTTGCAATCTTTTCTGTAAAATTGTCGCCTCGGTCCCTACCCTAGTTCCATAGGTCTTCCATGTCGCCCGATCGTTCCCACATTCTGCTGGCTATTCCCGTTTACAACGAGGCCAAGTCCATTGAACGCGTGCTGCGCGATGTCGGCATTTTCGCGCGCGACGTGTTGGTGATCGACGATGGCAGCAGCGACGTCACTCCGCAACTTCTGGCCAAGCACCAAGTGGAGGTCATTCGCCACGCGCAAAATCGTGGCTACGGTCGATCCATGCAGGACATTTTGCGCTGGGCCGAATTTGACGGCTACGAGTGGGTCATCACCATGGATTGCGACGAGCAACATGAGCCCGCGGAAATTCCATCCTTCGTGCGCGCCATTGAGCGCAACGACGCGGACATTATTAGTGGAAGCCGCTACATGATTGAGCGCATTGATGACGATGACGCGCCGGAAGATCGCTTCCGCGTGAACCGACTCATCACCCAAGAGGTGAACGCCGCGTTGCAACTGCAACTCACCGACGCATTTTGCGGATTCAAGGCCTATCGCACATCCGCCATGCGCAGGTTGCGACTGAATGTGGACGGCTACGACTTTCCCATGCAATTCTGGGCGCAAGCGGCGTTTATGAACCTTCGCGTGCGCGAAATTCCAGTGCGACGCATTTACAAGGACATGCGACGAACTTTTGGCAATGGCCTAGACAATCCAGAAGCGCGCTTGCGTTTGTACCGCGACACGCTGCGCTTGGCCATGGCCAATGCTCCGGGGCTTTTGCAAACAAACGCAATGCCTGATTCAATTGCCAAGTAATGGCCAAAGCCGCCGCGGACATACTTGTTGAACATGCGGGCGCGTTGACGGATTCCTTCATTCACATTGAAGGCCGCGCGCTTTCCACTTGGCGCGCTGAGTCGCGGAGCTTTTTTAATTTGCCCGACGCGCCCGTGGTGGCCGCGGGACATCAAGCGCAAGCGTGGCACGCGGGAATTGTGGCCAAGACATTGTGGAGCGACGCCTTGGCGCGCGCGCGCAACGCGACGCCCGTGCATGTGGTTGTGGATCAAGACACGTTCGATGGTTTTTTTGTGGAGTGGCCAGCGCGTGAAGATGGATTGTGGAAAGCCAATGGGCACAGATTCAGCAACGCCACGCAAGAGATCGCCGCGCTGCGTGCTCCGGCATTTCGCGCGCAAGAGATTGAGCATGTTGGTGAAACGCCTGAATATGTTGGCGCTGGATTGGCGCGACTCACCGCGTCGCTGGGATTATTCAAGAACTCACCCAACGCCGCGTTGCAAATCACGCGCGCATTGCTGCATGGTGTCGCGCACATTATTCAGGAGCCGCGCATCATCAGCGCTTCGCAAGTCATGGGCACATCATTTGCGCAACACTTGCTCGATCGCATGGTGCGTGAACCAGACGCCTGCGCGCAAAGTTACAACCTGGCGTTGCAACTTCATCCGCGCGCGGCGCGACCTTTGCGCGTGGACGGTTCCCGCAGCGAGTTGCCATTGTGGATACTGAATGAATCAGGCGAACGTGTGCATGCCAACGCCGACAATGTGCGCGCGGCGCGCGCCAACAATCAACCGCTGCTGCCGCGCGCGTCGCTGCTTGGAGTGCTGCTTCGCACCTCGCTTGCGGACCATTTCACGCACGGGCTTGGCGGAAAAATGTACGAGGAAGTGTCCAACGACTGGATACGGCGTTGGCTTGGCTGGCAACCGCCGCGCTTTGATGTGGTCAGCGCGACATTGCGTTTACCCCTGGAAAACAAGCACAATCAAGCGAATTTGTCTGGTCCGCACCAGCATTCGTTTCGAAGCGCGTGGTGTGATCCTGATTTGGCCGTGACTTCACAAGCTGGTCCAAGCGCGCGCCGACGGCACTTTCTCAACACCATTGCGGCGCTTCCAAGGCGCAGTGCGCAGCGTAAAAAACTTTTTCAAGAACTGATCGCGGACCGTCAAGCGCGCCGTGGCGAACTTGCGGGAACGCTTACACAACTTCAAGATGTGGCCAACGCAGAAATGCAAGCGCGTCAATCTCTTGATGTGGCCATGCGTCGATCGTGGTGCATTTCGCTGCATCCACCTGGCGCACTTGAAGCGCTGTCCACGCAACTCTGCCAGCGTGCGCAAGACCTTGGCGCGTAAATCTTGCACGACTGCTGTTGGCGCATTATTGGCGCACTTGAAAAGGCGCGCGCGTAAGTTCAATAAAAATTAATCTCGCCATGTGCACAACGCACAGCGCACGGCTTTGTGATAAAAGATTACTCCGCCGCAATAGCAACAGGCTCAAGCGCCAAAAGTGGATCGGGCCGAAACACCCGTACATCCAGCGACCAGACTTTGTCGCTGAATTCATGTCCGGGCTCATTCACATCCGCGCGATCACGCGCAGCGGCCACAAGTGTTGAAGTTGTTTTAGCGTCAAGGTTGTCAAGCATGGCCACAAACATGGCCTCTGGAGTGCTAGGCAATTTCGCCGCCCCGTGCTCCAACGCGCCGTGATGGCTGATGACAATGTGCAACAGAACGCGCAGCGCATCAGGGGGAATTGGCGATTTCTTGGCAGCCGCCGCCGCCATGGTTTGCAGCCAAATGGCGCCGCGCACCACATGTCCAACCAAATTGCCATCCGTGGTGTAGGCAAAACCGCGCTCCCATTCCAACTCCACCGTCTTGCCCAAATCATGCAGGAACAAACCCAGCAAAACAAGGTCGCGGTTCAATCCTGGATATAGCGGCAGCATGACATCCGCCAGCAACATGAGTTGCAGCGTGTGCTCAAGCAAGCCACCGATGTACGCGTGATGCACGCTGACCGCGGCGGGCGCGCGGCGAAAATGTTGCATGATGTGTTCGTTGCCAAGGTATTGATCTGCCAACGCGCGCATGCCTGGATGCTTCAATGTGTGAAGTAGGCGCTCGACCTCCTTCATCATGCCGTCAATGTCACGCGTAGTGGCCGGCAAAAGTTTCTTGAGTTGCTCAGTGGACACTTCCTCGGCGCGAATGGCGTCCGCGATCACCTGAATTTGCCCGTTGTAACTTTGCGTTTGCCCAACGATGTGCACAAAGCCAGTGCGAATGGTTTCACCAAGGCGCGCTTCGTCAAAAATCCAAACGCGCAAGGCCGCTTCACCAGATGCGTCACGAATAAGCGCCTTGAAATACGGCTTGCCCGCGCGCGTGGTGCCAACCTGCGGATTCACAAGGCCATAAATGCCGTTGATTTGAGAATTCGGGCGGAAATCTTTGATCGCAATGTGCTCGTCGTTGGTCATGGCGCGAGTGTAGCCGTGAAAAAATTTGCCGACGCGAAGCGCGCTTAGACAATTTCTCCGCGCAGGCGCGCCATGATTGCGGGAATGCCGTCGGCAAGTTCCTCTGGCAAAAGTCCCGCGTGTCCATTCGTGCGCGACCATGCGACCGCGGTCAGCGCATGCACTTGAACCGCTAGGCACGCCACTTGAAATAGATCAAGCGCGTGGGCGTAATTTTTTTGCGCGAACTGCGCCGCGAATGATCCAGTGATTCCAGACAAGACATCGCCGCTTCCGCCAATGGCCAGCGCGGCCTCGGCAAATTCACTGCGCCACACGCGAACACCATCGCTGACCTGCGTGTGCGCGCCCTTTAAAACCACAATGCAACCAAGACGCGCCGCCAATGTGGTCACGGCAACTTCGCGCGTTGATTCAGTCACTGGATCAAGATCAAGTTCAAGCGCGTGCGCAAGCGCGGCGAACTCGCCGGCGTGCGGAGTCATAATAATTGACGCTTGCAAATCGCGCGCAAAATCCGGCGTGTGCGCCAGCGCGCGCAACGCATCGGCGTCTAGAACCAGCGGCTTTGTGAAAGCGCTCGCCAGTCGAATAACAATTTGTTGCTGCGCTTGATCTCGCCCAAAGCCTGGACCAACAACCAACGCGTCGGTGTTGATGAGCGCCTCATCAATGACTTGCGCGCAACCCGCGGCGAATAAATGCTGACTGGCATCAATGGGCAACGCCACGCCAGTGGCCGCGGGAATAATGGAAAGCACCGCGGGCAAAATGGGCGCGGGCACTGCGACCGTGCACAAACCGCAACCACTTCGAAGCGCGGCGCGGGCGGCCAGCGCGGGCGCGCCAATCATTGGGTGATCGCCGCAAGAACCACCAATCACGCATACTTTTCCAAACGTTCCTTTGTATCCCGTTGGATCACGCGTCGGCAGCGTTGGGGAATTATTTATTCGCTCCATCGCTCACCTCGATCGAAAGATTGCCCATGGAAGAAAGAAGGCTGGCCCATGCGGGATCGCTGACCGCGTCGGTCAACGGGGTGACGGCAAGCAACACGTGTCCCACATGAAATGATTCTCCCTGTGCGGGAAGTGTGGAGTCCAAATCAATCCATCGACCACCAATGAGCGCCTGCGTCCATAAATGCCAGGCGAACACATTTTGTTCGCCAGCGAAATATTCCGACCACACCAACCCCGCCGCCACGCGGCTGGGAATTCCGCCGGCGCGCAACAAGGCCGCAAGCAACACCGCGTGTTCGGTGCAATCACCGGATTTTGTTCGAGCGGTTTCACTTGCGTTGGCGAAGGCGCTGCCAAGATTTTTATTTCCAATGTGATTGGCTACCACCGATCGAAACACCTTCGCTTTGCGCAACATTGCGGCCATTTCATCACTGTGTATGTCGGCGTTTGGCGGCGCAGATTTCGGCGCCACGTTCATGGCCGCATCCTCATTGGATTTGTATTTCGCCAAGGCCTTGTCCTTCAATGCCAACACATCGGCATCTTTCCAATCAATCATGGGTGATGATTCCATATAGAGAACGTCGCTGGCCAAGCCTGCAAGCGAAGGCTCAGCGGGCTGATCAAGATTGATTGTGACAAGGAACGAGTCATCAGGATTGCGCGTGACACGCTGGAAGCCCTCTTGAGGAGGCGGCATAACAGGCGGTTTTTTTGCTTTGACCAAATACGTGATGGATCTTTTTTCAGTCACGTTGCTCAACGGCGGTGTCACTTTGACAAAGCTGGCAACCATAATTTCCACCGGCGGCTTGGCGTCATCTATTGCGGTCAGGGCCGTGGCTTGGTCGCATGCCACATTTTTCAAAATTCCTAAACCTGTTGGAGTTTGGCTTTGAACAATTTCATAGGTGGAGTCAATCCACTCTTCGTTTCCATGTGGAATCAACGGGCCAGATAATTTCCAGCGCGTGCACTGCACGGAATGTCCATCTATCACCACGTTGCACTCGTCCATTTTCTGCCGCCGATTCAGCGCGGGCGCCACTCCTTGCGATGGATCAAGTAGCAACAAAGAAAAGTCAATTTGGCCTTCGGAAATAGCCTTTTTTATGGCGCGTTGCGCCGCCATTGGAGGCAAGGCCTGTGTGGAAATCGCTGGCAATTCACGCTCATTGGTGCTTGAGCCTTGGATGCGTCGCTCGCGAATTCCATTCTCAAACCAAGTCCAATTCATGCGCACCGATGAGCCACCACCTGTTTGAGTTTGCCCAGCGCGCAGTGGTCGTCCTTCGCTGTCTTCCTCAATCCATGAGGAAGTATTCATGCCAATAATTTGTTTCTCACGGGCCATGCGCAAATGCGTTTCTGTTTCCGTGCGAAACCCTTGGCTGATTATTTTGCTCTGCACTTTCATCCAACCCGCCGGAACAGCGTTCAGTGTTATGAAATACCAGCGCGGCGCGTCCAAAGCCATGACCGCCGTGGCGGATTGTGAATCGACAGTTGGTGAAGTCTGCCTGGCAACGCAGACAGAGGCGACAAACAATGCCGCCACTATTCCAAAAATTTTCGCGGCGAATGGCAACATCACTCGGACTTCATCAATGGAAAAAGAATCACGTCGCGAATACTTTCACTGTTGGTCAGCAACATGACCAAGCGGTCAATGCCTAGACCCATGCCGCCGGTTGGTGGCATGCCCACTTTCAGTGACTCAAGAAAATCTTCATCAAGCGTGCGGAAGGTTGTTTCCTCATCGTTGACGCCCTTGAGTTGCTCGGTGAATTTGGCGCGCTGCACATCGGGATCGTTCAATTCGCTGTAGTGCGGACCCAGTTCCATGCCGCCAATGAACAAATCGCCGCGCTCGCACAAGCGCGGATCATCAGCGCGCGGACGCGTCAGCGGACTGACGGCGCTTGGCCAATCCGTGACAAATGTGGGAGTGCATGGATCAATCTGTGGCTCCGCCAGAAGTTCAAACAATTTCTCCACGCGTAGCCAGTGATCAATCGTGGCGGCATGTGGAATGTGGCGCGTCTGGGCCTCTTGCAAAACAGATTTCTCATCGAAGATGTCAAGACCAGAGCCTTGCTTGAACAACTGCGCGAAGGTGACGCGGCGAAATGGCTTGGCGTAATTCACTTTCAATTCACCAAACGCAAGCACGGGGCCCGCGGGAACATCGGCGTGCTCCTTGGCCACTTCAACGGCGCATTCATGCACCAAGGATTCCGTCATGTCCATAATGCTTGTGTAATCACCAAACGCCTCGTACGCCTCCATGGCGGTGAACTCCGGATTATGGCTGCGATCAACGCCTTCATTGCGAAAGTTGCGATTGATTTCAAACACGCGCGGCATGCCGCCGGTGATCAAACGCTTCAGATACAACTCGGGCGCCACGCGTAAAAATAAATTCATGCCCAGCGCGTTGTGCGTGGTCACAAATGGACGCGCCGCCGCGCCACCCGCCAACGGTTGCATCATGGGAGTCTCAACTTCCAAATATCCGCCGCGCTGCATGAAGTTGCGCACTATGGCAACAATGCGACTGCGCATTTGAAAAACTTGCATGGTGCGAGGCGTGGCCCACATGTCCAAATAGCGCTTTCGATAGCGAATTTCCGCGTCTTCCAAGCCATGCCACTTGCCTGGCGGCGGCGCCAAACTTTTGCATTGCAGCGAAACATGGTGCGCCCAAATGCAAATTTCGCCTTTTTGCGTGCGGCCAATTGGTCCTTGCGCGCACACAATGTCACCGTAATCAAGCGCCTTGGCAATTTCAAATGACTTCGCGTCGGCGGCGGCCTTGCTCATGGAAATTTGCAAGTCGCCGGTGTGATCACGCAGCCAAAAGAAAATAATTTTTCCAAGATCGCGGTACTGCACCACGCGTCCAGCCACTTTCATGCGCGGGCGCGTGTCAACAATTTGAAACGCGGGGTCGGCCTTAGCCTTGGCGCTGTCAAGTTCATGTTGCGCTTGCGCGTCGGCGTTGAATGCGGCGCGCGCCTGGGCAAGCGGCACCAAATCCATCACGCGTGCGCCAAACGGGTCCACTCCCATCTCATTTCGATAGCGATCCAACTTGGCGCGCCGCGCCGCTTCAAGCACCGATGGATGAACTTCCTCAACGCCGCCTGAGTCGCCGTGATTGGCTGGATTTTTTTCCTGTGTCATTGCAAGAATGGTACCGCTGATGTGAAAGATGGCGGCGCGTGGCGCGCTTGCAAAAGATGGTTACGATCTGACGCTTTCCATGACACCTCCAGAACATATTCGTCGCATTGGCGTTCTCACCGGCGGCGGCGATTGCCCTGGCCTGAACGCCGTGATTCGCGCCGTGACCAAGACCGCCATTTTGCAATGTGGCATTGAAGTGGTTGGCATTGAAGATGGCTTTCAAGGCTTGATCGACGACCGCGTTCGCCCGCTGACTTCGCGTGATGTCGCTGGAATTCTGGTGCGCGGCGGAACTATTTTGGGCAGCAACAATCGTTGCAACCCAAGCAGGTACCACGTTGGCAATGACGAACATGGCGCGCCGATTTTTCGCGACATGACCCAGCGCTGCATCGAGACCGCGCGACGCCATCGCCTTGACGCCATCATTGTGATTGGTGGCGACGGAACCATGAGCGCGGCCAGCCATCTTGTGCACAAGGGCTTGAACATTATTGGCGTACCAAAAACAATCGACAACGATATTGTTGGAACCGAAATTAGTTTTGGTTTTCTCACCGCGGTCGCAACCGCCACCGACGCGCTTGATCGCTTGCACTCCACCGCCGACAGTCACCACCGCGTGATGGTGTGTGAACTCATGGGACGCAACGCGGGTTGGATTGCGCTCACCGCCGGCGTGGCCAGTGGCAGCGACGTGATTCTGCTTCCAGAAATTCCATTTGACTTTGATCCGATTTGCGCGTTTGTGAATGAACGCATGAGCAAAGGTCCGGGCTTCGCGATTGTGGTGGTGGCCGAGGGCGCCAAGCAAAAGTCAGGCGAACAAATGGTGGCGCGCATTGATCCCACAAGTCCCGACCCCATTCGTCTTGGCGGCATTGGCGCGTTTGTGGCTAAAAACATTGAGAAAAACTGCAATGTGGAAACCCGCACCACGGTGCTTGGACACATTCAGCGCGGCGGTCCGCCCATCGCGGCTGATCGAATTCTGGCCACGCACTTTGGCTACCACGCCATTCTTACGCTCATGGCTGGCGGCCACAATCGCATGGTGGTGCGTGAAAATAATATT
>Ga0214919_10011601_pt1 | contig 10977 bp, 9 predicted proteins | sample LL1503_MetaG_FD_177994 | JGI IMG/M metagenome (GOLD analysis project Ga0214919, IMG submission 177994) | Freshwater microbial communities from Lake Lanier, Atlanta, Georgia, United States - LL-1503 | ecosystem: Environmental > Aquatic > Freshwater > Lake | place: USA: Georgia | collected 2015-03-15
ATGGGTCCAAACTATTGTTTGCTAAAATAATGGGCAATGAGTTACAAATTAAAGACTCAGTGTATCTATGATTACTGTTATTATAAAAACCCGGTGGGACTAGAATAAATTTTGAAGAAAGTAGTTGCTCTAAATATGTTAAGTCATTGTCTTCGTAAATACCTTTAAACTCTTTGTTATAAATAATTACAGATTTATTCATTCCATTTATATTCTTTAAAAATATCTCTCTTCTTCGATTAGTTGGTTGACCAATAAAAGCAAAGTCGTATATGCGTTTTCTTTTTTCAAGTATTAATCTTACTAAATCATCACCTAACAAGCTGGTATTTTCATCGATATTAATTTTATTTCCTAATTTATTAGCAAAATTATTTGAGTACCCTTGTGGAAATCTTGAGCTAGAATAATTAATTTTAGTCTTCTTAAATTTATTTCTTAAGCTATAAGAAATTCTTGCATCTCTATAAACACTGCCCTCGCTAGATGTTTTACCAAACCCTCCATCGATGATATGACCCATAATCGGTCCTAATATATTTTTAACCTTTATAGAAGAAGGTAAATTATATACAAATGCATGTCGAAGTGACCTCAAGTTATTTAAGGAATTAAATATTTTGGGGTCATAAGTTTCGTTTCCAATTAATATAAAAATTACACTATTTATTTTAAATTTACTTAAAACTGGCTTCCAAAAAATTGGATTTGTTGAAACAATAATAATTGTGCCACTATCAGATTTTTCTAATTTTCTCAAAAAATCTTCAGTAGAACTAACATAGACAGTTGTTATCCCAAATTCACGGCGAAGAAAAGTTTCTTCGGTTATTTTTGGTGATTCACAATAAGCGACATTTTTATACAATAGATTTCCTTTCTGAATGATACACTTTATAGCAACTAGCAGAAAAGGCGGCAATTATGAGAGTACTTCTCACCGGAGCCGGCGGCTTTGTCGGACATCACACACTTTCTCATTTATTAAAAACTACTGACTACCATTTTATAGTCACTGATTCATTCAAGCACAGAGGCAATTCTGCAAGGTTAAGGTCTGTATTTGAAGAAGTTAAGTCAGCTACTGAAAGGGTTAAAGTAATAACTCACGACTTAACCACACCAATTGATTTAGTCACTAGTCGAGAGTTTGGCGATATCCAGGTACTTATTTCAATGGCATCTGAATCACATGTTGACCGTAGCATAAATGAACCTAGAAATTTTATAGAAAATAATACAAATTTAATTTTGACCTTATTAGAGTACAGTCGACACCTAGATAGCCTTGAACTTTTTTTGCAAATCAGCACTGATGAAGTGTATGGACCTGCGCCTGGAGGAATTTTACACAAGGAATGGGATCCTTATTTTCCATCAAACCCGTATTCTGCTAGTAAGGCAGCGCAAGAATCTATCTGCTATTCATACTGGAGAACTTTTGGAATACCTATGATTTTAACAAATACTATGAATATAGTCGGGGAAAGACAAGACACTGAAAAATTTATTCCTATGGTTATAAGCAATCTAATCAAAAACCAACCTATACCTGTTCACGCTAAAAAAGTTGGAGATAAATGGATATCTGGAAGTAGATATTATCTCCATGCAAGAAATCAAGCGGATGCACTCCGTCACTTAATTAGTAATAAAGAAAAACTCTCATTAAACTATTTAAATGATTCTTCAATTCTTGAAAAATTTCATGTAGTCGGAGAAAAAGAAGTGTCTAACGAAGAAATGGTAAATCTGCTAGCTAAATTCACAGGAGCTCCACCAAAAATTGAGTTTACCGACTTTCATTCTTCCAGACCTGGCCACGATCTTAGATACGCTTTAGATGGAGAAAAACTAAAAAATTTTGGCTGGATTCCACCAGTGCCTTTAGAACAAAGTTTGCAAAAAACGGTCAATTGGTATTTAAATAATAAGAATTGGATAGTTTAGATTGATCCACGTCTCTGAGTTTAATTCAATAAAACAAATTTCTGGTCCAGTGTTAATAACTGGGCACACTGGGTTTAAAGGAACCTGGCTTACCTTAATTCTCGAAGCATTAGGTATTCCTACTTGTGGATACTCTTTACCGCCAGAAGAAAGATCACTTTACGGTATTTCCAACCGGAACGGCATGATTAATGAAACCTTTTCAGATATAAGAGATTTTCAATCAGTTAATAATTTTATAAGACAAACAAAGCCATCATTAATTGTTCACCTTGCGGCTCAACCTTTAGTGCTCGAATCTTACAATAACCCAAAACTTACATTTGAAACAAATGTCTTAGGAACTTTAAATATTCTTGAATCCGGATTTAAATCTGATTCTGTAAAAGGAATTCTTGTTGCAACTACTGATAAAGTTTATCGTAACACAAATAGTAATAAAAGATTTACTGAAACAGATCCACTAGAAGGTAGTGACCCATATAGTTCGAGTAAAGTTGCAGCAGAGGCGGTAGTAAAAGCCTGGCAAAAGATTCGCTCAATTTCTTCAGGGCCCTCAGTTTTAATAGCAAGGGCTGGAAACGTAATTGGCGGGGGAGATTATTCAAAAAATAGATTAGTACCTGACTTAATTGATGGTTTTTCTAATAATCAAAATGTGATCATCCGAAATTCTTCCAGTACAAGGCCATGGCAGCACGTTATTGATCCACTTTATGGCTACCTATGCTACTTAGAAGAAGGATTAAAGACCGAAACCAAAGAAGCGTTAAATTTTGGCCCAATCGAAGATAGTAAGTCAGTTCGTGAATTTGTAGAAATTGCTCAGAAAACATGGGGCCATAAAACCAATGTTAAATTTGAAAATAGTAATCTTAATGCCGAATCTAATTTCTTAGATATTGACCCAAGTTTAGCGATCACAACTTTAAACTGGAAGCCCAGATTTACACAGGAAGAAGCCATTGTGTCCACAATTAATTGGTGGAAAAAAGTTCTATTAGATAAAACTAATCCAGTAGAGGTATGTTTACGTGATATTGAAAGTTATATTAAATAAAATGAGTAAATTATTTAGATTTTTTGTAAACAGACGCTTGATTTCCATAATCCTAAGAATAATAAAAGTACTATCAAACGCAGATAAACTGAAATTAGCAATACTTGGAATATCTCAAATTTTACTCAGCTTTTTAGATCTTGTGGGAGTTGCACTAATTGGGATCATTGGATCACTGGCAGTAACAAATAATTCCTCCCGAAAACTTGGCACTAGAGTTGAAAAAATATTAGAATTTTTTAAAATCGATCACTTATCTATACAACAACAAGTAGCTATTATTGGCGCAGCTGCAGCGTTAGTTTTGATCTCGAAAACTCTGTTTTCAATTTATTTTTCTAGAAGAACTTTATTTTTTCTAAGCATTAGATCTGCAAATATAACTAGAAATCTTGTCGCTAAATTGTTAAATCAATCGCTACTTGAAGTTCAAAAAAAATCTCTCCAAGAGAATATATATATGGTAACTGGAGGCGTTGGAAACATCATTAGTGGAATACTCGGTTCCTTGTCTGCAGCAATATCAGATTTTGCCTTGGTGATAGTTTTAATAATTGGGTTATTTTATATAGATCCAATTGTTTCAATTTTAACTATTTTTATTTTTGGAGGTATTCTGATTTTTCTTTATGTTTTCTTACAAAAAAAGGCGTCTTATTTAGGTAAGAATCAAGCAATTCTTAGTATAAAAAGTATTGAATTAATTCAAGAAGTATTAAATTCATATAGAGAAGCTATCGTTGGAGGTAAACGACCATATTATGTAAACCAAATTGGTAGTAATCAAGTAAAATTAGCAAAAAATAATGCAAAACTATCTTTTTTGCCAAATATAAGTAAATATGTACTTGAGATCACGGTTGTTTTAGGTACGTTACTTATAAGCGGGCTACAATTTATAAAAAGTGACTCAACTCGTGCCGTCACTATTCTTTCTGTGTTTTTTGCAGCAAGCGCAAGAATTGTTCCTGCTTTATTAAGAATACAACAAAGTTCAATTTATATTAAAGCAACAAGTTCTGCATCATTTTCAACTCTTGAAATGATTGAAGGGTTAAGTAATAAGGATATAATAATTTCAAATAATAATTTTAACGCTGTGCATTTTGGCTTCGATAGTCACATAGTATTAAAAGAGGTCAGTTTAAATTACCAAAATAATCAAAATTTAGCTCTAGATAATATTTCAATTCATATTAATAGTGGAGATTCTATAGCGATCGTAGGTAAGTCAGGTGCAGGTAAAACATCTTTAATAGACGTGCTTCTCGGCGTGATAGAACCTCAGAATGGAACTATTAAAATCTCCGGAGTCAGCCCAAAAGAAGCAATTAATAATTGGCCAGGAGGAATTTCTTATCTTCCGCAAAACCCTCAAATATTTAATGGAACTATCAGAGAAAACGTATGTTCTGGCTATGAAATCAGCCAAATTTCTGACGAGGTGATTTGGAGAGCATTGCGAGTTGCTCAACTAGAAAAACTTGTTTTATCGTTAGAAGATAGCCTTGACACTTATATCGGTGATCAAGGAAACAAACTAAGCGGTGGGGAACGGCAACGTTTAGGAATAGCAAGAGCTATTATTACAAAACCAAAGTTATTAGTGATGGACGAAGCAACAAGTTCACTAGATAGTCAAACTGAGCTAGAAATAACAAAAGCACTTGCAGAGCTAAAAAAAGAAACAACCATAATATTAATTGCGCATAGATTGAGCTCTACTCGCTCAATGGACAAAATTATTTATTTAGAGGCCGGAAAAGTTGTCGCAATGGGCACTTTTAACGAAGTAAGAGAAAGAGTGCCAGATTTTGATAAACAGTCGCAACTTATGGGCTTATGACATATTTATCAACAATAGACGAATATAATAAATTATGAAAATTCTCGTCACAGGTGGTGCTGGATTTTTAGGCTCATATATATGTGAGTCACTCTTAAGTTTAAATCATGAAGTAATTGCACTAGACAATCTCTATACTGGAAGTAAAGATAACATTAATCACCTTTTAAAGTTTCCAAAATTTGAATTTATTAGGCATGATATAACTTTTCCTATTTTTTTGGAAGTTGACGGAATTATAAATATGGCGTGCCCAGCATCTCCGAAAAATTATCAAAAGGATCCAGTTCAAACAATAAAAACTAATGTTCACGGCACAATTAACTTATTAGGACTAGCAAGACGAACAAATTCAAGAATTTTACAAGCCTCTACATCAGAAGTTTATGGTGACCCTAAAGTAATGCCTCAAACTGAAACTTACTGGGGGAACGTAAATCCGATAGGAATTCGTTCATGTTATGATGAAGGGAAAAGAGCAGCAGAAACACTTTTTTCTGACTATCACAGACAACATAAAGTAGATATTAGAATTGCAAGAATTTTTAATACTTTTGGGCCACGAATGGCAATTGACGACGGCCGTGTGGTAAGTAATTTTATTGTACAAGCGCTCAGAAATGAAGACATTACAATCTATGGAGACGGTAGTCAAACAAGAAGTTTTTGTTATGTAGATGATTTGATATTAGGACTTATAAATTTATTTTTTAGTGAAAACTACCTTGGCCCAATTAATTTGGGAAATCCAAATCCGATTAGTATGAAAGAATTAGCAGGAGAAATAATTGAATTAACTAAATCAAATAGTAAACTTATATACCTACCTTTGCCAGAAGATGACCCTATAGAGAGAAAACCTGATATTAATAAAGCTATTCAACATCTAAAATGGGAACCCAAAATTGACAGGTTAGAAGGTTTAGGCAAAACAATAGAATATTTCAAGCAAGTAATTTGAACATTTAATTTTCATATAATTATTAAACTAAGTCAAATAATTAATTAAGCTTGCAGTGCGTCTAATTAAAACATTAATAAATCTAAATTTTGAAAATCTTCTAAACTTAACTAGATTATCAAGACCATTTAGGTATGATTTATGAAAATTAACTGTCGAGAATTCATATGGAATCTCAGAAACACAAAGTAATTTTTCAAATCTAGTTTTTGCTGTCAAAAAATTAACCCTTCGAGCATATCCCAAACTTAGTCCGTAGACGTTAAAATTTCTTGAAACTTGACCAATATGCCGCCTGTAGAAGTAAGTTACAACTGGTACACGCATTATTTTTCCCGATGATCGAATAATTTGTTGCCACAGAAATATATCCTCAGTACCATTTAGAATGAAATTTTCAAATTCGTCATTTAAATAATTATTTCCTAATTTATTAATATTTATAATAGCGCCAGGCATCACACCGGGATTAAGTCCAGAGACCAAGAGGCGATTAATTATTTTAAAATTTGTCCAACTACTTCTAATTATATTACCAGTCAAAATATTTTTACTACCTTCAATTTCTTCAAGGTCGAAATTAAATGCACAAAAGTCCGGGTTTGAATTTATATAACTGTTAGCTACTTCAACATAATTATGTTTTAACAAGTCATCCCCATGGATTATGCTTAAGTGACTTGTTGTCGAACCTAAAATTAGCTGTTTTGTCCCTAGGAACGAACCATAATTTTTAGGGTTATTCAGTGCCTTAATATCATAACCATGCGTAAGTTTATTAAAATTATTGATAATTGATTGGCTCGAATCCGTTGAAGAATTGTTAATAATTAATAATTTGAAGTTTTTATCGCTTTGATTTTCTATAGAATTTAGTAACTTTTGTAAATACTCACCATCGTTAAATGTTAAAACTCCCAGAGTTAGTTGACCCACCTACAAGAATATACACTACTATTGTAAATATAATTGTGAAAATACTGAATGAAATCAAACTTAATTAGGCGACGCTATATACTTTATTTATGACAAATGAAGTCAAATTTAGCGTTGTAATACCTACAAGAAACAGAGATGCTTCACTGAGAAATCTTTTAAATAAAATAATAGAGCAAACATCCCAACCAGATGAAATAATAATCGTTGATTCATCTGAGATAAGTCAATCTTCGTATGAAATTATTAATAAATCTATAAAATATTTACATACAACTGAAAAATCAGCTGCTAGGCAAAGAAACATAGGGATAATTAGTGTAAAACAAGATATACAGGTCCTTTTTTTTCTTGATGATGACACTAACCCCAACTCTACATATTTTGAGGATATGCTAGGGACATTAATTTCCTTACAAGCAGTAGGAGTATCTGGGCTGGCAATTAACACTGAGAAAATTGAAAGAATCAAACCACGTGGCGTACTTGGATTTATAAAAAAGATTTCCTTTCTTGATTCAAACATAGATGGCAAATTGTTGATAAGTGGAGTAGGAATTCCGGTTAGAAAAAGAAATGTTGGAATTATTGAAGTAGATTGGCTTATAGGTTGTTCTTGCTGGGATTTTGGAAAAATTAAAGATTTAAAATTCGAAGAAGATTTCATGGGTTATTCTTTAGGTGAAGATGTAATTTTTTCTGTTAAAGCACGTAAGTTAGGCAAACTTTTCGTAAATAGTAATATTTTTTTAAACCATTTAGAACTACCGCAAACTGATCTTAATATAATCAAACACAACTATATGTGGGTTTACTATAGATTCAGATTGAGCAAATATAACAGCAATAAAATTATTTTTTATTTAGCATTTTATTTAAGTGTTCTATCTAAACTAATCTTTTCACTAATTAACATGCCTAGACGCCCGATCATGAGTATGAAGCAAATAAGTGGCCTAACATTAGGCATAATAAATATTTTTAGAGATATATTTAAATAATGAGAATCCGTATTATTGGCCAGGCTGGCGAACCGATATTTCCTTTTAGCAATAGTGGTCCTTGGGTAAAATTCAAAGATAGTCTAATTCATGGCAAGGATGTACTAGTTATTAAGAAGTTTGGACAAAAAATTGATGCACTAATCTGCCATGGATATTCAAAGAGTGCTATTTCTGAAGCAAAGAGATCAAAAGTTCCAAAAAATAGAATGATATTAGTATTATGGGAACCTCCAATAATTCAGCCAAAGCTGCATTCAGATGAGTACCTATCAAATTTTGGATTTATATATGCGCCTTCGAAGGAATGGGCAAAGAAATATGATGCCATATATTTTAATTGGCCTGTTGGAAGTATTAAATCTGAATTTAAAATAACAAGTTTTAAAAACAGACACAAGAATGCTGTAATAATACAAGGTAATAAAGTTAATTTTTTTAAAGGCGAAAATTATTCGCTTAGAAGAAATTTATTATTTAAATCTTTGAAGTTAAAATCTCCAATTATGCTATATGGAAGCGAGTGGAATAAAATACCACTAAAGCAAATGGTTAAGGCATTTCTCAATTTTTTATTAAATATTAAACATGGAATTAGCTGGCATGCTCTCAAATATACAAAGAGTAAGTACCCGTATTACAAAGGTATTTCTGAAAATAAATTTTCGACTCTTGAAAAATATAAAATTTCTATAGTAATAGAAAACCACGACTCTTATGTCAGTGAAAAAATTTTTGATTCACTAAATTCTAATTGTATTACAATATATGTAGGTCCAAATCTTGTGGATTATGGGCTAAATAAGAATATAGCAATTCAACCAGGTCCTAATTCAAAAAGTGTACTAAATTCTTTAGAAAAAGTCATGCAGCTGAGCGACCGCGAAGTTTTAGAAATGCTCAAAACTCAAAGATACTACTTGGAAAAGGTTATGAAAAATTGGAATAACGAAATAGTACTAAAAAATCTTGCAAAAGATATTCTAATTAAGATTAAAAAATGAAGATTACTGGAGTTCTACCCGTTTATAATGGTGAAAAATTTATCGACGTATCATTACCATTAATTCTTAGAAACCTAAATATTAATGATGAATTAGTAATAATTGATAATGGTTCGACTGACGATTCTAGTAAAAAATTACAAAAATGGAAAAATATAGATTCAAGAATTAATTTAATTGTTACTAAAACACCAAGTTTAGTCAAAGCACTTAACTTAGGAATTGTAGAAAGTCGCAATAACTGGATTGCAAGGTTTGATATTGATGATGATTATGAGCCTGATAGGCTAAAGCATCAACGGGCATCGTTAAATGAAAAGGCTGTCGCTATTTTTACAGATTATGATTTCTTTTCAGAATCACATAATTATCTAGGAACAATTCCAAGCGCATTAGATGCTAATGCTGTAGCTGTTTCACTAATATCAAGTCAAAGAACTGCACACCCTTCAGTACTGTTTAGTAAAGAGGCTGTCATAAACGCTGGATGCTATAGAGATATCGACTTTCCAGCGGAAGACTTGTCTTTATGGCTTCGAATGAGCCGCTTAGGAGATTTAATTTCTATTCCAAAAACTCTTCTACATTACAGGCTGAGCACTGGATCTATTACTGGTACAAAGAGAAACGAAGCAAAAGAAATCACTAAAAAAATATTAATTGAAATAGGAATTAATCAAAAAAACGCACATAGTTTAATCGAAAACTTCGAGTCTATAATTGAACTTTACAAAAAAAATAATTATGCACGAGAAAGAGAGTTGCTGATCCTTAAAGACTTGTATAACTTATCAAAGAATAGTAAATTAGAAACTAAATTAAGGAAAAAAATTAACCAACTTCTAATTAATTTTATTCCAAAATACGCATTAAACATCCAAAATTTACAAGCTGTAAAATTGCTACATAAAGAGCAATCTCTTAGGAATATAGTTAGGCAGAATTTGTTATGATTAATTTTTGGTATCGTATTAAAGTCAATATATACAAAAGAATTGTTTAATAATGAAAAATTTTATAAAAGTGAAAGTAATTGGTGGGATAGGGAATCAACTTTTTATTTTTATATTCGGACTTGCAATAAGTGAACAGCTAAAGGCTAAATTGGTCGTAGACGATTCCTTAATACATTTTGGAAGCAATAAATCTAGGAGAATGGAAATTACTAATTTAATATTTGATGGGTATAATATAGAATTTAAAAGTAGCAGGTTGCCTAAATTACTTTTACATAATGCAAATACTGCTTTAAATAAAATATTATGGAAATTTTTTCAGTTAAATAAAAGAACAATTGACGAAGACACTCAATCAAAATCTCAATTTAGGTTTGCAGAAGGTCAAACTTTTTCTGGATATTTCCAAGATTGGTTTTACGCAGACTTCATAAATGAGCATAATTCTAATTTTAATTTTAAGTTAAAGAATCCAGGTTCTAGCTACAGTAATTTAGTCAAGGAATTAGATCATAGTAACCCAGTATTTGTTCATGTCCGCATAGGAGATTATCTAAATTTTCCTAACATTTACTCCATATTGCCAGAGTATTATTTTCTAGATTCTTTTAAACATTTAGGGTTAAAAGATAACGATAAGGTGTGGCTGTTTGCTGAAGATTTAGTTCAGGCAAATAATTTTTATCCAGAGTTAGTCAGTAGAGCAGATAAAATTATTGATAATAAATTTGAGTTAACTGATTTAGAGAGTTTTAGTTTGCTTTGCCAAGGAGCTAAATTAGTAGCAAGTAACTCTACTTTTTCTATGTGGGCGGCTTGGTTTGTAAATAAAAATGGATTGAGTGCAGTTGTGCCAATGCAGCTAGGTATTAAAGGTGGAAGTCCTACATTAAGTGACGAGAGATGGGATCGGTATGATTTAGAAAAAAGAACCATAATCCCTGGCTCTAAATCAAAATTAAGATATTTAGAAAGGAAAAAGGAATTTTTAAGTAAGTTCGAGTAAGCTGGTAATCTTTTCAACTAATATAGGTTATGCTTTACAGATAATCCAGCCTCTGTATTTTCAGAGGTCTTGCGAGTCTTAATCTCTAATCACCACCAAGACGCGCATCATGTCTTGTTAGGTTGATTTATGTCATTTAAAGATTTAGGTGTTAACCCTGCGCTTATCAAGGCATTACATGCTGCAGGTATTGAGAAGCCATTCCCAATTCAAAAAGCCACTTTGCCTGATGCGATCGTGGGTAAAGATATTTTAGG
>Ga0214919_10011603_pt1 | contig 10974 bp, 10 predicted proteins | sample LL1503_MetaG_FD_177994 | JGI IMG/M metagenome (GOLD analysis project Ga0214919, IMG submission 177994) | Freshwater microbial communities from Lake Lanier, Atlanta, Georgia, United States - LL-1503 | ecosystem: Environmental > Aquatic > Freshwater > Lake | place: USA: Georgia | collected...
GGCTCACGATGTTTCCTTGCAGGAAGCTGAGAAATCGCGAAAATCACGGGAAATGGATAAACAATTTCCGACACGTCCAAGCGTAGATCCGAGCTCATCGAGAGCCTATGCAATCGTGGCGAGTGAGTTTAATCGGGATCTTGTTCAATCCTTGGCGGATCATGCTACAGCGGAGCTTATTTCCTTGGAACCAGATGCTGTCGTGGATGTTTTTTGGGTGCCTGGCTCGTTTGAGATTCCTTTATTTGTCCAAGCGGCAGCAAAATCGCGACGCTATGATGCTCTGCTCGCACTAGGTTTGATCCTGCAGGGTGAAACCGCGCATGCTTCCCTGATTGCGGATGCGGTCACCAAGTCGCTTTTAAATATTTCCCTCGAATTCGAACTCCCCGTGATTCATGAGGTTTTACTCGTGAGTAACATGGAACAAGCTCAGGCCCGTTGCATGGGAACCGAGCACAACCGGGGAGTGGAAGCCGCAAAAGCAGCGGTATCCGCCACACGCAATCTGTTAGTTTTTAATAAATAATATGGGTCTTCGACGCGACGCCCGCGAAGCAGCGGCACAATATCTTTACCAACGTGAAATGCAGGGGGACGAAAGCGATACCGCATTAACCGAGTTCTACGACATGCGGGGACTGAGTCCGAGCGGTCGACGCTTTTGCGACGCGCTCCTGCAAGGCTGGATGCGCCATCGCGAGAGTGTCGATGAGGCCATCCGAAGAAATGCGCTGAACTTTGAATTTAACCGCCTCTCGGCCGTGGATCGAAATGTCCTGCGCGTCGCCACCTACGAACTCCTTCACTGCCCAGATGTACCTCCGGCCGTAGCCATTAACGAGGCCATTGAAATCGCTAAAAAATTCAGCACCGGAGATTCGGGAAAGTTCGTCAACGGGGTGCTGGATAACATCCGCAAGCAATTTCGCGCGAGCGTCAAACCTTCCGCCCAATAAACAATGGCTGCGGGATTTTTTAAAAGCTTCCTCGCCAAATTCACTGGTGCACCGGTGGACTGGGATGAACTCGAGGAGTTACTCATTCGAGCCGACTTGGGTGTCACCATGACGCGTCACATTTTGGAAGCTCTCCGAGCTCGCGGATGGGACGTCACTGGCGAAACGGCGCTCGAGGTAACTCGCGAGGAAATACTCAAAATCCTACCCCCTACCCCACCCGCGCCATCACCCTTGGCAGGCAAGCCCAATACCTTTCTCATCGTCGGGGTGAACGGAACCGGTAAAACGACATCGGCCGCGAAGTTCGCGCACTGGCTGAAATCCCATCACCATTCCTGTCTCCTCGTGGCAGCGGACACCTTTCGAGCCGCAGCTATCGAGCAACTCTGCCGCTGGGGTGAGCGTCTGGGCATCGAGGTATTAAAAAGCCAATATCAAGGCGACTCGGCGGCCCTTTGCTACGATGCATGGAATAGCGCGCACCGCCGGAATATCGAGTTCCTCATTTGCGATACGGCAGGACGCCTCCACACGAAAAGCAATCTCATGCAGGAACTCGCTAAGGTCGCTCGTACACTCAGCAAGCACGATCCCGATGCCCCTCACGAAAAGTGGATTGTCCTCGATGCCACTACGGGATCCAATGCGCTAGTCCAGGCGACAGAATTTCACAAAGCCATCGGTCTCACTGGCGTCATACTCACTAAGCTCGATGGCAGCGGCAAAGGCGGCATGGCCGTGGCCATTCAACAGGAAATCGGCATTCCCACTCGCTTCATTGGCACCGGCGAAAAGGAAACCGATTTCGCTCCATTCGACCGCGAGGCGTTCGTTAAACAGCTTCTTTAAAAGTTTCGGCGAGCACATCGCCACCATTTTTTGCCGCTGTTTCGTGCAGTCTGCGAACCTGCAGAAGCGTGAGAATGTTGAGCGCAAAAAGGACGCCAAAATAAATACTATGTCGATGCCAGTGGAATGCCCCCGTGATGACTTCAAACGTCCCGATATAATCCAACGAGATTCCCCACAAGACCGGAGACGCACCCAATCCCAGACTCGTAATAACGCTGAAAAGCGCAAAAAAATGATCCCGCCCCGCCTGTGGCATAATGGCAAATGCCATTCGAGAGTTCGCAACATTAAAGCCAGCCCCCGCCACACCAGCGAGAAAGTTGATCAGTAAAACAACTCCGCTTTGCGGGCTCAAAAGCCCTGCCGCAAGGGAAAACCAGCCGAGAATCACGGTGCCAAAAAGAAGTAAGGAAACAAAAAGGACCGCTTTGTTTCCAAATCGATCCAACCATCCGCCAACAAAGGGCAGCACAAGAAGTGAACCCATGAAGGAAAGGCAGGAAATATACAATACCAACGCGTCATTGAACCCTGGGATATCCCTTAAATACTGGACGGTAAAAACACCCAGACTTCCAACCTCGAACACAAAAAGAATGTTGAACAAAAGAAGCGCCAGGAAGGGCGGGTAGAGGAAAATGGTCTTCCAATGGACGGGCTGGGACGATTGCTGCACGGCATCCGGAGCATGAACATCAGGAATTTTTTTGATGAAATACAACGCCACGCTACCCGCAAGGCCGCTCAACAAGAAGACCAACGAAAATTCGTAAGCGGCGACTTCGCCTCCAATCAAGAACGCAGATACCAGCACAGCCAGCAGAGAACCAGAGAACATAAAAAGCTGATCTCTCGATAAAAACCGCGCTCTGGCCTCCTCGGGAATCAAGAGGGCTATCCACGGCATCCATGCCGCCGAGGCCGCTCCGCGCATCATGTTAAAAACCAGAATGCAGAAAACCAATAGTGCCAGCTTGGTCGTCCGATCGAGAAATCCCAGCACAGGAATGAGCGCTATGAAAAAAATAAAAACCGTCCGTGCACCCCAGCCCAATAAGACAAACCGCCGGTAGCCGAAAACCGGCAGGTATTTTGCAGCCGGCAACTGTAACATCGTCATGAGTGGCGTGGCCGCCGCGAGAAGCCCCAAAACAGTCGAACTCGCCCCTATACTTTTCGCATAAAGAATGAGCGGCGTCCCAATGACGATCTGGAAGGTGAGCGCATTGAAAAAAGCAAACCAGTGGGCGTTGAAGGATCCTTTTGGACAATCGGCGCTCACGAATCCCCTATCCCAGATGCGACGGCACTCGATGAATCAGCGGGGCTTATTTTGCGCCTTCCGAGGGAGCTGCCGCAGGAGTAACAAGGCTCAATGCGCTTTGAGCGCTGATCCCAGGCCGATAAACAGGCGCGGATGTACGGGGTGGTTGAATGAGACTCCGATCAATGTAGGCCTGGTTAGGGGGCGCCGAGATACTGTAACTGCCCTTTCCGTCAGGCATCATCGGTGTGCCCCAGCGGTCGCGGCATACAACTTGTTTGGCAGCGACGGGAGTTCCGTTAAGAAGGTGGTTTTGAAATTCGGGGAGCGGTGGCTCAACGAGTGTGGTGATCAAGGATCCGCCTGCAATGAGGAACGTGAACATAAGGAACATCTACCTCTGGCATCGCACTCCCGCAAAGACAATTTTTGGAAAAAGGGGACTTACATCCGACTGGCTCCGATCTCAGCAAGCGGACTACGCTCGCCCTTCGTGAGAGAAATATGAGCCGTGAGTGTGTGACCTCTCAATCGATTGCGAGTGTACACAAGGCCATTGGAGCGACTATCCACATAGGGATTATCAATCTGGGCAGGATCTCCAACCATGACCAATTTGGATCCCCTCGACATGCGGGTCACAACAGTTTTGGCCTCAAGCGGCGTGAGTTGCTGAGCCTCATCGAGGACAAAGAATCGATTGGGTATCGATCGGCCACGAATGTAGCAGAGGGCTTCAATTTCCAAAAGGCCGCGCTCAATGAGCTGCTCATAGGGCTTCACAATGGGATTTTGATGACCGCTGTGCGAAGCGCCATTTGGAACGTCGGCAGAGGCATCTTTTTTACGATCACTAAAAGGTCGTTTCTTTCCTGCATCATTTTTTATCGGATTCAGCGGCATGAGAAGTTCGCACGCATCATAAATCGACTGGAGCCAAGGGTGCATTTTTTCGTTCAGTGTACCTGGCAAAAACCCTAACGTATCACCCATCGCCACAACAGGTCGGCTCACGGTCATTCCATTGAATTCCTGTCTGCTCGTCATGAAGAGACCCGCAGCAACGGCAAGCAAAGTTTTCCCTGTTCCAGCCTTCCCATAGCAAGTGATGAGCGAAATTTCCGGGTCGAGAAGCGCGTCTAGAAAACATTGCTGACCGGTATTAGCTGGACGGAGATCAATTCCCCGAGGGATCTGCAAATGTGACGGAATGTTTAGGCGAGTAAAAACACCGTCTGCAGTGTGACGAGCCGGCAGCAACTTTCCCCCAGTCACCTGGAGTTGGACGTATTCATTGATCTCCATCTTCCCGGTTCTATCGTCCGGTAGCGTGAGAACTCCTGAGCTTCCGAATCGTTGGAGTTCGTGAGCCTCGACGGCGATACTGCGGGTTTCGTTGCCATCCACATCTTGAACCGCAACCTTGTCGCTCAGATAGTCTTCACATTGGAGACCTATGGCCATCGCCCTGAGTTGCATGTTGAGATCTTTGGTAACCAAAATCGTGGGAGCCTTCTCCCGTTCTTGCAGGGCAAGTGCAGCCGCCATAATGCGATGATCCATGCGATCCTGATCAGGAAATATCTTGAGGAACCGCTTCATCGCCGCATTAGGCTTAGCTCCGCGCGCCGATTCATTAACCAAAACACGAATAGATCCGCCACCCGTCGTGGGAACTCCATCCGTCACGCTCGTCAGCTTGCGGCTGAATATTTGACTCAAAAACCGGTGGACACGACGAGCATTTGCCCCACGTTCGTTTTGTTCGTTTTTAAAGTTATCCAACTCCGTGAGGACCTCGACGGGAATGAAAACGTGGTTATTCTGAAATCGATTGAGGCAATGCGGGTCGTGCACAAGCACGTTCGTATCGAGAACGAAATTCTTAGCTAAACCGGCAGAGGAAACGCCCCCGCTCTTCGCAAGTTCAGGAAAGAAAAAACCCTGTTCATCTGTGGATTCCAATGGTGTAGGATGATGCATGTTTTTAATGGCTGAGGTTGAGTGAAGCAAACATCTCGAGCGAGATGAATGCAGTAAAGTGAAGGTGAAGAAGCTTTCGCTTAAACCCGATAGGTTTTGCGATTCTTGATGTAGGACGCGACGTGGCTGACCATCTCAAAGCGCTTTCACCAATAATCGATTTCCAGCCGCGCACAAGGACAATTAGAACGAATACGAGATTTTAATCTTCGCTCAGAAAAGGCGCGAGCTTGAGTCGTAATTCCTCACGGGCTCGGAATAATAGGCTTTTCACCGAAGGAACTGTGGTTTTCAAAACCTCCGCGATATCTTCGTAGGGCAATTCCTCGTAGCGGCGGAGGATGATTGCCATGCGCTGGGCCTCGGGAAGTGAAGCAATCGCCTTGTCTACAGCTTCACTCAACTCGCTGCGCTCACACTGCTGCGCACCAGTGCGAGCGTTCGTATCAAGAAACTCCCGAGGTGTACCATCGCTGTGTTCCATCGGAAGCCATTGCGCGCGCTGACGACGCCGAACCTCGTTAAAAACAAGATTACGAACAATCGTGAGCAACCAAGTTGTGAATTTGGCCGTCTCCTGATAGCGAGCAGCGTTATTCCAGACGCGCAAGAAGACTTGCTGCCCAAGATCCTCGGCACCTTCGAAACTGCCGAGCATTTTTGTAATCGTCCCGATGACCCGCAACTGATGGCGCTCAATCAGTTTTTCAAAGGCTGGCTCATCGCCCATACCCACCCGTCGCATGAGATCGAAATCCTCGTCATCGGTTAAGGACTCGGGTGAAGAATCCATCATTGAAGTCCCATAGGCGATGAGCCCATAAGTTGGCAGCGATGTAAAAGAAATGGGGACCCAAACTCGGACAATAAGCGCGCCTCGAGATCAACAGCATCCTTGTTCACTATCGCAAAAATGGTGGATCCCGATCCAGACATCATCGCAGACAGAACGCCAACTTGATCAAGCAACCAACGCTTCAGGACGGGCAGGACGAGGTATTTCGAAAAAACCGGCGCTTCGAGATCATTCATCAATTCGATGGAACCATGGAATTGGCGAAAAGTTTCGGCGGACTTATTGCTTTTTTGATAGGCTTGATAAGCCCACGGCGTCGGAATAGGAAACGGAGGCTTTACAAGCAAGACGTTAGCCTCTGAAAAGGATGTGATGGGCTCGACAATCTCTCCGCGCCCCCGACAGATAGCAGGACAGGAGCGGATAAAGAAAGGGACGTCGGAACCGAGCGTCCCCGCTAACGACTCCAAATCGGCAACAGAAAGCCCCGATCCAAGAATCGTATTGAGGGCCTTGAGAGTGGAAGCCGCATCACTACTCCCTCCGCCGAGACCAGCGCCGTGTGGGATTTTTTTTTCCAAATGAATCCGAGCGTGGAAATGCCGTTCCGTATGCCGAGAAAAAGCATCCACCGCACGGCAAACGAGATTTGTCCCATCCAATGGTAACGAGGTATCGCTACAGGTGAACTCGACCCCACTCCCCTCCCCGAGTTCGATATCGAGTGTGTCCGCAAGGGAGAGTGGAGCCATAACGGTCTCGATCTCGTGAAAGCCATCGGCACGTTTGCCGAGGATGCGGAGGCTCAGATTGATCTTGGCCGGGGCTAAAAAAACCATACCGAAATCAGAGCGGCAAAGTCTGGTAGTCCAAACAAAGAAAAACGGTCAACTGGGGACCATTGGGAAGTTGAATTTGGCGAAGCGGGCGGATTTCAGCAAATGCTCCCTTGATCGTTTGTGGAAGCTCAGAACCGAGAAACAGCGCATTCCTTCCGATAAAAGGGTTCTCCCCTTTTTGCTCAGTGAAATATTCGTCAGCTATCTTGTCGGAATCAATAAAATCGGCATAGGACGGCCAGAGACCAAACTGACTACTGATGGCCGGTGATTCGGTGACAAAAACTGGAGGATATGATGTTTGCGTTCTGGTTTTGAAGTAAACGGCAAGGATGGATGCCTGGTCGGCATTTTCCGCAACCAAGAAGCCTCCTCCCTCCGTTGCAGGCATATCACGACTGGCGACGTTCATTTCCGAGGCGATCGCTGCCCACATCCCACGCATCACCCCAGATTGCCGCAGCATGAATGCCGATGAGAAAAGGGCTAAACAGACTACGATGGTTCCCACCACAGGCATGAACCTCCGATGGATTCCTTGAGCACTGAGGAAAATCAGAATCGGGATAAAGGCAAGGGAAGCGGCGGGCGCGATAGACCCACCGATGATAAACGCGTAAATCGCCCAAATCACTCCAGGGGCACAAAAGCCGAGCAGAAACTGGTATTCGTCGCTTTTTCTCGAAGCCCTGATCAGCCAAAAGAAACCACCAAAGATCACCATTCCCATCCCAAATGAGAAAAGCCTGAAAAACTCAGCCAATTCGGGCCCCCATGTGGAGAAACGAGGATGCCAGAGCGTTTGCAAAGTCCCACCCGCAATCGGCACCCACCCTAATGACGCGTTCCATGCCAGAGGAGCGCACAAAAAAACGAGGGGCAATAAAACCAATGTCGCACAGGCGATGATTGTACTCCGATCCTTTTCAAAGATCGAACGGCGCAGATAAAAGCAAAGGCCGAGAGAAAATAAAACGGCCTCATAACGGAAGAGCGCGGCAAGTGAGAGGAATGCGGCCGCGAGATACCAATTGATCGTGATGTCCTCTCGGGATTGAGCGACAGTTAAGGCCGCAGCAAGTATCAGAACGAGCGACGGCATCATTGGACCAATCGTCACCGATTGTTCATTAAAAGCCGGAATGGCGTTGAGCGCCACCACCACCCAACCAGCGATAGCCTCATCAAACAAGGATCGGGCTAGCAACCAAGCACACCAGGCCGCAGCAAATCCAAGAATAGGCCAAGCCAGACGGATGAGACTCAAAGAATCCCCCGTGAGCATCCCCAAGCCATGAACAAGAAGGGCTGTGCCGGGCGGGCCATCAAAAAAAGCCGGTGCAAGGCGATCGGCACACATCCAGTAGTAGGCTTCCGGTGGCGCGATGCCCTGAAAAGCCAACCAAACACACCTCAGAAGGGTGAGTGCACCAAGAAAAACGAAGACGGTTTTTGATTTCACGATTCGATCAGATCAGGATGGGCTGCATGGATGGCTGGAACTATTCTGTGTCCGAACCGCCTCCAGAGAAAAGCGGAAACCGAAAAAGAAATCCATCCACAGACCACACCAATCAGACTCCCAACCAACACATCCGAGGGCCAGTGAACCCCCACATACACGCGGCTAATGGCCACCAACCCCGCTGGTAAAAAGGCAATCCACCCCCATCGACGATAAAAAAGAAAACAAACTGTGGCTATCGCAAAGCAGTTTGACGCATGCGAGGAGGGGAACGAATTGCCCTTAAGAGCGGGGTTCTCAGGAGCAGAAACTCGGATACGCAGAGGCAAGGCCATGGCAAGGAGGCGCGGTGTTGCCTTTTCAAGATCGATGGTTCGGATTCCTGCAATAACCTGATGGGGCCTTGGACGCGCGGCGATGTGTTTGAGGTTTTTACAGACCAATCCATCGGACACGCCGACAGCAAGTCCGATCACAACCAGCATCGCCCTAGCTTTGAAGCCACCCATAAAAAGCCCAATACCAGCGGCCAAAATAAAAAATGGCCACCAAACAGCCCAACTACTCAGTGATGCCATCACCACATCGAGAGACGGAATGACAAGTTGGTGATTGATAAATTGGAGAATCGCGGTGTCCATCGACAATTATTGGGAACCACATTGACCGAAGAGAAATCCGTAGCAAGTCCGCAAAACCTCGTGCGAACGAAAATCTCCCAATTACGTCGCTTTCGCTAGGATTTGATTCAAAAACTCAGGTATCCGCCGCTCAATCCAAAAGCCTCTCCCATCGACAAAACCCAGATGACCGCCTGCATCGGGCGTCTCCAGAAACAGGCAGGAATTTTTGTGGGCTTCATCGTAAGGGAAGGACTCAGGGCTTAAAAAGGGGTCATCCTTTGCATTCAGAAGCAGCGCCGGAATAGGAAGACGATTCAGATACCCGATCGCACTGGACTGCTGCCAATAATCTTCCGCATCGCGGAACCCGTGAATTCGCGCGGTGTAGCGGTCATCAAAGATAGAAAAGCTCCGAATATCACGAACCCCTGTGGCATCGATCTCGTTCGGAAACTGAAAAGCCTTGGCCTCAACTTTCGCGGCTAGGCTTTTCATGAATCGGCGAAGGTAAATTTGATTTCCTGGCCGGCGATCGAGCACCCGTGCACTTGAGGCCAAGTCAATCGGAGCGGAAACGGCTGCAGCGACCTGAATGGATGGGTGAACACCCCCTTCCCCCAGATATTTCAAAATCATATTCCCACCGAGGCTGAATCCCACGAGCGCGAGGCTCGGGTAAGTGCGCGCGGCACGGTTAATAACTGAAGTGAGATCGCCCGTCTCACCACTGTGATAAAATCGCAGGCTGCGATTCGACTCCCCACTGCATCCCCGAAAATTCCAAGCGAGTGTATCCCATCCGGCATGGTTGAGGGCGAGGGAGAGCCCTCGAATGTCACTGTTTTTTGAGCTTCCCTCAAGTCCATGCGAAAGAATCGCCAATCGACGATGCCCTGCCTTGGCCCAGTCCAAATCGAGAAAATCTCCGTCCGGCAATTCCAGTCGTTCCGTGACCATGTCGCTTCGCGCCCGCCTCGGCAAAATCGCCCCCAAGATGGTCTGCAAATGCCCGTTCCTTAAATAAAACGGGGGCTGAAAGCGAGATTCCAAGATGGGCATGAGAATCTCAGACGGAAGACTCAGAATCCGTAAATTGCAAATTCCGCAAGGCCTCACCGAGAGCCTGGATCTCATCAGGGCGATGACTCGCGGTGACTGTATATCTGAGCCTGGCAGCGCCTTTGGCCACTGTCGGAAAACGTATGGCCGGGACGAGAAATCCCTTATTCAATAGAGCTGTGGAGGCTGATGTAGCCTTGATCTCTGGACCGATAATTTGGGGAATAATCGCACTCTCGGGCATGGGGCTTTCTAGTACTGCCGCGAGATTGCGGATATTTGCCCATAGCAACTCTCTAAGACGCGACCCCTCAGGAGCGCGTGATATCTCGATCGCTTTGGTGGCGGCAGCGGCCACAGGCGCAGGTGGTGCCGTGGAAAAAATAAAACTGCGCGCCCGATTGATCAAATAATCCCGTAAGGCACGACTTCCTGCGATGTAGGCTCCATGAGCCCCAAGGGCTTTACCGAGAGTTCCCATTTGGATCTCGATGCGGTCGCCAAGGCCGAGTTGCTCGGCTAATCCACCTCCACTCGGGCCAAGCACACCAACGGCATGGGCTTCATCCAGAAAAAGCCAAGCGCCGAAGCGTTCTTTCAAATTCACCATCTCGCTCAGCGGCGCCAGATCTCCGTCCATACTGTAAACGGATTCAGCGACGATCAGCACGCGGGATTGAGGGTGTTTACGTGCAGCCCACGTTAAATGGCTCTCCAGCTTATTGAGATCATTATGTGGAAATACGCGCAAGATCGCTCCGCTCAATCGCGCGGCATCAATGAGACAGGCATGAGATAGCTTATCCAATATGATGACGTCGTCTTTTCCGCAGATGGCCGGAATTGTCCCCATCGACGCAGCGTATCCACTACTAAATGAAAGGGCCGCTGGAGTGCGCTTAAAACGAGCAATAGCCTCTTCCAATTCCTCATGGGCGGCCATCGTTCCACAAATGAGTCGTGAGGCTCCGGCGCCGAATCCCCCTCGCTCCCATTCCGCCATAGCCGCATCACGAAGATCCGGATTCGCAGCAAGGCCGAGATAATCGTTGGAAGAAAAATTAACCACTTTCACGCTCTCACGAGTGACTCGCGGAAGTTGTGGGGTTTCGAGCGGCGAGAGACGTCGGG
>Ga0214919_10011604_pt1 | contig 10974 bp, 11 predicted proteins | sample LL1503_MetaG_FD_177994 | JGI IMG/M metagenome (GOLD analysis project Ga0214919, IMG submission 177994) | Freshwater microbial communities from Lake Lanier, Atlanta, Georgia, United States - LL-1503 | ecosystem: Environmental > Aquatic > Freshwater > Lake | place: USA: Georgia | collected...
AATCCAGCAAGGTCTGGGCGGCGTACCACTCCTCCGTCTCCGGCTCGGCGGGAAGCACGACCGGGACCTGCCAGCGGCCCTGCCCGAAAAGCTCCGTCGCCGCCGCGTTGACGCAAGCCAGGCAAAGCGCGGCGAGGATGGCGAGGGGGCGGGGCATGGACCGATTCCCACCCTACCCCGCCGCCGGGCCGAGACAATCGGGAAGAGCGCGACCTACTTGGTCGGCGGGAGCAAAGCCTCGAGCAAGGGCCGCCGCCATGCCTGCGCCTGCGGATCCCAGACGCCGAAATTCGCCTGATATTCCCAGTAGGCCCACTTGAAGCCCTGCGCCTCGGCCTCGCGGGCGATGAATCTCGTCCAGCGTACGCGCGCGGCCAGGTCTTCCACGCCGGAGCAGGTGCCGAACTCGCCGAGGAAGACCGGGCGTCCCTCCTGCTTCGCCCAGGCGGCCGCCACGGCGAAGTCGCGTCGCACCGCAGCCTGCTCCGCCGGCGTGCCTTCCCACTTCGTCCCCTTCCAGGCCTCGGAGCCCTTGATCCAAAAGGCCCCCTGGTGGGTGAAGTGAAACGGCGCGTAGTAATGGATGTGGACGATCAAGTGGCGATCGTCGGCCGGCAGGCGCAGGTCCTTCAGCGTGTAGACCTGGTTCCACTCGACGCCGCCGACCTGCACGGCCCGGGTCGGGTTGGTCCGGCGCACCTCCTTGAGCGCGGCGGCGAGGTTCAGGTTCCATTCCGATGCGGTGTGCTTCGCGTTGGGCTCGTTATATAGTTCGAACTGCAGCTCGTCGGGAAAGCCGGCGAAATGCCCGGCGATCTGGCGCCAAAGCGCGGCGAAACGCGCGCGATGGGCCGCAGGTTGCTGATCCATCTCGTCGTAATGGTGGACGTTCAGCACGACGGTCAGCTTCGCGGCGAGGCAGGCCTTCACCACGTGGTCCACCCGATCCATCCAGGCAGGGTCGATCGCGTAAGGGGCGTCGCTCGACGCATGCGCCGACCATCGGACAGGCAAGCGCACGGAATCGAACCCGGCGGCCTTGATGCGAGGGAAGTCCGCATCCTCGAGCCTGCGTCCCCAGGCGCCTTCGGTCGGTCCTTCGAGCGCGTTGCCCAGGTTGAGTCCGCGCCCGAGCTTCGCATGTTGGGCGAAGCAATCCGGAGCTGGTTCTGCCGCCGCAAGGCAGACCGACAACAGCAGCAGGGTCCGTAAAATCATGCAGGTTATTAGCGAGGGCGGCTTTTTTAACCAAATAAAAAAGCCGCACGAAGTGCGGCTTCGAAAAATTTTGGGCCCCGGATCACTCCCGCACCAGGCGACGGGCCAGCGCCGCCGGCGAGAAATCGCGCTCGGCGATCCTACGGGCCGCGGCACCGAAGGTGTCACGCTGGGTCGCCGACCATCCCAAGGCGGTCTGCAGCGCGGGACCAGGGTCGGCAGGGTCGGCGATGGCGCAGCCCAAGCCGGGGCCGGTGATCAGCTCGTCGATGTTGCCCGACTTGGCGGAAAGCACCAAGGGCAGGCCGCAGGCCGCGGCTTCGATCGGGGAAAGCGGGTTCGGATCCAGGAAGGTGTTCAGGACGAAGGCATCGGCCGCCTGCAGGACTGCGCGGACCCCGGCCGGGTCGCGCTGCCCCAGCAGGCGCAAGGCGCCGGAAGACGCGGCGGCGAGTGCCTGCAGTGCCGCTTCCTGCGGACCAATCCCCACCAGCAGCAGCACCGCCTCGCCGCGCACCGCCGCCGGCAAGCCGAGGAAAGCCCGAGCCAGCGGTACCGGACCCTTGCGTTCGGTCAAGGCGCCAACCTGGACGAGCACGCGGCCCTGCGCGGGCAGACCCAGCCCACGCCGGGCCGCCGCCTTCTCCTCTGACGAGGCCGGACGATAGAAATCCGTGTCGATCGCGTTGGGCAGCTCCACGATGGGCTTGGCCTCCCCGGCCTGCGCGCGCGCCCAAGCGGCGCTGCGGCCATTCGGCACGGCGAACGCATCATACGAGCGGTAGGCGCGACGGCGCGCCCAGGCGATGAGGCCTTCGCGATGCAATACGGCGTCGGCGTGGCCTTCGCTCCAGAAGATCCGGCGGCAAGGGATATCGGACCAACCCGCCAGCAGCATGGTCGGCGTGTTCCACGCGCCCGCCACAAGCAACGTCGTGGGCCGGAGTTCGCGCAGCGCCGCCAGCACGCCCGGATTCACGTGCGCCGTGGTACCGGCGAACCGGGGATGGACGCCGCGCAGCACGGTGTGCGCGTGGCGCAGGGTCGCCGGCGCATACGGCCAATGGCGACCCGGCTCCGTCTCCGCGCAATAGAGCACATGGAACCCCCGGCCGAGCCGCGCGGCCTCTGCCGCCACCGCATCGAAGAAGGCCGTGCGGTAAGGCGTCGGGATGTTGGTGAGGACGACGAGCATGATCAGGCGCGCGACATCAGCCCTTCGAGATGGCGCGCCGGGCCGAATTCCGTGGCCCGGACCAGCGCGGCCCGCGACATCGCCGCGTGAAGGTCGGGTTCGCGACGCAAGCGGCGGAGACGATCGGCCAGCGCCGCCGCGTCGCCGGGCGGGACGACGAACCCGTCGACGCCTTCGCGGACCACCTCGCCGCAGGCGCTGGTCGCGATAACGGGCAGGCCCTGCGCCATCGCCTCGAGCTGCACGAGACCGAACCCGTCGGAAAGCGTCGGGAAGACCAGGACGTCGGCCTGCGCCATGCGGCGGGTGACCTCGGCCGGGGACACGTGGCCGGTGAACTCGGCCTCGGGCGCGATCGACCCCAGGTAGCCGCGGTCCAGCTGCACGCCGCCGACCGCCGTCAAGACGGCGTCGGGGCCGAGGTCGCGGAGGGCTTCCGCGAGCACGTGGAAGCCCTTGGCGAGGTTGATATTGCCGACGAACAGGACCCGCAGGGGCCGCCCAGGTCGCAGCGTGCGCGCAAGGCCGGGGGCGGCAGGGACGAAGGCCGGGGGCACGACCACCCCGCGGGACACATCCACGCCCGCTGCCTGCAGGGAGCGCAACGTGTGCGGGGAGTGCACGATCAGGCAATCGGCCAAGGCCATCTCCTCCTGGATGCGCGCGCGGAAGGCCGCGGTCGGACGAGGCGGCGGCGGCCCGGAACGCGGGTGGGCCGCGTGCGCGGCCGTCCGGGTGTCATACCAGGCGAGACCCGGGTCGACCTGCACATGCATCGCCCGGGCGCCGACCTCCCGGGCAAGGCGGAGTTGCTCGAGGTTACCGCAGGTGTAACCCAGGACGGCGTCCTCGGCCGAGAGACCGCGCCGGCGGAAGACCTCGGCGGCGAAGGCCCCGAAGCGTTCGCCTTGGACGACCCAGCGGTCGAACCCATCGCCGCCCGCAGCCTGCGCGCGCAGGACGTTGAGCCAAGGTTCGGCGAAGACCGGCGCCCCGGCGAGCTCGGCGCGGTAGCGCTGCGCCCACTTCGTCGGCCGCAACGGGCGGGGCAAGGCCGCGGCCCACGGCGCCCAGAGGTCGGTGCACAGGGCGCCCAGTTGCCGCGCTTGATGCAGCTCGACGGCGAGGCGGTAGTGCTCGCGACGGCCGAGCTGGCTGAGGAACCATTTCATCGGGGAGAAGGCCGGAGCCGGAACAAGGCGGCGCGGATCGCCTCGGTCCGCCGTTCGAACGCCCACCAGAGCGCCCAGGCGAAGGCGACGAGCGCGCCGGTGGCGGCGAAGACCACCAGCCAGCGGGTCGCGCCCGGGACATGCATCACCGGCCCGGCGAGCGCGGCGGTCAGGAGGACGGCCAAGGGCATGTGCGACGCGTATAAGGTGTAGGAAATCGCGCCGAGCCGCGCACACGCCGCCCCGCGAAGCTCCGACCGGGCGGCTTCGCTCCACACCAAGACGCCGGTCGCCAACGCGACGCAGGGGAACACCCACGGACGAAGTCCCTCCCCGAGGAAAGGCGCGAGGACGAGGACCGCGGCGACGCCGGCCCACGGGAGCAGGCGCGGACAGACGCCGCCCCGCCCCGGATGATGCTGTTCCCAGCGGGCCAAGGCCGCGCCGACGAGCCAGGGCATCGCCAACCACCAACCACGCGGCCCGAGGAGCCAGAGCCCGCCGAGCACGAACAACGACGCAAAGGCACGCCGGCCCCACCCCGCGTCGGCGACGACCATCAAGGCGGCGGGGAACAGGACATAGAACCAAGCCTCATAGGCGAGGCTCCACAGCGGCGTATTGGAGCCGTAAGGCGCGACGACCAGGTCCTGAAGGAAGCAGAGGTTGCCGAGCAAGGTGAGCCCATCGCGGTGGAGGACGGTATCCGTCGCCATCGCGCCCGCCGAGACCACGGGGGCGGAACCACGCCACGTGTCGCAAAGGAACGTGAGGAGCAATGCCGGCACTAGCACGACCCAGAGGCGGGTGCCGCGCCGTAACAGGTAGCCGGACCAGGACCAGGTACCGGCCGCGCGCCGTTGCAGGACGGAACCGCCCACGAGGTAACCGCTGAGGACGAGGAAGATCCAGACCGCGGCCTCCCCTTGGGCGCTGAGGAAATAGAGGCCTTGCTCCCACCAGGCATAATCGCCGGAACGGAGCGGCGGGAGCAGGAAAGCCCGCACATGTCCCAGGCAGACGGCCAATGCGGCCAAGCCGCGGAGCAGTTCCAACCCGGGGTGTCGCGCGGCGGGCGTCTTCATCGGCGGATGAAGCGATCGACTAGCCAGCCCGCGCCCAGCAGGTTGAGGCAGCCGGCGAAGAACTGCCGGCGGAACGGCCGGGTCAAGGCGGCGGGCAGGTAGCGGCAGGCTTCCCGCGGGTGCGAGCGGGAGAGCAGGAAGAAGAACTCGGCGTGATAATACCTCCGGAGCCGCGGGAAGAACGGTTCGCCGGCATGGGTTGCCAGCATGCGCGACGCCGTCTGGTAGGTCGTCCAAGGCCGGGCGGTGGTGTTGCCGGCATGCTTGCGATAACGCACGATATCGGCCGGACAATAGCGGATCGGGCCGAGCCGGGCCAGCCGGTTGAAGATATAGGCGTCCTCGCTCCCGATGGCCGGGTCGTAACCACCGAGCCGATCGTAGGCCGCGCGCGTCCAGAGGATCCACGTGAACGGCAGGACGACCTGGTTGAAAAGAACCCGCTCGAAGAGGTCGCCCGAGACGCGGTCGTTGCGCATCGCGCCCAGGTCGCGGCCGGCCGCGTCCATCAACCGTACCTCGCCGTAGGCGCCGACCGCCGCGGGGTCGGCCTCGAGGGTCGCGACCAAGGCGGAGATCGCCCCCGGGCTGAGCTCGTCGTCGGACGCGAGGGCGAAGACGTAATCGAACTCGCCGGCGTCGACCATCATGCCGTTGAGACTGGCCGCGATGCCGACGTTGACCGGATTCTGCACGAAACGGTGGCCATGGTCGGCGCACCAGGCCCGCGCCACGGCGGCGGTGCCGTCCACCGAGGCGTCGTCGGCGACGATGACCTTGAGCGCCGGGTAATCCTGGGCGGCGACGCTGGCCAGGCATCCGCGGATGAAAGGCTCATGGTTGTAGCAAGGGATGCGTAGCAGGACGGTCTTCGGCATGGCGCGACGGGATCAGCGATGACCTCGCAGGTAGAGACGGACGACCGCGATGGCCGCGGCGAGGAGCAACAATCCGCCCAAGGTCGCGCCCAGGACCGCGTCGTAGGCCGCGCCGAGCTGGACCAGCAGCAGGACAGCCGCGGCGCCGCCACCGGCCAGGAGCGTCGCCGGGCGGAGGTGCCGCCCCGCGCGGCGCCGGACCAGCCAGAACAAGAGGCCGCCATGGAGCAACGACCCAAGGAAGAAACCGACCGCGGAGCCGACGAGTCCGAGCCGGGGCAACAGCAACACGGGCAGCAACGTCATCGCCGCCGCCCCGAGGACCTCGACCGCAAGCACCTGCGGAGCGGCGGCCCGGGCCAGCAACCAGAAGCCCATCGGCCAGGTGAGAAGCCGGAGAAACACCCCCCAGGTCATCCAAAGGAGCAGTGGTTGGGCCGGATCGAAGGCGGCGGAGTAAAGCCAGCGGAGGCTCCAAGGCCCCAGGCTGAGCAAGGCGCCGAGGAGCGGCACTCCCAGGAGCAAGGCGGCCAGGATCTGCTTCTCCACGAGCTCGAGCGCCTCGGTTTCCGCCGAGGCGGCGGAAACCCGCGGGAAAAAATCCGCGGCCATGGCGCCGAAGACGAAACCGGGAAGCGCGCCCGCGAGGGCGTAGGCGGCCTGGTAATAGCCGGCCGCTTCCAGCCCCTCCGTCCGGATGACGTAGAGCCTCACCAGATAGGCGGATAACTGCGCCAACCACCCCGCGACCATGAGGGCGGCGCCCAGCCGACCCAGTTCGGCGAGATCGGACGGACGGACGGTGGCGCTGGCCGCCTCGGGGCAGACGCGCGCCGCGCGCCGCCAGAGACAAGCCGCCGTCGCCAATGCCGCCAGCAGCACGCTCAGCGCGATGCCTCGTTCACCCCAGAACCAGATCGCCGGCAGACCCAAGGAGAAGCCGAGGAGCGCCGCGAGGATCTGCAACCGCGCCAGGGCGGTCACTTCACCGGCGGCCTGCAACAAAGCCGAGGAAGCGCCGGCGAGCACCAGGCAGGGCACGGCCAAGGCGACGATGAGCAGCTCGGCGAGGCGATCCTGCTCCGGGAAAGCCCAGGCTTCCGCGGGCGCGGCGAGGAGCAGCCCGAGGCCTAATCCCGCCAGACCCGACAGCAACCCGACCCGGCGAACCGCGGCCACCTTGTGCGCGCGCTCCGCCGGATTCGCCGCGGTGACGGTGCGGACGCCCGCCGTGGCGAGGCCCCACCCGGCGAGGGCGGCTAGGTTGCCGCTGAAAGCGTGGAACAAGCCGATGAGTCCGACCCCGCTCGCGCCGAGCGCCAACGCGATGACCTTGGCCCGGGCGAAACCGGCGAGCAGCACCACGACCGAGGCTCCGCCCATGAGCGCGCTCGAGCGGAGGATGCGGGCGAAGGCCATGACTTAGGCGCCGAACGCGCCCCGGAAAGCGGCGATGACGCGGGCGCGATCCGCCTCGCCCAGCGCGGAGCCCGAGGGCAGGCAGAGGCCTTGGGCGAAGAGACGCTCGCCGACGGCGCCGCCGTGGGTCTCGGCGCCGGCGAAGACCGGCTGGAGGTGCAACGGTTTCCACAGCGGCCGCGACTCGATGTCGGCCGCCTCGAGCGCCCGCCGGACGTCCTCGCGGCCGCGCCCGGCGCGCGCCGGGTCGATCGTCAGGCACGTCAGCCAGCGCGTCGACTGGCCCCAGGGCGCCTCCGGCTGGAACGCGACGCCGGGCAGGTCGCCGAGCGCCTGCTGGTAGGCCCGGAAATGGGCGCGACGGCGCGTGACCTTGCTGGCGAGGCGCAACAGCTGGCCTCGGCCGATGCCGGCGCAGATGTTGGAGAGGCGGTAGTTGTAACCGATGGTGGAATGCTGGTAGTGCGGGGCCGGATCGCGCGCCTGCGTCGCGAGGAAACGCGCCTGGGTCGCCAACGCCGCATCGGCCGTGACGAGCATGCCCCCGCCCGAGGTCGTGATGATCTTGTTGCCGTTGAAGGAGTGGATGCCGGCCCAGCCGACCGACCCCGGGCACAGTTCGCCGTAAGTGGCGCCGAGCGCCTCGGCGGCGTCCTCGATCAGCTTCACGCCGTGGCGTTCGCAGCAGGCCCGGATCGGCGCGATGTCGGCCGATTGGCCGTAAAGATGCACGAGCACGAGGGCCTTCGGCGGCCGGCCGGCCCGGGCCTTCGCCTCGATGGCCGCGCAGGCCAGCGCCGGGTCCATGTTCCAGCTAAGCTCCTCGCTGTCGATGAAGACGGGGCGGGCGCCCAGGTAGGTGATCGGCGCGGCGGAGGCGATGAAGGTGAGGGCGGAGCAGAGCACCTCGTCGCCGGGGCCGACGCCGGCGAGGCGCAGGGCGAGGTGCAGCGCGGCGGTGCCCGACGACAAGGCGACGGCGTGCGGCGAGCCGACCAGTTCGGCGAACTCGCGCTCGAAGGCGTCGACATGCGGGCCGACCGGGGCGACCCAGTTGGCCTCGAAGGCCTCCAGGACGAACTCGACCTCGGCGGTGCCGACGTCGGGCGGGGAAAGGTAGATGCGGGACATGGGAAAGGGTCAGCGCCAGGGGTGGTCGGGGAAGAGGCCCAGCCCCTCGAGCTCGCGGAGCAACGCCTGCACATCCTGGCGCGCGAGCAACTCGGGGAAAGGGGTCGGCGAGGAGAGCCGGATGAACATCTGCTCGCTCTTCTGGTTGAGCCCGTGCGCGCGGATGTCCTTCAACAGGAGCGGCAGCCGCTCGAGGCGGCCGATGAGGCCATCGCGCCAGCCTTCCCGCTGTTCCTCGTAGCGGTTGGGCTCGCCGTTCACGAGATGCCAGAAGGCGACATGCTGCAGGCCGCCGCGCGGGACCAGGTAGGTGCCGGCCTCGTAAGGCAGCAGCGGCCGCCCCCCGACGCGCGCGACCACGCCGTAGCGACGCTCGGTCCGCACGCAGCCGTTGTTGACCCAGCAGGAGTCGGGGTTGTGGGAGCCGGCGTCCACGACCGAGACCTTGCCGGGCTCCCAATACGCGGCGTAGACGAGGATCTGCAGGCCGTCCTTGGCGTAGACCGCCTGCGCGACCTGCGAGTAATTGAGGATGCCCTGCACGTTCGCGGCGGCGGCGGAGCCGGTCGCGACCGGGACGTCGCGGCGGACCCAGCCGGCGACCGCGCCCGGCAACGCCCGCGCGACCTCGCCGGTGAAGCGCCGGCGATGATCCGCGAAGACCTCCACGGCGACGAGGAGGGCGACCAGCGCGACCAGCGTGACGACGCCGAAGAGGAGCAGGGCGCGGCGCATCTTCAGAGGACCTTGGCCGGGTTGCCGACCATCGTGACGCCCGGAGGCACGTCCGTGATCACCACCGCACCGGCGCCGAGGACCGCGCGCGCGCCGACCTTCCGGCCAGGGATGATCGAGACCCGGCTGCCCATGAACACACGGTCGGCTACCTGGACCCCCCCCGTCACGTCGCAATGGGCGCTCAGGGTGCTCCACGCGCCGATGCGGGCGTCATGGCCGACGGTGGCGTGGAGGTTGACCATCACGAAATCGCCCAGCTCGACGTCGGCGGTGACGATCGCCCCGGGGCAGAGCACCACGCCGACCCCGAGCCGCACCCGCTCGCCGACCCAGGCGCGCGGATGAATGAACGTCAGGAACGTCGCGCCCGCCGCGAGCAGCGGGGCGACCAGCTTCTCCTTCTGGGGCGGCAGGCCGAGGCCGCAGAGGAAGACCTCGTCGGCCGCGGGACGATGGCCAGTCAACGGGCGGACCGGGGCGAACGCGGCGAAATCCGCGAGCGCGGCGGGATTGTCGTCGAGGAAACCGGCGAAGATCCAGTCCCGGCCATGGTCGGGGTGCTGCAAGGCCCAGGCGTGCATCTCGCGGCCGAAGCCGCCGGCGCCGACGATGAGGAGTTTCTTCATGTTCAGGAAAGAAGGGCGACGAGGTCGCGGCCGGTGCGGCAGGCGCGGACCTGCGCTCCGGTGAGGGCGCGGCCATACGCCTGCTCGGCGTGGGTGATCACCAGCAGGATGGCCAGCGAATCCCAATGCGGGAGCTGGCCGAGCACCGTGTCCAAGCCGGCAGGGGCCGAGGCCAAGGCGTCGACGTCGGCCTGCAAGGCCGCCCAACGTGATTCTGCGGAAGCGTTCATGCGGAAGGCGGGAGCGACGTGGTGGGCAGGATGGTCAGCGGACCCGCCGTGAAGGCGACGGCCCCCCACGACAAGCCGACGCCGAAGCCGCAGGCGACGATGCGCGACGGACGGTCGCGGAGGTCCCCGCCCAGGGACTCGACCAAGGCGCAGGGAATCGAGGCGGAACTCTGGTTGCCGAAGCGCTCGACGAGGTCCATCGGCGTCTTGGCGGCGGGGAAGCCGCATTTGCGACCGACGCTGGAAAGCACGAAGCGGTTCGCCTGGTGCAGCACCAAGGCGTCGACGACGGGCTCCGTCCACCCCGCGAGGGTCATCACCTCCGCGATCGCGGCCGGGACCTCGCGCAAGGTGAAGTTGAAGACCTCCGCGCCATCCATGTGCAGGTCGCCCGGGTGACGGAGATTGCCGTCGGCATCCGCGCGCTCGACCCAAGGTTCGGGACCACGCGGTGCGCGGGCGCCGCCCGCGGGAACCTCGATGACCCGGGCACGGGAACCGTCCGCGCCGAGGACGAAATGCCAGGGGCCCGCGGCGGGGTCGCGCACGACCAAGGTCGCGGTGCCGGCGTCGCCGAAGAGCGGGTCGGTCGCGCGGTCGCGGGGATTCGTCGTACGGCTGAGGGTGTCCCCCGCGCAAAGCAGCACCGCGCGCGCGCCGCCGTGCGCGCAGAGCAGGGCCGCCTGCTGGAGCCCGTAGACCCAACCCGAGCATCCCAGGGAGACATCGTACGCCGCGACAGTCCGGGCCAACCCGAGGCGACCATGCAGCAAGCTCGCGTTGTTCGGCTGCGGATGGTCAGGGGTCTGGGTGACGAAGACGACCGCGTCGACCTGGCCGGCGATTTCCGGCGAAGCAGCCAGCAGGCGCGCCGCGGCGTCGGCGCACAAGTCCAACGCGGTCTGACCCGGCGCCGCGACGAGGCGGCGACGGAGGCCGACCGTCCGGGCCGTGCGCTCCAGCGCGACGGCGTCCTGGCCCGCGGCCAGCCCGTCCGCGAGGAAGTCGCGGACGAGCGGGCCGGTCGTGACGGCAAGCCCGGCGAGGCGGACGGTGGCGAGGCTGGTCTGCATCGGAGGAGAGGATTCAGCGGCCGGCGAACTGGCGCAACCACGACTCGACGCAGAGGACGCCCATGAGGGGGTAGGCGGCGTCCACCTCCCCGCGGGCGTCCGCGTCGAGGAGGGCGATGACGCCGGGGCCATGGAAGATCCCGGTGGCGTCGAGCCGGCCGTCGGCGGCGAGGGCGCGGAGGCGGCGACCATAGCTTCCGTGCAGGAGG
>Ga0214919_10011605_pt1 | contig 10973 bp, 8 predicted proteins | sample LL1503_MetaG_FD_177994 | JGI IMG/M metagenome (GOLD analysis project Ga0214919, IMG submission 177994) | Freshwater microbial communities from Lake Lanier, Atlanta, Georgia, United States - LL-1503 | ecosystem: Environmental > Aquatic > Freshwater > Lake | place: USA: Georgia | collected 2015-03-15
AAGCGATCAAAAAAGACTTGAAGCCGCGCGATATCGTTACCAAAAAAGCCATTGAAAACGCAGTCGCCGTGATCATGGCCACAGGCGGTTCCACCAATGCTGTGTTGCACTTTCTTGCCATCTCCCACGCCGCACAAGTGGATTGGAGCATCGACGATTTTGAGCGTATGCGCAAGAAGGTGCCCGTGATTTGCGACTTAAAGCCCAGCGGTAAATACCTGGCTGTCGACCTGCATAAAGCTGGCGGTATTCCTCAGGTGATGAAAATTTTGCTCAAAGCTGGTTTGCTGCATGGCGACTGTATGACCATCACAGGCCAAACTGTGGCCGAGAATTTGGCCGACGTGCCAGACACGCCCCGCGCAGACCAAGACGTGATCCGCCCCATCGACAAGCCCATGTACGCAGAGGGCCATCTTGCCATTTTGAAAGGCAATTTATCGCCTGAAGGCTGTGTTGCGAAAATCTCAGGGCTGAAAAACCCGGTGATTACCGGACCTGCACGTGTGTTTGACGATGAGCAATCGGCTCTCAAAGCCGTGCTGGATGGAAAGATCAAAGCGGGGGACGTGATGGTGTTGCGCTACCTTGGCCCCAAAGGCGGCCCGGGTATGCCCGAGATGCTGGCACCAACCAGTGCGCTGATCGGCGCAGGCTTGGGTGAAACCGTTGGTTTGATCACCGATGGTCGTTTTTCAGGCGGCACCTGGGGCATGGTAGTGGGTCATGTGGCACCAGAAGCCGCTGTTGGTGGCACGATTGCGTTAATCCATGAAGGAGACAGTATCACGATTGATGCCCACCAACTGCTTTTGGAACTGAACGTGCCTGACGCAGAAATTGAAAAGCGTCGCGCTTTGTGGAAAGCACCTGCCCCGCGTTATACGCGTGGCGTGCAAGCCAAATTTGCACACAATGCCAGTACCGCCAGCAAGGGTGCTGTGCTTGATTTATTCTGATCTTTTTTTCACAAGGATTTGAAAATGAAACGTGTGTTGATGGCCACTTTGTTTGCTGCTTGCTTGAATCCATCAGCTTTTGCAGATGAAAAGTTGGCGGGTACAAAAAATTGTTTGGGATGTCATTCGGTGAATACCCAAGTGGTGGGTCCTGCATTCAAAGAAGTGGCTAAAAAATACGCCGGCAACAAGGAGGCTGTGGATATGCTTGCAGCCAAAGTGCGTGCTGGTGGTGGTGGTGTTTGGGGTTCGATTCCCATGCCTGCCAACCCGCAGGTCAATGAAGCGGAATCCAAAAAACTGGCGACTTGGATTCTGGGTCTCAAGTAAGTTTTTTTAGCGCTCATCCTAAGAGCAACTTCGGTTGCTCTTTTTTTTCGTGTTAAATCAAGCCAGTTTTTGTTTTTTCATAGATGTGTTTATGCCATGCCGGATCTGTGCGTGTTGAGCTAGGTACTCACGCCCTGCCGTTTAAATGATTATTGAGTGGGGTACTCACGCCATGCCGTTGATCTGCACAAAGTTTTTCTTCGATTGCATTTGTAAAGTTAAGGAAATGGAGCTTGAACCAAATAAACCACTGAAGGCCGAACAGGAGGGGGCGTTTTTTTCGAGCGAAAGCGCAGAAAAAAATCGCACCGGATGGGTCGGCCTCAGCGTGTCTTTAAAACTGCACGAATGCCAACCCCTAACGAATGGGTCGGCCTGAGCGTGTCTTTTATTCACGAGATGTACTCACGCCATGCCGGTTCGGTCGCCGCTCACCGCCTACGGCAACGTTCGCGTCGGCCCGCCCGCCATGCCGTAGATCTGCACAAAGTTTTTCTCCGACTGCATTTGTACAGTTAAGGAAATGGAGCTTGAACCAAATAAACCACTGAAGGCCGAACAGGAGGGGGCGTTTTTTTCTAGCGAAAGGGCAGGAAATCAAACGCTCTCAGACAACTGCGTCAATATCGCTGGATTTTCTAAAGTGGACACATCCTGCGTGATCTCTTCCCCCTTGGCAATGGAACGCAATAAGCGTCGCATGATCTTGCCAGAACGCGTCTTTGGAAGGTTATCGCCGAAACGAATGTCTTTGGGCTTGGCAATCGGGCCAATTTCCTTGCCCACATGGTCGCGCAAAATTTTGGCAATTTGCTTGGCCTCATCCCCCGTCGGGCGTGCACGTTTCAACACCACAAACGCACAAATCGCCTCACCCGTGGTGTCGTCTGGTCGACCGACCACCGCGGCTTCTGCCACCAACTCCGTGCAACTGACCAGTGCAGATTCGATCTCCATGGTGCCCATGCGATGACCTGATACGTTCAATACATCGTCAATGCGACCCGTGATGGTGAAGTTGCCCGTGTGTGCATCGCGGATCGCACCGTCCCCCGCTAAATAGTATTTACCTTGGAAGTCATCTGGGAAATAACTTTTCTTGAATCGCTCAGGGTCACCCCAAATGGTGCGAATCATCGATGGCCAAGGCTTTTTCACCACCAAAATACCGGCTTGTCCGTTAGGCACATCTTTGCCCGTCTCGTCAACAATGGCGGCTTGGATACCGGGAAACGGCAGTGTGCATGAACCAGGCACCAAGTGCGTGGCACCTGGCAAGGGTGTGATCATGTGACCGCCCGTTTCGGTTTGCCAGAAAGTATCGACGATAGGGCAACGGCTGCCACCTACGTGCTTGTGGTACCACTCCCAAGCGGCGGGGTTGATGGGTTCACCGACTGAGCCCAGCAATCGCAAACTGTTGAGGTCGTAACGCGCAGGATGCACGGCTTCATTGCCTTCTGCCGCCTTGATGAGCGAGCGAATTGCTGTCGGTGCCGTGTAAAAAATGCTGACCTTGTGGTCTTGGATCATTTTCCAAAAGCGGCCTGCATCGGGAAACGTGGGTACGCCTTCAAACACAATTTGTGTGCCGCCCAAAGCCAGCGGTCCATAGGCAATATAGGTGTGGCCTGTCACCCACCCGATGTCGGCGGTACACCAAAACACGTCGTCGGCCTTCAAGTCAAATGTCCACTCGGTGGTGAGGGCGGCATGCATCAGATAACCACCGGTGCTGTGTTGCACACCTTTGGGTTTGCCAGTAGACCCAGACGTATACAACAAGAACAACGGGTGTTCCGCCTCAACCCACTCGGGTGTACAGGTGGTGGCTTGCTTGTCTGCCACATCGGACAACCACAGATCGCGACCGGCATGCATGGTGATGTCGGCGCCTGAGCGCTTGGCCACCAGCACATGTTGGATGCTGTCGCAACCACCGAGCTTCAACGCTTCATCGACGATAGATTTCAAAGGCAGTTGCTTGCCGCCGCGTAATTGGTGATCGGCGGTGATGACGAGTTTGGCGCCGGTGTCCTCGATCCGGTCACGCAAACTTTGTGCAGAAAAACCACCGAATACCACCGAGTGTGTAGCACCGATACGTGCACAGGCTTGCATGGCGGCGACGCCGTCTACAGACATAGAGATGTAAATGATGACGCGGTCCCCTTTGACGACGCCCAATGACTTCATCGCATTGGCAATTTGGCAGGTACGTGCCAATAACTGCGAATAGGTTGTGCGCGAGACTTCCCCGCCATCGGCCTCAAAAATAATGGCGGTTTTATCTCCAAGGCCGCGCTCGACATTGCGGTCCAGACAGTTGTAGGAGGCGTTTAAGCGCCCGTCTTCAAACCAAGTAAAGAACGGTGCCTTGTCTTGGTTCAACGATCGGGTGAATGGGGTTTGCCAATGCAGCAAACGTTTGGCCTGCGCGGCCCAAAAGCCTTCGTAGTCTTCTTCAGCATGTTTGACAAGCGCGTGATAAGCATCCATGCCGGAAACGGCGGCTTGCTTGGCGAATGTGGCGGGCGGTGCGAACACCGGCAATATGTGGTCGTGGCTCATGGTTTGTCTCCTGGTATTGAATGGCCGCTGTGCGACTCTGCTTGGGCAGGACTGTCGTGCATGGCTCTTACATGCTACTGACTGGCTTGAAGCTTACGCGATGAGGTAATGCGCATTCCCTAGAATCACTCATTAGAGCTTCCTCTTTCTCTCGGAAAGTATTCACCATGTCAACGCAAGACAAAGCCACCAAAACTCGCCACAGCTCGCTGCTGTCCCGTGCTATTTTCTCCAGTCGCTGGTTGCAACTTCCGCTTTATCTGGGTCTGATCGCTGCACAAGCGGTCTATGCTTTCCATTTCTGGGTGGAGTTAGTGCATTTGCTTGAAGCTGCCTTTGGCAGCCAGACCGCTTTGCAGGCTTTGGTGAATGGCATTGGTTACAAAACCGAGGGCGAGCTGACCGGACTGAATGAAACCATCATCATGCTGGTGGTGTTGGCCTTGATCGACGTGGTGATGATCTCCAACCTGTTGATCATGGTCATCGTCGGCGGCTACGAAACCTTTGTCTCGCGGATGTACCTCGAGCAGCATCCTGACCAACCTGAATGGCTGAGTCATGTGAATGCGTCTGTGCTGAAAGTCAAGCTGGCCATGGCCATCATCGGCATCTCCTCTATCCATTTGCTGAAAACTTTTATCAATGCCGCCAACTATGAAGAAAAAGTATTGATCTGGCAAACCATTATTCACATCACTTTTTTATTCAGCGCCATGGCCATTGCCTACACCGATAAGCTGCTGAATGAAACCCGTGCCATCGAGCACGAACACGCAGAACACTGAAACTCACCAAGCGATTGACACCCATGAGCCACATCACCCCAAACGATTTGATTGAATCCGTTGCAGCCGCTTTGCAATACATCAGTTATTACCATCCTGCGGATTACATCGCACATCTGGCGCGCGCCTATGAACGCGAGCAAAGCGCTGCGGCCAAGGATGCGATTGCGCAAATCTTGACCAACAGCAAAATGAGCGCCACCGGCCACCGCCCTATTTGTCAGGACACCGGCATCGTGAATGTGTTTCTCAAAGTCGGCATGGGTGTGCGCTTTGAAGGTTTCTCCGGCAGCTTGGACGACGCCATCAACGAAGGCGTGCGCCGCGCCTACAACCACACGGACAACCGTTTGCGTGCCAGCGTAGTTGCTGACCCTCAGTTCGCGCGTAAGAACACAGGCGACAACACACCGGCTGTCATCTTCACCGAACTGGTACCCGGCGATAAGCTGGAGGTGACGGTTGCAGCCAAAGGCGGCGGCAGCGAAAACAAATCCAAGATGGTCATGCTCAATCCCAGCGACAGTTTGGTGGACTGGGTGCTCAAAACTGTGCCCACCATGGGCGCGGGTTGGTGCCCGCCGGGCATGCTGGGCATAGGCATTGGCGGCACCGCTGAAAAAGCCATGCTGATGGCCAAAGAGAGTTTGATGGACGACCTCGACATGTACGAGTTGCAAGCCAAGTCTTCCAAAGGCGAGAAGCTGACGCCGACCGAAGAACTGCGACTCGAGCTTTACGACAAAGTCAACGCCTTAGGTATTGGCGCTCAAGGCCTGGGCGGTTTGACCACCGTGCTCGACATCAAAATCAAGATGTACCCGACGCATGCAGCCAGCAAACCGGTGGCCATGATCCCGAATTGCGCCGCGACACGCCATGCGCATTTTGTAATGGACGGTAGCGGTCCTGTGTACCTGGACCCGCCGTCACTGGACAGCTGGCCTAAAGTCGATTGGATGCCAGACACCCAAAAAAGCCAGCGCGTCGATTTGAACCACTTGACCCGCGAACAAGTAGCCGCATGGAAACCTGGTCAAACATTGCTGCTCAACGGCAAGATGCTCACCGGACGCGACGCCGCCCACAAACGTATTCAAGACATGCTGGCCAAAGGCGAGCCACTCCCCGTGGATTTCACCAACCGCGTGATTTACTACGTCGGCCCGGTCGACCCAGTGGGCGATGAAGCCGTCGGCCCCGCTGGTCCCACCACCGCCACACGCATGGACAAATTCACCGAGATGATGCTCGCGCAAACCGGTTTGATCGCCATGGTCGGCAAGGCCGAGCGCGGTCCCACCGCCATCGAAGCCATACAAAAACACAAGTCGGCATATTTGATGGCGGTCGGCGGCGCGGCCTACCTCGTGTCTAAAGCCATCAAACACGCCAAGGTGGTGGGCTTTGCAGACTTGGGCATGGAAGCCATTTATGAATTCGATGTGGTCGATATGCCGGTCACCGTAGCGGTGGACGCAGGTGGTACAAGCGCGCATATCACCGGTCCGGCCGAATGGTCCAAGCGCATCGCCAGCGGCGAATTCAAAGGCATCCCAGTCAAAAGCGTTTCATCTGACGCATGAAACACTGCCCCCACCTCCAACAAGCGGTTGAATGGATGGTTCAAGACAAGCTCGGACTGACCACATGAATACCCATGCTGTCACCGACTTACCCATCGGTGTGTTTGACAGCGGTGTCGGGGGCTTAAGTATTCTTCATGCACTGCAAAACCAAATGCCGCAAGAAGCGTTTGTGTATTTGGCTGACAGCGCTCATGCACCCTATGGTGAACGTGACGAGGCATTCGTGTTGCAACGTGCCCGAGAAGTTTTAAGCATTTTGAAAAGTCAACATCACATCAAAGCATTGGTCGTGGCTTGCAACACAGCAACTGCTTTAGCCATCCAAGTGTTGCGCCAAGAAAATCCTAGCCTGCCAGTGTTTGGTGTTGAACCCGCGATCAAACCTGCGGCCATGGCCAGTCGTACCAAAAAAATTGGCGTCATCGCCACAGCGGCGACATTGAACAGCGCCAAATTTTTAGATCTACACCACGGCCTGCAAGACCAAGCTGAATTTGTCCTGCAAGCCTGCGAAGGTCTGGCAGACGCGATTGAACAGCAATGGCAACAAGCAGATGACAGTGCGGTGCAAAGCTTGTGCAGCAAATACCTTGAAAAAATGGGCACATTTGGAACTGCGCCAGGACACATAGACACACTGGTGCTGGGTTGTACCCACTATCCTTTTGCTAAGACACCACTTACTGCGCTGCTTGGCCCGGATGTGACTTTGATTGACACAGGCTTACCGGTGGCAAAACACGTTCAGCAGGTGCTGCAAGCCCGCCAATTACTGGCAACCTCCCACGCACCCTCACTTCAATTGCTGGCAACGGGTGACACGCTCAATCTGCAAATTGCAGCCAAGGTATGGCTTGATTTGACACAACCAGTGACCCAAGTTTGAATTTGAGTTCAAGCCAATGGCAAGCCAAAACCAATCATGGTTCCCTTGCCGGGTGTACTTCGCAAGACCACCTCTAAATGCATTTGCTGCGCCAACTGCCTGAAACTGTACAAACCCAATCCCAAATGACGCATCGCACTTTCAGTCTGATCAAAGCGTGTGAACGCTTCAACAGCGTCTTCGAGTTGCTTTTCTGACATGCCCACGCCATTGTCCATGCACCAAACCCATACACAATCAGATTTGCGACGACAGCCAAGCAATACACTGCCGCCAGAACCTGTGTACCGCATGGCATTCGTCAAAAGATTGCGCACCATTCGCATCACATCTATTGAATTGACGCGTACTTTGTAGGTCGAAGAACGGAATCGCAGCATCACCTGTTGTTGCTCTGAGAGTAAACGCATTTCGTTGACCAGTGGGCGCAATATGTCATCGATGGGCATGTCTTGCAGCTTTTTCAAATTACTCCCATTTGACTTTGACCCCTCAGACCAAAACCGCAAGTGCGACATGAAGTCATCGATCGACTGACTGGCCAATTGCATGCCACTGAGCAATTTAAGTCTTTTGTCTGGGTCCGCTTGTACCAAGGCTTTGGCGTACAAAAGCAAACTTTGCATCGGCTGCCATAAATCGTGGTGCGCCGCTGCAAACCAGCGGCTGCGTTCACGCGTCAGGTGCATATGGATGCGCAACGTATCCCGTTCACGCAGGACCTGCATGCAAGCACACCAGCCCAACATACTGGTGACCACAGCGCCTTGCACAAAATGCGTGCCCAAGGTTGTGGCCAATGGCCACTCTAAAAAGCGAAATAACCAATAAATGAGCATGCCCAGTAAATAAACCACCCAGACCGACACAAATACGGCGCGTTTAAAGCCGGGTTGACGATGAAAATGCCACACACTGACGAAAAGCATGATGAAGGCGTGAACATTACCGCCAAGTAAAAGTATCCATCTGATTTCATTGGGATACAGCCACAAACACGTTGCCAGCGTCATCCACCAACTGGCCGCCGCCATATGTAAGCCTTTGTGTAGAGCTGGGTAATGCAAAGCTGTGTTTAAAAATGCTTGCGCATGGTAAGTGCTGACACCGAACAACAAACCATAAGCAACACACCCAAGCCGTGCGTTTTGAACTCGACTGATACCCGGCCATAGCAAACTCATCAGCCCACTGATCCAGGCTGCAGCCACCCATTCAAGCAGCGCAAAAAGAATGAAAAGCATCAAGGTCTTGGATCGCAAAACCGGCAGAAAAGTCAGCGCATAAAACACCATCAACATGGGGGCGGCCATCACAACGCCAATGAACAAACACAATTTCAAATGTTGCTGCATGAATGCTTGTGGTGTTTGTAATATCAAAGGAAATTGCACCCGATTCACACTTTGTATGCGCACCAATAAATCGATCTGTCTGTAACTGGTGTCATAAATAGGCCATGTGGGAAATAACTGTCCGCTGCCCCAGCCGAAGTTGGTGGTTTCATGCAACTGATCTTGGCGTCGCCATTCGCCCCCATTGAAACGCAACCAGAGTTCACTGTGTTCTTGCGTGGGCGCCTGCAGACTCAACCACAGTGGCAAGCGGTTCGCGTCCTCTTGACTCATGCGCCAAGCGGCCCAATACGGGGCGCTGTTGGCCGGTGCCACTGGTTGATGTGCATGCGTGAGTTGCAAGGCATCTGGGCCTAGACTGCGTTCCCATGCCTGCTCAGGTGTGAGACCGGGTAAGGCGTCAGGAACGATTCGCAATTGCCGCCACAACCACGGTGACACCACAGTCTCAGCCGCGCCATCAAGCACCCACAGCAAGCCTGCAGCGATACACATACACAAGCCATGACTTACATACACAAAATGCTTAGTCATTTGGCATACCCAGCGCGTGCGACCACCGCCAATACATCGACGAAGCCTGCGTTTTATTTTTAACATCCAATCGCTGGTAAATCACATTCAAGTGAGTCCGTACTGTGCTTTCTTCTATACCCAGTTGCTGCGCAATTTCACGGCTGGTTTTTCCACGGGCCAATTCTGACAATACGCGCAGTTGCCGATCTGATAACAAGTACAAAGGCTGCGGCTCAGCTTCCCTTGCTGATAAGGCTGTAGATGCATGATGACCTGTTGGGGGCGGAGGCAAGGCCAGTGCGTGTAAAGCCGCCTCCATCAATAGGGAGACAGGTTGGGACTTGTGCACATACAAGACGTGGTTAGCTAAACAAACGCTTTCAATTTCGTGGTCATCCACCATGGAAAAAACCATCATGGCCCCGAGGGGACGTGCCTGACAAAACACATGCAAGGTCTCTATCCCTTGTGAATCAGGCAAGTTCAAATCCAACAATACCAACGCCAATTCAGGATGCTGTGCTAACAACGCAAGTCCTTGCGCTTGACTGTTGGCATGCAAACACAAAGCACCTGACAAAATATGTTGCAAGCTGATAGACAACGCGTTGACCATCATCGGGTGGTCTTCAATGATCAAAATACAAGGGGAAGTCATGCGTCACTCTCCTTCAGGTGAGAGTGACAAAAATTCAACGAAACTGCAAGTTAGTTTTTATAAATCTGAATATTTATGCGGCTGTAGATCAATGAGGTTTCATAAGAGAAACCGAACGCAGTTTGACAGCACACAGCAAAGCCAGCAAAGCCACCGGTATGGCCATGACAAACACTTGTTGCAAACCGAAACGCGTACTGAGCGCTGCACCGCCTAAAGCGCCTGTGACACCGGTGAAACCGTAGCCGATGACGGCGTACAAAGCCTGGCCCCTGCCGCGCAATCTTCCGGGGAAATGTTTGGATAACCATCCAATACACACAGTGTGTTGCACCGCAAAAGTAAACACGTGCAGACACTGCGCCAGCAACAATACCGGTAGCAGTGGCGCATAAAACGCGGTCAAGCCCATGCGCAACACCATCAAGCCAGTACACACGCACAGCCATGTCGGCAAGCTCAACCAATGCAGCCACTTACTTTGCGAGAAAAAGCCCATGATCTCCACAATGACTGATACCGCCCACAGTATGCCTATCATGTCTTTGCCGTACCCCAATTCATCCAAATACAGCGAAAAGAATGTGTAAATGGACACATGCGACAACACATGAAAAAACAATGTTGCAAAAAACCACAAGCTCTGCGGTTGACGCAAAACTTGCCAGAAACCGGCTTGCCCTTGAACCTGCACCACCGACTCGCGCTTGTCGGGCAATGTCCAAGTGCTGATGTTGACAGCCAATAAAGTCAACACCGCCCAGTAAGGAAAACCGGACATGCCTTGGGCTTCAAACCACGCGCCAGAGATAAACACCGTGACCAAAAAACCGACCGAGCCCCACAAGCGTATGCGCCCGTAACGGCGCACATCCAAGGTCCCCATGTGGCTGACCAGATGCGCCATGGCGGCTTCACTCATGGGCATCATGGCGCTGGTGTGTATGAACATGCCAAACAACACCGCTGCCAGCCACCAGGGTGACGGGTGAAACAACAATCCAAAGGAACACAACAAAGCCATGCCCGAGCACCAACGCATCAAAGGCACGCGCGCACCGTTACGGTCGCTCAACCAACCCCAGATATATGGCGCGAACACACGCGTGACCGCTTGCATGGACGTAAGCAAACCGATCATCCATAGGCTCAGGCCTAAATGCTTGAGCCACAGCGGCAAGTAAGGATTGAAAAAACCGATATGAGCGAAGTAACTGGCCGACAAAGCGGCGAACGGCACCAGTTGTCGCCGCGTGGCGCGCGGCGCTGTGTCCATGGTCATGGCATTAAGCGCCGCGTTGCGCAGGGATAGGCGACAAAG
>Ga0214919_10011607_pt1 | contig 10972 bp, 13 predicted proteins | sample LL1503_MetaG_FD_177994 | JGI IMG/M metagenome (GOLD analysis project Ga0214919, IMG submission 177994) | Freshwater microbial communities from Lake Lanier, Atlanta, Georgia, United States - LL-1503 | ecosystem: Environmental > Aquatic > Freshwater > Lake | place: USA: Georgia | collected...
TCAATGTGAGTATGACCAAAGATGACAACGGTTCACACAAGAACATCACTGTCACAGCAGCCGATGAGGATGCTGAGGCCCTGGCACAGTTGTTGCGCAGTGCCGGTTTAGGCGGCGATATGTCCAATGGTCATGCTGAGCCTTGCCCTGTCTGCGGTTCAACTGATTGTGGTTGCGATCAAGGCATGGCAGAAGCATATGGTGATACTGATGCCTCACAAAATGAACCCAACTGGCCTACCAACACTGAAACCAGTGACGATGCCATGCAATATTCCGGAGGCTTGAATGGCCCCAAGAGCACTGGTCAAACCACCGTGCCTGTTATTGCTCATCAAGGCGCTCGCACTGGGGTAGATGATGAAGAACTGCGCCGCATGATGGAAATGGCCGGTATCCAACAAGATCTCAAGCCATGGGAACGCACAATGAAAGAAGCGGCAGTTGAAGAAGGTGTTGTTGACAAAGTCAAAGACGCGGTGAAAAAAGGCCTTGAGAAACTGGGTCACGGTTCCGACGAAGACATGCGCAAAGACTTGCAGAAGAAAATGGGTGTGCCACCAACAGGTAAAAAGCCAGAAGATAAAAAGATGGAAGAAAGCCTCATGCAAGAGTTTGCTAACTTTAAAATCTAATATGAAAACGCTACGTGATTATCTTGTGGAAGCAGAAGAACAACAACATCACCCACGAACCGGTGATGTGTTTGCCTTTGAACTGGCGGATGGTACCTTGCTTGAAACCTATGTAATGGATCAAGACGATGTGGGAGATATCTTGTTGGACTCAACTGATCAAATCTACAGTTTATTGGAACAATGGGAACTGTTGGATGATGGCCTTACAGAAGATCAAGACATGGACGAAGCCAAATATCAAGGTCGTGAAGTTCCACTGGGTAAAAAAATGAAGGGAGACGTGAAAAAATTCAAAGTTTATGTGCGTAATCCCAAAACTGGCAACATCAAAAAAGTCAACTTTGGCCACGGAGGTACCAGTGCCAAACGTGCCGGACAAAAGACCATGAGTATCAAACGATCCAACCCTGCCAGACGTAAAAGTTTCAGAGCAAGACACAACTGTGACAATCCTGGACCTCGCACAGGGGCCAGATATTGGTCGTGCAGAAACTGGTAAAAATTATGACAACACCGCAATATCAAACCTATGCAGAAACAATGTCACGCCTGGCAGAACGTCATCCGCCTGCACCCACACCTGCAGAGGTACGTAATCAGCCTGTGATGATACCAGGAGTAATTACACAAACTACAAACCTGTTTCAACCAGTGGCTGTGGCAGATCTCAATAAGGAATCAAAATAATGGCTATTCAAGTTGTCAACGCAGTATCAAACGTGGCCTGGACCACAGACAAGGTAGAAATCGCTACCACAAATGCCAACGTGACTTTTCAAGTTTCAGTTGTGCAGTTGACCTATATACAGGCAAATGGTGTTCCGGCAAATGCTACCATGACCACAGACGTTGGCAATCTATATGCTAATGCTGTTGTGGTTCCTGGTAATACTGTGCAACAATACTATGTTGGCGCAGGCAACTATTTAAACATTGTGACAGGCACTGGCTTTTCAGCCACAGCACTGGGTGCAGCCTCATCAGCCACAGCAGGTTCCAACGGCATCTAACATGAGAGCCCGAGAATTCTTAACCGAGCAACACGACGGAGAAATCAGTAAGCGGCACCGTTATGCCACAGTAGGTCTAAACACGTTTGGCGACGCTGAGCGTATGGATGGCGGCTATACTGCATACAGAGTTATGATGGCCACTGCCATGGCCGACGGCACCAACAAACCCATTGACATTGACGCCAAGAGTTGGCACGGCAAAAGAAAAACAGCACACCCTTACACTCAAGCGGAACAGAACATGTTGAAGCAGGCCTTTAAGGCAGTAGGAGCAAACTGGCAAGATCTAAACCACGGTGACTTACACAGCGATGAACCGCCAGGTGGCAACACCAAAAGTCCCATAGAAGGATTCAAAGGATATCCCAGATGAGAGCCCGAGAGTTTATCACCGAAGAAAAAACTTTGCCACCAGAGCAGGCAGATCCCATGAATCATGTGTTTGTATTGCCCGGTGTGCAATCTAGTGATCCTTATCAAATATATCGACTGGGTGTGGCCATGGCCCGAGCCCGTAGTGATGCTGGCACACAAGATCCCATACCCTACATGCCTGCTTGGAGTGCCAAGGCCGTATTTGGTGAAGAAGCAGTGATTGCCGGATTCAATGCTTCAGTAGAACCAATTATTGATCAAGCACTAAAAATGGCAGGACTATCGGGTGGCAAAATACAAGTCAGCACACCAAATAGCCTTGAGCCTGCTTCTGTAGATACACAAAGTCCTGTTCAGGGATTCCGAGGCTATCCACGTTAACATAAATATTAGCCTATTTAAAGGTTCCTTTATGAACAAAATTCTCGCCTTGTTGATTTTGGCTGTGAGTCTTTCGGCTCAAGCCTGGGACCAACGAGCACCTAACCCTGTACAAGCATGTCAAGTGCATTCACCTTATGGATTTGCCATAGTCAAGCGTCCTGTACAGGCCATATGCCGTGAAGCATATCTTGTGGCATATGACGCACCTGTAAAGATTCCTGCTTATGTGGCATATACACTACTACCACAAAACGCACTAGGATGCTTTCCGCGCACTAATGCATTTGTAGCAGACCAAAGCCTAGGTGGCACAGGTGCCAGACCAGATGACTATGCAGGCACAGGCTACGACAAAGGACATGCCGCTCCTGATGGTGACTTGTCATGGTCAGCACAAGTAGAATATGAATCATTCTTAATGACCAACATGTATCCACAACACGGATCACTTAACCGTGGCATTTGGAAACTGTTAGAAACAGCAGTACGTGGATGGACTGTACAACTAAATCAACCTTTTACAATTTATGTAGGTGCATTGTATGGGGCAGGTGACGAGTCGATCGGCAACGGCGTTGTTGTGCCACATGGCTACTACAAGATTGTGATCAATAACGCAACCAAGCAGGCAGCAGGTTGGGTATTCCCACATACCAAGCCTTATGTTAATCTGGGCAACGACTTGACTATGTTCCGCCGGCCTATTGCAGAAATAGAAAAAGTAGCCAGTGTGGACTATAAGTTTCCTGCAGGTGTTACGGAAGTGCAACCAGGCAAAGAATGGCCAGTTGACTTTGGAGCATTGACTCAAGCCAAGAGAAACAAGTGTGGTCGTAATGCAGAATAACCCATATCCTGTATACCCTGAGGACGACGGCTACGATAGATATCGTAACCCCTACAGTCCAGTGTGATTTTGCTTTTGGGTCGGTGATTTAGCATAACTAATAGACCATGACATCTTATTACGTTTATGCCTATCTTCGCGAAAAAGATCTAACCCCATATTATATTGGCAAAGGTAAAGGCCAGCGTGCCTGGACAAAAAGCATCGGTGAAGTCGGAAAGCCAACTGATTCAAAAAGAATTATTATAGTAGAAAATAATTTAACAGAAATTGGTGCATTTGCTTTAGAACGTAGATATATTCGTTGGTACGGTCGTATAGATTTAGGAACAGGAATTTTACGAAACAAAACTGATGGCGGTGATGGAGCCACTAATCAGATTCCCTGGAACAAAGGCAAACAAGGACCTTCCGCGACATTATCAACAAGATTAAAAATGTCAAAGACTCGCAAAGGTGTAACAAAAACATCAGCAACTAGAGAAAAAATGTCTATTGCACAAAAAGGTCTTGCTAAGTCTGAAGAGCATAAATTAAAACTTAAACAAGCCACATTAGCAGTACCAAAAATTAAATGTGAATGCTGTCATAATTTTATTAATCCAGGCAATTATAAAAGATGGCATGGAGATAAGTGCAAGCAAAAAGAGTTAAGTTATGACTAAATCGTTAGAAGGTGTATTAGTTAAAGCGCCTCACAAACGACAAATGTTCTCTGACGAGCAACTTGATGAATTTTTAAAATGCGCTGATCCAATCACTGGCCCAGGGTATTTTATTGATAATTTCTTTTATATCCAGCATCCTACACAAGGTAAAATGCTTTACCACCCTTTTGAGTATCAAAAGCGGCTCATTGATACCTATCATAACAACCGCTATAGTATTTCAATGATGCCAAGGCAATCAGGTAAATCAACAAGTGCCGCTGGTTATATTTTATGGTTTGCACAATTCATTCCAGATTCTACAATTCTTATTGCGGCACACAAGTACACAGGTGCCCAGGAGATCATGCAACGTATTCGCTTTGCTTATGAATTGTGTCCAGATCATATCCGAGCAGGTGCCACCTCCTACAACAAAGGCTCCATAGACTTTGAAAACGGATCAAGAATAGTATCAGCCACAACAACTGAAACAACTGGTCGTGGTATGAGTATAACACTCTTATATGCTGACGAGTTTGCGTTTGTGCGACCCACTATTGCCACAGAGTTTTGGACCTCCATATCACCTACCTTGGCCACAGGTGGTAAGGCCATTATCACAAGTACTCCCAACTCAGACGAAGATCAGTTTGCCTTGATCTGGAAAGGTGCCAACAAATGTATAGACGAGTTTGGCAACCCAACTGAACTGGGCATGAATGGATTCCGCGCATTTAGAAGTTACTGGCAAGAGCACCCGGATCGTGATGAAGCCTGGGGCGAAAACATGCGGGCCCAACTGGGCGATGATCGTTTTCGCAGAGAGATAAATTGCGAATTTCTGATTGCAGATGAAACACTCATTGCCCCGGCCAAGTTATTGGATCTAGAAAGTCGCGATCCTTGGCATCGAACAGGACATGTGCGTTGGTACGAGGCTATAAAACCAGACAGCATCTACGTAGTGGCCTTGGATCCCAGTTTGGGCACTGGTGGCGACCCTGCGGCCATACAAATCTTTGAAGCCAACACCACACGCCAAGTGGGTGAGTGGACACACAATCGCACACCCATTCCAGAACAGATACGTATCCTAGCAGACATTTGCAAGTACATCAACGAAACTGTGAAAAATGACAAGAACATCTACTACAGCATTGAAAACAACACCATTGGCGAAGCAGGCTTGATCTCTATTGCAGAATTTGGCGAAGAAAACATACAGGGTTACTTTTTATCAGACCCGCACATGAGTAACAGTAACAGACGTATGCGTAAGGGCTTTAATACCACACACAAAAGCAAACTCAGTGCCTGTGCCAAAGTTAAAAATCTAATAGAAACCAACAGAATGACTGTGTCGAGTTCAGCCTTGATAAGTGAACTCAAAACCTTTGTGGCTTCGGGGCTGAGTTTTGCCGCAAAAATTGGCGAAACAGATGACCTTGTGATGAGCATGTTGTTGGCCGTGCGTATGATGCAGGTTTTGCAGAGTTTTTACACAGAACTAGACAGCCAAATGAAGGATCACTCAGACAATGTGATCGAACCCTTCCCGTTTATATCAACTATGTATTGATAAATATAACACTATGGCAGCAAACACACCCGGACAACAACTAAACGATTTATTGGTCACTAGAAATTTTGACCCTGAAGCACTGGATGCACGAACTGGCCGACCACCCTTGAACGACCAAGGTGCTCCAGATCCAGAAGCGGCTGACATGTTTACATTTGACTGGGTAGCCGACTCCGGCAAAAACTACGGCACAGTGGTGTGCTTGCTGGGTGCTGACAACAACTTTGAAGTTTACTTTGGCGACAATCTGGGCCGTGGCATGGAGTTTGACGACAAGGCCGACTGGTACCAATTCCTGGACCAGTTGCGTAACCTTGCCAAGCGCAATCTCTTGCGTTATGACCTGCAGAACTTGCGTAGATTAAAATACACCATGGCCGGAATGGCTGCCATCAAAGAAGGCCTGTTTGAAGGCTACTATGGCAACAAAAAAATAAGTTATGCTGGAGAGCCCACCCAGGCCCGACTCATGATCAAACACAATCGCACCCTGGGCGAGAACGATGCACGTTTCCGCTATGTGGAAAGTTTGTTTATTGAAACAGTGGCAGGCGAAGTGTTTAAAATGCCATTCCGTAAACTGGCCGGTGGTCGTGCCATGTTGGAACATGTGCGCCACGGTGGCACCCCTTATGATGCACGTGGACAACACATTGTGGAAATGGTTGAGCAGATCAATGTACTCAGTCAGTTCCGCAGAGCACATCAAGGACGAGTGTTTGAAGGTGCTGCCGGTGAACTGGTGGCAGAAACAACTGAATATCTCAATCGCCTGCGTCACAATTTAAAAGCCGTCAGTCACGATCGCGGTTACACACAATACTTTGAATCCTGGAGCCCGGCTACAGTGTCAGAATCGGATCTCATAGTGGAAGATTTGCGAAGTCTGTTTGTGGAAACACGTATTGATCCACGCATAGAGCAGGCATTGCCCATGTTGGCAAAGATACAAAAGGAAGCACAAGCCATGAAAGAAGCAGAAATATTTGAATCCTGGGCCAATCGTATCGTAGAAGGTACTTGGGCCTTGCCAGAAACTCCTGAGCAACAAGATGAACTCAAGATGTTGATGAGTCAACCCTTGCCAGTGGGCGCCGATGGCATGAATGCTACAGAACAACTGTATGGTTTGATTGGTGATGACGAGTTGTTTGACATCATTGGCAACATCGCTGAAGAAAATCCCGATGCCAACTGCTGGGAAGATCCACGTGTGCAGGACCGACTGGAAGAACTGGGCGTGTACATGGTCACACCAGCAGAACCAGCGACCGCCACTGCCACACCTCCTGTGGCTGAAGGCAGACCAGAAGACTTGCCGGGTATTGATTACCCACGTCCAGGAGAAGGACCACGTCGACCACCTGCTAGTAATGAACACAATCCCTATCCGTTTAGTCCAGAAGAGGACGATGACTACTTCCGTGAAATCTTCCGCAAGAAGCGTGAAGCCACCAAACAGCAAGGTATGGCAGAAGGTCGTCTAACAAACTTTGATAACTTGTCTGACGCCGAACTAATTCGTCTTGCTCATCGCGGTTATATTAATGGCAATTTAGAATATAATCATGATGGTCACCTAGTCAATAGAGATGAAATAATTCGTTTGTTAAAAGCCACAGATGACGCCGGAGAAGAAAGTTATGATGATTTCATGGAACAAGGCATGGCAGAAGGCGACAACCTGGCCACATTTGAAGAGGCCCAGTGCAACCAAACCCGGGAAGGCGAATACTGCCCAGAACACGGCCTGGCCGAGTGCGGCAACTACGGCATGTACGAATCAGAATTGGCAAGAATAAAATCATTGGCTTTGCTGAAATAATATAAATAAACATATGAAAGAAGTGTGTGTAGCGGCACACACTTCCGTAAGCAACAAGTTAGGCAAAATTCCTTACCGTACTGGTAGGAAACACAGACAAGGCTGTGTATAATAACCTTGTAGGCAACACATTTAAGTAAATCTTAAATTTTTAAATCATATTACATCTTTAGAAAGGCAACATAATATGGCATCACTTAGCGAAATTAGAGCACGTTTACAAGCGGCAGAAAACAAACAAGGCGGAGGAAACTCATTTGGTGGAGACAACTCCATTTATCCTCACTGGAATCTTGAAGAAGGACAATCTTGTACTTTGAGATTTTTGCCAGACGCAAACACAAAAAACACTTTCTTTTGGCAAGAAAGAGCAATGATTCGATTGCCGTTCAATGGTATCAAAGGAGAGATGGAATCCAAACAAGTAATGGTCCAGGTGCCATGTATGGAGATGTATGGAGATGCCTGCCCAATCTTGGCAGAAGTACGCACCTGGTTCAAGGACAAATCACTTGAGGACATGGGTCGTAAGTATTGGAAGAAACGCAGTTACATTTTCCAAGGCTTTGTGCGTGAAAACCCACTGGGTGACGACAAGACTCCAGAGAATCCCATACGCAGATTCATCATTGGTCCACAAATCTTCACAACTATTAAAGGAGCCTTGATGGATCCTGAACTGGAAGAATTGCCAACAGACTATGTACGTGGTCTGGACTTCCGCATCTCAAAAGGTGCCAAGGGCGGTTTTGCTGACTACAATGGATCAAAGCGGGCACGTAAAGAGTCAGCCCTGACCGAGGCAGAACAAGCCGCAGTTGATGCACATGGCCTGTTTGACTTGAGCACATTCTTGCCCAAGAAGCCCACAGACGTTGAGTTGAAAGTTATCAAAGAAATGTTTGAAGCATCAGTTGATGGTCAGCCCTACGACACCGAACGTTGGGGTCAATACTTCCGCCCTGCTGGTGTACAAGCACCTGCTGGTGGGTCTGCTCCTGCAGTCACAGTAGACGGTCACGGTGATGTTCACGAAGCGGCGGCAAAACCAGCACTCAAAGTAGTAACACCTGCACCCGCAAGTGACTTTGACGAGGATGACACACCTGTGGCAACTGCTCCTGTAGCAAAACCTGCTGGTGGTGGGCAAAAGGCCGAAGACATTTTGGCCATGATCCGCGCACGTCAACAGAAATAATGCGAACTGCTCTGGATACAGAGTTGTTTCCAGATCTATGTGAAGTGGTAGCAATGCCACTTCACAACCAGTGGGTTTATCTAATTCAGAAAAACGGAAACAGCAGTTTGAGACTTCAGCAAGCAAGAGATAATCTTGCTGTGTTTACCAATGACGAGATCTCTGTGCTTGACTATGTGGATGTCTACATACGCAACCCCCGAGCCAGATATGTCAGTGGAGTTAACACATACCTGCAACATCTTCAACGCGACTACCCTGAGTTAGATTCTTTCACTGCCTTTTGGTTTGCCAAGCGATACAAATTTTTAAACACACACTACTTGCCGCAGTTGCACTGGTTGGCAAATCTTGCCCGTTACCTACGTAGTGATGCAAAAATACGCATTAGAGATTTCAAAGATTTTAGAAAAATCACAGACTTTCAAGATCGTGCTGAAATAGTTCCTCCCTCAAAAGACTTTGTTGAAATGTTGTTGAACGACAACAACATTGAACTATGGTTGTACCTAGACCAAATACTGCTGGATCTAGCAGGACAAGAGTTTACTTGGACAGAGTTGTTGGATCATTATCAACACAATCATAAAAATATTATAGACCATGTATTGCCCAAGACTTGATCACTTTGTACGATTCAATCCCAATGGCACACTCAGCCGATGTGGTCACATGGTCAATGCTCCTGAGTTTGATACTCTAGAACAAATGGATTCTAGTGAGTGGTTAAGTAATATCAAAAGCAATCCTGATACATGGTCCAAGGAATGTGTGCGATGCCAACAAACAGAACAAATCAACAACACTAGCATAAGACTCAACGCTATCAAATTTGATAAAACACAAACACGCCCGGACTATCTAACTGTGGGCGGTGTACTAGATAATATTTGTAATAGTGCCTGTCAATCTTGCAACCAAAATCTAAGCACCAAGATAGGTAGTTTGGTATCCACGGACTATCCTATGATAGACAATTCAACAGCATTTTGGCAACTGCCACTGGACCGTGTGGTGCATTTAGATATCAATGGTGGTGAACCCAGTGCCAGCAAAAACTATCGTAACATACTTAAAAATATTCCTCCATCAGTGACCAGTGTTAGGATCAATACCAACTGCTCCATGATTATCTCTGAAATACAGCAACTGGTCGAGCGTGGTGTACATGTCACAGTCACAGTGAGTCTGGATGGTATTGGGCGTGTGCATGATTATGTGCGTTGGCCCATCAAGTGGGAAAACTTTGAACGAAATCTTGATATATACAGAAACATGGGACTACAAGAATTAAATACCTGGACCACAGTTAGTGCATTAAACATTGGCGACCTAAAGAATATTTTAGCATATACAAAACAGCAAGGGATCAATCACTCTTGGGCATTGTTAGAACAACCAGATGTACTGAATGTCAAGTACAACAATCATTTTACAAGAAATGCTGATATTCCAGATGAACTAAAGTCTATTGTGGCACAAGATCGAGACAACACAGTTGAACTACAACTATGGACATACGCACAAGATCAATTGCGAGGTATCAAACTTTGGGATTACTACAAATGAAATGTTACGTAGAGTTTCCGTGTGCAGACGTTGAAATTATCGCTAAAAAAATCTATAATTTTTTAGAAACTCAAACAGATTTGATAACCAGTTGTGAATCAGGATGGCATTTTATTGATTGCAAGAGTGTTCTTGCACACATACCCGAATTGGCCAATTTCTTTAAGTTACATAAACTATTACCAAGGCATGCGGCCATAACCATAGTGAATGATAACAACAGCCTCCCGCCGCACATGGATGAGCCACCAGTGACGGCAAAGATAAACTTTCCAGTGGTTAACACTCAAGGATGGGCAAATTGTTGGTACGTTGACAACAAGTTAGTGGCAGAGGTTATAGATTTGTTGCAACCTATGATACTGAATTCACAAATTATGCACAGTGTAGAACAGAGATCTCTAGATGCAACTGCACCTAGAATTATTGCAAGTTTTACATTTTATAACGAACCATTACATTTATTAAAATGAAAATAGCAATTACAGGTGGCACCGCAGGAATAGGGCAAGCATTGGGTAATGAATACGAAGCCCATGGCCACGAGGTATTGAGACTGAGTCGACGTACTGGACACAACATACGAGTGATACCAAAAATAGCCAATTTGATAGAGCCCTGTGATATGTTTATAAACAATGCACAAGCAGGGTACGCACAAACTGAACTGTTGTTTGAAATGGCTCAACGTTGGCAAGGCAGTAAAAAACAAATTGTAGTGATCAGTACCATGATGACACAACTCCCGGTGAGTCCGCTGCCTGGACTAGATATGGATGCCTATCGCATACAAAAAGTTTCCCTTGAAGAAGCAGTCAGACAAATAAATTATCGGAGAACGGGAGTAAATATCACTATAGTGCGCCCAGGCAACATCGCCACAAGTGTTGA
>Ga0214919_10011608_pt1 | contig 10972 bp, 7 predicted proteins | sample LL1503_MetaG_FD_177994 | JGI IMG/M metagenome (GOLD analysis project Ga0214919, IMG submission 177994) | Freshwater microbial communities from Lake Lanier, Atlanta, Georgia, United States - LL-1503 | ecosystem: Environmental > Aquatic > Freshwater > Lake | place: USA: Georgia | collected 2015-03-15
TAAAATTGCTCAAGAACAAGAGGTAACTTTTGAAACTCAGAAGAAAGCTCAAGTTCAACGTCAAACTCTTGAAAAAGAAACTGCTATCGCTGACATGCAGGGTGAGGTTGTAAAAGCTGACCAAGGTGTTCAAATCGCTGAAAGACACGCTGACGCTTCTGTTAAGAAAGCTACGGGTGATGCAAACTCTGTTAAAATTGCGGCTGAAGCTAACGCAGAAGCTACTAAATTGAAAGCAGAAGCAGATGCTACAAGAACATCACTTATCGGAGATGCTGAGGCTGTCGCTATCTTGGCTAAGGGTAAATCTACAGCTGAGGCTTATAGATTGGCTGTTGATGCTATGGGTAAAGAAAACTTTACTACTTACAAAGTAACTGAGGAAATTGGTAGAAACAATGTGAAAATCATGCCAGACTTGTTAATCAATGGTGGTGGACAAAGTGGTAATGGTGCAATTGACGGATTGTTAGGGGTTCAAATCCTTAATATGATGGGGGATAAGTTCAAAACTAATCCAGTTGTAACAACTGATGTTCCTGTTGAAGAAGTAAAATCAGATAAAAAGAAATAATATTTCTTAACTGATTTCAAAACCCTCTGATTAATTTCAGAGGGTTTTTTTTATTTAAAAACTTTCCTTATATTTGTATTATGTATAGTAAAATCTACGACTTCTGTAAAGTTAGAAACCTTGGTGGTACTTACTCAAATAGTAATGAACCTACACCAAGAGTTCAATTTCTTATGCAACTTTTAGAATCTGAAGGTATTGACTATGAGTTAGATACTTATCAATCAAGAGGTAATACTTGTTTCAATCTTATCTTAAAAGGCGACTCTGATAGAATGGTAGTTGCTCATCACGATATTGTAAATCCAAACATTGATAATGCTAATGATAATTCAGCATCAGTTATCAATGCGATTATGATTAAGAAATTAATGCCTCATATAAATGTTGTTCTTTTAGATGGTGAAGAATGTGGTGGATTAGGTTCTCAAAGAGTTTCGGATCAAATAAACGATGGTTACTTCGGTACTATTGATTGGGTTCTTAACTTAGAATTGACTGGTAAAGGTGGTAAATACTTTTTCATTGGTAATTACCCAGGTAAACTATCCGATCATATTAAATCAATCTTTGATTGTCCTATTACAAATACTCCATATAACGATTCTGTGACATTTAGAAAGAATGGTATAGATTCTGTTGTAATTAATCCAATACCACCTCTAAACGAAGGTAAGACATCTTCAGTTAAGTGGAATGATGATATCTATTTGGATTTCTCTATGTTATACAACTGTCACTCCTCTAAAGATACAATAGACACAATCGACATTCTTGATATGAGAGAATTTGTTGAAGATGTTGTGGTAAGGATACTTTCATAAGTTTGGAATATAATCAGGATCAATTATATCCTCATATATCTGCAATTCTTCTAGTCTAAACATTAGTTTTGATAAATCATTCATTTTATCAAACTTACTCCAATTTCTATTTCTACGAGCATTTAATATCTGTTCAGTTGATAATTGTTCACATATTTTTATTAAATTATAGTTTAATATATCTTTATTCATATTTTATATATCTTAAAATTTTATATATACTAATATAAAAATTGGAAATATTAATGAAAAATCTAAAAACATTTGAAGCTTATAGTTCTTATAGAGCACCTAAAGAAATTGCTTTCTTAAAAGAACCTGTTGAAATTAGAATTGATGTTACAAAAGTTGTACATGCTTCTGATAGACAAATTAGACACGGTATAGATGATTCTAAAATTACTGATGATGATATTATTGATACAGTTGAATTATCAATTGAGGAATTAACAATTGCTTTGATGCAGGATAAGTTTGATATTTATCAAAATGAGGATAATTATCCAACTAAAGGTGTTAAAGCCGGTGAACCAAATAGATTTGTAATTAAAAATAAAACAAATAACCTAAACCTTGTTTGTTCATTAGCACCAGGTGATAATGAATTTACATTAACCGTTATTACGGTAATGACTAAACCAGACTTTAGAGCTTATAGTGGTCAATATGTACTTGAAGTGCAATCATAAAAAATATTTAAAATAAAAAAACCTCAGATTTCTCTGAGGTTTTTTTTGTTAGAATAATAATCTTAACCAATCGTTAAGAAGATTTTTCTACTCATTCGGTCTACTGACAGAACTTTCACTTTGATATCTTGTCCAGGTCCGAACTTTTTACCAAGTTTCTCCATTTCAGAAGTATGAATAAGTCCAACAGTTTCATCATCAAGGTTTACTAAAGTACCAAAAGCTTTGGTGTCTTTAACGGTTCCTTCAATGATTTGACCATTTTTGATATTATCCCAAAGAGTCTCTCTCAAGATTTGAGTAAGGATGATTTTATCCTTAATCACTTCTTTGATATAGAAATCGATTTCAAAACCTGGTTTGATTTGAATCAATTTCTCTTGCCACTCAGGGTTAACATTAGCTTTGTGAATCATTCCTGTAAGACATTCATTGAATTCAACAAAGACACCAAATGGAGTTGTTCCTGTTACGTGTCCTTTATAAACCTCTCCGTAGTTAAGTTCTTTAACTGCTTCAGGAATCAAAGTTTGAAGATATTTACGTCTACTAACGATGTAAGTTCCTTCTTGTTGAGAGTAAGATTCAATCATAACATTGAATGTTTGTCCAACAATAGAATTTTGGTCGTATAGTTTGTTAATACCAGCCAACGTGTTTGGCATAAACCCTGGTAAAGTAACACCACCGTGTGATAACTCAACATCATAACCCGCTGGGTTAAGACTTTTCACTAACACCATAACTGGTTTACCTTGTTCAAGTGATTTAAGATTAGCGTGTGCTCTAGACTCATAAAGAGAAGATACACTACCTTTAATCATAAAGTTGTCATTATTTACATCAGTGATTAAAACATCTACCAATTCACCAATAGTTGATGATTTAAGATATTTAGACTCACTTAGTTTATCATCAATTCTAATATCGTCTTTGTAGCCTTTTACGCTAAAAATATACTGGTCAGCTACTTTACCTGTATACTCTGCCGAGATTACTTGTCCTTTTTCAGGTACAAATACCATATCAAGATTATAGAGTCTCTCTAATTCTTGATGCTCTTTTGATTTGTTGTTTCTGCCTTTTTTAGCAGAGAAGTTGTCGTCATCAAATAGATACGCCAATTCTTCGTTTCCGATTGTTTGTGTCATTTTCATAATTTTTAAGATGTTAAGTAATATAGTATTAAAGTGTTAAAAGGTTTAGGTATTTAGAAATTATTTTAGTTTCTTTTTATACCATTTCTATCCATATAGTCACGAATTCTTGCAGCATCTTCATACTTCTCACCTTTAATACAGGTATCAAGTTTTTCGTTAAGTTCTTTTGTTATTTGTTCAATTCCCTTTTCCTTAGAAAGGCTTTTTATATCATCAGTAAATGAGTTATAAAAGTTTTCCATTTGTGATATATCAACAAAGTAAACAGGTACTGGAGCGGGTAGAAACTTTTGTTCAGTTTTTTCCTCATCAGATATTTCTTTAAGCTTATCGCTGTTTTTGATTTTTTTAATAAAATCATCTGTTAGTGCTGAATTCTCAACAAGATATTTAGCTAAGTGATAAGGTCTATTCTTAAACATCTTAAGTAATAAGACCAAGTTTCTATATATTTCCTCGTTTTCCATTTCTTATTCTATGTTTATTAGACCTTATTGTTTATATTTTTTCAAATAAAATATTAAAATAATATTCAAATGTATAATCTTTAGAGCTTTTATCCTGGTTGAAAATAATTTTCAATTTTGAATCATCGAAAGCTAAATCTTTTTGATATTTTGAAAATTTATTCTCAGGTTTATATGCTAATTGACTCCAAGTGTTTTTATATCTTAGAACATTTTGATTTCTTAGATCTTTGAAATGGATATAAAGATCTAAACTCTTAAATTTATATCTATTTATTACATTTTCATTAATATATTCTTTTATTGAGGAATCCACATCATATGTTTTGGTCATTTGTGTTTTCATACCTTCAAATGTTCTATACCTTTTAAGTGTAGCGAATAAAAAATCAGATAAAATATTTTTCAATTCAATGTTTAATATCCAGGTTGTATTATTATCCTTTTGATAACTTGATTGTGTTTCATCTAAAATCAATGTGTGATTATTTTCTTTATCTTTAGAAGATGAGTATACGATTGAATCCAATGATGATTCAACTGATAAGTCAGTTTGTTCTCCATTACTTCTTTGATAGTATATTATACTTTGTGATTCAACATAGATAGTATCTTCAATTTCTAGCATTTTTGACCCAAAGAAATTACTTTCTTCCACCATATTAAAAGTGCCATAAGTTTTATTTTTTCTATACTCAGGTGATATGTAGGTTCTTCTCATTTTTATTCTCTAGACAAATTTTGATTTGTATCTCTTTGACCAATTGTATTATTCAAAGAGTTTCCAATAGGTGGAAGTGAAATTATTGGTCTCACATTTTCATTAACTTCCGTTGTGTAATGATATTCTATATCCCAAGTTGATTTAAATACAAAGAAATCTACTACTGTATATCCAAACTCATCTAACATAGGATACATAGACTTATGGTCTCTTTCATTTCTAAGTTTTAAAAGTGAACCTAACTTATTTACTTTTCTTATCTTCTTCTCTTTAACAATTCCGAATTCAGTTAAAGATTCATCGAATCTATAATTACCAACAGATGAGGTAAAGAAGTTTTTAGAAAATAATTCTATATCATAGAATAGAGGCATATAAAAACCACTATATCTATAAATAACATCTTCTGTTATATTTTTACCACCATGATAAATTTTACTAACCACTGGAGTTTCTCTATTAGAAACTATCTCAGATGCTGGTGGTATTTGATTATAGTAATTTAAATTACTTAAATCCACATCTATTGATTTTAAAACTTTAGTTGGTTTTAGAGATTTTGGTAAATCAATAGGATTAACATGTAATGATTTATGTTTCATAAAAACTTCATCAGGTGTTTCACAAGTTATAAAATATGGTAACTTTTCTAAATCTTTATAATTATACTTATTAATCTTACCATCTTCATCGATGATGATGTAATTTAAATAATCAGTAAATTCATATCTATTAGATATATCATTTACACATTTGATAAAATTAAAAGCCGTTAACTTTTTATTCAATTCATTGTAAAGAAAATCTCTATCTTTATTAGATAAACCAATTGTTGTATTATCCGATATATTTATATTTATAAGAATATTCTTCCATTTTTTATTAATGTATATGTTTATACCACATTCTAATGTAGATCTTGATGTATTACTATTAAGTAAATAATAAGAGTCATTAATCTCTAAAATAGGATTATTAGTTGTATCATAAACAATATTTGTATCAGGTGTTAAACTATAAACTCTTTCCCAGTCAGTTGAAGTTCCTGGTTCTGTTCCTGTTTCTGCTCCGTATGGTACATTTCCATTTGCTGTTGTTTTATACACAACATCTTCATGTACAACATAAGTAGCTCCAGAATTTGTTGGATAGTAAATACTAGGGTTCCATAATAATATTGGTTCCCACATTTTATTATTTGATTGAGTAGCTGTCCAATAATAAATATATTTTTTTTGATCTATAAATGGTGTTTTATAATCTGGTCTGTGATGATTACTAGATGTCATAGACATAAAATATTGACCATTAAATAAAACTGTTTGATTATAAGAATAGCCAATACCATCTGATGTTACTGGATTCCAAAAATTATCACTTCCTCCTGTGTATTTATAATAATCACCATTATTATAAACAATACCAGTTGATGTTGCTGAATAGTCAACAGCATCTGATGGGTAATTAAGAGTCGGAGACCAAAATATTCCAGTATTAACTGCTAAGTTATATGGTACCCAAGTTGTTGGTTGATTATAAGGAGCTGACTTAACTTTTTTCATATTAGAATACTCCTTGTTAGGTTTAAGTACTACATTATTAACTATTGTTGATCTATAAATAATATCATCCATTACAACAAGATCTCCTAAATGATATGATTTGTCCATTTTCCAATCATCAAATATTGTCCAGTTCATTGTATTAACAGATGATGTTATACCACCGGTATCACTAACAGATAACTCATTATCAGTTAATATAATAGAAAATTTATACCCATCGAAAGTATTTGATGTTTTTAGATTGAAGGTATCTACTTTCCCAGTTTCATCCTTTTTAATTGAAGTACCATCAATATCATATGCTATAAATTTAATACCTCTAAATAAAGTTATATTTGGTATTGAAGAATCTCCTTTATTAAATAAAGAATACTTTTTAACATTTTTAGCTATTTCTCCTGAATCAAAAAATGACTTTCTCTCAAAGAAGTATGTGAAATAATCAAAGCTATAAGTAGCCGATACGGTACCGGATGAATATGTTCCTAAATTCAAGTATTTATCTAACTCAAACTCATAGTTTTGATTTAGTGATTTATCTGAATTGAAATCTTCAACATGTAAAGTATGATGCAAATAAGAGTAAGTAGATGAATTTATTGTATAAAAATAATCTAAGTTTCTTTCTATTCGTTTAGGATCTGGATCAAATGGATTAACTGTTCTATTATAATCTTCAAATACTAAAGAGTTATTTAAAACATATGGATAATCATTTGCACTTAATGAGTTTTGATATCCCCATCTGCAGTAAACTGGATTCTTTCTCCATATATGTGATAAATCACCATTATCAATTTTAAATGTTTCATAGTTTGCTGTGTATTCAGATGAAACAGGAACATTAACAACCTCTTCTTTGAAGTAGAAATCATCATAGTCTTTTGGGTTACTATTACTTAATAGATTTATAAGATACATCTTAGTTTCATCTGTATCTGTTAAATCAGATTTCTTCTCATATTCATATTTAGAATATTCAGTATCAACTATTCTATCATCAAAATCTTTAATATCGGTGAATTTTAACTTGTAGATATTAAATTTCTTAGGTTGATTGTCTTTATCAACAATAAAGTTTACCTTACTTGTATAATTTGAGTCTGGTTGATTTATCCAATATGTATAGTCATTTTCATTAAAGTCAAAAGAATAATCTGAGAATACTTTTATACTACCATCAGTATCTTTAATAAGATTGTGATAAACACCATCTATTTCAATAATCCAAACATCCGCACTTTCCCAATCTTCTATTTTAAAATTAGTTATATCGTAATTTATTAACTTTTTATTTTCATCTATTAAACCTGTATTTTTATTTATCAAAGATTCTTTACCTGATAAATCTGTGTCAGATATTATTTTATATTTAGTTAATTGTTCTTGCTTGAACTCTTGTTTAAATACTTTACCACTTTTACTAGATAGTAATTTTGTTTTACCACCTACTATAACCTTTTCAACTTTATAATACTCACCAAGATATTCAATATAATAAACTTTATGATCGAAAAAACCTTCCATAAATGGATCACCACTATTGGAATATAGGAAATTACCAGATTGTATAACAACATCTGATTTTAAAAATGGAGTTATATATGGAGAGATAGTTTTTACTTTAATCATATCCTCTAAATAAAATCCATAATATCTATTAATAGACCACTTTCTTAGTCTATCACTTGTTGCTGGTGTATCATCAAATAAAAATGATAGATTGAGTATATTTGGGAAAACAACCTTGTGATTTTTATACCCATCAAAAATGAATTTTTCAAACTCAAATATTTCTTTTTCTTCTTCGTAGTAAGTATTTAGAAAATTTGACTTACTTGTATATCCACCAGTTTCATAATCTATACCATTCCACTTTGTGAATTCTAGATTCTCAAAACTCAATTCCAATGGTGTTAGTGGGAAAAATGTATTATTTTTAAAGTTTATATCTAACCATTCTCCAAAATTAGTAGATTTTGATAGATCAAACATTTTAACTGTTTTAAATTTTGTAAATATTTGATTTCTAATATTTGACTTATTTATTTTCTCAATTCCAGGTCCATCAACTCTAAATATTATAAACTTTTTAGGCATATTTCCTGGTGAAATATAAAGAGGTGCAAAATATTCAAACTCTTCTTCATAGTTTTTATTATTAATTATATTTCTTGCTCCATATTGATATAACTCATCATATTGATTTGCGTAATTATTACTCATTGTGTCAATATCATTATCATATTTTATATAATATGATGTTTCTGTAGGTAGATTCCCAAAAAAGTAAGTAACTAATTCATCATAATAGTTGTCTTTAATAAAAGACACTTTCTTATATTTTGTAGCACTCAGTTCTTCCTTAGATTCAATACTATCTAATGCTAGACTATATTTACTGTCTATCATTATTTTAATATTTGTTGTTAAACCTACATTAGTTCTTAATAAAGCAAAACTCTTCACTATTTAAAAATTATTTTATTGAAGTATTAATTGATTGAGTTACCTTCTTAACAATTACTTTACTTCTATTTATGTTGAATTTTATTGTAAAAACAAAAGGTCTGTTTTCAGATTCATTCTCTAAGAAGAACTTAATCTTTTTAACATGTTTAACCGTGTTTTTAGCTAGATTCAAGTTAATGTATTTATAGTTTAGACCAGCTTGATTATTATCCAATGAATTCATTTTGAAATAAATATTCAAAGGTATAATAGTTGAGTTGGCATCACCTGCATTAATAGTTTTAACTTTACTTGTGTTAGTCTCAACTACTGATTCTAGATTTTGAACAACTGGATGTATTGTTGTTAATAATTTAGTTGTTGATGATACTGATACACTATTATCTATCCATTTTGATGGATCTAAAAGTGACTTGTTATTTCCTAAAAATGATAATAATGTAGTCTCATTATATCCAACATTATATTCATTGTTTCCTAATACATTTGTGATAGAGTTAGATAAACTTGTGCTAAATAGGTTTCCTATGTTTTCTGTAATTTTATTTACATTGTTATCTAAAACAGATTCATAGTTTACAGTCCATATAAATTGGTTATTCATTTGAGTTCTTGTTTGACCAGTTGTTTCTGATGTTAATAACTCGTCTTGATCATTTACCCAGAATGTCTGAGGTGCTGATGAATTATATACATCTGCATTTTGTAAATAAGTTCTATTTGATAACAATCCTAATGCTGAACTAGTAGATTTATTTCTTAGTTTAACAACAAAATCTTTTATTACATAGATATTATTTGCATAAACTCTACCACTAGGAACTCCAGTTCCAGTATATGTATCTAAATAATCCTCACATTCTATATTAAATGTAGTTTCACTTCCATTTGCTAAAACAAATTCTTGATTATTTCTAAGAATGATAACCTCAAGTTCTCCTTTAGCTCTTGATATTTTCTCTTCAAGTGATGTTATTCTTTCTTGTAAAGATTTCATATACGAATAAAGATCTAATGATACACCATTTTCATCTTTGAAACCTGAAAGTATTTTATTACTTTCATGATGAAATGTTAAATTATTAACAACTATAGTATCAGATAAATGTTCATCCAATCCTTTAGCAGATAATTCTTGATTCATTTTAATTTTTAAATCCTCAGAAGTTGCTTCCTTTAATATGAAATCATTTTCATTAATAACATTATTAAGATTATCTGGGAACTCAATAGTTAATATCTCAGACCAATCAGATTCTGTAGGAGATTCTGGCCAACCCACCTCTGAAATAGATTTCATTCTCATTTCAACCTTTTCATTTGATTGAATAGAAATATCTATTTGATTGATATTTGGAGTATCAGCACTTTCCACATCTTCAATTACCCAAGTGTATTCACCAGTTCCAGGATTAAATGTTCTTTTTCTAGCATCAGTTTTAAATTCTGTCCAATTTGAAAAAGCCGCTTTTGTTTGAGTGTTATCAACACTGAATGTTTCTACAGTTGGTTCAGTACCATCTTTACTAACATATCTATATTGTACTCTAAATTGAACAATTTCTTGTGGTCTAGTTCCTCTAGTCACAATTGCAGCTGGCATTGTCCAAAATCCTCTAACTCTAAATTTAGGTTCTACTTTTATAGTAGGACTTTTAGATAGGGTTATAATTTCTTGAGCTACCGTTGATAATAACTTAGATTTACTATCTTTTTTTCTAACTAGTTCTTCCATTTCCATCTCAGCTTGTTTCTTAAGAGATTCTGTTTTGTGTTTGGTGAACTTAGATTTTTTATTTTTATCTATTAAAGCTTCTTGTATTTGTTGAACTTCAGACTTTAATGTAAGTTGTAAATTATGTTTTTGTTTAATTGTATTAGAATCTGGTGTATCTGTTAAATGTTTATTAACTTGAACAACCTTGAAGTTTGTAGCATTTAATGTTGGTGCTACTGGAGTTCCCGCTAATTTATTTGGTGTTTTCTTAGCAACTAAATCGTGTAAAACCTCACCATAATCATAAACATAATCAATATAGAATTGTTCCATTGTTAATCCGTTTTCAGATGTTGTTGATTCTAATCTTAAATCATTTGACCAAAATCCAGTACCTAAACTCCAATTTCTAGCAAGTAGATTATTCTCAGCATTTAGAGCTTTTATAAAAACCACATCTCTCTCATCATATCCAACAGATATGTTAACCTTTTGTGTATAGATAACAGGAGAATACATTTTTAATGTTGATATGCCAACTGGTATAGGTTCAATACCTTCTAATCTTTCTAATCTTACTCTTGGATTAGATTCTGATGTTGAAATTTCTATTACTTTATATTTAGTAGATGTTCTTTCCGAATTCACCATTAACTCACTACCAATTGATAACTGTTGTGAGCTATTAGTTGATCTAATAAGGTAGTTCAATTTATCTAAAACATACCAAAGTTTTCTATTTAATCTATCTTCTTGTATTCTTAAAACACTGAACTCCCC
>Ga0214919_10011610_pt1 | contig 10971 bp, 10 predicted proteins | sample LL1503_MetaG_FD_177994 | JGI IMG/M metagenome (GOLD analysis project Ga0214919, IMG submission 177994) | Freshwater microbial communities from Lake Lanier, Atlanta, Georgia, United States - LL-1503 | ecosystem: Environmental > Aquatic > Freshwater > Lake | place: USA: Georgia | collected...
GTTATAAAGATTAAGATTCATGGTCTTGTTGCTGCGTTAGTGCTGGTTGTTGTTGTTGTAATGCCGTCGGTATAATATCTAATAAATACCTTTTTGTAATAGGTTGATTTTGATTTTGATTTGAGGTATTGAAATAATTGTCGAAAGAACATATTATATGTTGTTGTGTTACTTTGTTTGTCATTACACCTTTTCTCATTTCAAACGCCCATTTTACAGGGCAAAAAAATAAGAAAAAATGTAAAATCAATAGTAGGAATTTCACCTACGATGGTCTTACTTTTTCCTGTTCTTCTTTTATAGTGGAACAGGTGAAAGACGAAATATGAGAATGAAATGCCGTTGGACGAGTTTGGTTATTTATCCAACAAGTAGTCAAATTCATTATATTTACCGCAGAATTCGCATCTCGCGTTCTAAATACGTTTTGTTTGTTTAGGCAACTCACGCAATTAGAACACACGAAAAGACGATATACCTCCTTATTCTTTTTATCTCTGTAATGTTTCATTTCATTATAACAATCACAACATTTCTTACTTGTGTTGAATTCATTGATTGTAATAGTGTCGTATCTTTTGTGGATTTGTTTCCTTAATCCCTTATTCATAGTCGGCATAAAATGTTTCATTTGTGTATCCCTACTCCAATTTCCATAACCAATTAGGATATTTGAACCAAATGTTTCTTGGATTTTATTCAGGAATATATCTATTGATTTCTTACCATAACTATATTGTCTAAATTTCATTTTTCTCCATGTTTCTTTTCTGTAAAATTCAGTTGTTACTTTATTAAGTTTATCCTTTTCCACCAAATATGTTTTGAACTTGATATAATCAACCGATTTGCTATTTTGAAACGATAAATGAGTTTCTTTTTCAATAATTTTATTTCGTTTCTTTTCTTGTAATAATATTCGCTGATTTCTTTTTCCATAACTTTCTATCTTGCGTTGTGATGCGGTATATTGTAATTTCTTACCATTCTTATCCATCATATACACTAATGAATGCTTACCAGGGTCACAACCAACAATATTTCTATCATTTATTGTATCTAATTGTTCTTTTGATAAATCTTCAATACCATAAAAGTCTTGTTCTGGAATGCTGGGAACTCTCGCACCCCATTTCTTATCTTTCAAATCTTTTCTAATAAACAATAAACAACAAGATACTCCGTCAGTTTGTATTTGATGATGGAACTGATAATGTTGGTTTCTAAAAATCGTGTGATTCAAATTCAAAAAGGCATTCCAAATATCGTGTTGGTTTTCTTTGAGGTTTTTATGTAATTCACCCTTTTTTATTCCATCTGCTTTATTTGCTTTATTTGCTGGACAAAATAAACTAATCAAACTTGCTGTATCTAAAATAATATGCTTTGGAATGATATTGTTTCGTAGTGGTAAGGGTTGAAATAATTTACTTTCTTGTTTTTCCAACACTTCATTCATATACAACATTGCTTTCAAATATTCAAATGGTCTAACTTTCACATCATAATAAACAGACTTTGTAATGTTGGGTGGTAAAATGTTAGATAAATGAGTTGTTTTCCATTCATTGAATATTTCATCTGTTTCATTATTCAAAGTCATCAAATGATGTTTCAACTTGAATAAAATGGATTTATCTTCGGTTATATGTGATGTTGTTTTGTTAATAAATCTCAAAAAATGCTGAACGAAATGTTCTTGTGCGTTGTTGGATAATGAAGTATGAATTTGCGTTGCTAAATAAGGTAATAAAAAAGTAGTGTTTTTCAAATTGGTTTTCTCGTGATTTACTGCTGGCTGATATTCTTCAATGTAAAATCTTTCCAACTTATCAAGTAGTTCTGTATTTTTACATTTCACGCCTTGGTTGCTTCGTGTTCCTAATGATTTGATACAATACAAAATAAAAGTGTTATCAATTTCAGGCAAAGCAATTTTATTAGAATAACAATTCAGCACATACAAGCGAATAAACTGATAAGAATGTATCATTAAATCATTCATTTCAAACACAAGATTGTTTATTACAGGTTGGACTAAATCACGATTGAGTAAAACAGATTTGAGTGGTATTTTGAGAGTTTTGTATGCGGATTTATCGTTATTCCTAAACTCTTTGAATTCGTCCTTCAACTTCTTCTTTTTCACCATCCTATATTATACATAAAGATTATATTTTTATATAGTTATTACAAATAATTATATAAATTCCTAAATGTTTTCATTTTCGTTTTTTTCTTCAAGTTTCTTTAATTTTTCCTTTTTATTTAAGTATGCTCGTCGTGCGTATTCCTTCTTTTTTTCAGTTGATAAATTAGCAGAATAATTAGTTTTTTCTTTATATTCCTTAACCCGTTGCTTATGTTCGTCTTTATTATTTTCATAATATACTTTTCTACTTGCTGGTGCTGTGTATTTTTTGAGATGCTCTTTGGTTTGAATTAATTCATCTTGTAATTTTTTATTTTCTTCCTCTGTAATTTTTAATTTGTGTATTAGTTCACGAACATTCATAGTTAGTATAGTATGATAAATATTTTTTATGTAATTTATTATAATATTTAATTCGTATTTTTGTGCGAACTTAAATCTTCAAAGGTGTATATATATCGTCTATTAGAATATTTTTATATTGATTGTTTTGATATTTGTTTTGATTGTTTTAGTTTCTTGATACTGCTGCTGGTGCTAGTGGTGGGGTTAGTGCTGCTACTGCTGCTAGTGGTGCCGGGTCGATTGGAACAAATAACCTTTCTTCCTCTTCATCATCTGATAATGTTGGTGCGGCGTTGCTGCGTTTTACTGGTGCTAATGCTAATGCTGCTGCCGGTGTTCCACTGACCATACGCATCACAGCTTCTTGTCTCGATGATGTATTTGAACGGCTTAATTGTGGTGTTTTTGGAACTTGTCGTAGAACATCTTCGTCTTCATCTTCATCTTCTAGATCGTGGTTGTTGCTGCTTTGGTCGAAACACGGGTTCATCGCGTTTTGTCTGCGAATTGATGGTGGTTGTCTCAAGTCGTAGTCGTCGTCGTCCTCTGGCGCAGACACGTTGTAAGACAATTGCTGTCCTTGCGAATTTTGACGTGCTGCGCTATACATCTCGCCGTTATATTGGCTCAATGACTTGAACGCTACGTATAAGTCTGCGCACAATGTCTGATGAAACTCGTCGTCTATATTGTTTGTCTTCATATATGCTTGAATATATTTGAGAAATTCCCTGAGTTTTCTTTTCATGAGTTGCTTTTGTCCGGATTTGATTTTTGAATCTAGTTGTTGATGTAGAGACGTTGTTTCGAACAACAATTCCATCACTCGTTGTCTTAACATATACTTGGTCAAATTGATGGGGACTCTCTCTCGGGTTGTGCCGTCGATTAGTTCTGGGACTCGGTCTACTTGCTCTTGATATTGTTGCTGTTGTTCTTGTTCTTGTTGTTCTTGTTGTTCTGTTGGTGCTGTAATTGTGGCTGTAATTGTGGCTGTAATTGTGGCTGTAATTTCGTCGGGACTCGTGGTTCTCACATGATATGTTTTCTTTGCGTCCGAGTTGAGTGAGGCGATTTCCAGAGCTGGTTGCCATGTATTGGTTCTGTAATCGTATATTTCACCATTCTGGATTTCTATGCGGACTTGACGTAGTGCGGCGTTTAGAATGCCATGTAGAACTTCGCCGAATACTAGTCCTGCGTTTTCCACCTTGTCGACGACAAAGTAGCTGCCGCCACTATTATTGCCTGCTGATGCTAGATCTCTCAATAGACTTGCGTCGTGGTCTACGCCGAACCCTATGAAAATGTTGCTGGTAGTAGTGTCCAGCAATGCCTTTAGAACTTGGGGGTTTTTTTCTCCTGCGGTGACTTGGCCGTCGGTCATGAAAATCATCGTCTTATGTTGCTGCTGCTGCTTTTGCTCTTGCTCTTGCTTGTTGGCTTGCGCGTTTTTCAGGGCGATTTCGATGTTGGTGCTACTTCTTGGTCTTAATTTCGATTCTAATGTTTTGTGGAGTTGCTCGATATTATCCTCTGTTACTTTTGTAGGTGCGATTATTTTCTCAATTTTATCGTCGAACCCATCTACTGAAATGGTGATATTCGATTCGGGTGTTGCGGCAATGACACTCAGGATATTTTTTGTGGTATGCTTCACGTGGTGCATTTTTGTTCGACCATCTGCGCAGACATCGTCCATGGAGCCGGAGATGTCTAGCTGTAGATCGACTGATTGGGCTGAGGTTAATGTCGGTGTGCTTGATATTTCTATTTCCATAATGCCGAAATGCTGTTGTTGTTGTTGCTGCTGTTCTTCTTCTTGGGGAAAGAGTTCAAATTTATTCGGTGTTGTTATTGCTTCGATCTCGTCTGAGACGGCTATTGCGACTGAATCGTTTCTTGGTGTCAGTGGTGTCAGTGGTGTTGCCGTATGTATCAAAATGAAAGCATTTTTTATAATATTTTCTCGCATGAGATTTATTAATGGTGGGCTATTGATAATTGATTGAGTAGATTGAATTGATTGAGTAGATTGCGATGACATTTCTTTATAAGAGTGGTTGCTATGAGCTGCCATTATTAAATCGCTTTAATTTCATTTCAATTTTTTTTTAAACTAACGAAGAATTCAATCCGCCAAAGGGGCGGATTTAAATATTCAAGGGTGTAAATAGAAAAAATGTTTTTGTTTTTGTTGTTTTTGTTGTTTTGTATAAAAAAAGACTTAAACCCTGAATAATTATATTATATAATTATGGAGAAGGAGGCGACTACTGCTACTGCTAATGCTAATGCTGCTGCTGATCCAGAGGTAAAGTTGGTTGATGTTCCTATCACTAATGAGAATGTTGCTTTGAACGTTATGATTAGTTTTTTAAATTTGGCTCATCGAAGAGGTGTGTTTTCTATTGATGAATCGGCGAAGATTTGGGAATGCGTTAAGAAGTTTCACAAGGGATAGGAATTAGGGGATAGAGATTAGGGGATAGAGATTAGGATAAATTGATATAAATAAATTTTATTATATCAATTTAAAAATAATATGGAAATAGAAGAAAAAATACAAAAATACGTTAGACCAAAATGTCAACATGGACGTACAAAAACATATTGTTTTGAATGTGGGGGTGGGTCTTTATGTGAACATAGAAATAGAAAATCACTATGTAAATATTGCAAAGGTGGTTCGATTTGCGAACATGATAAAGAAAAAACACGTTGTGTCGAATGCCATGGGGGATCTATATGCGTTCATAATAAAAGAAAATCATGTTGTGTCGAATGTGGTGGTGGTTCTATATGCATTCATGAAAAACAAAAAAGAAATTGTAGAATATGTAATGAATCGTATTTTTGTGAACATGGAAAACAAAAGCCATCATGTAAAACTTGTGGAGGTTCTGCTCTGTGTAAATCATCTTGGTGTCACACTAGAAAAATAAAAAGGTATAATGATTATTGCTTACCATGTTGTATTCAATTTTGTCCTGATATAAAAGTATCTAGAAATTATAAAACAAAAGAAACTGATATTAGCAATAGAATAGATTTATCTTTTCCTAATTTTACTTGGGTAAATGATAAAAGAATACATGATGGTTGTTCTCTTCGCCGCCCGGATAAATTATTAGATATGGGAACGCACATAATTATCATTGAAGTTGATGAAAATAAACATACTGATTACGATACCAGTTGTGAAAATAAAAGATTGATGGAAATATCGCGAGATTTAGGACATAGACCTATTGTGTTTATTCGTTTTAATCCAGATAATTATATTGACCAATGCGGTAATGCTATAAAGTCGTGCTGGAAAATAAATAAATTAGGTGTAATGTGTGTTATGAAAAATAAACAAAAAGAATGGGAAGAACGTGTTGAAATTTTGAATAATAAAATTCAATATTGGATAGATAATCTCAGTGAAAAAACTATAGAAATTGTGGAGTTATTTTATTGACTCTTTTATAAGTATTTGATATTTTTATTTGATTGATAAAAATATAAAATTGTTATACGCTTCCGCCAGGTTTCGATCCTGGGACCTCTGAATTAACAGTTCAGCGCTCTACCAACTGAGCTACAAAAGCATGGAGGTCTCACCGAGACTCGAACTCGGATCACTAGATTCAAAGTCTAGGGTACTAACCCTTATACTATAAGACCATTTTTTATTTTTGTCTTGTCTTTGTCTTCTCTTTATTTTTGTCTTCTCTTTATCTTCTCTGCTACTCTACTTACCTACTATTTATACATCGCTCTATTATACACTATCTATACACCTTTTCGCAAGGTAATATTGGCTTTTAACTCATTTATGCTGTAATGGAACCTATATAATATCTTTTTACACCTTTGGTCATTTACACCTTTTTTCATTTCAAACGCCGACTTTGTCGGCAGTTTAATTGTCCAAAGGTGTACAATATTATTTTACTAGTTCCGTCTTTTTACTTTTTGCGCGAAGTGGGGTTCGAACCCACGCGATAATTAAACCACCAGGTCTTAAGTCTGGCTCCTTAGACCACTCGGACATCCGCGCTACTGATTTTGTTTTTGTTAGTGCTAGCATCGCTTCATATTTTGATTGTTTTTGCTGTTTGATGCTATTGATCTGACCTGACCTACTCTTACTTGACTCTGACCTGATTACTCCTACCCAGGATTGAACTGGGGTACTCGGTTTATAAGACCGAGATTCTAACCAACTAAAATATAGGAGTAATATGTTTGGGTTTGCTTGTATCTGTTTTTTTCTTCTTCGCTTTTATAGACAAATTGAAAGATTGCTGTTATGATACACTTGGTAATCCTATTATTTACAATATCCTTTATCGATATGTTTTTAAGTTGTTTTATCTCATAATATATAAATGACCGGTGGTGCTTGGACGTCGTACAACTATTTTATTGCTTTTGTATTTGCGATTAAAATTTTATTTATCATTTTAGCAATCATTCATTATTATTTAGTTCGTAAAGGAAAAGAAAATACTGAATTCGCTGAAAATATTGTCTATTGGAAAGAACGTTGTCATTTTATATTTATTGCGTCCATGTCTATTTTAACAATTATGATTTTTCGGCCGTTCAATGTTAAACCGATACTTCTTGATAAGGAGTCGAGATTCTTATTTTTGGTATTTGGAATTATAACATTAATCGATGCGAATTGGTCTATTTTCTTTCAACAGGCGAAATGGTTTTCTTTGTTACAAAGTATTTTGGGTAATGCTAATGGTGGTACTAATGCTACTACTAATTCTAGTTCTAATGCTGTTGATATGTAGAAAAAAGAAAACAAAAAAGAAAACAAAAAAGAAAACAAAATTTATTTAATTTAAGGACAAAACAAAACAATAATACAATAGTTAATAAATCTAAGCTAATGTTGCTTCTGCTAATGATGCTGTTGATGATGCGGTTAGGTCTTCACCATCTATAAGTAAGGTAAGATCACGTTCTAATCTTGTGATAACATTTACTGGTCTTGGCACTGATTCGCCGGATTCGTTGGTGAAAGGAATAATACTGCCTACATTCCATGTAGTTGTATCTGAAGCATGAGTTGCTACTACGTCCAACCATCTTGGATTGGCTATATCGGCTTGATTATTTGAACCGCAATACATCATCAATACATCTTCCATTGTGTATCCGAGATTTGTCAATTTTACTGCGATTTCGGCAATGGAAAATTTTTGGTTTATTTCTTCTTCTTCTCCTTCTCCTTCTTCTTCTCCTTCTCCTTCTTCTTCTCCTTCTTCTTCTTGATCGGAATCGGTGTCGGTCTCATCATCTGGCTCGTCGTTATCTGTCTCATCCTCTTGCTCATCCTCTTGCTCGTCGGTTAGAAACTCGGCGCGACACAGCGGACATTGAACTCGCTTTTTCATGTTTTCGCAAAGACAGCTGAAATGAAATGTGTGTGCGCATTCGGTTATTGCGAGATTTACCATGTTCATGGGCTCGAAACAAATACAACATTCGCCTAATGTTCCTTCAGGCAGATTGTAAATTGGCTCACAGCATTTTTTTTTTGTATTTGTTTGCGTATTTGTTTGCTGTTGGGGTAAAGCCGCTACATTGAATATACTTTCTAAATTTATTGGTTGAAAATTATAACTTACCTCGTCGTCGTCGTCATCGTCGTCAAAATCGATTTCTCTCAACGCTTTGTCTTCTTCATCTTCTATCAAAGACATATCATCGCTCCCCCAGTCAATGGGTTGTTCTACACAACAACCACCTGGTCCCATGTGCGCTAATTGATTTCCTTGATCTTCACGACATCCTTGACACAAAATTGTCTCTTGTTCGCTCATTCTTTTTTAAAATTGATTAGATTTTTGGTTATGTGTTATTTATTATTTGGATGAAAAGCATTTCAATTTTTTATTTTAGGGCGGACTTGAAGCCTACCTAAAATTTTTTGAGTTTTTTGGATTTTTATTGATATCAAATATATATATAGATGAAATCTGGTGTAGTTTATAAACAAATCTTATTACTGGATACTAAGTTGGATTCTATTTTCTCTCTGATGAAAGAAAATAAAAGAGATAAAAAGACTTACATGAAAGATATATTGTCGATTCAAACTCAGTTGAACCAAAGATATAAAGAATTGGATAATTTGATAAAAAAATGTCCTCGCTAACCTAAGGGTAACACCCACCATCGCTTTTGCTAACGCGAATGCGCTCGCTTTTGCTAATGCGGGTTAGCGGTCTGATTTGATGCCCTATAATGGTGCTATTAGGGCTATAAAATAAGAATCGAGAAATGAGTGACAAATTGATATATGAGTGACAAAAAATATGACGATAAATGGTGTGGATGATGAAAAAAAATAAGTTAGTTATTTTAGTTACACAAAACAAGAACAAGAACAAGAACAAGAAACAGAACTATCAACTCTAATTTTTATATTTATATTTATATTTTAATATTCATCACAATCATCCTCATCGTCGGAATCGTCCCAATCTGCCCAATTCATCGTCGACGCTTTTTGCGCAATAAAAGGAAACGTTGTTGGTTTAGTCGATGATGATGATGATGTTGTCACCGCAGTCAGACTAACAAATCCTGAATCTGGCGCAAACGAAACATGTTTGGCAACAACTGCTGCTTCTGCTTCCGGTTCTTCTAATGATGCGGTTGCGGCTGCGGCTTTAGCTTTAGCTTGTAGTGCGTAAATCGGGTCAGGCAAATGACTTGCCGCAGCGGCAACGTTGGCGAATGATGATCCAAATGCTTTCTGATGAGATCGCAATGTAACATTGGCGGACAACGGAGGGAAATCGGCAGTAGCAGATGATACACTAGAATTTTTAGCAATCGATGGTTTAATAATCTTGATCGGTTTCTCTTCATCATCGTCGCTACCATCGTCAAGTGCGGCCCACTTGTTGTTGTTGGCTAATGGCTTGGTGGCATTGGCAACGACAACACGCTTTTCTTCTCTCTCTCTTCTGACTTCATCTGACGCTATTCTAGTCGCCATTCTTTGCTCACTCTCTTTGAGCTTTTTCAATGCTTGACAATAATTAGTAGTATGTCCAAGTTCATCACAATATCTACACTTCTGCGACAATAAAGTCGGACAGCATACATTACCTTGTTCGTCTTTTACCCAGTGAGACGAGAACACTTGTTCTTCTTTTCCGGCGTCTTGGCATACTTTACAGAAAGGCTTTGACACCTTCTTATTGCCACCACCACCACCATTTGAGAATACTTTTCTTGAGGACGACATGTTTGACTTTAAAATGTTTGAACACTTGATGCTTTTAGGCTGTCTTTTCTTTTAATGGAAGAACGCGTTTCAATTTTTTTTGTTCTGGGGCTATTTTTGAATAACTAAAAATTGTAGAATAAGTTTTTAGACTTGTAGATTTCTGAGTTAAAATAAAAAAACTGATGATTTTTTTATGTTAATAAGTATGATTACATTTCAATAACTTTCAACGTATATTTAAAAAGGGGAGCCATGGCACTAATAGAAAAGTATAAATGGTTTGTAGGTAAGTCTAAGATAGACCATAAACAGCATCAACAAGAAGGCATCATGTGGTGTGTCGAGAACGAGACGTGCCCTACGCCTCTATACGGCGTCAAGGGCGGTTTTATTGCGGACGAGATGGGATTAGGTAAGACGATCCTTATGATCGGAACATTCATCGTCCATTTTATGCCGAACACATTAATCGTAGTTCCGACTATGTTGATGAATCAATGGGCGAAAGAAATTTTGCGCACAACAGGACATCATGCTATGGTGTATTACGGCAGTAAGTATAAAAAGGGTGTGACTCTTGCGCAATTAAAGGCCGCGCCAATAGTGATTACGACTTACAACACACTAGTTCCTACAAAACATACCCCTAGATGTATGCTGTTGGACATGGACTGGTCTAGAGTGGTGTTCGATGAGGCGCACCATTTGCGCAACAAAAATAGTCGTAGTGCGAGTTGTCGTGAGCTCAAAACAGAAATCCGCTGGCTAGTGAGTGGAACGCCTATCCAGAACAAATTGCGAGATTTCTATAATCTGTGTAATGTTCTCGGGTTGCCTGCGTCGGCGTATACCAACATCAACGAACGGCTGATTATTGCGCGTCATTTCATTCTCAAACGGACCAAAGCAGAAGCCGGGATTGTTTTACCGCCGGTAATCCAGGACAATGAACAGATTGCTTGGGCGTCGCATAACGAACGTAAATTGTCTGAGAATATCCATAGTGCGCTTCAGGGCGCGTCTTACAAGTTGCCGCTCTTTACACAAGCTCGGAAATCGTGTATATTGCCTAAGATGCTACAAGATAGTTATCAGACTATGATTGAATCCAGAACTATTACCAATAACACGATATATGTAGATGCGCTGAAATATAGTAGTAAAATGGATCAAGTGATTCGCGTTATTTTGGGGCAGGCTGGTAATGGGGCGGGTAAGCTGGTGT
>Ga0214919_10011612_pt1 | contig 10970 bp, 9 predicted proteins | sample LL1503_MetaG_FD_177994 | JGI IMG/M metagenome (GOLD analysis project Ga0214919, IMG submission 177994) | Freshwater microbial communities from Lake Lanier, Atlanta, Georgia, United States - LL-1503 | ecosystem: Environmental > Aquatic > Freshwater > Lake | place: USA: Georgia | collected 2015-03-15
CGGGACATGGCGTGGCGTGAGATGCATGTATCGAGGCACGCCAGTTGTCCTGTTTGTTCAACTGGCCACAAATAACAAGTTCATTGGCACGAACCAACGTGCCTCCTAAAAATTCTCGGCTGCACAGCGCTTGGATTACTAAAAATCCCGACCCGCATACTCTGGGCGACCATTTGTTCAGTTTCATATAGACGATGGTGCGACTTAAAAGCGTAAGACCAAGCATGCCCATGCAAAACCATCCAAGCGCCCACGTCATGCCCTTGTAAAAAGATGTGCGCTAAAAGGCGGCCATAGCTGTCTGAGTGTGAGCCATGCACCTGCACGTCGCGGCCCATAGTGATTGACTGCAGGGCACGAAGCGATTGCTCACCCCATAGTTGGCAAATTTCAGGAGCATCAATACCCAGAATGCGAACCTTGACTACCTTATGGCGTGAGAGCGGTTGCACCCAGAGAGTGTCGCCATCACTAACGTGGGTTACGACACCTTGCCAAGCAAAACAAGTAGATGCTTGCAACCAAATATAAGCAAATATGAAACGGCAAATAAACAAAGACAAGCATCGCATGCAAGAAATTAGCATGCCGTAAAAATAATAATGTGACTCCAACTAACAAACTAGATGCGTCACATTAAATAAGCCTCCAGAAGATGCGAGTAAGGGGGTGCATAGACCGCGACATAAAGAGCGAAGCTCGGAGCGGTCTGTGCACCCCCTTGCTCGCATCTTCCGCCAACCCAACCCAACCACCAATAAAGTGTGTCAAGCAGAAACAATCCACCCCTCTAAAGGGTCAAACAAAGGCAACCCATAACAAGCATGCCCAACCAAGTGCTGCTCAAACGCCCAAGCCGCCTGCACCATACACAAGACAGCATCCAAGCAATCCCCCGAAGCATCCGCCACCAAACTATCGTGCTGAGCATGGGTGAGTTTGAGTTGTAAACCCAAACGCGTCTGCCCCACCTCTAAAGCTTGGAGCAGTTGCTTACGCGCAATCAGTCGCTCAGGCGTTTGCTTGGCTTTGTCGTCGCTTTTGTAACTCTGGTTACCAATCAATTCGCGTGCCAACAAACCAGGATAAGCCTCTAAACCAATACGTTGAAAACCAGAGGTGACCGACGGCACATACATTCCAGGCAACGCCATCCCAGCTGCAATCAGTCGAGGAACCCCCGCATGGAGCATGAAAGCCACAGGAGGATTGACCCACTTCATAGACGGACTCGAACCTGCAGGCCCATCGGTTTGACGGTGTGCAAATTTTTGTCCCACAGGTCGCGCATTGCAAAAAGCTTTGAATTGCTCGCGTATCTCTTCGCGAGACAAAGATGCGTAGTGCTGCATACAAGCCAGCCACTCTGTAGGCCAGTTGAGCGTCTCCACCAACTCTCGCGGCAAACCAAAAGGTAAATCAAAACCACCGATCCAGTTGATTGGCTGCGCAAGCCATTGGGACCAGCCGTCTAAGGTTTCAAATCGCAAGAGTTCTTGTAGCTGAACCCTGCCCTGCTTTGCAGAACCGAGGGCAATAACGATGGGTTTACGTTTAGAAGGGCTGCTACTGAAATCACAACCCACCAGCATGGCTGCGTTCGCCGCGAATTAAGCGCGGCCGATGATCGAGGCTGTTGCCATCAACTCTTCTAGCAGTGCAAATGACACGACACCTGAGACCGAGTAAGGGTCAAGATCGGCTGTCTCTGAGTACTTCAACACGATAGAGGGGTTGAGTTTGTCTAAACGCACTTGGCCCATAGTCCAACCACCAAACCGACGTTCTTGTATTTCTTCGTAGTCAAGCAGTACTACGTCTTTGTGGCGCGGGTCCTTGACTATGACGCTGTAAAGCGCATTGACTTGGTTACGACCGCCCTCTATAGCCTGCAAATAGATACCACCGCCATAACAAAGCACACCCGTGATGCCGTTTTGGTGGTTGTGCTCGCGCGCACTGCTCAAAATAGATTCAGTGGCCTCATTCGACTCAGGATTGACTGAACGGCTCACATATAACAAACGTACCAGCATGGCATCAATCCTTTTTAGGAATCAGAGACAAGAACTCGCGGCGCAAGTTCGGGTCTTTTAAGAAAGCGCCGCGCATGACCGAGTTGATCATCTTGCTGTCCATGTCCTTGACACCGCGCCAAGACATGCAGAAGTGGCTGGCCTCCATGACGATGGCGAGGCCATCGGGCTGGGTCTTTTGCTGAATCAGGTCAGCAAGTTGCACGACTGCCTCTTCTTGAATCTGAGGACGTCCCATGACCCACTCGGCAAGCCGAGCGTATTTAGATAGGCCAATCACGTTGGTGCGCTCGTTGGGCAAAACGCCGATCCAAATCTTGCCTATGACCGGACAGAAGTGGTGGCTACAGGCGCTGCGGACGGTGATGGGACCGACGATCATCAACTCGTTCAAATGTTCCGCATTTGGAAACTCTGTAATCGCTGGGGCTTTGAGGTAGCGACCTTTGAACACCTCGTTGAGGTACATCTTGGCAACTCTGCGGGCAGTGTCGCCCGTGTTGTGGTCGTGTTCAGTGTCTATGACCAGGCTCTCGAGCACGCCCTTCATCTTGATTTCGACTTCGTCTAACAAGGCCTCTAGCTCGCCAGGTTGGATGAAGTCGGCAATGTTGTCGTTGGAGTGAAAACGCTTGCGCGCGGCGGCAATTCGCTCGCGGATCTTGACAGAAACCGGCGTACCTTGAAAGTTGTCTTTGGCATTCATGGCACGCATCCTAGCAGTGAAGCAACAGCCTTATGGGTTGTGGCGGCTCTGCACATGCGCGACATCTAGGTTTTTCGCTCATCACATTTGGTCAGATTAATTTGTAAGTGCAACTCAAAAATTTATTGAGTGACTATCAACCCAATTATTTATTAAAAAATTTACAAACAGCTTTTATTTGTACTAAAGGTTGCTTTATGTCTCTGCTTTTAAAATATGCAGCACGCTTCTTCAGGTTGGTTTTGGGCGGTTTTGCTGGTTTGTTAGCGGCAATGTTGGTTTCTGCATGTGGTGGAGGCGGTGGAGATAGTCTATCCATGGCGAGGAGTACCAGCACATTGGTTGCAACTCAAATCGCAGAAATTCAGCCTGATAACGAGACAGATACAAGTTCGGTGTTTGTGCAGTTGGGTAACGCCAACACTCCAACTTCTGGCGCACAAATATCATCAGACACCTCTCGCGAACAATTACAAAACCAATTTCTTGCCGATCTAGAAGCGGCAACCAAACCCAAAGTGCTTTTGGGCATCAGCACATCGGCCCCCTGCGATATCACAGGTTTTGCGCAACAGCTAGAGAACGCCCACAAATTCAACACGGACGCTGTGGTGCGGCTTGACCTCACTGCTTGTCAATTGAACTTGCTGAAATCGTTACCGATTGTCAAAGGGGTGTATCCAGATATACCGCTAGACCATCAAGCGCTTGCTGTGCCGTCTTCGCTTGCATTCAATAGCCTAAATAACGCAGTGGACTTTTCTTTCAACAGCACCTCGTCTAGGCAAATCAATACGAGTACAGCGGATGGAAGCGGCGTGGTTATTGCACTCCTTGATACCGGTGTTGAGGAAAGACATCCTGCGTTAGGAAACGCAAAAGTATTACCAGGCGCTTGTTTTTCGACAGCAAGTAACGGCGGGGCTAGCTTTTGTTCCAGCGGAAATAAAGCAATTGAAGGGTTGGACAACACAGACCCCACTAAAAGAGTGGCGCGCAGTTGTTCAGATGCCACCAACTCTGGAGTCCTAGTTTGGAGTTCCAAGCAACTTGGTATCAGTGCGGGTTGCGAACACGGCACCGCAGTGGCGAGCGCTGCTGCTATGGGCATGATAAATGCATCTGCCAATACAGCCAATGTTTCAGTAAAAGGCGGTATAGCGCCGCAGGCACAAATTCTTCCAATACAAGTTTTTAATAAAACCGGTAACGCCATATCTGCTTCAACAGGCGATTTACTGGCAGCACTTGAATGGGTCGCAATCGAAGCAGAGCGACGACAAAAAAACCGCCTTCCTCCTATCGTCGCAGCCAACTTAAGCTTAGGTGTTGGCACTTACCCTCAAAACTGCGATGGCGACTATGTGGGCGGGCTGTTCAAAACAGTATTTGAAAAGTTACGTACGCTTGATGTTTTGCCTATCGTGGCAGCTGGAAACAGTAGCAATAAAAGCGCGATATCTTTTCCAGCGTGCGCTAGTAATGCGTTTAGCGTAGCCGCTACAAAACTTGATGGACTTACTCCTGCAACCTATTCCAACTTCAGCAGCCAAGTGAAACTCTTTGCCATAGGGGGGGACTATGAAAGCCAATACGCACTGCCTAGCTTGTGTTCAGATGGAAATAATTTTGATTGCTGGAACACCATGGCGGGAACTTCGCCAGCTACTGCATTGGTGTCTGGCGGTGTTGCGGCTTTAAAGAGTTTGAAGCCGTCAGCCACTTTGTCAGACACTGAAAGTGCGTTGACATCTGCTACTAAAGGGAGTTCTAAGGCCGCAACTTCGATCAATGGTGTGATCAGACCGACTCTACGATTGACCTCGAGTGGATACAAATTAATGGGTTTGGCAGAGCCCAATCCAGTTTCACCTTCACCCAATCCAACGCCTAATCCAACACCCAATCCAACCATAGCAACACAAGGGCGAGTTTGTTTTTATCCTTATGTTAACTACCAAGGCAACCCAAAATGTACTTTTTTTAGTTATGGAAATCAGAACAAGTGGCAAACAATTACAGCCAAGGTGGGTTCTGTCAAAGTAGAGCCTATTAACGGCAATGCACCACAACTCTCCACAAAAATTACTTTTTTCCACTACGCAACTGAATTTACATTCGGCATCAACGGTGTATCTAAATCTAACAACGTATCCGATACATCTTCACTCTTTCCGTGGAACCCTTGGTACCAGGGAGGGATACCTAATATTTACGGGGTTCGTATCCAGTCGTCCCAATGAGCAATTAACTAGTCAGTATTTCTATCGCCTCAACATGGGACGCATCGCTATGATGCCTCCATGCTGTCGCCCTCCAACTTGCCCCAGTGGCGCTGCGAAAGCGGTGCACCAGCACCTAAACGCGTCGTTTATGGCGATGACACCTTACCTGCAGATATCGCTTATAGATTGATGTGTGAAGGCACGGCAGTGTTATGGCAAGGAGATTTCCATAACGCCCGGCAACTTCTACAAGCTCTTGCACGGCGCACTGAAAAAAAATCAAATAAAAAATCTACACAACATCGCAATACCCATCAAACGATTGTTACGTCTGCAGATAAGCCTATCGATACGGCGCAAACATTTCATTTGCACCGACAAGCGCTGGGCCAGCGTGCGCGCGTTCTAAGTTTATTACTCATTCCTTTAGACGCTGATTACCGAATTCCATTGCGACGCGCACCGGATGTAAAGGATGCATGCTTGCAAGCTTGGGAACCTCCATCAGGTGATGCCAGCATGGTGTCATTGCGTGAATTGCTAGGTTTAGTGGGTGCCTATGAATGGCGTAAAAAGGGCGTGGAAATTCCCGCTTTAGGTAAACCGCCAAACAACCGCATCTTTCCTCACTATGGCGTTTTTTCTCCCCTGCGCGGTGAATATATCGACCTAGTCGCCAACACGCCGATTCGCGATAAAACATTGGCTTTCGATATCGGTGTAGGAACAGGTGTGCTGTCTGCATTACTAGTCAAGCGTGGCGTTCAGCGCGTCATCGCAACTGACCAAGACCCACGTGCTCTTGCATGCGCAAGAGAAAACCTTGAACGACTTGGTGTAATGCCCAAAGTTGAATTGGTCGATATAGATTTATTTCCAAACGGCCTTGTCCCATTGATAGTGTGCAACCCGCCATGGGTACCCGCTAGACCCACATCGCCTATCGAGCATGCGGTCTACGACGAAGACAGCAAAATGTTGAGAGGGTTTTTATCAGGCTTGCGGGCGCATCTCACCCCTGAAGGTGAGGGCTGGTTGATTTTGTCGGACTTGGCCGAGCATCTAGGCCTTCGCTCCCGCGAAACTTTATTGCACTGGATAGACCAAGGCGGGCTAGAGGTTTTAGAGCGCAAAGACATCAAGCCGCGTCATGGCAAAACTTCAGACACGGAAGATCCGTTGCATATTGCGCGCGCCGCAGAAGTCACTTCGCTTTGGCGACTTGGAATAAATAAAAAATCTAGTGGTGCTTGAGTTTTGAAGAAATACTATGTGGGTCTATTTGTATTCACTCTGTTTAAACCTGCTAAGCCATTTAGCCAATCGGCTTCGCCAGTCGCTGTCGCTGCCACTACCACTACCACTACCACTACCACTACCACTACCACTGCCACTGCCACTGCCACTGTCACTGTCACTGTCACTGTCATTTTCAACTACAGTTTGCCCGACTGTTGTAAGTTTGTTATCAAAAGCCTCATTGATACCTGCGACCTGCATGCCTGACATTTGCATCTCTTTGTAAACAACCGGTGCTGCATCAATAGTTAAGGTTTCCTCCAAAGGCAATTGCGTTTGAACAAAACCGTCCTTGGCCAGCATCACCTCCTTTAATTTAATTTGCGCAGGTATTGGGTCTAGTTTCAGTTCTTGTAAAACAAACGCACACACAGATTCCGAAAAAGGCACAGGATGCGCAGCGCCCTCAACATGCATCACTTTTAGATGAGGAAATTTAGCTTGCAACTCTTGTACATGCGGCGGTAGACACACACCAGATTCGCCGCCGTAGACCAAAGACACTGAGCCTTTGAAGTTATTCAAGACATGGCCAAACTTCATGCCTTTCCAATCTTTGTGGTGGGGCAGATCAAAGTGATGCGGCGACTGCACATCGCGAACAGCCCCTTCAGTCACGCCCAAACGCGAAGCTAAGGTCTCTATCTCTGGCATTCGCCCTGCTGACTTCATGCCTTCGTATAAACCATAGATAGACATCCAGGTCAGGTTCAGACCAATGTCGTTTAACAACAAACCCTCTAGATCGTTTTCTTTCTTGGCAGCGAGATACATCCCCAAGATGCCGCCCATGCTGGTTCCAAGTACATCCAAGCGCGGTTTAGGTTCGCCATGGCCAAAGACTTCCTGACGAATAAATGCTTCGATGTCCGATAAATACAAGGACATGCAATAGCCATTGTCCGAAGGCAGCGGATCTGAGTCGCCACGTCCGCAAAGGTCGAGGCTTATGACCCGCAAACCGTGGGTAGCGCTTGCTGCACGTAGCAAGGGGTGAAAGCTGGAGCGGGTTTCTAAAAGGCCCGGCAAACACAGTAATACCTGCGGGCTATTGGCCTCGCCCACTTGGCTAAACGCCAATCTGCGGCCATTTGGTGCAACTTTCATCGCCAAATTTCTATAAGTACTCATAATTAACCTTCAGTACTACTCAAGTATTACTTTAAAAATTGCGAAAATCACCAAAATTGATACTATTGAACTAAATCAGAGGTGGAAATGAAACTTTTATCTATTAATAGGGCTTCTAGATCGAATCGTAGATTATGGACGCTAGCGCTGGCTGGAATACAACTTTCTTTTGCTACTTTTGGTAGTTTTGCTCAATCTTTGCCAAAACTGATGAATTCGGCATTAATCAGCCATCCCAGCATCGCCTCACAAAGGGCGCATATGCAAGCCGCAGAAATCGGCATAGAAACCGCCAAATGGCAGTATTTCCCAACCCCAGCCATCAGTACAGAGCGTGTAAATGCCGCTACCGGCGACCCTTTCTACAGCGGCGACAAAAACGTCACCACCGTTCGACTGCAGCAACCCCTCTGGACAAATGGCCGCCTAACAGCTGGCAAAGAAAAAGCACAAGCCACGCTCGCTTATGAAACGGCAGACCTGAACGAAACCAGTTTGCAAATCAGTTTGAAGGTGGTACAAACCTACGCCGACTTGCTCGCTTCGCTTTGGCGCATGCAGTCGACAGAACAAAGTCTGGCCACACACCAAAAACTGCGCGAACAAGTACAGCGCCGTGTGGATTTAGGCGCGCAATCAGACGCCGACTTGCAATTAGCACAAACCAGGCTGGACTCATTGAAATCAGACCTCAGTGCGACACGCGCTAGGGTAGAGAGTTATGCGGTTCGCCTAAAACAACTCATTGGTCAATCCATCAATTTGGATGAACTACTGGCTAATTTGTCAGCGCCACTGAACTTACCTATTTCGCAAGACCGGGCCTTGGAAGCTGCAATAGCAATCCACCCCACCATCCAAAAAGCCCGCGCGCAATCTCTGATCCAAGAAGCCATCGTGGAAGAAAACCGCTCCGCCTTACTTCCCGACGTGTATTTGCGCGCAGAACGTCAGTACGGTGCTTTTTCAATGCAAACCAGCAACACATTCCAAGATCGAATTTTTGTTGGACTGAGCACACAACTCGGTGCTGGTTTATCTGTTTTAAGCAACGTAAAAGCTGCCCAAGCCAAAAGCCTTGCTGCAAAAGAAGAGGTGCAATCGCAAACCTTGTCCATCACCGAACAAGTCCTCACCGATTACGCACAAGCCGTAAGACTGACAGAACAAACCCAAGCGCTTGAATCCGCTTTGACATCGCAAGAGCAAGTCATGCTGTCACACGACCGCCAGTTTTTAGCGGGTCGTAAAAGTTGGACTGAAGTGCTCAACGCCGCACGCGAACTTTCACAAGCACAAGCACAGCTCACAGACATCAAAGCTAATCACATCGCAGTGTCTTGGCGACTGGCGCTCTTTGTGAGCGGCCTAGACATCGTCAACAAACCCTAATGAACCACTGGAGACAAGCATGGAAGACGTGAAGAATGTTCAACTTTTACCCTGCCTAGTTCGACTAGCGCAGTTGCAATCAGACAACCTAGACCGTCTTGCCTTGCGCGAAGCGGTAGAAACCGCACAAGACAACACGCCAGAAGATGCCAAAGCGCAAATTCGCTACATCACCAAGCAGCTTCGTCTTCCTGCTGCACGCTGGAAACCAGAACCACAACTTGACAGCGCTCCAGCTCTTTTATGCCGCATAGAACCCTATTTTGGTATTGAGTGGGGCTTGCTGCGTGGCAAGAATGCCCAAAACCAATGGATCAGCGAATGGGTGGACAAACATACCAGTCGTTGGGTTGAGCGCGCAGACGATGCACTGCCCGATCACCATGCCATTTCACTCAAACTCAGCCAACCTTATGTGGCGAGCAAAAGCCCAGTGTTTCGTCTTATCTTGGACGAGTTGCTGTCGCACCGACGCATTATTCGTGAAACGATCATAGCAAGCCTTATCGCTACCGTCTTGGCTCTGGCCATTTCTTTTTTCAGCATGCAGGTCTATGACAGGGTGATTCCGTCTTCCGCCATGCAAACGCTACTGGTGCTCACTCTAGGTGTCCTGATTGCTATCTTTTTTGAATGGCTAATCAAACATGTGCGCAGCCATTTGTACGAAGAATTGATCGACCAAGTCGACCAACGCCTTGCACGCACCGTGTATTTGCGCTTTCTCTCCGTGCGCTTAGACCAAATGCCACAAAGCGTTGGGGCCTTGGCTTCACAAATGCGTGGCTACGAAACCATCCGCGGCTTCATGACCTCGATGACCACCAACTTGATGGTAGATGCACCTTTTGCTTTGTTCTTTGCCGGCGTCATTGCTTTAATTGCAGGGCCACTGGCACTCATCCCAACGTTTTTCTTTTTGGTGTCCTTAGCTATTGGGTTGTTTTATCGCAAACGTTTAGAAAACATAGCGAAGCAGGCCATGGCCGCAGGCAATTTAAAAACGGGGCTTTTGGTGGAAACCATCGAAGGCGCTGAAACCATCAAAGCAGGCCAAGGTGGATGGCGCATGCTCACCCGTTGGATGCGCACCACCAATGATGCACGCGAGAGCGAATTAGAAATGCGCAACATCAGCGAGCACTCGCAGCACCTCGCCGCATCATTCCAACAAGTCTCATATGTATTGATGGTCGCCTATGGCGCCTATTTGGTCACGCGTAGCGATATCAGCCAAGGTGCTTTGATTGCATGTTCTATTTTGTCAGGCAGGGTGTTGTCTGCTGTTTCAATCATCCCTGGGCAAATTGTGCAGTGGTCGCATGCCAAAGCCGCATTGCAAAGCTTGGACAAATTGTGGTCTCTTGAAGACGACCACCACGGTCAATCGCAACCCATTGCGATAGAAAACATTCGCGGCGAATACCGTTTAGAAAACATCACCAGCCACTACCAAGGAAGCCGCGCGTTGATGGTGCCGCAACTCATCATACGACCCGGTGAAAAAATTGGTATCTTGGGCCCTGTAGGTTCAGGTAAGACTACTTTATTGCGCGTGTTGTCTGGCATGTTCAAACCGCAAGAAGGTCGTGTATTGCTAGACAGCATTGACCTCGCGCATATCGATAAACCGCTATTGGCCGAACACATTGGCTACGTGCAACAAGACGGCAGACTCTTCTCTGGCACTTTGCGCGACAACCTCATCTTGGGCCAAGTTGATCCTGGTGACGAAGCCATATTGGAAGCCGCGCGCAAAACGGGTTTGATGCAAGCCGTCATCACACCACATCCGCATGGATTGCAACGCACCATCTATGAAGGTGGCACGGGCTTATCTGGTGGTCAACGTCAATTGGTCAACCTCACACGTACGGTGTTACGCCAACCCAGCATTTGGTTGTTAGATGAGCCCACTGCGTCGATGGACCGCAACACCGAGGCGCACACGACGCAAACCCTTAAAGATGCGATCAAACCCACAGACACCTTGGTGCTGGTGACACACAAAACCGAAATGCTGGACTTGGTCGATCGCCTCATCGTTGTCTACAACCACCAAATTGCACTCGATGGCCCTAAACAAGATGTGTTGAGGCAATTGCACAACGCACGTCCCGAGGCAGCAAATAACGCCACCCATTTACGCCAAGCTTGATACAGGAGTTACACCATGCGTTT
>Ga0214919_10011613_pt1 | contig 10970 bp, 9 predicted proteins | sample LL1503_MetaG_FD_177994 | JGI IMG/M metagenome (GOLD analysis project Ga0214919, IMG submission 177994) | Freshwater microbial communities from Lake Lanier, Atlanta, Georgia, United States - LL-1503 | ecosystem: Environmental > Aquatic > Freshwater > Lake | place: USA: Georgia | collected 2015-03-15
CAGAAGCGCAGGAAACTGCCGCGCTCTTCCGGGATCTCTACTGCAAGTAACGCTTCGCGGCCACCACCCAGATCGGCGCGCTCGGCGATATGCCGCAGCCGGTCAAAGTTCATATTAGCGCCGCAGTTGATGGCCACCAGACGCTTGCCTTGCCATCCTGTGCGCGCGACATAGCGTTTGAGACCGGCCAGCGCCAGCGCGCCCGACGGTTCGACTATCGCGCGTGTGTCTTCAAAGGTGTCTTGTATGGCCGAGCAGATCTCGTCACTGCTGACCAACAGCACTTCATCAACGTACTTGCGCGCCAAGCGGAAGGTTTCTTCACCCACACGCTTAACCGCAACACCATCAGCAAAGATGCCGACTCGATCGAGCGTGACGCGCTCGCCTTTCTTTAGCGACTGATACATCGCCGAAGAATCTTCGGGCTGCACACCGATAATGCGGGTGTCCGGCGAGAGGTGCTTAACGTAGGTGGCGATGCCAGCAATCAGGCCACCCCCTCCGATGGCAACAAAGATGGCATCGATAGGACCCGGCGCCTGACGCAGGATCTCCATGCCAACTGTGCCCTGACCGGCGATAACATCCGGGTCATCAAACGGATGCACGAACACCATCTGACGCTCTGAGGCCAAGCGCACGGCATGCTCGTAAGCCGCATCATAAGCGTCGCCGTGCAGCACCACTTCAGCGCCCAGCGCCAACACCGCTTCGACTTTGATGCTAGGCGTGGTGGCAGGCATGACAATGAACGCAGGAATGCCGCGCCGGCGCGCTGCCAACGCCACGCCCTGCGCGTGATTGCCGGCCGATGCGCAAATCACGCCACGGGATGCTGCAGTCTCGGTGAGATTGGCAATCTTGTTGTAGGCGCCGCGCAGCTTGAACGAGAACACCGGCTGCTGGTCTTCGCGCTTGAGGAGCACTTCGTTGCCCAAGCGCGCCGACATACGCGGTGCAGCATCGAGCGCTGACTCAATGGCCACGTCATAGACGCGGGCGCGCAGGATGCGTTCGATGTAATCGTCGATCATGGCGAGAGAAACTGATGCAGCGCAGCAGCGCGAGTGGCGGCTGCAGCTTGCGCGCCACCGAGCACCAGCGCCGGAGCAGGTTGCACACCGGCAGGTGGATCGAGCGCCACAAAACGTCGCACCGCTTTGCTGCGCTCCGCCACTAGCAGCGCCGCTGCCATAGCGCCTTGACCCAGCGCCAGCACGTCAAACTGCCGTATGCGCATGCTGTCGATAAAGTCGACCAGTGCAGCCACTGCTGCACCTTCGAAGGTGAGGCCCGGTGCCGCATCCGATTCGCCGCAGCCCGGCAGGTCAGGCGCATACACCGACCGATCAGCGCCCAACTGCGTCAGCACGTCGGCAAACACGCGGCCGTTCTGACCCGGTGCATGCACACAGACCAAAGAGGTGAGTTCGTCGAAGCCACCGCCGGCGGGGATGGCGTTGTGCAGATGCAGCTGGCCGAAGCGCACATCAAAGTAGGCTCTGCGTAAACGCGGAGCCGCTGTCGCTTTCAAAACATCTCCGACGCGCCAGGCTTCTCGATGACCGAGGCCTTACGAGCCGGGATGCACGGACCGGTGATCATGCCGTCATAGCCTTGGCCGGGACCGACCATCGGGTACACACCGGCATCGGGATCGATCATCACTTCGAGGAAGGCAGGACCGGGGAAGGCTAGGAACTCTGCCACCACGCGCGGCACATCGGCGTTGCGCTCCAAACGCACGGCGTACTCAAAGCCATCAGCTTGCGCCGCCTTGATGAAGTCTTTTTTGTGCAGCGATTTGTCGGACGAGGCCATGCGGCCATCGAAGAACAACTTCTGCCACTGCCGCACCATGCCGTCGCCGATGTTGTTGAGCACCATCACCTTGACCGGCAGGTCATAGGTGGTGACGGTCTCTAGCTCGCCCAGGTTCATGCGGATACTGGCATCGCCATCGACGTCGATCACCAAGCGATCGGGATGTGCCACCTGCGCACCGATGGCAGCCGGCAGACCAAAGCCCATAGTGCCCATGCTGCCAGAGGTGAGCCACTGACGCGGTTCGCGGAAGTCGCAGTACTGCGCAGCCCACATCTGATGCTGGCCCACACCAGTGGAGATGATGGCTTGGCCCGCCGTGATGCGGTTGATCTCTTCGAGCACGTAATAAGGCTGCACCAGCTCGCTGTTGCGATCGTAGTTCATGGCATAGGTGTGCTTAAGCTGCGCCACCTCGGCATGCCACTGCGAATAATCCGGCTGAATATGATGGCGACGGCCCCAGGCCGTAAGCGCACGCAGCGCATCGGGCATTTCGCCGACATGGCTCCACTGCACGGCCTTGACCTTGTTGATCTCGGCCGGGTCGATGTCGATGTGCGCGATGAAGCGCGCATTGGGCGCGAACTTGCCAGGATTGCCGGCAACGCGATCATCGAAGCGCGCACCAATGGCAATCAACATGTCGCAATCATCGACGGCATAGTTGGCATAGGCCGTGCCGTGCATGCCGAGCATGTGCAACGCCAGCGGATCGTAGGTGTTGACCGCGCCGATGCCCATCAACGTGGTGACGGCCGGCAAACCAAAGGTTTCGAGGAACTCACGCAGCTGCGTCGAAGCACCGGCATGAATGACACCGCCACCGGCATAGACCAGCGGCCTGCGCGCCTGCTTGAGCGCATCAAAGAACAACTGCGCTTGATCATCGGCCAAGCGGTTGTCGGCCAGCGCCTGCATGCGTTGGCGATAGATGCCTAGTTGCAGCGTGCCCTGCCCTTGGAACTGACCGGTCCAGTTCTGCACGTCTTTGGGCACATCGACCACCACCGGACCGGGACGGCCAGAACGCGCCAGCTCGAAGGCGGTGCGGATGGTGGCCTCGATCTTGGTGGGATCGGTAACCAGAAACACATGTTTGGCAACCGAGCCCATGATGGCGGCGACCGGCGCCTCTTGGAACGCATCGGACCCGATGGCACTGCGCGGCACTTGGCCACAGATGACCACCAGCGGCACTGAATCGGCCATGCAATCGCGCACGGGCGTGACCATGTTGGTGGCACCAGGCCCTGAGGTGACCAGCGCCACGCCGACCTGACCGGTGGAGCGCGAATAACCTGCTGCCATGAAGCCTGCGCCCTGCTCGTTGGCGGGCACGATCAACGGCAACTGCACCAGACCCTGACGAGCACGCTCGGCGTTGTAGAGAAACACGGCATCGTAGGTGGGCAGAATGGCGCCGCCGCTATAGCCGAAAATGGCAGTCAAGCCCTCATCGGCAATAACCTGCACGATCATCTGGGAGCCGGTCATGGTGGTACCGGACAAGGGGTGGCCGCGGTGCGGCGCTACAGCAAGTTTGGCGGTGTCGTTCATCGTGGTAGAAGGGTAACAGTTCAGGCTGGCCGCGCCCAAATCCAGCCTGCACGGATGTGGTGTGATTCGCTATCCTGCACACACCATGCGGCACATCATCGGCATCCTGCTCCAGAACGAATCCGGCGCCCTCATTCGCGTCGCCGGCCTGTTTTCCAACCGCGGCTACAACATCGAATCGTTGTCGGTCGCACCCACGCCAGATCCGACGGTCTCGCGCATCACCCTGGTCACCACCGGCTCCGACGCCACGGTGCAGCAGATCGTCAACCAGCTCAACAAGCTGGTGGATGTGGTGGGTGTGCAATACATGACCGGTGGCGCGCACATCGAGCGCGAACTGGTGCTGATCCGGCTGCAGCCGCGCAATCGCGAGCGCGTGCTGGCGGTAGTGCAGGCGGCAGGCGGACGCGTGCTGACCTCGCACGGCGACACCTTGAGTGTCGAAGTAACCGGCATCGAATCGAGCTTGGACGCTGTGCTGCAGGAACTGCGTGAGCACGCGGTGCTGGACGCGGTGGTGCGTAGCGGCACCTTGGGCCTGCCCGGCTGACAGCCGGGCTTACCCTTATCGCAAGCGGCGGATCGCTGCCTTACAGGGCAGCGTTATCGGTTTCGCCGGTGCGGATGCGGATCACACGATCAATGTCGGTGATGAAGATCTTGCCGTCGCCGACTTTGCCGGTCTTGGCGGCCTTCAGAATGGCCTCAACCACCTGATCGACCAGGTCGGTGCGGACAGCGACTTCGATGCGGGTCTTGGGGACAAAGTCCACCACGTACTCGGCACCCCGGTAAAGTTCGGTATGACCGCGCTGGCGGCCGAAACCCTTGACCTCGGTGACGGTCATACCCGACACGCCCAGTTCGGACAACGCCGAGCGGACATCGTCGAGCTTGAAGGGCTTGATGATTGCTGTGACCAGTTTCATTCGTGACTCCCGCCTACGGTTTCCGGACGGTGGATGATCTGCACTTCCCGTGCCAGTGTCATCCTAGCTGCAAACCCTCGCAATCGCAGCACCCAATGGGGCATGGCGTGGTGCGTCGCACGGTTTTGGAGCAACACAGACCGCGAGCTGCGCGGTGCTGGTGCATCACTCAACCATCTACAAAATAACGTTCGAGGTAATTGGCAAAGCTGCCGGTCTGCGTGGACTCAATACGCCGCTGCTCGGCCAGCGACTCGTCTGCATCGCGGCGAAAGTTGGCCAAGCGCAGGTTGTCGGGCAGGTGCTGCTGCAGAAAATGCGCCTTGTGTTCGGCCGAGACCCGACCGGCGAGCTGATTGAACGACTCCCCAGTTCGGCGCAACTCGGCCAGCAGACGCGCCGAAGGGGTGCGATCGACGTCCTGCAGCTTCTCGCGCTGCACCTGCAAGGCCACGGTGTAGGGCCGGGCCGGATCCCCCTCGTCCAGCAACTCGCACAGGCCCTGCATCGACTCGAGGATCTCTGTGCCCCATTGCACCAGCGACTGCGGGCGGCCATCGCGCTGCAGCATCAGGCCCGGTTCGCGGCCGCGACGTGCCACCTGCAGGTGGTTGTCATCGAGCTGGTGCTGATCGTCGACGCTCTGCGGCGGGCTGTCCCGCAGCACGCACATGGCCAGAAAGGCCTCGAGGAACCGCATTTTGTTGAGGTTGACGCCGACCGGATCGAGCACGCTGACGTCCAGCGCGCGCACTTCCACGTATTCGACACCAGCGCGGTGCAATGCGGTGCTGGGTCGCTCGCCGGAGCGCGTGACGCGTTTGGGGCGGATATAGCTGTAGTACTCGTTCTCGATCTGCAGGATGTTGCTGGTGAGCTGGCGATATTGGCCATCGACCAGCACACCGATTTTCTCGTATTCGGGAAACGGCGTGTCGGTGGCGCGGCGCAAGTCGCGCACATATTCATCGAGGCTGTTGACCGAGATGTCGACGGCCGCCTGGTTACGATTGCGGTAGCCGATATCGCTCATGCGCAAAGTGGTGCCGTAGGGCTCCCAGGCAGTGTGCTTATCGAGCAGCGGTAACTGCTGGCCGGAGCTATCCAGGAATGAACGGCTGACCGTCGGCGACACGCCGAACAGGTACAGCACCAGCCAACCGTGGCGGCGGTAATTGCGCAGCAGATCGAAATAGCCGGCAGAACGGAACTCGCGGCTGTCGGCGGTATGGCGCACCTGCGCATAAACCTCCCAGAACAGCTGCGGGAAGGAGTAGTTGAAATGCACGCCGGAGATGGCCTGCATCAAGGCGCCATAGCGATGGCGCAGGCCGTTGCGATAGGCGGTCTTCATGAGCCCGATGTTGGACACGCCGTAGCGAGCCACCGGCACTTCGTCGCCCGAGGCCAGCTCGCAAGGCATGGATGTAGCCCACAGCAACTCATCGCCCAGATGGCGGTACACAAACTGATGCAGATCGTTGAGGTATTGCAGCAGGTCGGGGTTGTTGCGGAAGGTGGGCGTCACCAGTTCGATCAGCGATTCGCTGAAGTCGGTGGTGATGTGCTCGTTGGTGAGCGCTGAACCAAGCTCATAGGGGTGCGGCGTGGTGGCCAGCTGGCCGTCGGGTCGCACGCGCAGGCTTTCTTTTTCGACGCCCTTGAGGCCCTCAAGCAGCACACGCCGCTCGCGGGCATTGACCAGCGCGGACAGGCGCCGTTCGAACTGTCTGTCGGTGTGTGCAGCCATTGCGCCGCGAGCATACCCGTTTATTGGTGGCGGAATCTGCGCCGTGGCATCCTAGCGGGGCCACCCTGGAGAGCGAACATGCTGGTTGGAAGCACTATCAGAAAAGTCGCCATCGTGGGCGGCACCCGCATTCCCTTTGCGCGAGCGCACGGGGCTTATGCCGATGCCAGCAACCAGGACCTGCTGACCGCCACGCTGCGGGCGCTAGTGGAGCGCCACGGACTGCAGGGCGCGCGGCTGGGCGATGTCATCGGCGGCGCTGTAATCAAGCACTCTCGTGACTTCAACTTGGTGCGCGAGTGCGTGCTGTCGTCGGGATTGCACCCGCAGACACCCGGGCTGGATCTACAGCGCGCCTGCGGCACCAGCCTTGAGGCGGCCATTCTGGTGGCCAACAAAATCGCGCTGGGCCAGATCGATGCCGGTATTGCCGCCGGTGTCGACAGTATCAGCGACCCGCCAGTGGTCTATCCGCGCAGCTATCAGCAAATCTTGCTGCGCAGCTTCCGCGCTCGCAGCCTGCTGCAGCGACTGCTGCCCTTCCTGTCGCTGCGCCCACGGCATTTCAAGCCGCAGTTGCCGGGTGTGATCGAGCCGCGCACGGGTCTGTCGATGGGTCAAAGCGCCGAACTGATGGCGCGCACCTGGCAGGTCAGCCGCGCCGAACAGGACGAACTGGCCGCGACCAGCCACGTGCGGGCCGCCGCCAGCTGGGCTGCCGGCTTTCACGACAGCTTGGTGGTGCCGTATGCCGGTCTGGCGCGCGATAACAACGTGCGCGCCGATACCTCAGTCGACAAGCTGGCCAAGCTGCGGACCGCCTTTGATCGCTCGCCGGCCGGGACGCTGACCGCCGGCAACAGCACGCCACTGACCGATGGCGCCGCGGCGGTGCTGCTGGCCAACCCGGACTGGGCTGCCGCGCGCGGCCTGCCGGTGCTGGCACACCTGACCTACGCCAAGAGCTGGGCGGTGGATTTTGCTGGCGGCCAGGAAGGCTTGCTGATGGCACCGGCACTGGCGGTATCGCAGCTGCTGCACGATGCGGGGCTCACGCTGCAGGATTTTGACTTCTACGAGATCCACGAAGCGTTCGCCGCGCAGGTGCTGTGCACGCTCAAGGCTTGGGAGTCGCCGCAATACTGCCGCGAACAGCTTGGCCGCGACGCGCCGCTGGGCGCTATCGACCGCGCCAAGCTCAACGTCAACGGCAGCAGCCTCGCCATCGGCCATCCGTTTGCGGCCACCGGCGCCCGCATTTTGGCCGCGGCAGCACAGCTACTGGCACGCAACCCCGGCTCGCGCCGCGTGCTGCTGTCGGTGTGCACTGCAGGGGGCATGGGCGTTACCGCTATCGTCGAAGCGGCTGCTGCAGGGCCGCGCTGATGGTCGCCGCGCATATGCGGGTGGGCGGCAAATCGCTGGCCGCCCAGATCCTGATGTTGCTGGCTGCGCTGGCGGTGGTGGGCGTCGTCGCCGCTGTGGGCGGCGTGGCAGCGGCCAGTGCCCAAGCGTTCTATGCCGGCCTGCTCAAGCCAGAGTGGGCGCCACCGGCGTGGTTGTTCGGGCCGGTATGGACAACGCTGTACTTGATGATGGCCGTGGCGGCCTGGTTGGTGTGGCGTAGCGCCGGCAGCGTGTCCGGTGCATCCGATGCGCTGCTGCTGTTTGTCGTGCAGCTGCTGCTCAACGGCCTGTGGTCATGGCTGTTCTTCGTGTGGCAACTGGGCACGCTGGCCGTGATCGAGATCGCGCTGCTGTGGTTGGCGCTGTGGTTCACGCTGCTGCGATTTGGCAGCTATAGCCGGCTGGCCAGCGCGCTGCTGTTGCCTTATTTGCTGTGGGTCAGCTTTGCCATGGTGCTGACCGTGGCCTGCTGGCACCTTAATCCCGACATCCTGTGAGCACCGCGAACATGTCTGACTACACCCGCTTGATGGCCCGCGACGGTCACCAGTTTGCAGCTTGGCTGGCACCTCCCAAAGGCCCAGTCCGTGGCGCAGTGCTGGTGTTGCAGGAGATCTTTGGTGTGAATGCGCACATCCGTGCCGTCGCCGACAGCTTTGCCGCCGAGGGCTATCTGGCCATTGCGCCGTGCCTGTTTGACCGCGTGGATCGTGATCTGCAACTGGGCTATACGCCCGATGACATCACCCGGGGCCGCGGCACGATGCTGCAACTCAAACAAGAGCAGGTGACATTGGATATCGCCGCGTCACTGGCAGTGGTCAAGCATGCCGGCCGGGCAGCGGCGATCGGTTATTGCTGGGGCGGCACGCAGGCTTGGCTGGCAGCCGTGCATCAGCCGGTTGCTGCTGCCGTGGCCTATTACGGCACAGGTATCGCCGCCAACTTGGACGTGACGCTAAAAGCGCCCGTGCAGTGCCACTTCGGCACTCAAGACAAATCCATTGCGCCCGAGGCCGTCGAGCGCATCCGCGCGGCGCAGCCAGCGGTCGACTATCATATGTATGACGCGGACCATGGCTTTAGCTGTGATCATCGCGGCAGCTTCGATGCCGCCAGCGCTGCGCTGGCACGCACCCGCACACTGGCCTTTTTGGCCGAACACCTCAGCTGACAGTACCGCATGCCTACTTACTCGCCTTCGCCCAATTATCGTTTGCAGGGCCCCTACCCACTGGGCATCTTGCTGGTCAACTCGGGCACGCCCGACGCGCTCACCACGCCCGCAGTGCGCAATTTCCTGCGCCAACTGCTGCGTGACCGGCGCACCATCGAAGTCAGCCGCGCGATCTGGTGCTGGATTCTCTACTTCATCATCCTGCCGCTGCGGCCTATCCGCGTGGTGCCCAAATACCGGCGCGTATTCACCGACGAGGGCTCGCCGCTGCTGGTGATCTCGCGTCGACTGCAGCAGGCACTGCAGACGCATCTGTCCGAGGTCTACGGTGCGCCGGTGGCGGTCGAGCTGGGTATGCATTACTCCACGCCCAGCGTAGCCGCTGGGCTTGCTGCACTGCGCGAGCGTGGGGCACAACGCATCGTCGTACTGCCGCTGTTCCCGCAGTACTCGGGTAGCACGGCCGGTGCGGCCTTTGATCAGGTGGGCAAGGCGCTGCGCGACTGGCGCTTCCTGCCAGAGTTGCGGCTGATACCGGATTACCACGTAGATGCCGGCTACATCGCGGGCGTGGCCGATGACATTCTGGCGTGGCGCACTACCAACCCGGGTGGTGAGCACCTGCTGCTGTCCTTCCACGGTATCCCAGCCAGCTATGTGCGTGACGGCGACCCCTACGAGCGCAAGTGCCTCGAGACGGCCGCTGCCATCGCCACACGACTAGGACTGGTCGAGGGTCAATGGAGCGTGAGCTTTCAGTCACGCGTCGGCACAGCGCGCTGGGTCGGCCCATATACCGACACGGTGGTGCGCGAACTGGCGCAGCGCGGCATCCGTACACTGGATGTTGCCTGCCCGGGCTTTGCCATCGACTGCTTAGAAACCATTGATGAGATGGGGGTCGAGGCGGCCGAACTGTTTGAGCATGCCGGCGGTACTGCCTTGCGCTACATCCCCGCCCTCAATGACAGCGAGCGCCACGTGCGCGCGCTGACTGGAATCATCCAACAACACGCTGGCTGAGGTTTTTATGCCATCCCTGTTACGCACCCGTCGCGCCGTGCTGGCGCTTGCTATCGCACTGCCGTTTTTATTGGGCGCACTGGTGCGCCCGGCACTAGCAGATGAAGGCATGTGGACCTTCCACAACTTTCCAAACGCGAAGCTCAAACAGCAACACGGCATAGAACTGAGCGACCAGTGGCTGGCACATCTACGCCAGAGTGTGGTGCGCCTATCGGGCTGCACGGCAAGCTTTGTGTCCGCCGAGGGTTTGATCCTCACCAATCACCATTGCGCGGCCGGATGTCTAGCAGAGAACTCTCGCCAAGGGCAGGACCGCTTGGCCGATGGCTTTGTCAGCCGCAGCCGTGACGAAGAGATCAAGTGCAGCACGCAGGTGGCCGACGTATTGATGGGGCGCGAGGACATCACTGCAAAAATCGCCGCTGCAGTGGCTGGCAAAGATGACAAGACCGCCGGTGAGATCCGCAAGCGCACGCTGACGCAACTGGAGCAGGCCTGCGTGCAGGCTGCCGGCACTGCCGATCCGCGCCGCTGCGAGACCGTGTCGCTGTATCAGGGCGGGCAACACTATCTGTACAAGTACAAACGCTACACCGATGTGCGGCTGGCGTTTGCGCCCGAAGATTCAATCGCTGCCTTTGGCGGTGACCCGGACAATTTCCAGTATCCGCGCTGGTGCTTGGACATGACGCTGCTGCGTGCCTATGAGAACGGCAAGCCAGCCAAAATCGAGCACTTCCTGCCCATCAACTGGGACGGCCCCAAGGCCGGCGAGCTGGTGTTTGTGGCCGGTCACCCGGGCTCGACAGATCGACAGCTGACCGTTGCACAACTAGAGGCGCTACGTGCCTCTCTGCCGGCCAGCCTGCTGCGCTCTGCTGAGCTGCGCGGCCGTTATATTCAAGCCGCACAGGCCGGTGGCGAAACCGGACGCATCATGTCTGATCCGCTGACGAGCCTGGAGAACGGTATCAAGGTGCGTCGCAAGCAGCTCGATGCACTGCTCGACGGCACACTGATGGCGCAGAAGTCACGCGATGAAGCAGCGCTGCGGCAGCGTGCCAAGCTGGGCGGTGCCAATGACCCTTGGGTTGCCATTGCCAAGGCGGAACAGCGTGGCCTAGAGCTGCAACTGCCGCTGACTTATATCGAAGGCAGTGCCGGCTTCAACAGCAGTCTATTCCGCTATGCACGCACGCTGGTGCGCGCGGCTGCCGAGCGCAGCAAGCCCAACGAAGAGCGGCTGCGCGAATTCACCGACAGCGCGCTGGTGCCATTGCAACAACGGCTG
>Ga0214919_10011614_pt1 | contig 10970 bp, 13 predicted proteins | sample LL1503_MetaG_FD_177994 | JGI IMG/M metagenome (GOLD analysis project Ga0214919, IMG submission 177994) | Freshwater microbial communities from Lake Lanier, Atlanta, Georgia, United States - LL-1503 | ecosystem: Environmental > Aquatic > Freshwater > Lake | place: USA: Georgia | collected...
GTTGAATGGTTGGCCAATGTTTTTCCCCTGCCACTAGCATCAGTTTACGCAGTAGCCGCGCTCTGCTTTGCCCTCCTGGCGATTGTGATTTTGATCTGGCCAAAAAGGCAGGAACGAAAATGAAAGAGCAGACGCAAAACTACGGATTTCAGGAATTGCGTCGGGCTGCCAGAGCCAAGCAAAGACTTTTGGGGAACCTGAAGCAGCTTGAATCAATTGCCACTAGCACAGCAGGCCCGGCTCTTGCTGCCTCGCTGGCGGCCAGACGGACCATTCGATCGGCGCCTATTTTGAGTATCGCTGTCGTATGCGTCGCGGGCTATTTGGCCGGACGAAGAACCTCGCGACATCGAGGCTATGACTACAATCAAAACTCCGAACCCAAACCAGGCCAAAATTATCCGCGAAACCCAATCTGGGCGGGCGTCGCAGGGGCAGGTCTCCAGCTTTTGGTTGACCGTTTGACAGGCTGGGTCCATACAGATAGATTCGAGCCTCACGAATGAGGCCGCTGAGACGTGTTATCCACCCTGATCATCGTACCGACTTACAACGAGTGCGATAATATTTCGCTCTTGATGGACGGGATCAACGCCCACGCCCCCTCTTGTTCAATTTTATTTGTCGATGACAATTCGACCGACGGCACCCGGAATGAAATCCAAAATTTCATCGATTCAAATCCAAACCGGATTTTTCTCGAAACGAGAGCCGGAAAACTTGGACTTGGAACCGCCTACATCCACGGGATAAAATGGGCCTTGAGCCGCGGGTTTGAACGCATCATACAAATGGATGCCGACCTTTCCCACGACCCTAAATACCTTCCCCAGATGCTCAAATCCCTGGATACCAGTCCACTGGTCATCGGCAGCCGCTATGTGCGGGGCGGGGGGACAAAAAACTGGTCCGCACCCCGCAAGTTCATCAGCCGCTTCGGCAGTTTCTATGCCCGGATCATCCTGCAACTTCCGATCAACGATTTTACTGGCGGCTTCAATGGATGGCAGGCAGCGACCCTGAGGTCGCTGCCCTTGGATGACGTAAAGAGCAACGGCTATGTTTTTCAAATTGAAATGAAGGCCCGTGCCCTGCGCAGCGGCTTTGCCTTCTGTGAATTTCCAATCGTCTTTGTCGACCGCCAGGTGGGCCAATCAAAAATGACCTCTGGAATTGTATACGAAGCCATGTGGCGTGTTCTAACCTTGCGCGCGTCCCTTGCTGAATCGCAAGGGAAACGGATCACCGTCCCCCGCGCCGGGCAATAAACAATCCCAAAAAGAATCCAACCGCTATTGACACCAACGGGCGCTCACGGACGATTTGACGTAATCGTGTCGCTCCGGATTCGAGGGCCTGGTTTACATCGACTTCCTGCAGCCATACCCTTGCTTTTTCCACATCTGTTGTGCTCATGCTGCTGTATACCCCCGTGTCTTAGAATCCTTTTCCAACAAACCAAGGACATGGCGCTTTACTTCAAGAATCTGTGTTGAATCTTCGGCAATCAACCGATTCAGCAGAACCTCACAACACTTGGATTTCTCTTTTTCTGCGTCTGCAAGGTATCTCTTGTAGGCATAAACGCCATCTGACTTGCACTTCAATATATTGATCCAATCGTACATCAGATCATCCACTTCATTTCCAACAGTCTTTTTCTCAGTCATGCTTGCCCCCTTTGGACCGGTATCTACAATCGTGACATGGGACGGCAAAGCAAGCGGTGTGCCTGAGCCATTGATAAGGAGCTGAGGCTTCTCCTTAATTTTCGTTTTTTTTAAAAGTTCTTTCATGTACCGAGCTCCTCCCGAAGGCATTCTCGTGTCATTCCGTATTTGACCATCAACCGGTAAATGTCAGCCCGGTAACGCCCGCAAATCCTGGCAGCCTCGGAAATATTGCCGCGCGACAGCTTGAGCAATTCTCGCAGATAATATTTTTCAAAATTCTCTTTCGCCTCTGAAAGAGGCATGGCGAGATAATCTGCGAACAGCACCGGATTTCCTGCCGGGGCGACTTCCTGCACCGCCTCGCCACCAACTTGATCCTCGAGCATGTGCTCCAAGTGCAATTTGTTATCACGAGACAAAACCACACCCCGTTCAACACAGTTTTGCAGTTCCCGGATATTTCCAGGCCATTCCTTGGCAGACAACCGGGCCAAGACTTCTTGCGGTGGTGCTGAGACGGTCTTACCAAATCTCACATTGAACAAGCCCAGGAAATAATTAACGAGCAAAGGGATGTCTGATCGCCGTTCACGTAAGGGCGGCAGATGAATTTTGAGAACTGAAAGCCGGTAAAACAAGTCCTCCCTGAACCGGCCCTTGCGCACTTCATCCTCAAGGCTCCGGTTGGTCGCAGCAATAACTCTCGTATTTACCTTGATCGACTGGTTTGAACCAACCGGGGTAACACGACTTTCCTGCAGGACGCGAAGCAACTTCACTTGGAGCTGCAACGGCATCTCCCCGATCTCATCCAAGAACAATGTTCCATCCGAGCAGGTTTCAAAGAAACCCTTGTGATCTGACTTGGCATCGGTGAATGCGCCACGCTTATGCCCAAAAAGCTCTGACTCCAAAAGATTCTCTGGAATTGCGCCACAATTGATGGCCTCAAATCTTTTTCCTTCGCGGCGGCTGGTCGTGTGCAATGCTTTTGCGACAACTTCCTTGCCCGTGCCGCTCTCCCCTGTGATCAGGACCCGGGAATCGACATCACGAAGAATGTCGACATAATCCAAAACCCGCTGTAGCGACTTGCTTTCCCCGATCAATCCAAAATCAGAGGCCTTCAGTCCTGATGCCGGTACTGCCTCTACTGACCGTGATTCTCGTTCGTGTCCGCCAAGGCGATCTCTGATGCCTTCCACGAGAACCCCGGGATCGCCCGTTTTGACCAAAAAAGAAGTAGCTCCCTTTTCCATCGCGTCAACGGCGACTTCGACGCTTCCCTGAGCGGTCATCACAAAAACGCGGGTCGATGGACTCTCGCGCAGGATAACGGGCAATGCATCAAGGCCGTCTTCATCCCCCAGGTGAACATCCAAAAGGATGCCGTCGTAGCGATGACGCCGCAGCATTTCTGCTGTTTCGCTCAAGCACTCTGCAGTGTCGCAGTCAATTCCAGCGGCACGGAATTTTACTGAAAGCAATTCAAGCAGACAGGGATCATCATCTACAGCCAGTATCCTCACGATACACCCCTCACCGGCAGGCTGGACACAGCCCGCAGAACACCCTCTGCAAGGGCGCGCAACTCGGAAACATCACGTGCCATGGTGTTAATATCGCAACTCGATGCGGCCTGAATTTCAATACGGCCAGCAACTTCTGCTATCGACTCGTATCCATAGCTTCCAGATGAGCCACGAATGATGTGAGCCAGCCTTCCAACCTCAACAAAATCGCCCCGCCGCACAGACTCGCCAAGCAAGGAGACACGCTTCTGCAGGACAACTGCAAATCCTGGCAACAGTTGCCTTACAATTGGATCGTCCATGTATACCGACCACAAAGGATTACTTGGTTCAGAGAACCCGCCCTTGACTCCATTATGATCTTTCATGATGCCCCCCAAATGTACGATTCGACATACAAGCGGACGTAAGCAACGACAGTGCCATGTCCTCTCGGGGGCTTATTCCCACATCCCCTGAAATCCTGCAAGCAACCGTAGGCGTTGCCTGGCATGTATAAAATAACGGTGGAGTGCGTTCGTTTAGGTTTACTTATAAACCTGCGATCATGCAGTCCGGAGCCCGTCAAAATCAATTCCAGTGCCATTCCCGATTCCAGTCGAAATGCCGGAACGGGCAGAAACCAGGCGCAACAAATCCGTGCTGGTCACGATCCCGAGCAGGCGACGCTCGAGAACGACGGGGATACAGGAAATCTGAAGGCGTATCATTGTGGCAGCAATATCCTCAACACGACTGGTCCCGAAACACGTCACCACATTCCGCGTCATTATGCTGGAAACAGGGGCATCAGGCACATCAATGCGTCCATCACGCAACGATGACGCCAGAAGGACATCCCCGTCGGAGATGATGCCAACCAGTTCACCCCGCTCGACCACTGGCAGGTGCCGGATGTTAAATTCACGCATCAAGCGGCGGGCCTTTGAAATCGATGCGAATGGATTCACGAAAACGACGTCTTTTTTCATCGCCTGGCAAGCACGCATCATGACCCCCGGATGTGGCTGTTCCTGAAATGCAACGCTTTCGAATGCAGCAACGCCCGTGCCATATGGTGGAAACTGTCCATAGGCATGACTCACACTGTCCATTGCTCTATTGCGCAAGAGATGGCAAATGCTCGCTTTCCTTTGATCAACCACAAGAGGAATCGCCCTTGACCCCCAACCCCACGATAACGACCAACGGAACAGCCAGGAGTCTGTTTGACTTCACGGCAATTGCTGCACACGTATGTGATTGCATTATTTTTGTTTGGAACGTGAGAGACGATCAAGTTGATGTTGTGGCTGGCTCACACGAATCTTTTGGTATCAGCGCTGACTCAACAAAGAACCGTCCGGGCTGGTGGTTCAAGAAAATCCATCCGGAAGACTTACCGAGAGTCCAGGGTATCGTCACTTCCATAGTACCGGGACAAGACAAAATCAGCTGCGAGTACCGCCTCCAACGGGATGATGGGAGTTGGGTTGATGTTCTCGACCGCGCCAAAGTCATCTGGAAAGACGGCAGTGTCCATCAGTTCATTGGAGTCAGCACAGACGTCTCATTGCTGGTTTCCACCCAAAGAGAACTTGCCAGCGCCAGGGAAAATGCGGAAAAAGCCTCGTCCATCAAGTCGCGATTTCTAGCCAACATGTCTCATGAGTTGAGAACTCCGCTTAATGCAATCATGTCCTCAATCGATCTGATTCGATCAACACGGATGGGCTTGTTCGAATCAAAAAAACTGCTCGGCGTCATCCAAAGAAATGCCCGCCATGTTCTGAGACTGGTGGATGACATCCTCGATCTCGCCAAGGTTGAAGCAGAGATGCTCCGGATCGATCCGGCAACGGTAAGGTTGCGCCAGTTTCTGTCCGATATCGGTGAAGTGTTTCAGCTTAATGCCAACGCCAAAAATTTGAGCTTCACCGTGGATATTGAGACCGATGTCCCTGAAAATGTGTTTACGGATCCGGGCAGGTTACGGCAGATTCTAAATAATTTAATCGGAAATGCCCTTAAATTTACGCAATGCGGATTTGTGCGCGTGCAAATCAAAATGAACGGAAAAGTCATTGAATTCAGAGTCTCTGATTCCGGACCCGGAATCGACGGCACCGAGGCGCAAAAACTATTTACACCATTCGTGCAGCTTGACGAATCACTCTCACGCCGTTTTGGGGGAACGGGCCTCGGACTAAGCCTTTCACTAAAACTCTCAGCCATGCTCGGTGGCTCATTGACCCTCGAGTCATCCATCCCAAATCATGGTTCAACTTTTCTCCTGACACTTCCCGCAACGTCGAATTTCGAAGATAAACCGGCACCGGATCCATCTTGCAAGAGCCGTTTTTTTAGCTCCAAGACCAAATTCCTTTCCGGGAAGCGGATCCTACTTGTGGACGATGCCGTAGACAATCGAATGCTCTTTGAAAAGATTCTGGAATTGCATGGCGCATCAGTTTCTTTGGCTGCAAATGGAAGGGAGTGTCTGAATTATCTGGCCAATTGCAAAAACAAGGCGGCTCTTCCGGACATCATTCTCATGGACATCGAGATGCCAGTGATGGACGGTCCCACAGCCCTCATGGAATTACGAAATGCTGGAAATAAAATTCCTGTCATTGCCCTGACAGCGCACGCCATGGCAGAGCATCGACAGGAATATTTGCGTATTGGTTTTAGCGGGTACATAAGCAAACCAGTCGATCAGCAGGAACTGATCGATCTGATTTGCAACAAAACTGCAATAGCAATGAAACATTGATCAGGCAGTACGGCGCAGTGTTTCATGACTTTTAGGGGCAGCGGATGATTCCTTCGAAGCCGGGTGCTTTTCTGAGGATTTTTCTGCCGGCTTGCTTTGAGATTTTTCCTGGGGTTTATCCTGCGGAGTCTCAGCCGTTTTTTGGGCTGCGGCTTTGCGTCTGGCCGCCAAACCCCGGCGCGCCTCTCCACCTTTGCGCCCAATCAGCGCCATATGCGCGGTATCCCGGCTTACGATTTCGCCACCCTTGCGACCGGCCCGACGGGCTTCTTCCGGGGTGAATTTGTGAGCGGTGCCCTTGACGTGGGCTGCCCGTCCGCCCTTGCGCGCAATGGCACGCTGGGTGCTTGAGTCCATCGATGCAAAACCACGCAACGACTTGGGCTTCGTGGCTGGCTTCTCTTCAGATTTTTCGTGGCTTTTCTCGTGACCCTTTTCTTCCCCAGCGTGTTCTTTTTCCATGTTCTGATCTCCTCACATTGGTAAAAGTCGCGAACTGCGCTTTACCAACCAAGGAGAGCAAGACCTGTGCCGGGTCACTTCGACGTGCGAGTCTATTTTTTTCCAGCCTTGAAAAAAGCTGCCGCCAGGACGCTACCTGAGTTGCCCTTGGCCGGAATCGAAATGGTCGAGGGAACAAACTCCTCTGGATCGTGGGGTTTGGTGGCTGCCGCCATGCTCTGGTCAGCCTCATCTTTCAACGACACGCTGATCCTTTTCTTGATCCGGTCCACGGCGATGACACGCACGGCAATCTGCTGCCCCGCTTGGACAACCTCTGCTGGACGGTTGATCCGCCGCTTGCCCGACATCTCCGAAACGTGCAGTAACGCATCCAGTCCGGGCGCAAGTTCCACAAAAGCACCGAACTCCGCCATCCGGGTCACTGTACCCTGCACCTGCCTGCCAGGAGAAATTCCCTCGGGGATGTTGTCCCACGGATCAGTGTCCGCTTGCTTGATGCTGGCAGAGATGCGCAACTTGCCCTGGAAAGGCTCCATCTTCAAAATCTTCACCGTCACAGTTTCGCCAAGGGTGAAGCGAGAATGCAACGCCTGTCCTCTGGACCATCCAGCTTCGCTTTGCGGGACCAGGGCAGACAATCCGGAACCAAGGTCAACAAATAATCCGAAAGACTCGATCTTTCGGATCACCGCAGGCACAACTTGACCAACCTCAAGGGAACCAAGCAAAGCCTCGCGCCCGGCTTCCTGTTCTTCCCGCTGCAAAGCCGAGCGAGAAAGGACGACATTCCGCCCCTCGACCCGAGTGATCCGGAACTGAAACGTCTGTCCGATATATTGATCAGCCGGCATACGTGGCCCAGAATCCATCTGGGAAAAGGGAACGAATCCCTTTCCACCTTGTAAGGCAACCTCATAACCGCCCTTGTTTTCACCAGTTACTTTTCCAGAAACCGGGATTCCGGAAGACTGGGCTTCCCGCAGGGCATCGGCCCCGCCGCCAGTCCCCTTTAACCCGCGCGCCTCGCGTGAACCCTCGACCGATAGAACTTCACCCTTGCGGGCGGCACTAACGACATAAACCTTCAAGGGACTTCCAGCCTTTAATTCTGAAATTTCCTGTGAGGAAAAATCATCGCAGGAGATCACCCCTTCCAGGCGCCCGTAATTATGGCCCGACGCACTTTCAGATTGACCCGCAAACAGGATGTTGTCATTGCCCACAGTGATCACAACGACTTCAATCAAATCCCCGGGCCGCACGTTTTTTCGCGCGAACGTCTCTGATTTGATCTCTTTCCACCACTCATCGGGATTCAGCGGCGCCGCTTTGGTGTCAGAATGCTCTCCGGAGTTTGTTGAGGTTTCCTCTGGAGCCTCGTCCTCAAACAGGGAGTTGAAGTCGACCGGTTTGCCATCGACCATCATTTTTTTTGACATGAATTTTCTCCCAAAAAAGGCCTCGTTACCAATGGCATGACTCGTGCTTTACAGCTCGGCATGACGATTGTCTAGGGTTTGCTTAAAACGCAGACAAACGGCCAAATTTATTGAGTTTTCCACATCGAACTGGATTATCCACCATGACCCTCGATCCGATCAGAAACAGGAACAAAACGGTCCTCTCAATTTTCGGCACACGTTCCGAGGCTATTAAAATGGCTCCGGTTGTCCAGGAACTTAAATCCCTCGCTGGCATCGATTGCAAGGTTTGTGTCACCGGCCAACACCGGGAGCTCGTCGATCAGACGCTTGGCCTGTTTGAAATTGAGTCGGACTATGACCTGGAAATTGAAAGCGAAAGCCACAACCTTTTTGAAACCACGACAAATTCGCTGACCAACCTGCGCGAGGTCCTCCTTGACGCAAAACCTGACCTGGTTTTGGTTCATGGTGACAGCACCACAGCGATGGCATCAGCCATGGCTGCATTTTATATGCGCATTCCAATTGGACATGTAGAGGCTGGCCTCCGCACCTTTAACAAGGGCACACCATTCCCGGAGGAAATCAACCGGCGCACCGTGAGCATGCTCGCGGACTTGCACTTTGCGCCGACGGCAAGGGCCCGCCAGAACCTGATCGCAGAAAAAAATGCGCCTGAGTTGATCGCAGTAACAGGCAACACGGTCGTTGATGCCGTTCGATTGATCGATTCACGGCGTGATGACTTTCCGATGCTTCGTCAGCGATTCAATGACCATCCACTTGTCTTGATCTCAGCCCAGCACAGGGAAAATTTTGGCCGGCCGATGGAGCGCATTTGCGATTCAATCCGAAAATTTGCCCTCCAAAATCCCGGAGTCAATCTGATCTACCTGGTGAATTCAAATCCCAACGTCACCAGACCTGCGCGAGAGTTTCTCGGAGAATTGCGCAATGTATCCCTCATCCCTCCGGTCGATTACACACAAATGGTTTTCTTGATGCGCCAATGCCAATTTATTGTGACCGATTCGGGGGGCATCCAGGAAGAGGCCCCGACATTCGGCAAGCCTGTTGTGGTGTTGCGGGAGCTGACCGAGCGCCCGGAGGCGATCGAAAGCGGAAACGCAGTTCTTGTCGGCAGCGATCCCGAGAAAATATTGATGGTCATGGCAGCCTTGACCGACAGGGACTCAGACGCCTATCAACGCATGTCACATGGCAGCAACCCGTTTGGTGACGGACGCGCAGCCGCACGGATCGCGACCCGGGTGCAACGGGCCTTGATACCAGACGCACTTGTCACGGAGAAGCGAGTCCTTTAGGATCGGACGCGGAACATGATTTCGCACCTCCCAAAGGAAATGAGACATGAAAACGATAGCCGCCGTTGCATGGGAAGCCAAACGTCCGCTGGAAGTTGAAGAAATAGATCTTGAAGGACCCAAAGCCGGCGAGGTTTTGATCAAGATTGTGGCGAGCGGTGTTTGTCACACGGATGCCTACACATTGTCGGGTACCGACCCAGAGGGTATTTTTCCTGCGATCCTGGGTCACGAAGGCGCCGGAGTCGTGATGGAGGTTGGCAAGGGTGTCACCTCCCTAACCCCGGGCGATCACGTGATTCCGCTTTATACGCCCGAATGCCGGACATGCAAGTTCTGCAAGTCGGGCCTTACCAACCTTTGCCAGGCGATCCGCGCGACGCAGGGCAAAGGCCTCATGCCAGACGGAACCACACGGTTCAGCAAAAATGGTAAGAAGATTTTCCATTACATGGGTACATCGACCTTTTCCGAATACACCGTCGTCCCGGAAATCGCAGTCGCCAAGGTCAACAAGGCCGCACCGCTGGAGAAGATTTGCCTGCTCGGCTGCGGAATCACCACTGGCATCGGGGCTGTGTTGAATACTGCAAAAGTCCGCGCTGGCTCGACGGTTGCGGTTTTCGGCCTTGGCGGAATCGGCTTGAGCGTGATTCAAGGCGCTGTCATGGCCAAAGCCGCACGTATCATTGCCGTCGACACGAATCCGGCAAAATTCACCATCGCACGGCAACTCGGCGCTACCGATACCGTCAACCCCAACGACGTCAATGGGCTGGCTCGAAATGGGATCGTTGATCTGATCGTTAACCTTACTGACGGCGGTGTGGATTACTCGTTTGAATGTGTCGGAAACACCTCGGTCATGAGGTCGGCTTTGGAGTGTTGCCACAAGGGCTGGGGTGAGTCGATCATCATCGGCGTGGCAGGTGCCGGACAGGAAATCTCGACCCGCCCATTCCAGCTGGTTACCGGACGTGTTTGGCGCGGCAGTGCGTTTGGTGGTGTAAAGGGCCGCACAGAATTGCCAGGGTACGTTGATAATTACCTGAAAGGCAGCATAAAGATCGATGAGTTCATCACCCACCAAATGCCGATTGGAAAAATCAATGATGCCTTTGACCTGATGCATCACGGAGCGAGCATCCGCACGGTAGTCACATGGACATGAAAAAGTTGTCGTCCTCCAAATCCTTTGGTGGTGAAGTGGCGTTTTATCAGTTTGCGTCGGCAACCTGCAAAACAACCATGCGTTTTTCAATCTACCTGCCACCTCAAGCTCAGTCCCATCGTGTTCCTGCTGTTTTTTTTCTCTCAGGATTGACCTGCACGGAAGAAAATTTCATGGTCAAGTCCGGGGCGCAGCGCGCCGCTGCAAATCTTGGCCTTGCCATCGTCGTTCCGGACACCAGTCCACGCGAGGCTCGCGTCCCGGGGGATGACACCAGTTGGGATCTGGGACTTGGCGCAGGATTTTATGTTGATGCCACCCAAAGTCCCTGGGCGCAACACTACCAGATGGCTTCCTTTGTCGGGCGTGAATTACCCGACGTAATCGCCGCCAATTTCCCTGTCGATCCTTCTCGTTTTGGTATCATGGGCCACAGCATGGGAGGGCACGGTGCGATTGTGACAGCCCTTCGAAATCCAACCCGATTCAAATCTTGTTCAGCATTTGCTCCCATCAGCGCACCCGCGCAATGCCCGTGGGGACAAAAAGCTTTCGGTGCATATCTTGGCAGTGACACAAAGGCTTGGCGCGAATGGGACAGTTGTGAATTATTGCAACACCTGGC
>Ga0214919_10011615_pt1 | contig 10969 bp, 9 predicted proteins | sample LL1503_MetaG_FD_177994 | JGI IMG/M metagenome (GOLD analysis project Ga0214919, IMG submission 177994) | Freshwater microbial communities from Lake Lanier, Atlanta, Georgia, United States - LL-1503 | ecosystem: Environmental > Aquatic > Freshwater > Lake | place: USA: Georgia | collected 2015-03-15
CGCGCTATTTCTCCGCTTACAATCGCACAAGATGCTGTGACGGTTGATTCAACATATTTAAATATTGAAGAAACTGTTGACCGAATCTGGGAATTGCTGCGTGAGCGCTCCTTATTAGGTCTTCCAATTGTGGCGATTTTGGGGCGTCCAAATGTCGGAAAATCTACGCTTATCAACCGTTTCATCGGTCGGCGTGAGGCGATTGTTGAAGATGTTCCAGGAGTCACACGCGATCGCGTTCAATACGAATGCGAATGGGGCGGACGCAGATTCATCGTGATGGACACTGGCGGATGGGAAGCCAAACCTGACGGTATTTCCATTCAAGTAAGTGCTGGTGCTGAAATTGCTATGGATGAAGCGGATGTTCTTGCATTTGTAGTTGATGCACAGGTTGGTGCATTAGATGAAGATGACATTCTTGTTCAAAGATTGCGTAAAGCAAAGAAGCCGTTGATTTTAATTGGCAATAAGGTTGATGGTGAGCGCGAAGAATCAGATGCACATGGATTGTGGAGTCTGGGATTAGGTGAGCCATATTTTGTGTCGGCTTTGCATGGTCGAGGAAGTGGCGATTTACTAGATCGAATTGTGAAGGAGCTTCCAGAAGTAGGTGGTGCTCAAACGCAAGATGGTTACCGCAAAGTCGCACTCATTGGAAGGCCAAATGTCGGAAAGTCTTCACTGCTGAATGCGCTAGCTGGGGAGAACCGTTCAATCGTTGACGATGTCGCAGGCACAACTCGTGATCCAGTTGACGAACTCATTCAATTTGGTGGGTCGACGTGGCGATTTATCGACACTGCAGGATTAAAGAAACGAGCGAATCAAGCATCTGGAACAGATTATTACGCTTCGCTTCGAACACAAAGCGCACTCGAAAGATGTGAAGTTGCGGTTGTTGTTTTAGATGCATCCGAACCAATCACTGAGCAGGATCTTCGAGTAATCACCATGGTCGAAGAAGCAGGTAAGGCGATGGTAATCGTCATGAATAAGTGGGACCTCGTTGATGAAGACCGACGTGATCAGCTAGATCGCGAAATTGATCGACATCTCGATCAGGTTGAGTGGGCACAGCGAGTTAATGTTGCAGCCAAAACTGGATGGCATAGAGATCGATTAGCCCCAGCAATCCGGACGGCTTTAGATAGCTGGGAGCGACGTGTTCCTACTGCAAAACTTAACTCCTTCCTTGGCGCTCTTATTGGGGCAACCCCTCCACCTGTTCGAGGAGGAAAACAGCCAAAGATTTATTACGCGACCCAGGCTGGCATTGCTCCACCGAAATTTGTTGTATTTTCAAGTGGCTGGATAGAAGCGTCCTATCGCCGATTTATTGAACGTAGACTTCGTGAGGAGTTCGGCTTCCCTGGCACGCCTGTACAAGTGGCAATACGAGTGAAAGAGCGTGATTAAGTGCGGAAACATACGTATCTTACGATTCCTAATGCGCTCACTTTTTTACGTTTGTGCGGTATTCCTCTATTTATCTACTTGACCTTGAACCTTCATGCCAATGCATGGGCCATTGTTGTTTTAGCAATCGGTGGAGCTACGGATTATTTCGATGGGAAGTTGGCTCGAGCATGGGGTCAGACGTCACGACTCGGCGAGATTGCCGATCCAGCAATAGATCGTCTCTACATTATGGCAATCTTGGCGGTCTTCTTGGTTCAGAGTATTTTGCCTCTTTGGCTAATAGGTCTTTTGATTGCACGGGATTTAATCTTAGGAGTCGTGACTATTCGGCTTCGTCGCAAAGGCTTTGGCGTTTTAAAAGTTACTTACCTTGGCAAAGCAGCAACTTTCAATCTCATGTACGCATTTCCGTTTTTGCTTTTAGCTCATATGCATAATGCCCTAGGAAAGATAGCCTTTGTAGTTGGTTGGAGTTTTGCTATCTGGGGCGTTGCCCTCTACATTTCAACAGGTATAGATTATTTGCGCAGTGCAAAATTAACGATAAGAGGCGGATATGTCATCAACTCCTGAAAATCTCCAATACACCAAAGAACATGAATGGGTGTCGTTAGAGGGCAACATCTATACGATGGGAATCACAGATTACGCACAGGCCGCACTTGGTGACATTGTTTATGTGCAGTTGCCAAAAATTGGTGAGAGCGTGACCGCTGGCAAAGTATGTGGCGAGGTAGAGTCAACAAAATCAGTTTCCGAGATTTTCTCACCGGTTACTGGAGTTATCAAATCTATCAACGACGCCCTATCACAGAATCCAGAATTAGTTAATTCAGACCCTTACTCTTCCGGTTGGCTCGCGACCATTGAGGTCAGCGAAGCTCCAAGCGATCTTTTGAGTGCTGCCGAATACCAACAATTAACGGCTTGACCTGCGAGCGTTAGCCCTTTAATCTCAGCCTTAGGTTGAGAGTGAAAGGGTGAATTCGTGGAAGAATCAGTGAACGAACTCACGACCACAATTCATCTTTCTTCGAGAGAGCACGGCAGTTCCCCAGCCGGCCTTCTAGAGGAGTACATAGCTTCACTTCCACTTGATGATCAAAAAGTTATTAGTGAGATTCAATCCTCTGATGGATTGAAAGCGATGATTTTGATTTATCGAGGGGAAAATAGCGGTTCACGATTTCTTATTACGCAAGAGGGAGTGACTATAGGCAGAGCTCCGGTGAGTGGCGTTTTTCTAGATGACGTCACGGTTTCTCGCGTTCATGCTGTAATCGAAAAATCTCAGACAGGTTTTGTAGTCAAGGACTCCGGATCTCTCAATGGGACATACGTTAATGGAGAGTCGGTCAATCAAGTCGAATTGAATTCTGGTGATCAGATTCAGATAGGAAAGTTTCATCTGCTTTTTGTCACTGGTGTACCTAAGAAGAAAATTGTTGAGTAAGTGAATATTGGAATAGGGGAGATGTCATGGCAGTACCAGCACGCGCATATTTAAGTATCGGTGAAGTCTTAAATCGACTTCGTAGTGATTTCTCGGATATCACAATTTCGAAGATTCGCTTCTTAGAGTCCGAGGGGCTTATCGAGCCCCAACGCACTCCTTCGGGATACCGAAAATTCACCACATCGGACTTAGAGCGACTGCGTTATGTGCTGACCGCCCAGCGAGATCAATATCTTCCACTAAAAGTAATCAAAGACAACCTTGACGCACTTGATAGGGGATTACAGCCAACATCTCTCAATGGAGTGGCCCATCCTTCAGTTACGTTAGCAACTGTTGATGGCCAAATGGCTCCTTCAGCTTTCGCCGAAGTTAGCGAAATGCGTTTGTCGAGAGATGAACTTCTCAAGAGTTCCGGAATTAGTGATGAACAACTGTCAGAGATTGAGAGTTACGGTTTAATTACGGTTCGAGGCCGGCATTACGACGGGGATGCTCTAGCAGTAGCCAAAGCAGTTACTGAGATGGCAAGTTTTGGAATCGAATCTCGACACTTACGTTCATTCAAATCAGCCGCTGATCGTGAAATCGGTTTGATTGAACAAGTGATTACTCCGCTCACTCGTCAAAAATCCGCAGAGTCAAAGGCTCGGGCAGAAGAGGTCCAAAAAGAGATTGCCTCACTTTCAATTCGCTTGCATGCCGCGTTGGTTCGAGGCGGACTTCATCGCTTGCGTTCCTAAAGGAAATAACGGCATATGTTCATCAACATGGAGGTAGTTGGCGTCAGAGTTGAGATGCCCTCAAACCAACCCATAATCCTGCTGCGAGAAATTGATGGCACACGATTCTTGCCAATTTGGGTCGGAGCTAATGAGGCGAGTGCAATCGCCTTTGCTCAGCAAGGTCTGCAACCTCCTCGCCCTCTGACACACGATTTAATGCGTGATGTAGTAGAGGGATTAGATGCCACCCTGACCGCCGTCCATTTAACGGAGTTACGTGACGGGATTTTCTACGCAAATTTAGTGATTCGAGACGCCGCTGGTGTCACCCGGCCGATCTCGGCAAGACCATCAGATGCGGTCGCATTAGCTCTTCGCACGCACAGCAACATTCTTGCTTCGGTGGAGTTGCTCGATGAGGCAGGAGTTCAAATGCCTATCGAAGGCGGACAGGAGAACCAAGAGGTTGAGCGATTTAGAGCATTTCTGGATGAAATCAACCCTGAGGACTTTGCTGGATAAGTGGCAAAAAGTCTCAATCTCAAGTAGAGGTTTGTACCGTGTCGGTGATTGATACTCAGCCAGTACTGCTTTAGATTTGCTCATACTCCCCAAGAGAAACGAGATTGACGTGACTTCCCAAGAGTTAGAGATCGGCTATCGCGGTGCAACTGCTTGTTCAGCTTCTGGAATAACATATCGACAGTTAGATTATTGGGCGCGGACCTCACTTGTTGAACCGAGTATCCGAACTGCAAGTGGTTCTGGAACACAGCGTCTTTATGGATTTCGCGACATATTGGTTTTAAAAATCGTCAAGAGATTACTCGATGCGGGGGTCTCGCTCCAAAATATTAGAACGGCCGTTGATCACCTGCGAAATCGGGGCGTCACGGATTTGGAGAGAATTACTTTGATGAGCGATGGTGCATCTATTTACGAGTGCACAAGTTCAGATGAAATCATTGATCTTTTGGCTGGCGGACAAGGCGTGTTTGGAATTGCCGTGGGTAAGGTCTGGCAAGAGGTTGAGGGCTCGCTCCTAACCTTGCAAGGTGAGTTCAATGGGGAGATTGTTAGTGGCGAACTTAACGATGAGCTTAGCCTGCGACGTAAGAGCAAAGGTGCCTAATTCGCTCTAGTCTGTAACCATGAGTGCATACGACGCGTTTTCCCGACGACACATAGGACCATCAGAAAGCCAGTCACAGAAAATGCTGGAGGAGTTGGGTTACTCCACTCTAGAAAGTTTTATTTCTGATGTCGTCCCGGCAAGTATTGCCACTCTTGAAAAACTTGAAAAACATTTGCCAACTCCAATCAATGAAGTAGAAGCTATTGCTGAGTTACGTACTCTGGCCAATAAAAACCAAATCTTCCGTTCTGTAATTGGAACTGGATATTACGGAACATTTACTCCACCGGTTGTTGTGAGAAATGTTTTAGAAAATCCGGCTTGGTACACCGCTTACACTCCATATCAACCTGAAATCTCGCAAGGAAGACTTGAAGCACTTTTTGCTTTTCAAACAACAGTATGTGATTTAACTGCACTGCCATTGGCGAATGCGTCAATGCTGGATGAAGGAACTGCAGCAGCTGAGGCAATGACGTTAGCTCGAAGAGTTTACAAAGGCAGTGATAATGCGATTTTCTTAATTGATAAAAATGTGCACCCTCAAACAATCGCTGTAGTTCAAACACGTGCAAAACCCCAAGGAATATTGGTGGAAGTTGTAGATCTTGGCTCCGTTCCAGATTATGAAGCGGTGTTTGGTGTCTTGGTTCAATACCCCGACACGTATGGTCAGATCAATGACTATCGGGCACTGGCTGAATGGGCGCATACCAAAGACGCACTTATGGTTGCTGCTACGGATCTCTTGGCTCTCACACTCCTTAAACCACCAGGGGAGTGGGGAGCTGATGTAGCTGTCGGATCCGCTCAGCGATTTGGAGTTCCGATGGGCTTTGGCGGCCCGCATGCTGGTTTTATGGCAGTGCGATCAGGACTAGAACGTTCGCTACCAGGTCGCTTAATTGGTCAAAGTCTTGACGTCCATGGCAAGCCAGCTTTCCGATTGGCTTTGCAAACTCGCGAGCAACATATTCGCCGAGACAAGGCAACAAGCAACATATGTACCGCACAAGTACTTCTTGCTGTGATGAGTGCATTTTATGCAATGTGGCACGGACCTGATGGGCTGAAGACTATTGCTAATCGGATTAACCAACAGACGATTGCATTGGCCGAAGCCATAAATTCGACGGGACATAAAGTCATAAATTCTGCGTACTTCGATACCCTTTTTATACAAGTTGATGAAGCACAGACTATTCACGCTCGAGCACGCGCAAAGGGAATTAATTTGCGTGTAATTGATTCACAGCATATCGGTATTTCTTTAGATGAAACCACTGATGCAGACTTGATAAATGATCTGATGGAAATATTCGGGGGAGTGAATAGCTCGGAAACTACTTCATCAATTCCATCTATGTTTATTCGTCAGTCAACTTTTCTAACTCATCCTGTTTTTAATACTTATCGCTCGGAAACTGCAATGCTGCGATATTTGAGAATGTTATCTGATCGCGATTTAGCGTTGGATCGCACAATGATTCCTTTGGGGTCTTGCACAATGAAATTAAATGCAACTACGGAAATGGAGGCAGTAACGTGGCCAGAGTTTTCTGCACTACACCCATTTGCACCCACTGATCAAAGTGTTGGTTCACGACAATTGTTTTCAGAGTTATCAGAGTGGCTCATAGCCATTACGGGTTACGACGCAGTTTCTCTTCAACCAAATGCTGGCAGCCAAGGAGAGTTTGCTGGTCTTCTAGCCATCCGTAACTATCACGATTCACGAGGTGACACTGCACGCACAATTTGTTTGATTCCCTCTAGTGCTCATGGAACAAATGCTGCAAGTGCCGTGATGGCTGGAATGCAGGTTGTCGTCATTGAGTGTGATGAGTTTGGAAATGTTAGTCTCGAGGATTTGCAAAAAAAGATTGCAGAACACGCGACTAAATTAGCGGCCATTATGGTGACGTATCCATCCACGCATGGAGTTTTCGAATCCGGCATCACTAAAATTTGTGCAATTGTTCATGAAGCTGGCGGTCAGGTCTATGTTGATGGAGCAAATCTCAATGCATTAGTTGGGCTAGCTCAGCCCGGAAAATTTGGCGCTGATGTATCTCACTTGAACTTGCACAAAACATTTTGTATTCCACATGGGGGCGGTGGACCAGGTGTTGGTCCCGTGATTTCGCGGGCACATTTAGCCCCATTTCTGCCAAATCATCCAATGGATGCACTGGCTGGGCCGATCTCGGGTTCAGGAGCAATTAGTGCAGCTCCTTATGGGTCTGCAAGTATTTTGCCGATTTCATGGGCTTACATCCGCATGATGGGTGGTGCGGGGTTGACGATGGCAACTTCGATAGCGATTCTTTCTGCTAACTACATGGCAGCCAAACTCAATCCGTATTTTCCCGTTCTTTACACGGGGGAGGCTGGTCGCGTCGCTCACGAATGCATCCTAGATTTGCGCGAAATTACCAAGGCAAGTGGAGTCACAGTTGATGACATCGCCAAACGCCTGATGGATTACGGTTTCCATGCACCAACGATGAGCTTCCCAGTTGCGGGAACTTTTATGATTGAGCCAACGGAGAGTGAAGACATCTCTGAAATCGATAGATTTATCTCCGCCATGATTTCCATCCATGGTGAGATCCAAGAGATCCTTGATGGTCATATAGCAGTCGAGGAGTCAGCCCTTCGCCATGCTCCCCACACCATAGAAGCGGTTCTGAGCGCCTCATGGGAGCGTTTGTACCCTCGAGAAATCGCAGGTCTTCCTTCAGCCCGCAACGGATTGATAAGTGGCGAAATTATCGGCATGCCAGGCAAGTATTGGCCTACCGTAGGCCGGATTGATGGAGCGCACGGGGATAGGAATCTCATCTGTTCTTGTGGGCCTGTCAGCGATTTTGCTTAACTTTACATAATGTAACTTATCGGCGTTATGTACGAGCTCGTCGAGCAACTATGAGAAGCCAAATAAGCATTCCAGCGCTTGCCCAATTGCCAGCTCGATCCCGCACTGATTCCTGATCAATTAGTCCAACCGATGCATAGAGATGTTCGGATTGTGCCAATGATGTTTTCTGATGAACTTTACCGGTGTAGTCGATGACCGCTGAATATCCAGTCGTCGAGACAGATAAAATATTCCGAGAATGCTCGATTGCCCGAATTCTGGAAATCGACAATTGCTGAGCACTTTCCGACGATTTTCCGAAAGTTGCGCTGTTTGTCTGAACAACAATCAAGTTTGAGTTTACGGCTGCTTCCTGGAGTATCTGGTCATCAATCAATTCGAAACAGATGATTGGGGCAATAGTTGCAGAATTAATGGAAAAAACTTTGTCCTGATTACCTGGTGAAAAATCATCGACTTCACTTACAAATGGTGAAATCTTAGAAGCTATAGAACGAAAAGGTATGTACTCACCAAAAGGCGTCAAATGTTGTTTGACATAAATTTCCTGTGTTTTTTCCTGCCACAATATCGATGTATTTAAAAGTTTTTCGCCTTTTTCTACGACAGCTCCGATAATTAGAGGCTTATCAAATTTCTGTAATTGGTCATAAACATCCTTATTTTTGTAAGGATCTACATCGACAGAGTTTTCTGGCCACAGGAGAAAGTCGACATTATCATTTACTTTTAACGAAAGAATGCTTTCCTTAACATGATTATTGAAAACCTCTTTTGCGCGTGCATTAAAATCCAATCCTAATTGCGGGACATTACCTTGGATCAATAACGCAGATGTAGTGCCTACTGGATCAACACTGTTTGGAATTAAAAGCAGTAAACCCGGAAGAAGAAGTATTAACTTCAATTGAGCGTTGAACACATAATAAACGAAAGCACCTGCCAGAACAGTAAATGCTGAAAGTGCTATTGCTCCCCCGCGAGATGCGATTTGAGCATATGGCGAGTCAGGTTGGGAGTATGCAAGACGGAGCCAACCAAATCCGCCAAATGGAAAATGATTTCTAATCTCTTCGAATACAATAAAAATTAAGGAATATGAGGCTATCCCCCATTTTCCGACTAGAGCTAAAGGTAGATAGAAAAGTGATAGCCCGATGGACAAAATTATCCACGGTGTGGAACCAACATATGTACTGGTCCAGTGCAGGGATAAAAGATTAAAAGTGAGAGCGAAAAGAAACGCAGATAGTTTTCTGCGCTTTGTCCTAGATATTGCGTACATATGAAGAGATATAGCTAAAGGGGCCAGCCACCATTTAGCTATTGGCTCGAAAGCACCAGAAAGTAATGCACCTGATAGTACTGAGAAAAGAAGCGTTACCAACCTAATGCACTGATCAGACGATCAACGCTTGCACCTAATGCGTAACGTTCCTTGAATTGATATATAGCAGATAAATCCTTTGGTGCCTTAGGAAGAGATAAATCAATGTGAGGAAGTGGAGCATCTCGAGCAACCCGGACCAATTTCGGAGCGATTTTTAGATAATCAGCGCCAGCAATAATTTTCTTAGCTAGCGCCGGTGGTAAGGAATTATGTGCAGCGTGAGCAGCTTCTAACGCCTGTTCTACTGTTGCGAAGTTATTAGCAATCACCGCAGCTCCCTTTTCACCTATCCCTTTGACTCCAGGCAGTCCATCTGATGGGTCGCCTCGAAACATCGCAAAAAGATCATAGCGATCACCTGGAATTGAGTATTTCTCCGCGACATATTTAATGTCAACTAAATCATGTTGGGATATTCCTTTGGCAAGATAGACAACTTTGATATCTCTCTTGTCATCAACCATTTGGAATAGGTCACGATCTCCTGTCACGATTCTTATTGGGCCCCTTTCTTGCTCTGCATATGTGGCCATAACATCGTCGGCTTCATAATCATCAACACCTACAACAGGTATGCCAAATAAATCCAATAAATCTAAAAGAATAGGAATTTGCGGAGTTAACGTTTCAGGTTCTTCCTCCTCATCGCCTTCTTCCTCGAGGCGATTAGCTTTATAGGCGGGGAAAATATCGACTCTCCAACTAGGACGCCAATCACCATCGAGGCAAGCAACTATTCGATTTGGTTTGTAAACATTCATCAATCTGGCGGTCATGTCTACATAACCCCGAATTGCGTTTACTGATGTTCCATCAGGTGCTAGCAAGGTATCAGGCATGCCGTAATAAGCCCGATACCAAAGTGATGCGCTATCCAAAAGCATTAATGTCATATTTCCCCCATGAGATAAGAAACTACGCCACGATCTATGCGCTTGACAGCTTCCTTGCAGTTGCCGCGTAATTTCTCACTCGCACCGGCAATTTGGTTGAGTAGATCTACTAATTGCTTCGTGGAGCGTACAAAGTCACCAACTGACATATCACTGCCTTTTAGAACACTTTGCAAAGAACCACCACAAGCCCATTTATATGAAATCCAACAAAATCCAGCATCTGGTTCGCGTTGAGTCTTAACACCATATTGAGTCTCAATTTCTTCTAGTTGTGCCCAAATGGAGATTACTTCCGTCAGCGCAGAAGTAACTTTAGAGCTCGGCATTTTAGGAGCGATTTTTTCCACAGCGCGTGATTCAAAAATCATACAAGAGGCGATCGAAAGCAGCTCAATCGGATTTAAATCATCAAAAATACCGCAACGAATTGATTCTGTTAGTAATAAATCCGATTCAGTGTAAATCTTGGTCAAAATCTTTCCCTGAGCAGTTGGCTTCTCCCCCTCGATGTACTGTAGGTGTGTCAGCACTTGGCAAATCTGATCGAAAGTTTTGGCAATGACATTCGTACGGCTTTCTACGCGTGTCCGTAACCCTTCATTTTCCCGATTCAATCTTCCAGCACGTTCTGCAAATCTGGCGTGATCTTCGCGTTCGGTACAGCTGTGACAGCTATGGTTACGTAGTGATTTACGAAGATCTCCTAAATCACTTTCAAGTCGAGATCTTTGTCGATTATCGAAAGTTTTTTTGTGATCTCGTCTACTCAGCAAAACTTCAACTTCTTTTATCTCCCGACGTATACTCGCGTAATCAATAAAATCACCGAGATGACAAACTGCATTTAAGAGTATCTCCTCTATCGCAACTTCATTTTTTCGAATTTGACGCGATAAACCCACAACCGCACGATCAGCCTGGAACTGAGCAAATGAAGATTCCAATGATCTACGAGCGCGTTCCCTACCAAATCTAGCGATGAGATTTATGGACATATTGTAAGAAGGAGCAAAAGATGAACGTAGCGGATAGGTTCTTGTAGATGCCAATCCTGCAGCTGCCGC
>Ga0214919_10011616_pt1 | contig 10968 bp, 7 predicted proteins | sample LL1503_MetaG_FD_177994 | JGI IMG/M metagenome (GOLD analysis project Ga0214919, IMG submission 177994) | Freshwater microbial communities from Lake Lanier, Atlanta, Georgia, United States - LL-1503 | ecosystem: Environmental > Aquatic > Freshwater > Lake | place: USA: Georgia | collected 2015-03-15
AAAGGATGAACCCTCACCCGACAGCACCACCACGCGCACCGACTTGTCACTCTTGAGCTTCTCGCCCGCCGCTGCCAGTGCCAAGAACATTTCATTGTCCAACGCATTGCGCTTGTCGGGACGGTTCATCCGCACATCGGCGATTCCGTTGCTAATAGTTACAGAGACACGATCTTCAACAGCCATGCCTACATCTTGGCAGGTCAACAGTTCAGGTGTCGCAGCCTGACAGACTCAACTTGTGGCTCGATTCAAAGAACGATTCCCCTTCAGTCGATTGACTGGTCAAGGGAGTTGGGTTGTTACGGCATACGGTCTCGCTACTTTGGGGGCGCTTATTGTTGGCATCCTGCAGTTTCGCCATGGCATCGTCCATCTGCTCGACACCGTGACCTATTGGAGCGGCACCGAGGCCACCGGTAACGGACATCCGTTCACGACCAATCTCGCACCATCATTTTCTAACTTTTCGGCAATTGAATTTCTCGAGCGTTCTGGACGATTGCCGTTCGTTGACTTCCCTGTTGGCTATCCGCTTGTCGCAGGCACGATCGGAATCGTGGTTGGTTCACACCATGCAATGGAACTGCTCTGTGTCATCGCCCTTGTCGGCATAGCAATCGCATTCCTTGCAGGTGCACATCGATCGAAGGATTCAAAAATTGCTTCCATCGTCCTTGGCGCTACGGGAATCTTGGTCACGATGTCGCCAACAATGCGCCTTGTCACCCAAGGCGCTTTATCGGAGCCACTATTTTGCGCAGTCGCACTGTGGCTAGTTATTGCCCTCGCAAAATTCCGTAACGGCGGAAAGTGGGCTCCTGTTGCAGCCTTATCAATCGCTGCCGGATTATTACGTTTCATCGGGGCGCCGCTTGCGATTCTTGCTGGCTGGGAGCGCTATCAAAAGACCGGTCGCAAACTTTCATCATTGATATGGACGATCGCGATGATGGCGCCTGCTGCACTCAACATTTTGTTGGCATCGGCAGCTGGCGGCGGGCACAACGCTGGCTGGCGCGGACTCGGACGGATCGATATTGAAGTTTTTGTTCGTTCAATCGGCGGATGGTTTGATGCCAAACAAGGCGACTTACGTCGTACATATTTCACAAGCGAAGGACCGTCGTGGTGGTCGTGGCTTGTTGCAATTGTTTGGCTTGCCATCATCATCATCATTGCGCTTTACAGCATCGTGCGTCGTCGTCATTTTCTCACAGCAACTGCCGAGCTTGCTCTCGGTACATCTGCCATCATTTCGGCCGGATTGGTTGCGGGAATGATGGGCTTTGACGCATTGGTCATTGCTGACAATCGGCTGATGTTGCCAACTGGAATTCTCACGCTTGCTGCGGTCGTCTGGTCAGCACACGACTTCGTCAGTAAACAAAAAGGCGCCCACCGAACTCAAAGTATTGCAAGCGCATTAGTTGCCTTGATTCTTTTCTCTTTGTTCGCAGTTCGCCCTTGGAATATCACCGAAAGTTTCAGTGATAGTTCTGAGCTCAAGCCGTATTCGATTGCGGCGCTTCAGTCGGGTGCCGAAATCATCATTACCAATGACGCGGATGCCGTTCATTGGGACACTGGACTCCCCGCTGCTTATGCGCCACTACCCGTCAAAGCGCTGACAGGAGAGGCCCAAGATGTCACCGCTTTATACGAAGCTCTACCTTGTGCGCTACTTCGACACAATGGTGCCGTGGTGTTAAGTGACGCCATGACATTCTCTGGAGCCGATATCGACTTACTCACCCAAGAAGTAGATAAAGGCCGATTAACGCTCGAACAATTTGATGGGGCAAGCGTTTACTTCGCTACCGCCACCGCTTGCAACTAATTCTTGTAACTGCGCGCCTTGTGAAACTGGCGCCTGACAAACGGAATCACAATGGCTAAAGCCATCACCGTCACGATGGGATCAACCATCGTACGGAAACGAGATTGTTCTCCCAGTTCGGCAATTGCTCCTACGACGACAGTAAAAGCAACGGTAAAAGATCCGACAACATAAATCGGGGCAGTGGAACTCAATGCTTTTCGCCGCACACGTTGAATGATTTGCCACAAACCAAGCAACCCGATGAATAAGTACATCGGAATCAACATCAATCCGAAATCGGTTCGTGCTTCAAGTTGACCGTAGATGGGCGTTCCCCAACCTTTGGTCGACAGCACTCCCCCTAAATCAAGTCGGGCGATAGAAAACAACTGATCGAGCCCACGCACGACGACCGACGGACTTTCTGAAGGAATCGGCGAAACGGCAACCGTTGTCCTCAATGACCACAAACGACCTTCAAGCCAGGCTTCAGGATGTTCCTTGATGACCGCGAATGCATCTTTGCCTGCTTGATCAAAGATCGGCAAGAAACATTCGGCGTTAAAATTCGGACTCCATTCATCAGTTGTCCGTGTCAGTTCAACTAGTGCCCGAAAATTGTGCTCGGGCACGCAAGGTTCAACGACATCTTTATATAGGTCATACTTTCCGAATGGTCCGATCATCGCGATATCCGAAACTTGATCGCGTGCGTACATTTCATCAAGCTGGTCTTTTGGCAAAACCGGAATGACCGCGCGTTGCAAATTCATTCCGAACCAACTTGACATCGTCGCATGACCAAACACGACCTCGTTCTTGGCCATCCATCCACCCATCAAAATCACGGGGATTGACAAAACCACAAGAGTTGACTTCCAGTTAATGCGATGTCGCATCAACCAGAGTCCAAAAATCACAATCACGATGGCCCAGACCGGGTGAAACAAACTTCGTGTGAGCGCAGTAACGGTGACTGCACTTGCCAGCACCACTAACGAGCGACGCACATTTTCTTTGCGTGACAAGTCGGCAACAGCGATCAACACTAATAACAGCAAGCCAGCCGTTGCTAATTCATATGTTGGTTCAAACGCACCCTTAAAAACTTCGGGATGTAAAGTTGCAATCAAAGACACAATGACTGCAGCGTTCCGCGATAAGCCCAATCGCCGAGCCAACACTGCCGCCATCCATGCGACCGCAATTCCAATAAGCGCCATGAGAACTTGCAGAGTGATCCGATCGGACAACGGCGAAAGCCACGCCGAGATGCCCAACAACAAGTTCCATAACGGTGGCTGAATATGCAAGTAGAAAACGCTGCGCAACGGATCTGCCGACAAGATGTCCCACGGAATGAGCTGCCAACCGTAATTGAGGTAGTCAGTATTGAATTTCTGCCCAGTCAGACACACAAGCACATAAACCGCGAACCAAATCACGGCGGCTCTCGGGCCGGCCTCACGCAACATCTTCGCAACCCGCGAAACTTTGGATGCCTCGTTACGGAGCGACATACACATCTCGAATCATCTGATCAAGCCAGATCACCAATTCAGGCGCATACTTCAAATCAATATGTGCACCATCTGGACGCATCTTTGATTCGAACTCTCCGCCCGGGTGTGCCTTCACCGCAGTTGCGAAATCGGCATACACGACGCGATCATCTGTTTCAGCAAACTGTTGAATGAGTTCGTTGTAGCGGGTCGAGCGAGTTTGATCAGCCTCGTCGAATGGCGGAACGCCGGTTTCGCCAGCAATGTAGGGCGGATCAACATCTGGCGTTGACAACCAAACAATTTGCGATCCACTAGACGACATCACATCAATGAACACCTTGAACTGTTCCAGCAACCATGCGTCGTATGCGGGCTCACCAATATGAGACCACGCATCGACTCCCGGAATCTTTCGATCAGAAAGGTCAGCCGTGCCACCAACGATGATCACCAAATTGGCACGGAACTTCTGCACGATCGGACCAAGTGCATCTCGCCACTCGGTGCAGCCAGGACGAAAGTCTTGTTCAACACCGAGATATTTGATGGGAGTGTTCTCGCCGATTCCACAGCCGACTCCGGGGCTTGGTTGAATCACAACTTGGTTCATTGCTTCCCAGTCGTCGAGTCCCGAAGCCAACACCCAACTTTGCGAGTCACCCACCATCATGATGCGAGCAGGCAGGGCAACGTCGACTGGCGAAACTGTTGGCGCATCTTTGGGTAGATCTGGCAAATCTGCAAGAGCCTGCTGTTGCATCGCCAGCGCATCTTCGCTCAATGTCGACATCACATCATTGGTGCTATTGCGATGACTATTGCCGGCGAAAGCTAGAACCGTTCCAACGATCGCCATCAAGGCGAGATACACGAAGAGTCGCTTACCCTTCCACAACTTTCGTTGACGTACGGGATTCTCGAGCAAGTAATAGATCAAGCACACCACCAACATGGTGCTTCCAGCTTTGGCGACAAACATCCAGAAATGATCGACCGTGATCCAAACGGTCCCGGGCACTCGAATTCGCGGCAGGTTCGGGTCAAGCCGTAACGATTCCCAGATCAAGAACATCGGCCAGTGCACGAGATAAATCGTGTACGTGACTTGCCCCATCCACGCGAGTGGTTTCCAGGACAAGAAACTGCACATGCCACTTCCGGTTGCGGCATACGCAATGATCAACAACGTGATCAATCCGTTAAAGAAGACGGCCCACGGAAAGAAAACATCGCCCCATTGGTTTTGCCAACCAATTTTGAACCAAACAATGAATGCTCCGGCAATGAGCGGCCACGACAATGCGACAAACAAGGGCTTGCGTAACGTTTCGATGATGCGTGGAACATGACGCCATACGGCCCACAACACCGCAAACGCTGCACCCATTAAAAATTCGCCAACTCGAACTTCTGTCGCGTAATAGGCACACGAAGAATCTGAACAACGGGCATTTAAGACCGGCAAGTGGCTCCACAACGGTGAATGTGTGCGGTAGTACGCACCCAGCGCAATTGCACCAATCGCCAAAGTTGTGAGTACTACAAAAAGTTTCCATATCGCGTGACGAGTTGTCTTGTTGCGCAACAACAACAGACACAACACTGGGAATACGAGGTACACCTGTTCTTCTAACGACAGGCTCCATAAATGCTGTAATGGATTACCTAGTCCAAATAGTCCCCCGTAACTCTTGCCGGCTGACTGCAAGTAGATGTTCTCGTAATACGAAAGTCCAGAAAACCATTCCCACGGTGCAAGTCGTCGACCCGAACCTGGAAATAAAGTCCAGATACTGACCACTGCCAAAAGAACAACGAACGACGCTGGAAAGAGTCGTCGTGCTCGGCGCTCATAAAACGATCGCAACGAAATCGTTCCCGACTTATCCCATTCGGCCACCATCAAGCGAGTGATCAAGAATCCCGAAAGCGTGAAGAACATCGAAACAGTGAGTTCACCACCAGTCATCCAAGTGATGCTGTGGTGATAGAGCAAAACAATGATCACAGCCAGGCCGCGAACACCATCTAACGCAGGCAGATGCCCAAGACGCGTTTCGATGCGAGGTTCGTCAGACATGCCGACAAGAGGTTAGTTGTTAGTAGGCGACTTCTCAGGGCTACTCAACGAGCCGCAAGCCAGTTGGAGCGATTGACCGTTCAGCGTGTGGCAATTCGACAACAAACTCGGTGCGGTGCGCTGGGAAAACATGTTCCGATAACAACACGGCTCGACCGTCAGTATCGGTTGTTATGCGCGTACATCGAAGAACCGGAGATCCGACAGGGATTCCCAACAGTTTGGCGTTTTCGGTCGACGCAGCATCGGCCCCAATGGTCTGAGTGGCGCCCTTCAGAGGAACATCGAGAAGTTCATAAAAAGGCGAACGCTCAACGTCGGCTCGGGACAGATGTTGCCCCAAGTCGGCGCGACACCAGACTGTCACCAAGGCAAAAGGTTCGCCATCTGCCAAATTCAGGCGCTTCACACGCAACACTTGATCAGCATCAAGAATCTTCTTCACCTGAGTTGCGGCCTTTTCAAAGGCGAATTCGAGGATTCGTCGCTCAGGCTTGATTCCTCCATCGAGCAACTGCGCTTCAATCGTCGCTAATTGCCCAAGACTTTGTTGCAAAGGCGCTGCGGCAACAAACCAGCCAAAGCCCTGACGAGCATCGACAAGTCCGTCATCACGCAAGGTCTCGAGTGCCCGGCGGATGGTGACACGACTGGCGTCAAACTCGGAGCCCAATTCAGACTCAGACGGCAACAAGCGCCCCGCTCCATAGGTGCCATCTTGCACGCGAGTTCGCAACACGTCGGCTATGACTCTGTACCTGATCTCGCGCACACTTGTATTATACTTGTCTCATGAGCTCCGTTTCCGCAGGTACCCCCGTCGAACTAGTCAACAACGTGTATTCCACGCTCACCGAGCGTGCCGCCTTGGGTCGTCAGCGCCTCGGCCGTCCCCTCACATTGGCCGAGAAGATTTTGATTAACCACCTCGTTGACCCAACCACTCAAGAGATGGTGCGCGGCGGCAGTTACGCCGACTTCAACCCTGATCGCGTTGCGATGCAAGACGCAACTGCACAAATGGCCTTGTTGCAGTTCATGACCGCCGGACTACCGACAACCGCAGTGCCATCAACGGTGCATTGCGATCACCTCATCTTGGCCAAAGTTGGCGCCAAGATCGACCTTGGTGTCGCGATTGACGACAACCGCGAGGTGTACGACTTCTTGAAGAGTGTGTCTGCCAAATACGGCGTCGGTTTTTGGGGCCCGGGTAGCGGAATCATTCACCAAGTTGTGCTTGAAAACTACGCATTCCCCGGCGGCATGATGATTGGCACCGATAGCCACACACCAAACGCTGGTGGACTGGGCATGGTTGCTATTGGTGTCGGTGGTGCCGACGCAGTTGACGTGATGACCGGCTTCCCATTCAACGTGAAGTGGCCCAAAGTCATCGGCATCAAACTCACTGGCACACTCAGTGGTTGGTCATCACCCAAGGACGTCATTCTTGAAGTTGCCCGCGTTCTCACCGTTGAAGGTGGCACCGGAGCGATCGTTGAATACTTCGGACCAGGCGCCGACAGCATTTCGGCAACTGGCAAAGCAACTGTGTGCAACATGGGTGCAGAAATTGGTGCAACGTGTTCAGTGTTCGCATACGACTCCAACATGTCGAATTACTTGAAGGCCACCAATCGTGCAGCAATTGCCGCAGCAGCCGACAAAGTTGCCGCCGATCTTCGTCCCGACGAAGGCGCACAGTACGACCAACTCATCGAGATCAACCTTGATGATCTCAAGCCACTCATCAACGGACCGCACTCGCCAGACCGTGCTCACAAGACCGGAAAGGCTGTAGGTGCCGCTGCTCGCGAAAATGGTTGGCCCATCGAAGTTTCATCGGCTCTCATTGGTTCATGCACCAACTCGTCGTACGAAGACATCACTCGTGCCGCGTCAATTGCTCGTCAAGCAGTCGCTGCAGGACTCAAGGCCAAGTGCGAACTTCTCATCAGCCCAGGTTCTGAACAAATTCGTGCCACCATCGAACGAGACGGTCTACTTGCCGATCTTGAAGCAGTTGGTGCAACTGTTCTTGCTAATGCATGTGGTCCGTGCATCGGCCAGTGGGAACGCTCCAAAGAAGCGACCGACAAGCCCAACACCATTGTCAACTCGTTCAACCGTAACTTCCCGAAGCGCGCCGACGGTTCAGCAAACACTTTGAGCTTTGTCACCTCACCCGACACTGTGATGGCTATTGCTTTGTCTGGTCGCCTTGACTTTGATCCCACAACCGACACCATCACTGCTCCTAACGGAACTGAAGTGCGTCTCATTGCACCAGTCGGTGAAGTGTTGCCGAGCAATGGTTACGACCCAGGCTCAAACACCTTCACTGCTCCTCCCGCCGACGGGAGTGGTGTCGCTGTCGCTGTTGCTGTGAGCCCGACGAGCACACGTTTGCAATTGCTTGAGCCATTCCCCGCTTGGGATGGCAAGGATTATCTGGGCCTTCCCGTGTTGATGAAGGCCAAAGGCAAGTGCACGACCGACCATATTTCGGCCGCTGGAAAATGGCTCACCTACCGAGGTCACCTCGAAAACATTTCGGGCAACTTGTTCATCGGTGCGGTCAACGCATTCGATGATGCCGTTGGTGAAGGAAAAGACATCACCGATGGTGGCACTCGTCTCTATCCCGACATCGCCAAGAACTACAGCGCTGCCGGCATTCGTTGGTGCGCAATTGGCGACCGCAACTACGGTGAAGGTTCGTCACGCGAACATGCAGCAATGGAACCACGTTTCCGTGGTGGCGTCGTGATCTTCGCTCGCTCGTTCGCTCGTATTCACGAAACCAACCTCAAAAAGCAGGGCTTGGTTCCGTTGACATTCGCCGACCCCAACACCTACGACCTCATCGGCGAAGATGATCGCATTAACGTGCTTAATCTTCCACCGGTTCCTGGTCAAAATGTGAAGTGCCAAATCGTCAAGCCCGACGGCACCATCATCGACTTCGAAGGTGTCCAGACTTTTAGCCCCGAACAAGTTGAGTGGTTTAAAGCTGGTTCAGCCCTCAACATCGTGCGCGCCAAAGTCGCAAGCGGCAACTGACCGCTCGATCATCACGACTGTTATGGAACTACGCGACGGCATCCGAACAACGGGTGCCGTTCGCGGTTTCACCGAACAAGTTGTTGATGACAACACTGTTCACGCCATTCTTGACGATGCGCGTTTTGCTCCGAGCGGCGGCAACCGTCAACCTTGGCGTGTCGCGGTCGTCAAAGACTTAACGGTACGACGTTCGCTCGGCGACGCAATGAAACCCGTATGGGATGAATACGTTGCGATCTCTGCGACTGGTAAAACACCATTCACAGTTGTTGATGCGTCGACTTATCAACTTGCCTCGGTCACATCTGGCAATGTTCCTAACGATCTCTTAGACAAAATTGAATCGATTCCCGTTGTCTTGGCGATCGCCGCCGATCTCGGTTCGATCGCAATGATGGACAAAGACCTCGACCGCGCGACCATCACTGGTGGCGCATCGATTTATCCATTTTGTTGGAGTGTTGTCCTTTCGGCTCGCGATCGCGGACTCGGCGGAGTCATCACCACATTTGCTTCACGAGTTGAACCAACGGCCGGACCACTACTTGGATTGCCAGAAAATTGGGCACTCGCTGCCACCATCTTTTTGGGTTACCCCGTCAAACAAACAACAAAGCTCAAACGCCACACGGTCGAAAAGTTCACGACCGTCGACACGTTCAACGGCCAACAGTTCTCGATCTAGTCCGAACCGGGACGGCGCTTAGCTTCATTCGCCGGTTCACCTTTGTAACTTGAAGGATAAGAACGTCGCAGTTCTTCTTCAGTAGGTGTTCGCTGCAGTCGTCCCTCTTCGGGCAACAATGCACTAATCGCCGACATGATGCGCTTGGTATCTGGGCCAGGAGTTTTCGATTTCATCACAACCGGCGAACCGACTTGAATCTTGATCTCGGGAGGATTTGTCACGTTGAGAAGATTTGGTAGACGCGACGAACGAGGCCATACGTTTTCAGTTCCCCACAGGCCAATCGGAATAATTGGAACATGTGCTTCTTTCGCCAAACGCGCCGCACCCCAACGACCCTTCAACACTGGATCAAAAAATGCTGGACCACGTGGAATCGTTCCTTCGGGCATGATCGCAACTAGTTCACCGGCAGCTAGTGCTTGCGAAGCCGCCAACAAAGGTTCGTCGCTTCCTGTTCCGCGATTGACGCGTATTCCGCCGAGAGCCGTGGCAAGTTGACCAATCACCGGAGCATCAAACACTTCTTTCTTTCCGAGAAAGCGCACGGGTCGTCCCGCCTTTGCAACGGCGACTGCGATTGCCATCACATCAAAGTACGAGCGATGATTCGCACACAGAATTGCACCACCATCAGCAGGAATATTTTCAGTTCCTGAAACATCAAAGTGGGCATACGGAATAAATGCTGGACGTGCCAACTGCAAGAGCAGTCGTTGTAGTTCAAGATTGACCACCGGAATTTTGGCGACACCAAGTGGAACATCAAAATGCATCACCGGCCAACGACGAGCTGCCGCCATCAGAATCATCCGCGGATCTGGATTCACTGCAACTGGATGTCCAACAGCCGCCAACAACGGAGTATCAAAAACACTGTCAGAATAGGCATAACTATCGGCTAGTTCAATTCCGTTTGCATCGGCCCAGGTGCGGACTGCCGCGAGTTTTCCTTTGTTCCACACAAAAGGTCCATCGATTCGACCGTCGTATGTTCCATCTGCATTCAGTCCATATCGAGTTGCAACCACATCATCAAACTTCAACAAGTCTGCTAATGGTTTCACCAAGTCATACGGTGTTGTTGTCGCCATCACTAACTTGCGGCCCTCGGTACGATGATGTGCAATGACCGATAACGCATACGGTGGAATTAAATCAAGAAGTTGTTGCGCGGCATTTGCAGCGACGCGCTGAATGTCTTTCTGCTTTTGGCCCTTTGCCAAGGTTGCCGCTTGGCGAGCTAACGCCATTGAAGGCAATGTTTCACCAATGCGATTGAATAGTTCATACAGAGCAGCTTCACCAGGAACCGAGCGCGTGATTAATCCTGCGTCGCGCATTGCATGTGAAAAAACCGCTCCCGATGCTCCTGTCAACAATGTGCGATCGAGATCAAAAAATGCTGCTCCCGTGTTGATCTTCGACATGACTCGTACGGTAACTGCCCAAAATGGGTGTGCGAACCTGTCTCGATAACGGGAAAAGCCCCGCATGGGGTATGCGGGGCTTCTCAACCTGATTCCCTGCGAATGGGGGATTCGCTAGAGGATCTTTCGTGAGCGTTTGGGGGAAACGCTCAGCGAATACGAAATAAAGTATGCCCTATCAGCACCTACAACTCAAGTAGATAGCGGAGATATCTAGTATCATTTTTAGAGATGGACCTCCGCCAGATTTCAACCCTCGTCGCAATCGCCGATCATGGATCCTTTTCGGCGGCCGCCAAGGCACTTTTTACGGTGCAGTCAAATGTCTCGGCCCACATCGCCCGTCTCGAGAAAGAACTCGGGATCACCCTGAT
>Ga0214919_10011617_pt1 | contig 10968 bp, 11 predicted proteins | sample LL1503_MetaG_FD_177994 | JGI IMG/M metagenome (GOLD analysis project Ga0214919, IMG submission 177994) | Freshwater microbial communities from Lake Lanier, Atlanta, Georgia, United States - LL-1503 | ecosystem: Environmental > Aquatic > Freshwater > Lake | place: USA: Georgia | collected...
TTTTTGTTTTTTTTGATTTTTGTTTTTTCAGGCACTTAACCGCACCCGCCATGGCAACCGCAGAAGTTGGCTCCACTGTAATTTTAAGAAGATGCATCAACCATTGTGTCCAGTAAATTATGTCATTTTCTGGAATTTCAAAAAAACCATCGAGTTGACTCAGATAATAAAAAGTTCTTTCCGACACCGCAGGCGATCTTGCTCCGTCAGCAATAGTTGGAGGCGAATCAGAAAACTTAATGATTTTTTTAGCCACATAAGATTGTGTCGCATCGTTAATGACATTAGATTTTATATGTCATTAAAGTAATATTTAAGTAAATTATGTAATGATATTGCTGGTATTGTTATTTTGATGCAACATGAGACTGTTTAATTTATCTTTTCTTTTATAAGAAAGGGAATTTAGATCGAAGTGTGGTATTTATTTATGGAAATGGTATTAGATCCGCGAATCTATTTGTATTTTGCAATGAGAAATGGCATCGATCACTTCTTCGCTATGAGAAATGGTAAGATAAGTGATGTTGTGATGTTGTTGATAGTTCAGCAACAATTCAAGCAAACTGCACTGCGAGTTGTGGTCGAGTGCCGAAGTTGGCTCGTCTAACAACAAAATTTCGGGCTCCACAATAAAGGCACGCACCAACGAAACTCTTTGTTTTTGCCCGCCCGACAATTGATGTGGATAAAATTTTTTGATTTCTTTAGGCAATTGCAAGCAATCAAATAAAATATCAAGATTTTTTTGCTTTTCTGGCATTTTATGTATTTTCAACCCCTCAAGAATACTTGCTTCAACACTAAATCGTGGATTAAGAGTCGAAAACGGATCTTGAAAAACAATTTGCACTTTTTGACGTAAAAATTTTTGATGTTGTTGCCAATTGTATTTTTCAAAAAATTCTATTTGTCCAAAAACCTTACCAGAAGAGCCAATTAAATTAGTAATCGCCAGAGCGAGAGTTGATTTTCCGCTACCGCTAGCTCCTAAAATACCAACATTTTGCTTGTGTTTAACGGTTAAATTAATATTTTGTAAAATAACTTTTTTTGCCAGTTTCACTCCTACATTTGTTGCTTGAAAAACGGTTTTGGCATCTTCTGCTGGCTTACTTACAAGCACCGGCCAACTTTTTAAATTATTTTGTTGCAAAACCACAACCTTGTCGGCAATTTGTTTGACAAGTTGCTGTTGATGAGTGATAAGCAAAATCGAGGTGTGCTTTTTCAGTTTGGCAAACAATTGCCATATTTCGCCACAAGTTGCCAAATCAAGAGAAGTGGTTGGCTCGTCGGCAATAATAAGTTTTGGTTTGTTAGCCAAAGCAATGGCGATCATCACTCGCTGTTTTTGCCCGCCCGAAAGTTGATGCGGATAGTTATTGAGCCGATCGGTAAAATTAGGCAGTTCTACCAAATTTAGCAGTTCACTAATTTTTTTCTCAACTTCTGTTTTTGATAAATTTTCTTGATGAATGGTGATTGCCTCGGCAATTTGTTGTTTGATGGTTTGCAAAGGATTGAGAGCAGAGTTGGGATCTTGAAAAATCATTGCCAAATCTTTGCCTAGAATTTTAGAAAATTGATTTTTTGCCAATTGCAATAAATTTTGTTGCTCAAATTTTATCTCGCCAAAACAACTAGCATTAGCAGGCAACAAGCCCATAATTGCCAAGGCAATGCTTGATTTCCCGCAACCGCTTTCGCCAACCAAAGCCACAATTTCGTTGCATTTAAGTTGCAACGAAAAATCGCTCACCACTTTTTTTTGCTGTTGTTCTTGGATAAAAACAATAGTTAAATTGTTGATGCTAAGCATAACTTTTTAAAATATCTATCAACTCTTGGTGATTAAAATAAAGCGGTATCGAACCCTTGTTGTTCTTGCCTTCTTGTAATAGTTTTGAGTTAATTGACTGCGATATTTGATTGTCGCTATGCCCATAAACAATTGGGGTGCAACCAGCATTATAGGCACATTCTACATCGGCAATGGTATCGCCTACAAACCAAATTTCATCTTGCTTGATATCAAGATCAGAGCCAAGTAAAGCCAACTGCAAAGGGGCGGGATCGGGCTTGTCATAATAGGCATCGCCTGCCCCAATGATGGCAAAAAAATAGTCATCAATACCAAGTTTATTTGCTTCTAGGCGAAGAGTTGCTCCAATTTTGTTGCTTACTAAAAATTGTAAAATTTCTTGTTGCTGAATTTGTTTAATTAAATTCAGAGAATTTGGCAACAAAGTTATCGCAGAAATATGATTTTTTCTGTAACATTGTTTATAAATTTCGCCCGCTTCTTGCCAGTTGTTGCCAAAAATATCAGGGAAAGATTCTCTCATCGATTTATGCACGGTATTTCGCACTTGGTCTAGGCTTAGCTCTGGCTTTTGCATTGCCTGCATTGTTTGATTGATGGCGTTATGAATAACGGGCCAAGTGTCAACCAAGGTGTTGTCCCAATCAAAAACGATAGCTTTTGGTTTTTTTAAATTTTTTAAAGCCAAAAAATTATGATGAAATTCAGACATTGTTAAGATCGATTTTATTGATAAGTGTTGTGTTTTTTTTGGCAGGATCGGGGCTAAAATGCTTTGCTAGTTTATTGGCAACTCCATCAAATTCTTTTGCTTCGGGTAAAGCTTCTTTTTTTTGAGTGATATTTGGCCATTGCTTAGCATATTTTTTGTTTAGCTCAAGCCAATCAACAAATTCGGGAGCCTCGGCAACAATTGCTTCGGCTGGACATTCTGGCACACAGACTCCGCAGTCTATACAAGCATCGGGGTCGATAACCAGCATATTTTCTCCTTCATAAAAGCAATCAACAGGGCAAACTGCCACACAATCGGTATATTTACAACGAATGCAATTATCGGTAACGATGTAAGTCATGGTTGGTAAGTTTTTTGATAAGAATTAAATTATGCACATTAATTAAGGCAAGCAAAATAAAATAGCAAAAATAGGCAGCAAAAGTAAGCAACAAAGGATAAAGCATTTCGTGATGAATTGCCACCCCGCCAGTTCGCAAGATACTTGCTGGTTGATGCAGAGAGTTCCAGTATTCAACCGAAAACTTGATAATTGGTACATTAATAAAACCAATTATCGCAATTATTGCCGACAATTTTTCGCCATTTTTTTCGTGCCATAAGTTGTCATAGATAAGAATATAACCAAGATATAAAAAAAACAAGAACAAAACCGAAGTTAGTCGAGCATCCCAAGCCCACCAAGTTCCCCAAATTGGCTTGCCCCAAATTGCCCCTGTAAGTAAAGTGATGAGAGTAAAAGAACAGCCAATGCCGGCGATGCTTCGCGAAATAATTGAAAAAAAAGCATTTTTGTAGATAAAAGAAAGAATGCTAAACACAAAAATAAGAGTATAAATCAGCAACGAAAGCCAAGCGGCGGGCACATGAATATACATAATTTTTACTGCATTGCTTTGTTGATAATCTGCTGGCGAATGATAAATAAAAAAACTTGCTAAAGCACAAAAAAGCAAGAATAGCACAGCAAAAATAGGCAAAAATATTTTAAAATTTTTGTCAAAATTTTGTAATTTTAGTAGATAATTAATCATAAGAAAAATATTTTTGAGCCATTGCTAAATTTTCAACACTACCAACATGATAATATTTACCCAATAATTCGGTGCCTTTAATGTTGTGTAATAAACCTTTTTCGCCCACCGCCGACTTATAAAAATCTGACATAGAAAAGCATTTTTTTGGTATATTAAGCAAAATTTTTGGATCGATAATTTGCAAACCCACAAAAACATAGTCCATGGCTTGCGAAAAACGATAAAGATTGTGGTTGAGCATATTAAAATCACCACCGCCAAAACTATTGCCATCGTAACCATAAAAATCGGTCACCTTTTTTAAGCCCAACATTATTTGACAATGATGTTGTTGCCATTTTTCATAGAGATATTCTATATCTAATAAATTATCGGGATCTCGCCAAATAGTGTCGGCATTAATGGTTAGTAATGGTTGATGAAAATTAATATAATCTTTAGCATAAACCAGCCCTCCGCCAGTTTCAAGTTTTTCTGGCTCAAATGAGAAAATTATTTTGGGATTATTTATTTTTTGTAAATGATCCGAGATTTGTTCTGCCAAATAATGACCGTTAATGATGATTTTTTGCAAATAAGGCAATTTTGCCAAGTTAGTTAAAATATGATCGAGCAGTGTTTTTTCTTTGACTTTCACCAGCGGTTTAGGCATTGTGGCGGTGATAGGCATCATTCGCTCTCCTCTACCTGCGGAAAAAATAAAAACTTGATGTAATTTATTGGTCATTGGCTTTTCTTACCTTTTTTGGAAGGGCGAAAAACACATTTTCTTTAATGCCCTCCATTTCTGAAACCGTAAGCGAATTGTTGGCGATATTTTGAATTTTTGCCAAGACTTCTTGCACCAAAACTTCTGGTGCCGAAGCCCCTGCGGTGATGCCAATTTTGGTTATGCCAGAAAACCAAGCAGATTCAATATCGCCAGCACTATTAATCAGATAAGAAGGCAGGCCACATTCTTGCCCTAAATCTCGTAATCGATTGGAGTTAGAAGAATTTTTTGCCCCCAAAACAATCAAAACCTCCACCATATTAGCCAGTTGCCTCACCGCATCTTGCCTGTTTTGAGTGGCATAGCAAATATCTTTGGTCGCCAAGCCTTTTTGCAGTTGCGGAAATCTTTGCTCTAAAATTTCGACAATTTTTTTGGTATCATCAACACTAAGTGTGGTTTGAGTAACATAAGCTATTTTTTGCGGATTTTTTAACTGCACGGTTTTGGCATCTTCTTCGTCTGAAACCAAAATTACTTCTTTACCAACTTTGCCTTTAGTGCCCTCTACTTCTGGATGCCCTTTGTGCCCAATTAAAATTAATTCAAAATCTTCTTCGACATATTTTTTGGCTTCTCGATGAACCTTGCTAACTAGCGGACAGGTGGCATCGATTACATCGAGATTTCTGTGTTTTGCTTGTTCTTCAACCAAATCAGAAACTCCGTGAGCCGAAAAAATTGTGGTGGCACCATGTGGTATTTCGGCTATTTCTTGCACAAAAATTGCCCCCTTGGCTTTTAAACTTTCAACCACAAATTTATTATGCACAATTTCGTGCCTCACATAAACTGGCTTGCCGTAGAGTTGCAAAGCTTTTTCTACGGCTTGAATTGCTCTTGTCACACCGGCACAAAAACCTCGAGGATTAGCAAGGATGATTTCCATTTTATTTTTAATGAATTAAAATTATTGCAAAAGTTTTTTTTGTATTAGTTTCACTATACTATCAAAAAACAAGATAATCAATATTTTTTTTATGCTTGACAGCAATTTATTTTTAGAACAAAACAAAATTTTACAATCAAATATTGTTGAGTTTCAACAAAAATCTGCTCAATATTGTCAAAATTTTTGCATCGGATCTGAGTTAGAATTTTATGTATTTTCTAGCCTTTCCCCCCTTGTTTCCGCTCAATCAGAAAGGTTTAATATTTTTTTGGAAAATGTGTGGCAAACTGCAAAAAATAATAAGGTGATGGTAAAAAAGAAGGTTTATTTGCATCAACATAACCAAACTCTTTTTTGAAAATTTCATTAGCTTTGTCACAAAAAATTTTTCTAACTTTCTCATTATTTTCTTTAATTCCATCATTAATTCCAAGTATATTTATGCAATATTCTTGTTGAAAACTTTGCCGATATTCTTTTTGCAAATCTAAATACTCATTTCTAATGCTTAAATATTTTTTAGCTATAACACTAAACACCTTAGCTTTATATTGATTATCGGAAAGTTCTAACCCCTCATCAATAGCTAGCTTACAAAAATTATCAAGTTCAAATTCATCACCATCTTTAACAATGTTGCCATACTGCATCACCTTGTATACAAACTTAGAAATTTTTTTATCATCTAAACCGTATTTTAGATTTTTTAATTTTTCAGCAAACATCGCTACATAATAAAAAGGGAAAACAACCTCATCATCAACAGAAGAAATAAGGATATTTTTATCATTATTAAATATAGGGGAAGAATCATGAAAACAATTGTTAAATGTAAATAATGTAAAACTGCCAGATAAATACTCGCTAATCATCTTAATAAAATATTGTTCGCTAGCTAATCCTTGCTCTCCCACTGCAAGAGATTGTAACTTTAGACCAAAAACACTAGACAAACCAGCATGAAACAAAATTCCTGGCGGATTAACAAAATTGACTTCTTGCATTATATGTTCCATCAATTTTCGTGCATTTTTTTGCAATTCTAACCTTTGATATTCATCAGTATTTGATGGAAATAATTCTGCAACCACTTCTTTAAAAAGATTTTCTTTTTCTGTGTTATTTTTATTTTTTAAAAAAGAACTTAACACAACAAAACTACCAGCAGATGCCGAATAAACAATAAATTTCATATTCTTGTCGCTACACAATTTATTAAATAGATCCAACTTGCTGGAAGTATTTTTATCATAAGTATTTTGTGCTTTTATAAGTTGATTTATAAAAAAAGCAATTTGCTTTGGCTCTATTTCATCCGGGTTTAAAAAAACATTGTTATACCACTTTTTAAACACACTCGTTCCAAAACCTTCTATTGTTACCACCAATAATTCTGTTTTGTTTTTCGTTTTTTCATACCCATACATCTCTTCATATTTACATATTGTGATGCCATTGCCATTAATAGCCTTTACATTATTAGCAAATATACTAATTGCCGATTGCAAGCAACATTTAAAAGGATTAAGAAAACAACATCCATAGCCACAGCAATCTTGCGAAGCCCCAATTTGTGTTGTTTCAATTACTGGTTCTAGCCCTTTTGTTGAATTTAAACTCCTCATATTTTTGTGGTATTGATTAAAATATACACTAGTTGCAAAATAGTTTTGCAACTTATAGCAAAACAACTAAATTTATTTTATAATAAACTTAATAACATTAAATTACCAAAGTTTTTTTTATTGCCTTACAAAATAATGTTTTTTACAATAAACTTTGTTTTATACTCAACATTCTATACAAAATGCAAAATCAAACTAATCACATAAATACCAGTAATATTTCTCAATTAAAGTTCGATGCTCAAAACCTTATACCCACCATTGTGCAAAACGAAATAGATTTAGAACAAAACAAAATTTTACAATCAAATATTGTTGAGTTTCAACAAAAATCTGCTCAATATTGTCAAAATTTTTGCATCGGATCTGAGTTAGAATTTTATGTATTTTCTAGCCTTTCCCCCCTTGTTTCCGCTCAATCAGAACAGTTAAATATTTTTTTAGAAAATGTGGCAAACTGCAAAACAGAACAAGGTAATGGCCAACTCGAAGTGGTTTTTGATTATACCGATAATTTTTTGGCTTTAATTGCAGAAATTGCCAAAACCAAAAAGCATATTTATCAACTAGCTACACACCATAATTTGTGGGTAAGCTTTGCTGGCAAGCCAATAAACAACGATTGCGGAAGTGCTTTGCAATTTAGCTTGTCTTGCTTGCCAAAAAATCAACAAAACGGCGATTTTATTAACAATTTTTATGTGATGATGGCGGTTTTTTTGCTTGACAAAACCAAGCAAAATTTGGCTATGTTAAATTTATATCAGCAAGATTATTTTCGTTATTGTCAAAAAGACAATAAATATTTATTTTCTCAACAAAAAAACACTAGCCCAACTCATTTAAGCTTTGGCAACAACAACAGAACTTGTGCGGTTCGTCTTGCCAAAGGAGAAACCGCCAAAAGGCTCGAATATAGAGTTGCTTCGGCTTCGGCTTCGCCAAGCTTGGTGCTGTCTTTTATATTTTCCGCCCTAAATTTTGGCTTAGAAAATTATGTTATTTCAAAAGAAAATCAGTTCAATAGCAAAAAATTTGGCCCCATCTTTGGCAATAGTTTTGATGAACAATATCAACTGGTGCCAATTTTAGAAAATCTTATTGCTTTCAAAATTAATATTGGGTAAAATATTTTGCATTTATTTTTGATAAATTTATTTACAACATAACTATGGATAAAAAACTACACGAAGCCACCAAAATTGTGCATGCAGGACGACACCCAAAAGAACAAGGCGGAATGGTTAACCCGCCAATTTACCAAAGCTCAACTATTGTTTTTCCTACTTTAAAAGATTTGCTTTATGCCGAAAGAGGATATTCTAACAACGATTTGGTGCAACCCTACGAGCTAAAATATGGCAGATACGGCACCCAAACCAATTTCGCCCTCGAGCAAGCCGTTGCCGAACTCGAAGGTGGCTACAACACTTTTGTCACCTCTTCTGGAGCCTCTGCCATCAACACCGCTCTCATTGCTTTTCTAAAACAAGGCGATCATATGCTGGTGGTTGATAATGTTTATTCGCCAACCAGAGGTTTTGCCGATAAATTTCTCAAAAAACTTGGCATCGAAACCACCTATTTCGACCCACACATTGGTGGCGACATCGCTAATTTAATACAAGAAAATACAAAGGTTATTTTTTTAGAAAGCCCCGGTTCGCAAACCTTTGAAATATCTGATGTTTCGGCAATTTGTCAAGTAGCAAAAAAACACGAAATAATCACCATTCTTGACAATTCTTGGGCGAGCGGCATTTATTTTAAACCTTTCGAACATTTAGTTGATGTTTCGGTAATGGCTCTCACCAAATATATCAACGGCCATTCCGACATTATGATGGGCTCCATCACAGTGCAAGAAAAACACTTTCGCACAATGTATGAAGCCTTTCGCTATATGGCACCAACTGCAGCACCTTATTGCTCTTATATGGTGCAAAGAGGCTTCAGAACCCTAAAACTTAGAATCGATCATTGCTTTAAATCTGCCCTAGAAATGGCTCACTGGTTTAGCAAAAGACCAGAAGTAGAAAAAGTGCTCTACCCTGCTCTACCAAGCGATGCAAATCATGCTTTATGGAAGAGAGATTTTACTGGGGCGGCTGGCTTGTTTTCTGTGGTGCTTGATAAAAAATATTCTAACGAATCTTTAGCCAGAATGGTTGATAAATTGCAATTTTTTAGTATGGGTTACTCTTGGGGCGGTTATGAATCTTTAATTTTACCGTTTGATGCCACTTCGATTAGAACGGCAACCAAATTTCCTTACTCAGACAAAACTTGCCTTCGCATCAACATTGGCCTTGAAGCAATCGAAGATCTCAAAGAAGATCTCGACCTTGGCTTTAAAAGATTAAAAAAATAATGCTTGATTTTTTGCCAAAAGTAGATTTACCAAAAGTTACAGGCACCTATAAAAAATCTGCTTCAATAATCAACTGGTTTGGCTTGCCAGCAGTTGCCGATGTTGTGTTTAAGCCATCTTGTCTTGCCGATTTGCAACATTTTTTAAGCAAGGTTGATTGCCAAATTCCCATACAAATAATTGGGGCTGGCTCAAATATTATCATCACCAAACCCTGTGTTTCTGGGGTGGTTATTAAACTTGGCAAAGAATTTACCAACATCAGTTGCAATCAAAATTTATTAACAGTGGGCGGGGGCAATTTGTGCTCTACCGTTTCTTTATATTGCCAAAAATATGGCCTGGGCGGTTTAGAATTTTTAAACACCATTCCTGGCTCTGTTGGTGGCGGGGTTGCTATGAATGCAGGTTGCTATGGTAGCGACATTTCGCAGTTTTTAATAGAAGCAACGGCACTTGATTATCAAGGAAATTTACACAAAATTAGCAATCAAGATTTTGGCTTTATTTATCGTGGCAACTCTTTAACTAAACAATATATTTTTGTCGAAGCGGTTTTTACTTGCCAAGAAAGTAGCCCGCAACTTGTAGCAGAAAAAATCAAAACCCTACAACAACAACGAGAAGAATCTCAACCAATTCGGGCAAAAACTGGCGGGAGCACCTTCAAAAACCCAGATAAAAACCCAGAAAATCAACAACATTACAAGGCTTGGCAACTAATCGATGCAGTGGGTTTAAGAGGTCATTTTATTGGCGATGCCTGTTTTTCAAGCAAGCACTGCAATTTTTTAATCAACACCAAGCAAGCAACTGCACAAAACCTGCTTGATTTAGGCAAACTAGCCCAAGAAAAAGTGCAAAAACAATTCAACATTCCACTGCAATGGGAACTCAAATTTATACAGTAGATACTTTAAATGATGCTCGCTAAGCAGCATTTAAAGTATCTTAAACAAATGGACAACCATCTTTGTCTCCAGGATGTGCAAAGCTCCCAGTTGCATTCGGTTTTTTGATAGAAAGCAAAGGTTTCGTTGCATCAACATCACCAAACTCTTTTGTGAAAATTTCATTAGCTTTCTCACAAAAATTTTCTCTAACTTTCTCATTATTTTCTTTAATTCCATCATTAATTCCAAGTATATTTATGCAATATTCTTGTTGAAAACTTTGCCGATATTCTTTTTGCAAAGCTAAATAACTATTTCTAATGCTTAAATATTTTTGAGCCATATCACTAACCACCTTAGCTTTATGTTGATTATCGGAAAGTTTTAACTCATCTATAGCTAGCTTACAAAATCTATCAAGTTCAAATCCATCACCATCTTTTTCAACAATATCGCCATACTGCATCACCTTGTATACAAACTTAGAAATTTGTTCATCATCTAAACCGTAATTTAGCTCTTTTAATTTTTTAGCAAACATCGCTACATAATAAAAAGGAAAAACAGCTTCGTCACAAAATGATGAAAACACAGGGGGGGGTTTTTTCTGATTACCAAGTATCTTATCAAGAGCATCTTTTTTAACAACAGGAGAATGACTGCTTTTCACATGGCGGGGATACACCTTACGAGATAAGCAAGCTTCTATCATATTAGTAAAATATGTTTCTTTAACTAATTCTCCAACCCCATAAGCTTGTTCTTTTAAGTCAAAGTAGCGAGACAAGCCAGCATGATAAGAAATTCCTGGCGGATT
>Ga0214919_10011618_pt1 | contig 10968 bp, 12 predicted proteins | sample LL1503_MetaG_FD_177994 | JGI IMG/M metagenome (GOLD analysis project Ga0214919, IMG submission 177994) | Freshwater microbial communities from Lake Lanier, Atlanta, Georgia, United States - LL-1503 | ecosystem: Environmental > Aquatic > Freshwater > Lake | place: USA: Georgia | collected...
GTGGCCACGGCTCGAGCCAATTCTGGGATGGTCATGAACTTGATTAGGCCCATAAAGATTGCTGACATTTGTAAGTGCCTTTCGGTTAGCGACCACGATGGTGATCGAAGGCTGTGATCTTCGCGGGTCGCAGTTGTTCCGATTCGCAGATGAGAATTACTTGTTGATGGCGAAATGCCTAGGAAAAGTTTCCTTAGACGGGTAACCTCAAGCACTATGACTGAAGACTCGTTATCCAATCTCTCCCATGAAACTCGCACCTTTGCGCCAAGTGCTGAATTTGTGGCGCAAGCGAATGCGAAAGCCAACCTTTATGACGAAGCCGAGGCTGACCGCTTAGGTTTCTGGGAAAAACAAGCCAAGAACTTGTTGTGGGATGCACCTTGGTCTGAAGTTCTCGACTGGCAACCACCTTATGCAAAATGGTTTGTGGGTGGAAAGTTAAATGCCAGCGTTAACGCACTCGATCGTCACGTTAATGAAGGTCGCGGCTCTCGCGTTGCTTTCCACTTTGAAGGCGAGCCCGGTGACACCCGCACCATTACCTATTCAGATTTATTAGTTGAAGTTAAGAAAACTGCTAATGCGTTAATTGAGTTAGGAATTAGCGCAGGCGATCGCGTTGCAATTTACATGCCGATGATTCCTGAAGCAGCAATTGCGATGTTGGCATGCGCGCGCATTGGCGCACCACACTCAGTTGTCTTTGGTGGTTTTTCAGCCGATGCGTTGATCTCACGCATTAATGACGCTGATGCTAAGTTAGTAATTACCTCCGACGGTGGTTATCGCAAAGGTGCTGCGTTCGCACTAAAACCAACTGTCGACGAAGCGCTCTCAAAACCAAATAACGTTGAGAAAGTTTTAGTGGTTAAGCGAACTGGCCAAGCGACTGCCTTTGATTCAGGAAAAGATGTTTGGTGGCACGAGATCGTTGATCGCCAAAGCGCAGAGCATGTGGCGCAGGCATTTGATGCCGAGCACCCACTGTTTATTCTCTATACCTCTGGAACAACTGCAAAACCAAAGGGCATTTTTCACACTACTGGTGGCTATTTAACGCAGGCTGCTTATACGCATAAGGCAGTCTTTGATCTAAAGGCCGAAACCGATGTTTATTGGTGCACTGCAGATATTGGTTGGATTACCGGACACTCATACGTCGTTTATGGCCCACTAATTAATGGTGCAACTCAAGTAATGTACGAAGGAACACCTGATACACCACATAAAGGTCGCATCTTTGAACTCGTTGCTAAATACAAAGTAAGCATTTTGTATACCGCGCCAACTTTGATTCGTACCTGGATGAAGTGGGGCGAAGAATTTCCTAAGGCGCATGATCTTTCAACGCTACGTTTACTTGGTTCAGTTGGTGAACCAATTAACCCTGAAGCTTGGATGTGGTACCGCGAAGTTATTGGCGCAAATCGTTGCCCAATTGTTGATACTTGGTGGCAAACTGAAACTGGCGGCATCATGATTTCACCATTGCCTGGTGTTACTGCAACTAAACCAGGTTCTGCGATGGGTCCGATTCCGGGCATCAGTGCAAAAGTTGTTGACGATAAAGCTAATGAAGTTGGCTTAGGTCACGGCGGATTTTTGATTCTTGATAAACCATGGCCGGGAATGTTGCGCGGTGTTTGGGGCGAAGACGAACGATATAAAGAAACTTACTGGTCACGTTTTAACGGAATTTATTTCGCCGGCGATGGTGCCAAAATCGATGAAGAAGGCGCACTCTGGTTATTGGGTCGCGTTGACGATGTAATGAATGTTTCTGGTCACCGCATTTCAACCACTGAAGTGGAATCAGCTCTAGTTAGCCACCCAGAAGTGGCAGAGGCTGCAGTAGTTGGCGCAGCCGATGAAATGACTGGGCAAGGAATCGTGGCATTCGTGATTCTGCGCGGCGGCGTTGCACATGTGGAAAGCGAAAAGCTGATCCAAGCTCTACGTGCCCATGTAGCTAAAGAGATCGGCGCAATCGCCAAACCACGCCAAATCGTGGTGGTTAACGAGCTACCAAAGACCCGAAGCGGCAAGATCATGCGTCGTTTACTTAAAGATGTTGCTGAAAATCGCGCAGTTGGCGATTCCACAACGCTGGCAGATCCAAACGTGATGAAGCTGATCTCTGAAGGGCTAAATACTTCTAAGGACGAAGATTAAGTAGTTCGTTGTAGTTATTCATAAACAGGACCGATGTAAACCACCACCGAGCTATGTTTAATTGAACTTACGGTTGTAGGCCAAGAAATTGTGGTTGACCCACCTGGTAATAGTGTTTGATAAGTTTTCACTTGGTCTGCAAATACAGGAACACCTGATGCATCGAGACCAAAGTAATGAAAGATACTCTCTCCAGATAGCCGCAGAGTCTTCGATTTATTAACAAGGGTGAACTCAATATTGATTCCAGAGATTTTTGCGTCACGAACTGCTGGCCATTCATCAGGATTTGTTGGCCTATTAGATGAGCGTGGATACTTTGTGAGTGTAATTACATCTGGTTGAAGGCCAGGAAAGTACATCCAAATTTTCTCGCCAGCTTTAAGCATTGGAAATTTATCATTTCTGGCTTCAATCAGGACAACGCCTGTTGAAGTCGCTGCCATAACTGTGAAACTTGGACTTGTGAGATTCTCTGTTTTAGATGGGTTCGTGACCTCAAAAGCGGTCCACTTGCTATTTGAAATTATTTTTCCTACTACTGGAGTGTCCGAACTCGTTGTTGATGAATTTGAGTTGCTACTAGAGCTTCCATTTTGCGATGGTTTTACGGGTGGAGTAGAAGCAAAACCATTTGAGTCTGCTCCGTAGGTTGCTTCAGAATTACTAAATCCCTCATACTCAAGTTGCTTGATTAGAGAACTTCTTGAAAATGCTGATGATGCGAGGTACTGCGCAGCTTTTCTAACTGCTTGATCAAACCAATCAGCTTTCTGGGCGTCGGCGGCATTCTGCGAGTCTGAGTTGGAAAAACCTTCGTACACAAGTTGCTTTATAAGTCCTGAACGTGAGAATCCGCTTGACTTTAGATACTGAGCAGCTTTGCGAACGGCTTGCTCTGACCAATTGGCATTTATTGAATCAACAGCATAGGTTGAATCGTCATTTGAAAAGCCTTCATAGTTTAACTGTTTTATCAAACCGGTTCTGGAAAATCCGGAGGAGTTTAGGTACTGCCTAGCTTTTTTCACCGCATTGATTTGATCAATAGTTTCTGTTGAGCTTGGTGTTTGCGAAACTGTTGGCGTTGGCGTTGGCGTTGGCGTTGATGTTGATGTTGATGATGTCGAGAACGTAATTGTTGAAGTTTTAGATTGATTGCCTCGAACTGCCGAAACTGTGACTGTTGCTTTAGTTCCAGTAGGTAATCCAAAAACTCTAAATGGTCTAGTGCTTCCACTGATTGGCAACCATTCAACAGAGCCCGCCGACGAGGATACTCCCCATACATAATCTTGACTATAGTTTATGACTACGCCAACAAATCCATCGGAAGTTGAAATTATTGAACCGAAATAAGGTGTTACGACATCATTAATCTCTTGTGTGGATAAAGTTGTTGCAGGCGACGGAGTTGAACTTGGCTTAGCAACAGCGTTTACTCCTTTAGACCAAACTTTCTTACTGCCACTCTTAATGCAAGTATAAATCAGACCACTTGATGTGATTTTCTCATTTAATGTTTTGCACGTTGTTCCAGGTTTCGGCGCTGCCGCGAAAGAAGGAGTAAATAACCCGGCGGCTAGAACAAAGACGATTGCGATAGAAAGCTTTTTCATGCAACAAATCATAATTTATGCTCAGTAACTTATATAGAACTCAGAACCAAATTTTAACTAAATTTTGGGCGAAGATCTGTCCCTTTATCTAAGAAGTTCGCTTGCGCGATCTTTTAGGTCGGTAATAACGCTTGGCAAACGCTCATCTAGTTGCGCGTAAATCTGGCTCTCATTAACTTGATCTTTAACTGCGCTCCAGGGCGACCAAAGCAGTGTGGTTAGAACCAAGTAACTAATTATTACGATGCGAATCAGCTCGAGTGCTACACCGGCTAACGAATCAATCGCTTTTAGTGGTTTCCAGAGCAAGCGGGCGTGGAAAAACTTTGCGAATTTGCCGAATACTAATAAGCCAAGCTGAGCACCAAGGAAAATTGCAACTAAGACCGCGACAATTTGTTTTAGGAGTGAATCCCATGATGCAACTAATTGCAATGAGAAGTAAAGACCAGCAACACCACCAACGATGTAACCAAGAGTGCGGAAAATAGTGGCAAGAAAACCGGTGCTGTAACCGCGCTTGATTGCGCCAAGAGCCAAGAGTGCTATTGCGATATCAACAAACATTAAACGGCCACCTATCGCTCTGACTAAATCTTCACTTTTAAGTATTTAGCAGTTAAATCAATTAGTTCGTCGGTTGAATTAACTACACCTACATGTTTGTAAACCACAGTACCCTGCTTATCGATAAACCAAGTCACGGGCACACCCATGCCAAAAGTTCCACGTGTTATGCCTTTAGCATCAAAAAGATTAGGCCAGGTCATTCCGTTGGCAATAATAAAGTCTTTAGAATCTTGTGGTTTGGCTTCTTCAACTGCAATTCCAAGCAATTTAACTTTGCCATTTGAGTGGTGGTTAAACTCAACAAATACAGGGATTTCATCGGCACATGGCCCACACCAAGAGCCCCAAACATTAACTATTAGCGGGCCGCGTAATGATTCAACCGAGATTTTTTGCGAACCGGTTAAACAATTAAGCAATGTGTCGCCTGGTTTTGCGGCCACACGACTGATTTCAGTGCAATCAATAACTTCACCTTTAGCCGCCAGTTGTTTAGTAATGGTGGAGCAACCTGTTAAAGACAGTGCGAGTAAAAGAATTAGAACTTTCTTCATCTAAAATCCGTATCTGTCTTTAAAAGTAAACGTGCTTTATCTGGATCAACTTCGCCGATACCAAATGATGGACAGATCTTGGCCATTGGGCAGGCGCCACAAGCTGGTTTGCGCGAATGACAAATTCGGCGACCGTGCCAGATCATGCGCTGTGACAAGTTGGTCCATTCTTTCTGTGCAATTAAAGCGCCGACTTCGTGTTCGACTTTGACTGGATCTTGCGAATCGGTCCACTCAAATCTACGCGACAAGCGGCCAAAGTGCGTGTCAACCGTGATTCCTGGAATATCAAAAGCGTGGCCGAGTACAACGTTGGCAGTCTTGCGACCAACGCCAGGCAGCGTTACTAATTTTTCAAGTTCAGCCGGAACTTCTCCGCCATATTGCTTAACGATTTTGGTTGCGAGCCCTTTGATGTGGCGAGCTTTGGCGCGATAGAAACCAGTTGTGTAAATAAGATCCTCAATATCTTCTACTCGCGCACCAGCGAATGCACTCACATTCTTATATTTCTTAAATAACGTTGGTGTCACGGCATTCACACGCTTATCGGTGCACTGCGCTGAGAGAACTGTGGCGATTAGCAGCTGCAATGGATTCTTGAAGTCGAGTTCGCAGGTTACGTGCGGGTAAGTCTTGGTTAAAACCCGATAGATCTTGCGGGCATCTGCTCGCTTTTGGCTATCGGCACTCATGCCAGTAAAGTACCGCTTGTGCCACATGATGAAGAAGTAGTACGTAGAGCACCACTCTTTACTGCCCTAGACGATGCTGCTGCCGCTTCATTGCGCGCATCAATGGATCAAGTAAAGGTGCTTAAGGGCAATGTTTTGTTTGCCGAAGGCGATTCAGGCGATCACCTTTATGTAATTGTTGAAGGTAAATTAAAACTCGGAACTACAAGTACCGATGGCCGCGAAAATCTTTTATCAATTCTTGGCCCTGGCGAAATGTTCGGCGAGCTAAGCCTCTTTGATCCAGGCCCACGCACATCGACTGCAACAGCAGTTACCGATGCCAAACTATTGAGTTTGTCCCACGCCAAAGTTATTCCTTGGTTAAAAGAGAACCCAGAAGTTTCATTGCAACTACTTGCACGTTTGTCACAGCGTTTGCGTCGCACCAACGAAGCAGTTGGCGATCTAGTTTTCTCCGATGTTCCAGGTCGCGTAGCTAAGGCACTTATTGATCTAGGTGATCGCTTCGGAAAAGTGACTGATGAAGGTTTATTTGTGCACCACGATCTAACTCAAGAAGAGTTAGCTCAATTAGTTGGTGCTTCACGCGAAACAGTTAACAAAGCTTTGGCCGATTTTGCTGGCCGCGGCTGGTTAAGACTTGATGGTCGCGCTGTATTAATTACCGACGTAGAACGTTTAGGAAAACGCGGTAAGTAATTAGTCAGTAATCTCGACAGTTAGTTCGATTTCAACTGGCGAGTTCAAAGGCAATTCGGCAATACCAACTGCGCTACGTGCATGCTTTGCACCATCGCCCCAGATTGCTAAGAACAATTCGCTAGCGCCATTAACAACAACTGGTGCATTGATATAGCCAGGAACGCCATTTACATAACCAACTACACGAACGATCTTAGAAATTTTATTTACATCAGCAACAGTTTCAACTGCAGCTAAACAATTTAGTGCGCAAATTTGGGCAAGTTCCTTGGCACGCTCTGGTGTGATTTCGCCATCAACTTTGCCAGTACCCGCCATGTTTCCATCAACTAGCGGTAATTGACCTGCGGTGAAAACAATATTGCCAGTGCGAATCGCTGGAACATAAGCTGCTACAGGCTTTGCAGCCACTGGTAGTTCTAGGCCTAGTTCAGCCAGCTTTGCGCGAACATCTACTTTATTCATTAGATCTCTCGTTTCATGTAAGCAACTAATTGTTCGCCAGTTCCTGGCGCTGGTACAACTTGCACTAGTTCCCAACCATCAGAACCCCAAGTATCGAGAATCTGCTTAGTTGCGTGTGAAAGAAGTGGAACTGTTGCATATTCAAACTTTTTTGATTCGCTCATTTGTTTAACGCTGCTTTCACTAGTGATGAAACGACACTGCCATCGGCTTTGCCGGCAATCTTTCCTTTAATTGCGCCCATTACTTTGCCCATATCGGCAGGGCCAGCAGCGCCAGTTGCAGCAATTGCTTCAGCAATCATCGCTGCAATATCTGCCTCTGTTAATTGAGCTGGCAAATATTTAGCAATAACTTCGCCTTCAGCTTTTTCAAGAGTCGCTTTATCCGCACGGCCGGCTTCGGCAAAAGCTTCGGCAGCTTCGCGACGTTTCTTAGCTTCGCGGGACAGAACAGCAATTACTTCATCGTCTGATAACTGGCGCGCTTCTTTGCCAGATACCTCTTCATTGGTAATCGCAGTTAGCACCATGCGAATCGTGCCCGAAACAATCTCGTCGCGAGAACGAATGGCTTCGGTAAGGTCTAGTTTCAATTGCTCTTTAATGCTCATGAGGTCAGCCTACTTAGTAAATTCAACGGCAAGTAATTCAGCGATCTGAGCAGTATTTAGCGCAGCGCCCTTGCGTAGATTGTCGCCACAAACGAACATATCAAGCGACATTGGATCATCGATGCTCTTGCGCACGCGGCCTACCCAAGTTGGGTCTGTGCCAACTACATCTGCCGGCGTCGGGAACTTGTAATTTTCGGGATCATCAACCAACTTCACGCCTGCAGCGTTTTCCAGGATGTCCTGTGCCTCTTTGCGGCCTGGTTCTTGAGCGAATGTCGCGTGGACTGTGAGCGAGTGAGTTGTAATTACTGGAACGCGTACGCAGGTGGCGGAAACTTTTAAGTTAGGCAAACCAAGAATCTTGCGAGATTCATTGCGCACCTTAAGTTCTTCAGATGAGTAACCATCTTGCTTTAACGAACCGGCCCACGGAATAACATTTAGCGCAAGCGGTGCCGGGAATGGACCCAAGTCAGTAACGTGTTTGCGAACATCACCGGCAACATCGCCCGCATCAGTATTTGCAACAGCTGCGATTTGTGCGCGCAAAGAATCAATACCTGCTTGACCAGCACCGGATGCGGCTTGGTAAGAAGAAACCACAAGTTCGTTTAGTTCATACTTCTTATGAAGTGCACCAAGGGCAACAATCATGGAAAGAGTTGTGCAATTTGGATTGGAAATAATTCCGCGTGGGCGATTCTTAACTTCCTGCGGATTAACTTCGGGCACAACTAATGGAACATCGGCATCCATACGGAAAGCACCGGAGTTATCAACTACTACTGCCCCACGGGAAGCAGCAATTGGTGCCCACTCAGCGGAAATCTCATCGGGTACATCGAACATTGCAACGTCGATGCCATCGAAGGCCTCAGGTGAAAGAGCAACAACAGTTAGCTCTTCACCGCGACACATTAATTTTTTACCTGCGCTGCGAGCAGATGCGATCAAACGAATCTCGCCCCAGACATCAGTGCGCTCGGACAAAATGCCAAGCATTACGGTTCCGACTGCTCCAGTTGCGCCAACAACTGCCAATGATGGTTTTTTACTCATCGACCAGTACCTCCATAGACAACTGCTTCGCCGGAATCGCCATCAAGCTGGAACGCGGTATGGGCTGCTTTTACGCCCTTTTCTAGATCAGTTACGCGGCAAATAATCGAAATACGAATTTCTGAAGTTGAAATCATTTCAATGTTGATACCGGCTTCAGCCATAGCTGCAAAGAAAGTAGCGGTAACGCCTGGGTGCGAACGCATACCAGCGCCAACTAATGAAATTTTTCCGATTTGATCATCGTAGAGAATCGAAGCGAAACCAACTTCACCTTGTAGCTTCTGCAAAATCTGTGTTGCATTTGTGCCTTCAGACTTTGGCAACGTAAATGAAATATCAGTTAGACCAGTTGCAGCAGCAGAAACATTCTGCACAATCATATCAATGTTGATGTCGTTGTCGGCAATCGCTTGGAAAATGCGTGCTGCAACACCAGTGCGGTCAGGTACGCCGACGATAGTAATTTTCGCTTCCGATTTATCGTGGGCGATACCTGAGATGATTGCTTGTTCCATTTGGTCTCCTTCCGGATGATCTTTGACCACCCAGGTTCCTTCGTTGTTAGAAAAACTTGAACGGACATGAATTGGTAAGTCATAACGACGGGCATACTCAACACAACGTAAGTGCAGAACTTTTGCGCCACTTGCCGCAAGTTCTAACATCTCTTCGTATGTAACGCTCTTTAACTTTTGCGCAGATGGAACAACACGTGGGTCGGCGCTAAACACTCCGTCGACATCTGTGTAAATTTCACAAACATCGGCATCAAGCGCGGCAGCAAGTGCGACTGCTGTTGTATCGCTACCGCCGCGACCAAGAGTTGTAATGTCTTTGGTGTCTTGTGAAATTCCTTGGAAGCCAGCAACGATGGCAATTGCGCCTTCGTTAAGTGCTTCTTGAATTCGGCCCGGAGTCACATCGATGATGCGCGCGCGACCGTGTGATGAATCGGTAATCACGCCAGCTTGGCTGCCAGTGAACGAACGAGCTTCGTGACCCAAACTTGAAATCGCCATTGCAAGCAGTGCCATCGAAATTCGCTCGCCGGCAGTTAACAACATGTCGAGTTCGCGGCCGTTAGGAATTGGCGTAACTTGGTTAGCTAAATCGATCAGTTCGTCGGTGGTATCGCCCATGGCCGAAACCACGACCACGACCTGATTTCCATCGCGCTTGCTTGCCACAATCCGGGCGGCAACGCGCTTCATGCCCTCGGCATCGGCGACGCTAGAGCCACCATATTTCTGAACAATTAGTCCCATGTAGCGAAGTTTGAACTATCAACGGCCGCTCATGCCACCGATAAAGGGGATATCTCAAATAATGATACGGATGTTCATCCAGATATTGAGATAGTTTGGCTAAATTGTACGGCGACCCTCAAATGCGCGGCCCAAGGTGACTTCGTCGGCATATTCAAGATCTCCGCCAACCGGCAAACCGCTAGCTAGGCGCGAAACCTTTAAACCCAATGGGGCCAAGGCGCGAGATAAATAGGTAGCCGTTGCTTCGCCTTCAAGGTTTGGGTCAGTCGCCAAAATAATTTCAGTCACGGTGTTATTGGCCAAGCGCGCCATTAATTCGCGAATGCGTAATTGGTCTGGGCCAATGCCATCGATCGGACTAATCGCGCCGCCGAGCACATGATAAGTACCGCGGAATTCACGAGTACGTTCAATTGCAATTACATCTTTGCTCTCTTCAACCACGCAGATTGATGTGCGATCACGACGTGGGTCGCGGCAGATTCGGCATTGTTCTTCTTCGGAAACGTTTCCGCATTCAATGCAGAATTTAACCCGCTCTTTAACGGTGCGAATTGATTCAACAAGTGCAACTGCGATTTCTGGTTCAGATTGCAAAATGTGAAACGCAATTCGTTGCGCGCTCTTTGGGCCGATGCCCGGCAAGCGACCTAGTGCATCGATTAAATCTTGAATAGCACCTTCATACATTCCAGTGCTCATTAATCTTTCACAATCTTGGCACCAAGTTCGCGGGCAAGAAGTTCAGCGCCAGAGAGTTGATTTTTGTCAGATGGAGATTCATCAACGCGCACAGCACGTGCAGCAGGAGTATTGGTATCGATCGAGGAATCGACGATTACTTCGATCTTTTTATCAACGCCAACTACATCAATGAATGCCTGACGCAGAATTACATCAGATTCAGAACGTAAGAAGGAATCGCGAGCACCTGGGTTAACGATGCCGATCGTGATTGAGTTTTCATCCATCGAAACAATCTGCGCACTTGCGCTAAGCAATGACCAAGTTAAACGGCGCTTCTTTTTTACTTCTTCAATTACGTCGGGCCAGATTCGGCGCAAACCTGTTACGTCGATTGTAGAATTACTCGCTACTGCGACAGTTTTTTCTGGAGCCGCTGATTCGGGAAGTGCTTTTTTAGAATCAGCTTTCTCCGGCAAAACTGTCTCTGTAACTGGCGAAGTCTTCTCTACAACTTTCTGCGGTTCAACAGCTTTAACGGCGGGGATAGAAATC
>Ga0214919_10011619_pt1 | contig 10967 bp, 7 predicted proteins | sample LL1503_MetaG_FD_177994 | JGI IMG/M metagenome (GOLD analysis project Ga0214919, IMG submission 177994) | Freshwater microbial communities from Lake Lanier, Atlanta, Georgia, United States - LL-1503 | ecosystem: Environmental > Aquatic > Freshwater > Lake | place: USA: Georgia | collected 2015-03-15
ATACCCGCCGGAAAGAGTTGTGTGTATTTTTTGAAATATTCGCCTTCAACAGCTGTTCCACACATTACCGGCATCAATCCGAATTCGATTAATCTATGGGCGAGAGCTGCAAAGTTTTCAATCGGCCATTCTCTTCCGCTTCCTCTGGAAAATGGATGCAGAATGATATGTAGTGAATCCTTAGCTTGCCAAGCAGGTAAACCACCCCAATTAACAAAATTATTCAGAAAGCTGCTGACATCATGGGCATCAATTTTTAGACTTTTAGCAATTAAAAGCAAATTTAAATAAGATTCATGGTGTTGGCTGCCGGAGCGATTCAGCCAAATCAATTGATTACAGTAAATCCAATGGTGCCAACGGCCGAATACACCGGTTCTTTGAGGTATTCCAGCCAGTTTTGCAGATTTAGATAAAAGCTCATTGGGATATACGTGAATAATTCGATCAGCCGATAACTCTTTCAGCATATGCGTGACATTATCAACCGAAGGTTTGTTGGGCAAAATAGCGACACGGTCAATCCAGCGGCAGACTTGAGCTAATGGCGCAGCGTATTCACTGACTAGCATGCTAATTTTACAGTCCGGGTAAATATGTTTTATCCAACCAATGGCAGGTAATGTCAGGCAAACATCACCTATGGCATCGGTCCTGCTGATGATGATGTGCATAATTAAATATCAAAAAAATTTAATGGAGTGATTCGTTGAAAATCTTGTCTGGCACAATTAACCGCAAGACTTCTTCAAATACAAATGAAGAACTAACTGAACACATACAATCGCAATTTCTATTTGAGCAATTTGATTCACAAGACTTATTATCTTTTGTATCGCAAACAATATTCCTACTTAAATTCCCCATGGCTCCCCATCTTGCAATATCTAAAGCTTTTTTCGGTGGGAAAATACCAATACATTTCTGTCCCATCGCTGAAGCCACATGAAGCGGACCGGTGCTGGATGAAATAAAACAATCAACATAGGAGATTCGCTCAAAATATTTCACTAGACTATCTTGACCAAAAATAATTTCGCATGATTCAGGAAACAAGAATTTTGATTTTTCAAATTCAATAGAATCAGCAAGTATTCCCCCTAGCACAGGAATAATTCCATTTTGAATTAATAAATGTGCCAATTCAGCGTAATGAGACAAAGGCCATTCCCGCCCGTTGCCTCTTGAAAAGGGGTGGAGCAAAACTTTCTTGCTAGAAGTTTTCGATGCTGAATCTTTAGGCAAAACTGTAAATCCAACCAAGTCATAGTAATTGAGACGCAAATAATCAAAAGTAGGCTCTGCGATACCCATACTTCTTGCCACTAACAGAAGATTGAAATAAGACTCGTGAAAGCCACTGTGACCGCGGCGCATAAAAAGCAATTTGGTACATGTGAACCAGTGGTAAAAACGACCAATGATGCCGTGTCTGTGGGGAATACCGGCGGATTTAGCTGCTTTGCTGATTAACTTATTCGCCGTGATATGAACAATATGAGTAATTGAAAGAGATTTTAAAAAAGATGAAAGCTCACGAACTTCCATCTCAGACGGCAACAATACAACTTCATCAATGTATTTAGAAGAATATGCAACATGGGCAGAGTAAGAGCTAACAAGCATGGATACTTTGCAATCAGGCAGGCACTGTTTGAGCCAACCTACGGCTGCGAGCGTGAGCGTCACATCTCCGACAGCTTCGACTCTGCTTAGCATTACATGCATTGAAGTTCCAGATCTCAAGTGGGCTCAAAAAGTATTTTTTTGTATTTTTTCAATAAGACGGGTGGTGGAATGCCCGGCCAGAAAATCCAGGATCACCACCTCGCCACCAGCGGCAGCCACGCAAGCACCGCCCGCTACCTGCTCGGTCGAATAATCGCCGCCTTTGACCAGCACATGCGGCAACAGCCTGCAGTAAAGCCGTTCTGGCGTGTCCTCGGCAAACGCCACCACGCCGTTGACGCAGGCCAGCGCCGACAACATGCGCAAGCGTGTGGCCAAAGGGTTGACCGGTCGGCCCTCGCCTTTGAGCCTGCGCACCGAATCGTCGTCGTTGACCGCGACAAACAACATATCGCCTAAAGCACGGGCTTTTTCCAGGTAATCAATGTGACCGGGGTGCAGGATGTCAAAACAGCCGTTGGTCATGATGACGCGTTTGCCAGCGGCGCGGGCTTGCTGAATCCGCTCGAAAATCGCGTCTTCATTAAAAACTGTGTGCTCGCCGCCCTCGGGTAGCAGCGCCTGTCGCAATTCGTTGAAACTGACCGTGGCGGTACCGAGTTTGGCGACCACCAGACCGGCGGCCGCGTTGGACAGGTTCATGGCCTGGGGCAGGCTCAGACCGGCGGCCAGCGCCGCGCCCAGGGTGGCGACCACGGTGTCGCCCGCTCCCGTCACGTCAAACACTTCTTGCGCCCGAGTGGAAATATGCACCGCCGCTTGGTCGCGCACCATCAAGCTCATGCCTTTTTCGCTGCGCGTGACCAGCACCGCTTGCAAATCCAGCGAGGCGCGCAATTGCTGTCCCTTGGCTTCAACCTCCGCATCGCTGGCGCAATGGCCAACCACCGCTTCGAATTCGCCCATGTTGGGCGTGATGACGGTCGCGCCCCGGTAGCGTTCGAAATCCGTGCCCTTGGTGTCGATGATCACCGGCTTGCCAGCTGCGCGCGCCAGCGCCACCATGTCGGCGGCGCGTCGCAAAGCGCCTTTGGCGTAGTCAGACAAAATGACGGCATCCACCAGCGGCAATTGCGCTTTGAATGTTTGCAAAAAAGCGTCGGCGTCCCACTCTGGAAAATGATCTTCAAAGTCCAGCCGTATCAGTTGCTGTTGGCGCGAAATAATGCGCAGCTTGGTGATGGTTTTGCTGCCCGCCACTTTTTGCAAATGCGCGTGTATGTGTCGCTCGGACAGCAGTTGCTGCATTTGTGCTGCGGAGGCGTCATCACCGACCAGCCCCATCAGCCGGGTTTGCACGCCCAGCGCCGCTGTGTTGGCCGCCACATTGCCGGCGCCGCCGAGCCGCACTTCTTCTTTGTTGACATGTACCACCGGCACTGGCGCTTCCGGTGAAATGCGACCGGTTGCGCCGTGCCAATAGCTGTCGAGCATGAGGTCGCCGACGATCAATAGGCGCGCGTGCGATAAATCGGGCAGCTGCACAGAGCAATGTTGTGTAGACATGTTCAGTGCTCAGTCTGCGGACACCAGTCCGAGTTGCTGCTCGACCGCACCGCACAGGCTGTGGCCGATCAAGATATGCGCTTCTTGAATTCGCGCCGTCACCTGGCTGGGCACCACGATGGCGATATCGCACACGGCCTGTAGCTTGCCGCCGTCGCGCCCGAGCAAGCCTATGCAAGTGATGCCCAGGGCTTTGGCGGCAGCCACGGCAGCCAGCACATTGCCCGAATTGCCCGAAGTGGAAATGGCGATCAAGCAGTCGCCGGGCTTGCCTATGGCTTGTACTTGCCTGGCAAAAATTGCTTCAAACGAATAGTCATTGGCGATGCAAGTCAGCGCCGACGTGTCGGTGGATAAAGCGATGGCAGCAATCGGCGGCCTGTCCTTGATGAAGCGGCCGGTGAATTCGGCGGCCAGATGTTGGCTGTCAGCGGCGGAGCCGCCGTTGCCGCACAGCATCAGTTTGCCGCCAATGCGCAGGCTGTTGACACAGGCGTTGATGGCCTGGTCTACGTGTGCGTCAAGCGATGCCAATTGCTGGCACATGGCCAGGTGTTCGGTCAAGTTGCGTGAAAAAAGGCTGTCAGTCATGGGCGATGTGGTGTTTCATGGCGAAGGCTAGGCCTGGGTGGCTTTGAAATACGCTTGGCACACGTGCTGACTCAGCAGGCGTTCAGCGCGGGTATTCTTGAATTGACGAGTATAGGCATTGGCCTGGCAGATGATGGCCAGCGCTTCCTCAGGATGCGCTTCGTAATGGTCAAACAGCTGCTGCAAATTGCTGAAGTCGTCAGCCAGCTCGGCATAGTGAACACCTGCCTGTAAGCGGCCTTCCAGAAACCAGGTTTCAAACCGCGGTTTGGGCATGATGCAAAGTGAGCTGGAATTCAGTATCCACTTGAGATTGGTCGCCACATCATTGCCCTCAATGGACAAAATGTATTTGTATTCCAGCTGCTCGAAGATGCTCAGCCGGGGTTTGAAATGCGGGTCGTCGTGTGCCAGCGCCGGATTGCCCGCATCACAAAAAGGCATTTTGGCGGTTTCGTTCAAAAACAATTGGCGGTTGGGCTGGTAGCTCGCGCCGCGCCAGACCATGCCGGCGCGTTTCATGCGAAAGTCATACGGGTCGCGCGGAAAACGCAAATGCCGTCGCATGTCCAAGGGCAGCAGCACTGAATTTTGGTTGTCATCGCCTATCGGTCGGCTTTTCACCAGACTGGGCACATCGGGCACCCAGTTCACATCGCCGAACAAGCGGAAAAAACGCCGGTTCAGAAAATGCGGATAAAGGCCGCGCAACATGTCGCCGACGTAATAACTGTGCCGCATGATGCTCACCTCATGCGCCAGCACTGCACCCGGCGGCAGGGTGAGCGGGCCTTGCAGTTTGCAGTAAAGCGCCAGGCGCTGTTGTTGGGGCTCGTTCAAAGGCGCGAGCACGGGGTTTGGATTCCCCGTTGAGGACGCATAGCGCACCAGTAACCAGACCCACAGATTGTTCAACTGCCATTTCAGCGGCCAGCGCGCATACCAATTCCAGACCGCAGATACGCACATGCGCCAACCGACCAGCAACCTGTCGCCCGTGCCCAATCCCAATGTATTCATGAACGCTTTCTCAACCCCAAATAAATAACCACCGACACCACCAGCAAAGCCCCGGCGATTTGCACCGGCGCGATTTGCTGGTCCAGCACCGCCCAGCCCAACGCCAGAGCAAACACCGGCTCCACATTCATGATGGCGCTGTTGCCAGCGACGCCGAGTTTGGGGAGGACGGTGAACATCAGCGTGAAACCGCTGCCGTACAAACAGCTCAAACCCAGCAGACCTAGCCAGCCGATACCGGTTTGCGGCCACTGAGGCCCGCCATGCCAGCCTATCACCGCGCTTGCGACCGTGGCGGCCAGCAACAAGCTAAAGAAAGTGCGCACCCGCCCGTCCAGCCCGGCGGTCTCGTGCTGGGTCCAGACCAGCACCATGCCGAAACTGGCAGCAGCGCCCAAGGCAAAGCCCACGCCTGCACCCATGACCGTCCATTGCTGGCGCACGCCCAGACCCGACGCGGCACCCGCCACATCCAGCGCCAAAGCCAAGCCTATCAGTATGACCGGCATGGCCAGCAATACCTGAGGCTCCGGCGGCAGCCGGTAAAGCAGGCGGTTCCACAAGGCCGTCCACAAGGGATAGGTGTTGAAGGCCAGCAGGGCCAGGGCCACCGGCAGCCGCGACACCGCGCCGTAAAGCAGTTGGCTTTGCAGCCCCACCATCAAACCGATCAGCAACAAGCCGCGCCGGTGCCCGGGGGTGAGCTGCCAGGATGTACCCATGCGCAACACCAACAGACCGACCACCAGCGCGGTGGACGCGCTGCGAACTGCCACGGCAGTCGCCACGTCCAGCCCGCTGTTGAAAGCCAGCCTGGCGCAGATATGGTTGCCAGCCATCAGCAAGGCGACTAACAACAAACTGGCAAAGCCTTGCAGGCTGAGGGCGCGGGGAAAGGTCATGGCTTTGTGGGGTTGAAAAAGGAGTTGGGCAGGCTGGCGGGCAGCAAGTGAGCTCGGCGCCTATGACCTCAGGAGGGCGGCGCCCAGGCCGATCTTTGCGCCTCGCTCCATTTGTCTTGCAGGCGGATCAGACGGGCACGGTCGACAAACGGCGGGTAACTGACGCCTTCGGTCAGCCGTATGTAATGGTGCACAAACACGTCCAAGGCGATATGCACCGGTTGTATGTCGCCTTGCTCTGCATGGCGTTGCTGCACGCGCATGTACAAATCGAAATCCGCCGCTTGTATGCGCTCATCCCAGGCCCCGACCAAAGCCAGCGCGCGCCGCGTCATCATCACGGTATTGCCGACAAAACCGGGTTTGCATTGCAGGGCAAAGTCGCGGGAACGTTGATGAATGAAATGCTGCCAGCGCGGGTACATCAAGCGGTGCATCAATGCTAGCGCAGTCTCGCTGCGCCCGCCGATAAGCAGCACCAGGTTTTTGATCCAGCGCCAGCGCCGGCGCAACCGTTTGGTGGCGGCTGCCGTTTCCACGTGTTCAATGCCGCACGAGGTCATCACATCCATGCCGTGGTGGCGCATAGCCGCTTGCAAACGCGTGTTCCAGCCAGGCGGGACGATGACATCGTTGTTCAAAAAAGCCAGGCAGTCGCCTTGCGCGGCCTCAATGCCGCGGTTCTGGCAATACGGGTAAGAGTAATTACCGTTGTTTTCTATCACCTTCGCACCGACTCCGGTAAAAAAGCCGGCACTGCCGTCGCTGCTGCCGTTGTCGATAACGATCAGCTCCCAATCGCCCTCAGTGTTCGCAGACAAATGCCGCCAGAACAAGTGGTTCATAGCCAACTGGTTATGCACGGCTACAACGATGCTCAGCAAGATGCGTCTCCCTTCAGGTTGTCAGCCGCAAACCAGATACGCACTGGCGCCAAAAAAATCAGTAGCACCAGCATCATGAAATGGCCTTCAACCATGTCTATGCTCATGGAGTTAAAAAGAATGCTGGTGAGGAACAGGCAGACTAGCACCCACAGGCCGTGGCGCTGCCAAGTCTCCTTGCGCCGCGTTGCGATGCGGCAGGACTGTATGAAGATGCCCAGGTAGAGCAACAAGCCGACGAGCCCTTTGGTTGTCCACATATACAGGTATTCGTTGTGCGGGTTCGGGGCAAAAACTTTGGGGTTGGTCGCGCCCATGTCGCGGTTGACCGCCCAGAACAGTTGTTTGAAATTCAGCGAACCCGTGCCCGTCCAGAAATGATCTTGCACGATAGACCAGGAGGACACAAAGTATTGAAGACGCAAGCCCACTGAAGTTTCAAGCTGGCTTCTTTGTTGCGGACTCATTTCAAAAAACTGGTGGTACTCTGTAAAAAACAAGTCTACGCGCTGCTGTAAGGTGGCCGATAAACCGGCCAGTAGCAGCAAAGCTGCCAAGACCGCCACGCCGGCCAGCAAATACACCTGGCGGCGTCGGCCGGTTTGACTTTTCCAAAGCAGGAGCATCATGAACACGCTGCCCACAGCCAGCAGCACATAACCGGTTCGGCGATGAGCGGCAAAAAATAGCGACGCCAGCAGCACCAAGGCCAGGGCGACCAACAGCCAGGGCTGGTATCGGCGGACAAGCGCAGCATGGACCAGCAGCAAAACCATGCCTACCAGGATCTGTCCGTGTAAGTTCGACATGAAAGAAGTCATGGATTCCGGATGATGAAGTACCAGCGTCCACACCAGATTGGCTGCTGCCAGCAGGCATACCGTCGCACCAAGCGACAGCAGCGCATGACGCGCTACCCGTGGCGAGGCAAACAGCGGCCAAAGCAGCAGCACAAAAAAGAATTTACGCACATGGCGCAAGGCTTGCAGCGAGTCGCTGAGGCTGTTGCCCCCCAGCAGATTCGCACCCAGGTCCCACAGGCAAAACGTGCCTATGAGAATAAACAAGGGCTTGGCCAGCGCCCATTCACCGTCCGGCCACTGATAACGCGACCATGTCCAAAATGACAGCAAAGCCAGCAAAAGCATGCAGATATTGGTTAACGCCGTGCTGGTCAGCAGGGCAATGCATAGCAACACCACCAGCGGTGAGGTCAGGCGTGGTAGCCAGCGGTCGGCAAGCGCGTAACTCATGCTTGCATTATCAAGCCTAAAGACTGACCTGGCTTAGCCCACTGCTTGCCTCTCAGGCACCGTAGGCCAAAGCGAGTGAGCGAGGCCTGCGTCAAGGTCATGGGGATTCACTATGATGTCAGGTTGACCGGAATATAACCACACACGTGAATTCACCCTCAGACGCCAACTACCTGCTTAACCACATCAATGGACGCGGTGCGTTCGGCCAGATCAGCATTCGCGGTGCGCGCACCCATAACCTCAAGAATATTGACCTTGATATTCCGCGAAACCAACTGGTGGTGATCACCGGTTTGTCTGGTTCGGGCAAATCCAGTTTGGCATTTGATACTTTGTATGCCGAGGGTCAGCGGCGGTATGTGGAGAGCTTGTCTGCGTATGCGCGACAGTTTTTGCAGCGCATGGACAAGCCGGATGTGGATTTGATCGAAGGCCTGTCACCGGCGATTGCCATCGAGCAAAAAGCTACCAGCCACAACCCGCGCTCCACTGTCGGCACCGTCACTGAAATCCACGACTATTTGCGTTTGCTGTTCGCGCGCGCGGGCACGCCGCATTGCCCGGAGCACGGCGTGCCTTTGCAAGCCTCGAGCGTGTCGCAAATGGTGGACGCGGTGCTGGCCTTGGCCGAAGAGACCCGCATTTTGTTGATGGCGCCGGTGGCGCGCGAGCGCAAAGGCGAATTCACCGAAGTGTTCACGCAAATGCAAGCCCAAGGGTTTGTGCGTTTTCGCGTGGACGGCAAAGTGGTGGAACTGGCCGACTTACCCGCGCTGGTGAAAAACGAAAAACACGATATTGATGTGGTGATTGACCGGCTCAAAGTGCGCCCCGACATGTTGCAGCGTATCGCCGAGAGCATGGAAACCGCGCTGCGTTTGGCCGATGGGCGCGCCTTGGTGTTGGATTTGGACACCGGCACAGAGCATGCGTTCAATGCCAAATTCGCTTGCCCGCATTGCAGCTTTGCCATCGGCGAACTCGAGCCGCGTTTGTTTTCTTTCAATTCGCCGCTGGGCGCCTGCCCGGACTGTGAAGGCCTGGGCGAACAAAGTTTTTTTGATCCGGCGCGCATCGTCGCGTTTCCAGACATCAGTCTGGCCAGCGGCGCCATCAAAGGCTGGGACAAACGCAACGCCTATTACTTCGCCATGCTCGAGAGCCTGGCCAAACGCTATGGCTTCGATCTGGAAACGCCGTTTGAATCTTTGCCGGACAACGTCCGGCAAGTGCTGTTGTTTGGCTCGGGCGAAGAAGACATCAAATTCAGCTATGTGCTCGAGTCGGGCCCCAAGGCCGGTCGCAAGACCAGCAAGATGCATCCGTTTGAAGGCATAGTCAACAACATGAGCCGGCGTTACCGTGACACCGACTCGTCGTTGGTGCGCGAAGAGTTGGCGCGTTACCGGGGTCACCGCGCGTGTCTGGCCTGCGAAGGTACGCGTTTGCGCGCCGAAGCCCGCCATGTGCGCTTGGGCACGGGCCCGTCGGCACGCACGCTGCACGATGTCAGCCACACCACCTTGTCCGAATGCCAGGCCTATTTTCAAAACCTCACACTTGAGGGCAACAAAGCCGACATCGCCGACAAAGTGGTGAAAGAAATCGCCAACCGGTTGAAGTTTTTGAACGACGTCGGTTTGACCTACCTCAGCTTGTCGCGCAGCGCCGACACCTTGTCCGGTGGTGAAGCACAGCGCATACGCTTGGCTTCGCAAATCGGCTCCGGCCTGACCGGTGTGATGTATGTGCTGGACGAACCGAGCATCGGTTTGCACCAGCGCGACAACGACCGCTTGATTGATACCTTGAAACATTTGCGTGACATAGGCAACAGCGTGCTGGTGGTCGAGCATGACGAAGACATGATCCGCGCCGCCGACCATTGCATAGACATGGGGCCGGGCGCAGGCGTGCACGGCGGGCGCGTGATGGCGCAAGGCACACCGGCTGAGATTGAAGCCAACCCTGAGTCGCTGACCGGGCGTTACATGAGCGGTGCTTTATCTATAGAAGTGCCAGACAAACGCCGCGATTGGTTGTTGCAACAAACAACAGTACAAGCTGCACAACCGGTGGCCAGCAATGTGTTTGGCAGCCCGGTCATGCCGGCCAACCGCACAGTGGCCAAGCAAGCGCTGACCGTGGTCGGTGCACGCGGCCACAACCTGCAAAACGTCACGGTCGAATTTCCGGTCGGCTTGTTCACCTGCGTGACCGGTGTGTCGGGCTCGGGCAAATCCACGCTGGTGAATGACACTTTGTACGCGGCAGTCGCGCGGCAAATACACCGTGCCCACGAAGAACCCGCGGCGCATGATGACATTCTGGGTCTTTACCACTTTGACAAAGTCATCAATGTCGATCAGTCGCCCATCGGTCGCACACCGCGTTCCAACCCGGCCACTTACACCGGTTTGTTCACACCGCTGCGCGAATTGATGGCCGAGGTGAACATGGCGCGTGAGCGCGGTTACGGCCCGGGTCGTTTCTCCTTCAACGTGGACGGCGGCCGCTGCAACGCCTGCCAAGGCGACGGCATGGTGAAAGTGGAAATGCATTTTCTGCCCGATGTGTATGTGCCTTGCGATGTGTGTCTGGGTCAGCGCTACAACCGCGAAACTTTGGATGTGCAGTACAAGGGCAAAAACATCGCGCAAATTTTGAACATGACGGTGGAAGACGCGCTGGCGTTTTTCAAAGCGGTGCCGACCTTGGCGCGCAAGCTCAACACCTTGATGGAAGTGGGCTTAGGTTACATACGCTTAGGACAGGCGGCCACCACTTTGTCGGGCGGCGAGGCGCAACGCGTCAAGCTGGCGCTGGAGCTCAGCAAGCGCGACACCGGCAGAACGCTTTACATACTGGATGAGCCGACCACGGGTTTGCATTTCGCCGACATCGATTTGTTGCTCAAGGTGTTGCGCCAGTTGGTGGACGCAGGCAACACCATGGTGGTGATTGAGCACAACCTGGATGTGATCAAAACCGCAGATTGGGTGATAGACATGGGGCCGCTGGGCGGCAGCGGTGGCGGGCAAGTGGTAGCCACCGGCACGCCCGAGCAGATTTCCAACAACCCGGACAGCGTGACCGGTCGCTATTTAAAACGCTTGCTG
>Ga0214919_10011620_pt1 | contig 10966 bp, 12 predicted proteins | sample LL1503_MetaG_FD_177994 | JGI IMG/M metagenome (GOLD analysis project Ga0214919, IMG submission 177994) | Freshwater microbial communities from Lake Lanier, Atlanta, Georgia, United States - LL-1503 | ecosystem: Environmental > Aquatic > Freshwater > Lake | place: USA: Georgia | collected...
CAAACTTCAACCATTATATACTCCCATTTTTACCTCAATCAAACCAACTTCAGCACCGCTGCTTAAAGGAGGGTTTAACTTTTTGACTTTAATTTCTAAATCCTGAATTGACTTATAGCAGCCTTTTAAGAAAAAATATACTTCTTCTGCTAAATATTCAACTGTCTTAAATGGTTTATTTAATAATAAGCTATTTACCTGCCCAATGAGCTCATCATAGCATAATAAATTATTCAAATTATCCTGGCATGATTCATTGCTTTTTAATGAGAATTTTATATCTAATAGACCTTTTTGAGTAAAGGACCTTTCAAGCTCGGTGTAACCAAGATAGACATTGATCACCACATCTCTTATTGTTATTTCTTTATTTTGTGCAAAAGGCCGATTGGTGAGCATTTAATAAATATATAGTCGCAATAAAGTAAGGTGGTGACCCCTACGGGAATCGAACCCGTGTTCCCACCGTGAAAGGGTGGTGTCCTAACCGCTAGACGAAGGGGCCATAAACTTAATGTAAATGACATAGATTTACATAACAGACTTAAAACAAATATATCATAAAATAGCAAAATGCAAGAGCATATCGATGATTATTACTTTTTTTTGATTTTCATGTCGAAAACCGCCCCTACTCGTACAAAATACATTAATTTTTTACATTTTGTTAATATTAACAACTTATCTTTATAAAGAGTAAATTTAAGAATTGTTATTATGTCCAAATCAAATATTGGATCAGCAGATGCAGGATCCGCAAGTGCAGGAGCAGCAGAATCGGCCTATCAAGAGTTTCCTGCTGAGGCCATTAAAGTGGTGTATGACCTCTTATTTGGCAGAAAATTAAATCAATCTACAAGCGCAATAGTACCCAAGGTAAGGTCAACAACTACCAGCTACCAAACAGGGGGAGAGCTAGGGGAGCCTTTAAAAGGAACAAATCGCGCAGTTCTGACTAAAAAAGGCCCAAAAACAAACCATCTCGATCCTGATGATATATATTATTGCCCTACCTTGTTCAAAATTTACGAACCGGAGGACAGAGCCCATGTATCTATTAGAGAAGTCTTAGCTAATTATTTGTATTATTTGGCAAATTCACATGTGGAGACTAGAGAACCAACCAAAACCTTTTTAGCAAAAGGAGAAGACGGCATTTCACAAGTAGGGGTAAGATTTCATAAAGATCTTACATCTTTATTTTCACTAGAACAAGCTGGCTAAGATCTTAGCAAAATAGACGCAGGAGCTGCTCTTGCGCAAAGTTTCTGGCTAGGAGATGAAGATGGAAACTTTAAAAATCTTGGAGTTTTAGCAGGGTCACAGGTTGCGATAAGAATTGATTTTGATTCTGCACTTATAGCCAACCTAAACGAAATAATCGATATAGCTAAACGATATCCAAGTACTTTTTTATTACATAATCAGAGTTTATATAGAGCAAGTTTTGTTGAAGAGCTAACCAGACTCTCAGCGATGGCATATCATAAATCACCACAATTTAGTGCCTTATTAGAAAATATCATTAAAATTTATGATGCTCATTCTGATATAGCTTTAACTGATGAACAAAAAACTGAAATTAAAACCTCTATAATTCAAAACATGGATCAAAATCACATTGGTATGAAATTCTGCGCAGAAGTAGCCAAACTTAATGTGATCATTAAACAAGAGAGTCCTTTCTCTGCGGAAGATAATTTAGCAGTCAGGGCAGCTATTGCAAAATTCCGCGAGCTGAAGGATGAGTACCCTGAACATGCAGACTTATTTTTGGCTAGTACGTCACGAATTTTTGACCCTGACGATATAAATATTCCCAGAAGAGAGGAAGTCCTCGAAATAACCGCAGATATTGACCCAGATATAGAAGACTATATTACAACGACTTATGATAGTGAGGAAGTTGACGAACTTACTCTAGCGGGCGCTGAGGCAGAAGAAATTATAAATGATGACGAAGATTCTCTCTCACCGCTTGCGCAGCCCTCCCACCGAGAAACAAGACCAGCAGCTGAAGCTGAAGATTTAGCTCCTGATAATTTTGAGGCAAAAAGTACTAAACCTGATAAAACAAGAATCAACCTTAAAAAGAGAGAAATTGCCGAGCATGATAGCCCAAAACGCTCAGAATCCAAACGACCAAGAGGGCCTTAAAAATAGCAATCATCGCAAAGCTGCAAAGATGTATTAAACTTATTTAGGGCTGATCGTACAAATTGATCACCTCGCGCTAAAACTACGCATGATAATTAATTAGGAAAACTCACAAAGCGATGAAAAGTCCACTAATCTATTTTTTAGCAATTGGAGAAAGAACCATGATCAATTGCTTGCCTTCAAACTTTGGCTCACTCTCAACCTTAGCATGAAGCTCTACTTCTGCTTTGAGCTTATCGAGAATTTTAAAACCAAGCTCATCATGAGTAATTTCTCTTCCTTTGAATTTCAAAGAAACTTTCACTTTGAGGCCATCATCTAAAAATTTGATTATTTGTTTGGCTTTAATATGCAGATCATGATCACTAATCACAGGTCGGAGTTTTATTTCCTTAACTACTGATGTTTTTTGATTTTTCCGTGCAGTCTGGATCTTTTTCTTGGCTTCGTATTTATACCTACCAAAATCCATAATCTTACAAACGGGAGGCTCAGCCATTGGAGAAATCTCAACCAAATCAAGACTCACTACTAAGGCTTGTCTTAGCCCCTCTTCTATAGGGACAACACCCAGCATTTCACCATCAGCCCCTATGAGCCTAATGGTTTTAGCAGTAATTTGTTTATTTGAGCTTGGCAGACCAGAACTTTTTGACGAAGATTTAGCTATTTTTGAATTCCTGAAACATGAACATGACATTCATTATAAACAAAATATAAAATTAACACAACAGATGATTTCATGTCTTGAGGATACTGACCAATAAATATTGATTTACAAGGCTCAACCCTTTAGCGAAAATCTTTATGGCTTGTTTCAGAGATGGATAGCAAAATATTTATATAAATATTTGGATCGGTAGGCTTTTCCTGAGTTCACATCTTCTTATTAAAAAAAACTCGGGTCCCCTTGAGGCCGAGTTTTTTATCTTCTCAATATGCTTAATTTTATTGAAGCTGCTCTAATATGCCGCAACTGCCAATTATCCCCTCGCTCGGACTCACCTCTTTAAATAAATAAATAGCACTAAAATCATTTAGACATAATGAGTCATAGCCCAAGCCTTCCTTGAAAGGAAAGATACGGTTATAGCTCAGAGTTTCAATACAATCATTTATTAACCTACCGGTTAGCACTCCAGAATGTCTAGTTTTATCATGATATTCAACAACAAATATAGCCCCATATAGCTTCGCCCCTTGAAGCTCTGCACTGCAAATAGGCATTAAATATTGCTCCATTTGCTCAAATTTACTAGTTTTTCCACAAGGAGCCTCGTCCGAACTACAGCGAAACTGATGTAACTCAACCAAATGACGGGTTGAAAAATGATGACTGGCCCCTAACCAATAGACAAGAGAAGAGGAGCAGTCATGATTTTTATATTGTTTAGCTTTATACTCATCGCGATCGCACCTATCTCCCCCACGAGCATAGCCAATAGTTGGAATTAATAAGCTCCATTCACCATAATCATTGACTTTTATATAAGGAAAATCAGAAACATTCCCACCAACAGCCTCAACATTAAAATTCGGAGAAAGGGGCACTCCATGCATGATCGGACTGCGATATGGATTTAGAACATTTTCTTTGAGCCCGGGGCAATAAGTATTTAGATCAACTTTGCTTCCCATAACATCAACTATAATTAGCATGGTAACTATAAAAAATAAAAAATCCGCACTGCCCTTCTGGTCATGGTAGTTATTATCACCTAAGAAAGTTGGAATATTACGATCAATATTCAACACGTCTTTTATATTTTCTGCGGCAACTATTTTATTATAGTTACCCAGCACATAAAGACTAGTGTGGTTAAAAATTTCTCCTAAATTACTATTCTGAGCAGTGGAGCAAGTTTGCTGCCACATTTCAACATTATATACATCTATAGCTGTTATTGATTTCCGATATGAATCCAGCTTTTGGAGCGTAAAATCTATAGTTAAAATGCTCTCACCACTTGTTGAGTTAAGCACCTTATAACATTTAAATAGATCTATAGCAGCTCCTACCACTGCTAGCCTTTTCTCATACTCATCATCTATTGCGTTACTTACTGCTGACATTTCCACTTCCCCCAGTCAAATTTTCAGAACATTCTATTTAAAATAATTTTTAAATCAACTCTATATAACATATCTCACAATATAACTTTTCTAGCATCGAGCGCCGCCTCTATTGTACCCTCATCCAAGTAATCAAGCTCTCCTCCTACTGGCATCCCATAAGCCAGCCTAGTTACTTTAACTATTTTTACCATTTTTATGCGATCACTGAGATAAAAGGCGGTAGTTTGACCATCAAGCGTGGCATTGGTAGCAATGATTACTTCCTGTAGATTTTCATCGCAGCGTTTTAGTAAACTATCTACATTTAAATCACTAGGCCTAGTACCATCAGTCGCAGAAAGCGCCCCACCTAGAACATGATATAGTCCTTTATAATTTTTCCCTCTTTCTAAAGCCCATAGATCAAGCGCAGACTCTACAATACAAATCAGTGATTTGTCTCTTGTTTGATCTAAGCAAATGCCACATGGTGAGGATGTGTCGTAATTATTGCAAATCTCGCATTCTTTAATTGAAGAAGCTACTTCTGCAATTGTTGTCGACATAGGCAGCATCAAGCTATCTTTATACTTTATTAAATGCAGAACTATTCTCCTAGCTGATCTTGGGCCAAGCCCTGGTAACCTTGAAAATAGAGAGACTAATTGCTCAAGATTCATAGAAAACCTATAAAATTATATATTATAATAATAAAACTCGACCCAAAGTGGTCAAGCTTTGGTTATTCGCTGGGCTATTAAACCGAAACCTACATATCAATTTAAGCCGTTAATTAGTAATTACGGTTAAACTAAACTCTATCAGAAAAAAATCTATTTTACGCAAATAACCAAATCTATGTAATAAGTTATATAAGATAAGTTGCATCTGCAAAAGATACTTAAAACTTTCGATGGATAAAGCAATCCTAGTTTTGTTACAAAAAGCTAGTTTTTTTTGGGGTCTTTAAAAAGGATTTTTAAATCCCGCTGGCATTTTCATCCCACCCATTAGACCGCCCATTACGCCCTGAGAATCTTCATCTTGCTTTCTTTTCGCTTCATTAAAAGCAGCGATGATTAAATCCTCAAGCACTTCAACATCATTTGGATCAACAATTTCTTTGGACAAGGCTATTTTTTTCATTAACCCTTTGCCATCAATAGTTATTTCAACCATGTCTCCACCTGCAGTGCCAACATATTCTTTCTCAGATAAAGATGCCTGGGCATCTTCCACTTTTTTCTGCATCATCTGTGCTTGTTTCATTATTTGATTAATATTCACTTATTTACTCCTAATTTATTGCTTCATCTAAGCAGCTTACCTTGGTAACCTTGCTGCCTTTAAAACTCTCTAAAACATTTAGCACTAAACTATCATTTAGTACCTGATCATCTCTTGCCTTCTCAGGCATTCCATTGATTTCTTCAAGCGTTTGCATTCCCCCATTAGCTACAATTCTCACCTTCCAATCTACACCAGTGAAATCGCTTGCAAGCTTTTCAACCTGATTAGACAAGCTGTGAGGAACTCCTCTTTTTTGCCTAAAAACCAGCTCTTTTTGATCTATACTTACCAGATGAACATCGCTAATTAAATGGTGGTGGATGATCAGTTCTCCATTACGGCGGAATAACTCGACGAAATCTCTAAATACTTGCACCTGCGCCCCTTCATTGCGCTCCCCTCCAAATTCAGCTGGAGCAGCAGCATCAACTGATTTAGTAATATTGAGATCCAGCTCAATAGCAACAGGAGCAGGCGAAGTAGACTCAGCAATCGTCTCCTCTTTAATTTCACTGCTTGGCAAACTATTCGATAAAAAATCTTCCCCAGCAGCATCCGCTTGAATCTCAGGTCTTAATGAATTATCAGATACCGAGCTCCGCATGCTAGGCTCAGCCCTAACCTCAAGCTTTGATGAATTATCAGGTGCTGAGCTCCGCATGATAGGCGCTGATTGGATTTGGTCGCTCAAGTTCCCAACGACGAAACAAGCTTTTACCAAAACCATCTCTCCGCACGCATATTGACAAGGCGCATGAGTAACGTCTCTGAGTCCTTTGAAAAGAATCTGCCATAGATAAAGCAGCCTTGGATAATCTAATTGCGGGCTAAACTCATTTATCGCATCTATATAAAAGCTATCTTGACTTAGGAGCAACTGCTTATTACCGGTCAGCTTGAACCTAGTAAAATCATTGATCAGCGAAAGCAATTCTTCAATCACGCAGATAGGAGTAACCCCTGCAAAATAAAGATTCTTAAACCGCTCAAGCAAACCCTGACTATCCGCAAGAATAATCGACTTAAATAGACTAACTATTTCCTCTTTACCAGCAAGCCCAAGCGCTTCTTTTACTGCTTCATAAGAAATAACCTTGCCATCTTGCACCGAATTTATCACTAAATCCATCAAGCTAAGGGCATCTCTAACCGACCCTTCACTCAGCCTAGCAATCTCGAGCAAACCTTCATTAACTATATTAACAGATTCTTTAATGCATATATCTTGCAGATGACTAACCATATTTTCTTCGGTCAATCGTCTTAGCTCAAATTTCTGACATCTAGACATAATAGTCATTGGGATTTTTCTTAGCTCAGTGGTAGCAAAAATAAATTTTACATGAGCAGGCGGCTCTTCAAGCGTCTTTAAGAGAGCATTGAAAGCGCTGGTTGAAAGCATATGAACTTCATCGATAATATAAATCTTATATTTTGCCATTATTGGCCTATAGAGCAGGCCATCAATAATATCACGAATATCACTAACTCCCGTCTTACTTGCAGCGTCAACTTCGAGCAGATCAGGATGCTTCTCCGCAGCAAAAGCCAGGCAATTATTACATTTATTGCATGGTAATGGCAGATCTTGCTGAAATTGTATATTTTCACAATTGATGGTTTTAGCGATAATGCGGGCAGAAGTGGTTTTTCCAATTCCCCTAATTCCAGATAATAAAAAAGCATGGGCCAAACGGTCGCCTTTTATTGCATTGGATAGCACCCTTACTAATAGCTCTTGGCCTTTAAGATCAAGCAGGCTAGTAGGTCTGTGTTTTCTTGCTAAAACTTTAAATTCACTGGTCATGTTCCTGATCTACTAAAATACGATTGATTGGTTAAACCTAAAGAGTCCTTAATTATAGCCTCCACCTCTTTGATCATCACGAGATAATTATCTATAAAACCTACCAGCAACGCAGTACAAGGAGCCTTAAAATGCCGATAAAAAGCAGGCCTACATTGGGTAGAAGCTTTTTAGCAGTCGCTCTTAGCGACGACTTAATGGTCGATTTTTATCAAGTCTAGCTAGTTATGACCCGCGTAATCCACTTGAGCTGCTTCCTTTCGGACCTGACTCCTTGAGCAAATATCTGCGCCCACAACTAGCCTCATTAGTTATCCACTATAAATGGTTTTTTTTCAAGTATAAATTTATCGAGATAGTTGCGATTCTATCCATTTTATTGTAGCTTTCATTCTAAACTAATGGGCTGAAATTATATGGATAAAGCTACTGAACTGACTGTTTCACAAATTTCCTCCTTGATAAAAAGAAACATTGAGCAGAATTTTAGCTATGTAAAAATCCGGGGCGAAGTATCAGGATTAAAGAGAGCTCCATCTGGTCATGTATATTTATCTTTAAAGGACTCAAGCAGTGTTCTTGCTGCTGTATGTTGGCGGGGTATATTTGACAGCCTAAAAATAAAACCGGAAGAAGGTATGGAGGTTATTTGTACGGGATCAATCACTACTTTTCCCGGCCAATCAAAATACCAACTTAATATTGAAGCTTTCGAGCATTCTGGAATCGGTTCTTTGATGGCGATGCTTGAGACGAGAAAAAAGTCTCTTGCTGCTGAGGGTCTTTTTGATATTAGCCACAAGAAAAAAATCCCGCTCTTACCTAAGCTAATTGGTATTGTGACCTCACCAACTGGCTCAGTAATCAGAGACATAATTCATCGCGTCACCGATCGCTGCCCTACTGATATTTTAATTTGGCCGGTTTTAGTTCAGGGCAATGAAGCAGCTAACCAAATTACCGAAGCAATCAACGGTTTCAACCAACTTAAAAATAAGCCAGATATAATAATAGTTGCCAGAGGCGGAGGCTCAATCGAAGATCTCTGGTGCTTTAACGAGGAAAACGTAGTTAGAGCAGTGTTTGCAAGCTCCATTCCGATTGTTTCTGCAGTGGGCCATGAAACAGATATTACTTTAATTGACTTTGTGGCAGACCTCCGAGCTCCCACTCCAACAGCAGCAGCAGAACTCACCACTCCAGTCCTTCAAGATTTAAAATCAACTCTTTCAACTTATGCAACCAATCTATATAGAACCATCCACAAACTGGTGCATGAGAATGAAATGATTGTTAACCTTGCATCAAAATCACTACCCACTCCAATTAATTTTATTAATATGCAAGCACAGAAGCTTGATGAGCTACTATTTACAGCAGATAAAAAAGTTCTCTCTATTCTGAGTAACAGCTACCAATTACTACTTAAAACATCCTCACGACTTATCTCTCCAAGCGGATTACTCGAGCAAAACCTAATCGGTTTAGATAATTACTCAAGACTTTTTAAACTTGGGATCTCGCGCTTGATAGCTAATAAAATCAATGACCTAAATAGCATCGAGAGGTTACTCTCCAGCCTAAGCTTCGAGAATATATTGAGCAGAGGATTCGCAATTATCCGCTCTAAAAACAACGGAGATATCGTAAAATCCAGCGAGGAAATCACCTCAGAAGAAAAAATTGAAATTCAATTTATTGATGGAAAAAAGGAAGCTATCATATTGTGAGGAGGTTTTTTTATAGCGAAACCATCCAAAACCTTGCCTATAAAACATAATTTCAAATAGGCTCAGATTAAGAGCTACCAAAGCCTTTCCTAACAATATGGTTGTGACAAATTTATATATCCCAAAAATATTATTGATAAATGCAAGATTACCAATTTACAAAATTCTTTTTTCTCATATATAATTACTCTTGAGAGTTGACTTGGGGTGGCATTAATACTCCTCCGGTTACAACTTGTTTAATGCAGGTTTTATTTAAACCAATATTTTTAACTTTTTATTATTCTTGGAGAAATTATAATGAAGACAATCATTTCAGCAGCATTAGTTGCAGTTTTAGCACTTTCTAACGTTGCACTAGCTAGTTGCATGGTTAACGGAACAGTTGATTCTACCGTTATGGATAAAGCAGCTTGCGATACTAAAAGCGGAACATGGACCGATGCAAATACAGCTCCTGCAAGTGCAAGCGATGCAGCTCCTGCAGTTAAATCAAACTAATTAATTATTAGCGATTTGATTATGAGAAAGGTCGGGTTTATAACTCGGCCTTTTTTATTTGCCCTTACTACTTCCTCTGCTGTCATCCCTGCGTAAGCAGGAATCCACCTTTCACAATAATATAGAGCCCTGCCTTCGCAAGGGTGACAACATCTGGTAGATTTGATCAGTGCTAGGCGTCTTTATTTGCTATAAAAAGTAAGGCTATCTTTAATAGCTGCTTTTTATAGAGATTAAAAACGACGACGGAATGACCCAATCTTACCAAGTATAGCGGTTTTTATTTTGCCTATTTTATTGACCCTGATAAGCAAATTATCTACGAAGCGCACTACTTCATGATCACTAACATTTTTATTGAGCCAATAAATTACACTTGGCACGAAGACTGAAAAAAGTAACCCTCTCTTTGTATAGTGATTGAAATCCACTGATTTATCCCCGGCAATATACCAAAATTCATCAACTATATTCCACGAAACTTTAAGACTTGTTAGTAGCAAGCCGAAATCTTTACCACAACCTTTTATGATTGCCCTGATTGATGACCTTTGATCATTTAAACTTTTTAAAAACTCTGTTACTAGATACTTTATCCGATCTTTCACTCTCATCTGCGTTAGCTCATTTCTATCAAGCGCCTCTGTATAAGCTTCAAACTTTGACATTAGCAACATCGAGAGCACATCGGAGATTTTATTTGGAAAAAATATTTGAGCATAGCTCTCGCTATATCCCAAATCTACACAGGCCTTCCGTAGCATCGAAAATGTTCCCCCTTCCAACGCTGCGTGAGCAACGAATCGTTCATATATTGCAAGTTTTGCTTTATCTAGATCCATATATATGCTATCATTGGGGCTGTTGGAAAGTATTCTAGCAAAGTTATTTTATTTTAAAACTATTATCTCTCTGAAAGGGGGCAATTAAACTGGTCCATGTAATTGTTGAAGACAATAAAGTTGATCATGCGTTACGTATAATCAAAAAGAAAATGCAGCGTGAAGGTGTATATCGTGAGATGAAACTCCGTAGACACTACGAAAAACCTTCTGAAAAAAGGAAAAGAGAATCCGCTGACGCTCTTAGAAGAAAACGTAAGCTAGCGCGCAAGCGTGAACAAGATGAGTAGATTTTAGCAAAAATTTTATATTTTTGCGACAAAGGTACTGCTAAGGGTTAAATGTTTTTCAAATATTTATAGAGAAATGCTCACCCAAAAAGCCCTAATATGCCTCGGTGTATTGCAAGGGCCTGAGGCGCGAGAAACTCCATAATCAAGGGAAAATAGGCGACTCATAGCGATCCCTGCGAAGTCTGGCCGAAGTTGGCGGGTTATCTCGCCCTTCGGACTCAAAACGAATGATCTATAGTTTTGCGGCTTAGTAATTCCGCCGACTATAGGAGCATGTTTTTATAGAAA
>Ga0214919_10011621_pt1 | contig 10964 bp, 12 predicted proteins | sample LL1503_MetaG_FD_177994 | JGI IMG/M metagenome (GOLD analysis project Ga0214919, IMG submission 177994) | Freshwater microbial communities from Lake Lanier, Atlanta, Georgia, United States - LL-1503 | ecosystem: Environmental > Aquatic > Freshwater > Lake | place: USA: Georgia | collected...
ATTAGGTGGTTATTTTTATATTGAAAAGAACAATGATTATGATTTTAAACTGATTAAAGGGAACTCACCGTATAATTGGGACTATACAGTGCGTTTTTTTATGGAAGACGGTGAAGAAGAATTTAGTTTTGAAGTTGAGATTAATGAAGAAAAAAAATGGATGGAGTGGTGTCCTGATGAAGATGATGAACATGACATTGAAGAAACCATAGAAGAATGGGGTGAGTATAAACCCGAACATTTGCGAGCGTTTGTTTGGAGTTTAGTTTTCGGCGCTATTGCCTAAAAAAATTATTGACAATTGTCTGTTTTACTAGAAATTACTCCACGAAATACTAACTCCAAAAGAGGAAGCAAGAAACCGTATTTTCGTAAATAGAGATGTGAATGCTTGTAAAAATATAATGTTGCTTGGTAAATGTTATTTTTGCCTTTGGAAGTCGGCACTTAAAATGCGCATTGCTCTAAATCAAAAACGACTATTTTCATATACACATATACGCAGATAATTTTATATGCATATATATATACTCATGTCATTGACGAACAATGATTACAAAAAAATCCTCAAATTCTACAATATTGAAATTCCAAAATCAACACGAACTTTGAAGATTGAAGCCACCAAAATACTTGGTGAAAAATTATGCAGATGCATCAAAAAGTTGGACCCTGTCAATGAAGCTCGTTCCATAGGAATATGCACCAAAACTATTTTTGAGAAAAAAGGTCTGTCTCGCGAAAAATTCAATTGTAAAGGGAAGCGTAATTTGACCTTTAGGAAAAGAAAACTGGGGCAAAAAACAAGGCGTAGAAAGTGAGTCAAATAAATTATTTGTTATATGATAACAAATAATCAGTTTATTATTACACAATTGGGGTTTCTGTATCTGTTGGCGTATCTGTGGGTGTATCTGGAATAACTGGCGTATCTGTTGGCGTATCTGGGATAACTGGCGTATCTGTGATAACTGGAGTATCTGTGATAACAGGTGTTTCTGGGATAACTGGCGTATCTGTGATAACTGGTGTATCTGGGGTAACTGGCGTATCTGGGGTAACTGGCGTATCTGGGGTAACTGGTGTATCTGTGATAACTGGTGTATCTGGGGTAACAGTTGGATTTTGCAAATTAAAGTTCATTTTTCTGCTAATGTATTGATACACAAAATTATCATCACCCCCCCATTGTTTGTAATCTTCGCCAGTTATATCAACTATCTTCGTATCAACAATTCCATTTTGTGCATCCATTAGAATAACATGCAATGTGGCTCCTTTGAATAATTCAATCTTGATTACTTTGATTGTCATATTTGTAACAATTCTAGTTGTGTTGATTGAATAAGGTTGAAGTTGCACAATAGGTGTATCCATTATACAATAAACCAATATTTTATTTCTGTAAATGATCCAATGCTGACAATAATACCAATTCCTGATTCGTCATTTTTCTAAAAATCAAACATTCGTCCATTTTAATTGTGAATCGTTTGCCCAAATATCCGTGATTTTTACATATCAAATTCACACCTTTGTCTGTTATTTTGACATCTAAAAATATAGCACCTTTGGTTAATGTTAAATCATCAATGTCGTTCAGTTTTATCCACCTGATGTAGGACCCATATTTCAAATCATCCATTTCATCTACATATTTGTAATCACTTAATTTTATCATTATTTCAGTTATTTCTTTTTTTGATAGATGTAATTCACTAATCACATTTAAATTCATTTCTTGTATTTTTTCACTTGATAAACTCAGCAATGATTCGTTGCTTTCGTCATCCAGTGCTGAATTTAAAAGTTTTTTTGTTTTCTCGTCATTCATTTCCATAAATAATATACAAAAATTCTATATTATTTTCGTTTAGATTGTTACCAGCCTCCAAAAGCACTTGAACCAAAAGAATTGGCTGCTTGCGGCTCAATGGACTCCATCATCCCACCCATCATTTGTTGCTGCTGTTGTCCCATAGAACTTTGTCCAGCACCTTGTCCAATTTGGTTTCCTGCATTCATTGGTAGTGACCCAATCGATGTTCCGTCTGTATAAATGGATTGTGATATGGCTGCTTGATTCAAATTAGCAGAAGGATTGACGACCATTTGTTGTTGGCCAGCAATTGGTTGGCTCACTTTCACATTGCCCTTCTTTTGTGGTTTCTCGGTCTTACCGTTCCAAAGATCAAGCACCCTATCGAACAAAATTCCAACTTTCTCCCCCAGCTTGGTTTGCAGACTGAGTGTTATCATCAGGACAGCTAAAATAATGAAGGTAATGTTGTATTCGGGATACTTGGTCCCGCTGTAAGTTGGAACGAATGTGATTAATCGGTGAATCAACAGAAGTCCCATAAACATTGAAATCACCTGAATCAAAACTTCAGCAACTACTTCTAAACTTCCTTTGTTTTCGTCCGCTTCTGGAATATACCTAGCCATTGTCTTGTTCAAAACAACCACTGGAATTAATGCAATGAGAGAATATTGTATTATATTGAGTATCTCTGTTTTCGATTCATCGTCGAAATTGAATATGTGTTTAACGAAATTTTTTTTTGAATCATCGGAACTTTCCATATGTTGTATAACAAGAAATTAAATCTTCAAAGGTGTAAATCTTCTAAATTTTCAAGAGTGTATTCTACGAATTGTTGCAACTGCGTAAGTATTTAAAAAATAATTATATTTATTTAGTAAAATGAGTAGTTCTAGATCAATTGCCGCAGCTAGAAATAAGAGAGCTAGCGAACAACAAATCAGTCGCCCCAACACTTCCATTGCTTCAGCTTCTGTTTTTTCACAACAACAACGAGGACCTATACAGCAACAACAGCAACAACCTCAACTGCAACAACAATCATTTGCTAAACCCAAAATTTCCGTTTCCGACGCAATTGGACTTACCACTATTCGTCTTTGTAAAGTAGAGAATTTTATCAAGGAATTATCTGAAAATGGTTTCGCAACTTCTAATACCCAAGTAATTGACACCACTGTGCTTACCACTTTGATTAATCGTCTAGATGCACTCGAAAAGAAAGAGATTATCACTAATGAGCAACTCAAACAAATACAAAATGAAAACAATGTTTTGACTGACAAATTGAGTGTTTTGACTGACAAATTGTCTTCCTTTACAAAGGAGACCAACGACAGATTCGATGATTTCGATTTAGCATTTGTTGAGATTGAAAAACAATTGCCGGTTGAAGAAGAAATTTATTCAACAACTGACAGCCAAACAGAAGAAAAAATTATTGTTACTATGGGTAATGAGAAACAACATAACGAAAAAAATATTGTTACTATGGGTAACGAAATTTCTTTTATGCTTGAAGGGACAATTGGCGCATAATTTTCATCTACAACCCTCACGCGGTTTTATAATTGTTGTCAAAGGCCCGCGAAACTCAATTTCTGTTTTGCAATAAGTCCAACCATCATCCACCAGTTCCTGTATCTCGTAATCCTCTACAAATCGCTTGTTACGCAATTGTGTCTTGATAATTTTTGGAATATAATATGAAAGTTCTACAATAGATGAATAATAACAATCGTGTAATTCATATTCCAAAAGTTTGCCTTCTATTTTTTCAATATTTATTCCTTGTTCCTCGTTATAATCGATGAGGTTAGGTTTTTCGTCGCTCTCCGTAATTACTTCACCCCATCTGTAGTATTTCCCATGTGTGAGATAATGTTTCCCCTTGGTATAAGTATCAAACTTTCCAACATTCTTTTCCAGCATTGGTTCTGTTTGCCAAAGCATTTTCAAATTTGTTTATTGTTGTTTATCGTGGTTTGTTTATAAACAGTTTCAATTTTTTTATACCATATTTGGTAATAAATAATAATTATTTTTTAATTATTATTTTATTGTAAAGAATACACAATTTCATATGATTTGTCATATGCAATACCATTGCCGGATATTAAGCGAATTATGAATTTGATTTTGTCGTCGGTTATCATATTCAATGTTCCAGATGCGAGTCCATTGTCGTTTCTTAATAGAACAACTCTATCGGAATTGTTTGCAAATTTGAACAATGTTTCCCCGATTTTATCCTGCTGTTCTGTAAGAAGAAGCTTTATCTTGTTATTTATATCTGCGAGCAAATTTGCTTTGTATTTTGCAATTGAATCTGCATTTGCTGAACTAACTGAGAGTCCCAATTGGTCAAGTGTGTCACTTATGAAATCGTCCGCAATTGTGATATTAGAAGACAACATAGGCAACGATGGTATAGGGGTTTCAGGAACCTCAAAACTAAAGTTATAAGGTTTGCCGTCTGAATCAATGTCGAATATAATCCCTTGAAAACAACCAGCTGTCATTACGGAGGAACCTGTTGTCAATTTATTTACCGCAACTATATCTTCGGTTTCACAATCTATGTCTAAAATCGAAATATGACAAACATCGTGAGTATTGGAAAATATATAGTTGGCAATTTCAGTTCCTTGAACAAGCTTGATTGTTCCGTTGTTTCCAGTAACGAAAAATTTTAACAATTCGACCTCCGAATGTATGAAATTAAGTTCTCCTGGAACATCTTGTAATGTTGAGAACCCAGAAGGCAAAACGAGATAATTCAATTTTCCTGTTTGTCCAATTGTCATTTCACTTAAAGAAATACTTGCATAATCCATAGACATTCTATTGTATATTTTCGTTATTGACGGAATACTCAAATATTCAAGACCTGAACAAGCACGAAACCCACCATTGTGTATTTCTGTGCATTTGGGTAAGAACACCCTTTTTAATTTAGAACAACCACGAAACGCACTTTGACCAACCAATGACACTTCAGGTGATTCGAATGAAACAATTAAGCTTGAATCAAATGTCGAATCTGGGATTGTGACGGAATCACTTCCTGCCTCTTTTTGTAAATTCAACGAAACATTCGTAAGAGTCGCAGAACCATGAAAACATCTTGAATAATAGGGTGAAAATAAGCACGGATAATTACAAACAAAACTTTGAAGTTTGGAAAAATTACCCATGTAAAAATAGCTGTTATCATCACCTCCTTCTGTGCGATTCTTCTCGCAATAATCAAGACAAATTAAATTTTGGGTTTCATCGTTACCAGAGGTTGCTTTAAATACTTCAAAAACGGAAAGGTTGTCTTCGCAATTATCAACCACTTCGATATGAGTAATATCATTTGCACTTTTTATCGGGTTCAAATGATTTATCAATTTGTTTATTATTAGAAACATCGACAAAAATCGTCTGTTATTACCAACAATTGTTACACCATCAGTGCTAAATGAAATGACCGCATCTTCATAAGACACACTCAATTCCTGAAACTCCGAACTTCCAACGAGCTTATATTTGACTACAATGGACATTATACTTTAACTTATTATATTTTTTAACGCAAATTTTTTAATTGAACAGAATGTCTCTGCAAAAAATTGAAATTTCATTCAGGAACACCGATTTGTCGGCAGGAGGAACAAGAGCAGATTTTAGGTTAGCAATTTCAGTCTCTAATCTTCTTATTTGTGACAATTTCTGCTCTAACAAACAGTAACAAGCTTTTCTCTCTAAATTGTATTTTTTTTCATAAATTTTCTCATACTTTCTCTCATATTTGCATTCGATACAATATTTGAATTTCTTTTTTCTCTCCTTTTTTTTATTTTCCTTTTTATTTTCCTTTTTATTTGGACATTCAAATTTACTTACATTCCATATTTGGATGATTTTATTTGTTCCATAAATTATTTCATCCAGTATGCTCATTATATATATTTGAAGTTTTTTCTACAAATAATCATAGATTTAGGATAAATCGGCGTTTTAATTGTCTAAAGGTGTAGTAATATGTTCAAAATATTGGTATCATTTTTTATTTTTTGTTTGGTTCTCTTCCTATATTTGCATATCCAGTTCCATTTGAAAACAAGCAACGATTTGGAAATGTACGAAATCGACCAAGCATCCAAGGACAAATTGGAAGAAGTTTGCGATATTCGCCAACCAACCTTATTCGAATTCGACAATCAGAAAATCGTAGATTCCACCAGCAAAACATACATTTCAAACAACTATCACGCATTCGAAGTGAAAATACGAAATGTCAAGGAAACGGACCCTAACACCGAACTGTATATTCCTCTTCCTCTCCACGCTGCTGTTAAGCTGTTCGATGAAGACAAAGGAAGCACCTATTTATCTGAAAACAATACCGACTTTTTGAATGACACAGGCGTCGTCAAGAATTTCAAATACAATGACGCATTTCTTCGCCCTTATATGGTGTCGAATTGCAATTATGATATTATTATGGGCAGTAAGGGAATTTGCACTCCGTTCAAATATGAAATAAATTACCGAAATTTCTTTTTGCTCACTCAAGGTTCGGCACAAATTAAGATGGCCCCACCTAAAAGCGTCAAATATTTGTATCCGCAATATGATTACGAGAACTTTGAGTTCAAATCCCCTGTGAATCCTTGGAGTCCGCAACCGAACTACGCTGCCGATTTCGACAAAATCAAATGTTTAGAATTCACTTTATTGCCTGGAAAAACGCTCTACATTCCTGCCTATTGGTGGTATAGTATTCAGTTCGGCGATAATACAAGCATCTCGTGCTTGTTCTACAGAACTTATATGAACAATATCGCAATATCGCCTTACATTGGAATGCACGCCCTCCAAATTCAAAATGTCAAGAGAGATGTCGTAAAAAAGGCAAGTATTAGCGAACTCAATGTTCAAGGAACGACAGTTCAAGGAACTAAGGACACAATTGTTCAAGGGACGACTGATAATGTGACAACCGTTCAAATGACGACAGTTCAAGGGATGAGTGAATTACAATCAACTTCTATTGGAGAACTTCCAGTTGGAATATAATTTTTTCTGTCTAAATTGTATAATGACTGTAATAAAGAGTTTTATGTCTCTCATTTTCCCCAAGTTTGGGAAAACAAAACGAAGAAAAACAAGGAGAACAAGACGACAAAGGCGTAACAGAACCTATAAAATGCGTGGCGGATGAGGACCACCTACTCCTCCATCTTAATCTGTCTCTTAATTTTCATTGCATTTTTATTGAATGATAAGGTGTGACTACAACTTTGAAAAATAATTATTGATTTGTTCATTGCAAATCAATAACAAAAATTATACACTGTTTTTTATTATACACCGTTTTTTATTCTTTCTTCTTATAAGCTGTATTCCAACAATCCAACCAAACACTTGCAATCTCGTCATAAAAGGCGTTTTCAGTTTCAAAATCTTTAGGATGTATCGGCTTGGAAATGACAGTCGTTATTGGAACACCTCGTTTTGCAATCAATCGTTTCTCACTGAAGGCAACTTCTTTGTTGGAACTGATACACATCTGAACTGGAAACTGTTTTCCCAAATAAATCTCTTTTAATAAACCATATTTCAAATAAGAACGCACCTCTTCTTTTGAATTCAATGTTGTGTATGAAAGACGAGTTCCTTCGGGCCAAAAACATATTCGTTTATTTTGTGTTTCAATATGGGAAAGCATTCGACGATATATTTCATTTCGTTTGTCTTTGCCTCGTTGAATGACAATTCCTTGCCCATCTAAATAAATTAACAAACCTAACATGCTTGATGCTAAATAAGCTAAACCACGACCTATACCTGATGATTTTGTGATATAACAATCTAGAGGCCAATCCAGAGAACAACGATGATTTGGTAAAATAAAACCTGCATCAATTAATTTTGCATTCCAAATAACCGTATGTTTGATATTCAAAACCGAATACATATAATGAGTGAAACAAAAATCCAAATCAAATTTAGGTATGAGAAACCTTATTGGTTTTACAATGATACATACTGACGGCACAATAACAACACCCCATAAATATGCTAAAACGAAACTAATCATTATAATATTATGCGATGTCACTTTAAACGATTTATTCAAAATAATAATATTCTGGATGTATTGTTTTGAAACATCTTAAAGATTTGTTCTGTCATATATGAGATGACAGAACAATTCACATTTATACCAACTGACCGTAATTACACATTATGGAACAACGAGTCTGTAAAAAACCCATTTGAATCCAAATTGTTTATAAACGATGTTTTTTCGATTATAAACAACGAGGTGACAATTATTCATTCGGTAGTTCGTTCAACCACAGAAATCCCTTGTGTTATTGTTATTGCTGGTAACAAGACATATGGCCGTCACGAAAAAAACAATAAGCTCCTTTATAAGTGCGTTCCTGACAACAAACTGATCCCGCCATTCTTGGTGCCTTATGAAATCAAGCAAGTAGGGTTTTCGAAAGTGTTTGTCAATTTGTATGCGACAATCACTTTTGTTGAATGGACGGGAAAACATCCTGTTGGCCTAATTAAACATGTTTTCGGTTCGGTTGATGTTCTTGTCAATTTCTACGAATATCAACTATGTTGCAAGTGTTTGAATTCGTCTATACAAAAATTTCAAAAAATTACTACTGATACTTTGAAGAAGTCCAATGATTCCCCATTTCAACTGTTAGATAAATCTACAATAGAGAATCGAGAACACTTGAATGTATTTTCGATTGACCCTGAAAACTGTGTCGATTTCGACGACGCATTCAGTATTTATGAAACAGGAAACGAAGACAGAAAAATAACTTGTTTGTCCATCTACATTTCCAATGTAACTCTTCTAATAGATGTCCTTGGCCTATGGGACTCATTTTCAAATCGTGTTTCCACCATTTATTTACCCGACAAGAAGCGTTCTATGCTGCCCACTGTCCTCTCTGATAATTTGTGTAGCTTACAGTCGGGTTCTCTTCGGGTTGCACTCTTTATGGATATATTTATTGAAAATGAAACCATTATAGACATCAAGTATGGAAACGCCTTTGTTAAATTGCACAAAAATTATATTTACGAAGAGCCAGATTTGCTCTCGAACGGTGTTTATGGAAAGTTGCTTGATACTTGTAGGAGGCTTACAAACAAATACAAATATATCGAAACAATCGACGACAGCCACGATGTGGTCTGCTATTTGATGATTTTGATGAATTATCATTGTGCGAAAGAATTGCAATTAGAAAAGACAGGAATATTCAGGTCTTCTCATTCTTCTTCTAATGTGCCTTCAGTCGTGCCTTCTTCTATCGTGCCTTCTTCTAATGTGCCTTCTATCGTGCCTTCTTCTGTGATTAAGTTTATTAAAATATTCAATAGTGCTCGCAGTCAATATGTAAAATTTTCAGATGATATTAATCACACTATGTTGAATTTGGATGCGTATATCCATATAACGAGTCCAATTCGCAGGTTGGTTGATTTGTTGAATATGATTGAATTTCAGCGTGTCAAGGGATTAATTAAGCTGTCCAACTCAGCTTTAGATTTCTACTGTAAATGGTATGATAAGTTAGATTTTATAAATGCTTGCACCAAGAGTATTCGAAAAGTCCAAAACGAATGCGACCTCCTCCATTTGTGTTCCAATAATTTGACTGTGATGCAAAAAGAATATGATGGGTATTTATTCAACAAAAATGAGACACATTGCACTGTCTTTATACCTGACTTGAAACTAACATCCCGCATACCAGTGAATCAAGATATTACAGAATTTTCGTGTCGTCGATTTAGACTATTTTTATTTCGAAATGAAGAGAACTTTAAACAGAAAATTCGTGTGCAATTACTTACAACTTAACAACTTTTGAAAAAAGTTGGGCAAAATCCACCTTTAGAAAAGGTGGAGCCAAAAGCGTAGCGACCTTTTAGAAAAGTTGGGCAAAACCACTTTTCGTAAGCTTCGCTGTGGAAAAGTTGAGCAAAAAGCGTAGCGAGTTTTTCGTAAGCTTCGCTGTAGAAAATTCAGCTACTCATTTGAACCTTTGTTTTCGGGTCTTTTTTTTATTTTTTCTTCTGCTATTTGTTTTCTGTTTTTTAGTTTTTCGTTTTACTCCATTCTTTCCTCCATTCTTTCCTCCAAATAATCGTTTAGGTGGTGTATCATAATCATCATCTTCACTCATTCGTCTTTTTTCTAGATTTAAGTCACGAGACAAACTTTCATCTTCTGAGCTTTCATAATTATCAAAAAATATGGAATTAGAGCGTTCATCTTCAGAGCTTTCATCTTTATCAAAAATTCTTGACTTGGTTTTTTTCTCAACAGGTGGTCGTTGGCTTCGTTCGGTATGTTTTTCACGCATTCCTATGATTTTACTTTCTTCGGTCACTATTTTCCCTCCAACCAAATTATCATTCGGTTTGCATATCATTGCTTCACTGTGAAATATTCCTCCAAAATCAGTTTTCATTTCTTCGCACGCATAACCCTGATAATCTTTGAATTCTTCACAAATGAATTGGGATATTGTTTTATCATTTTTTGATACTGATGTTCGAATACCATTTTTGTAACCATAATTTTCATATAAAATTCGTTTGATTTTTTCGTATTCTTCTTCATTTTTACCACATTTTTTTTTGATAATAGCAAGGAAATTTGTTTTACTGTCATTATCTAATCCAATTTTATCTAACGCAATCAATTTCAACTTCTTGTTAGTTTTAAATTCGTATGTAACACCGTAATTTTCTTCAACATTTTCTTTGTCAAACCCGAAAAATGTTATTATATTTTCTAAACTCATTATTTCACTATTCGAGCCTGAATCACCACGATACAAAACTGTTCCTTTTGGTAAAGAATAGTATATTATACCGTTTTCTTGATTGACTTGCATATACATTACACCAACAAAAAAACAACTTTTTCATAAACTTCGCAGTGAAAATCCACTTTTTCAAAAGTGGAGCAAAACATAACTTTTCGTAAGTTATGTTTTGTATTACACCTTTGAAGATTTAAATCCGCACAAAAATACGAATTTAATATTATGATAAATTACATAAAAATATTTATAATATTATACTAAACTATGAATGT